>Ga0111538_10006876_pt1 | contig 15351 bp, 9 predicted proteins | sample SoiMethybrSBSTD1_FD_79669 | JGI IMG/M metagenome (GOLD analysis project Ga0111538, IMG submission 79669) | Bulk soil microbial communities from a Populus tree surrounding site in Tennessee, USA - Soil MetaG P. TD hybrid SBSTD1 (version 2)... | ecosystem: Environmental > Terrestrial > Soil > Tree...
CCCTGGGGTCAGGCGCGATTCGATGCGGCAGTGCCGTCCTCGAGAAGCCCGGGGCCGGAAGGCGATCGCGTGGTCCCCGGAAAGGAGAACGATCCCACGCTGTCGTGTTTTCCGGACGGGATTCCGAAGATTCTGACATCGCCCGAGCCGTTCGAGATCATCACGGTTCCCGGGCGGGTGCTCATGTTCTTCGAGAAGGACCACGGCTGGCGCCAGATTTGGACCGATGGACGCAAGCTTTCCGACGACCCTCCGGAGTTGCGGTTCGACGGCTACTCCGTCGGTAGATGGGAAGGGGACACGTTCATCGTCGACTCCAACGGCTTCAACGACAAGCTGTGGCTGGACTATTACGGAGACCCGCACAGCGAGCAGCTTCACCTGACCGAACGCTATCAGCGGCTGGACAAGGACACGTTGTCGATTCAGGTCACGATCAACGACCCGAAGGCTTACACGAAGCCGTGGGTCGGCAAGCCAATTCGGTACTCGTCGCGGCCGCGTGTGGAAATCGGGGAGTGGTACTGCACGATCGAGGACGAAAGCCGGTTCAGCGAGAAGATACGGTTTCCGACCTTCGTTGGCGACGGAAACAAGAAGTAGTCACATAGTGTCAATGCGATCGAGTAGAATCGGCGTCGGCCGTTCAGGCGGCCAACGGTCCGCGTAGAGGGTTGAACCCACCTGGAGCGCCTACAACATACGTCAGGTACCCTGACTTCCAGCCCGTGAGACGCGGACGCCGGGCGACAACGGAAGGAAGGGTCTATGCCGAACTCGACGCTCCCGTCGCGCCCCTCACTCGAATACCTCCGCAAGCTCGCCAAAGATCGTCTGCCTGACCTCAGGCGGTCCAACCCGCACGCCCAACTGGCCGACGCGCTGCTCGCCGTTGCGCGGGACCACGGATTTTCGAGCTGGCGTGCGCTCAAGGCGGAGATCGATCGCCGTCACGGCGATCTTGGCTTCCGCTGGTTCGAGGCGGTCACGCGAGGTGACACGGATACCGTTCGTGCGCTCCTTCGCGAGGATCCGTCGCTGCTTCACGCGCGTCAGTCGCGTCACGACCAGACCGCGCTGCACATCGCCGCGAGCGCAGGCAACGTGGACATCGTCCGCGTCCTGCTCGACGCCGGTGCCGATCCCAACGACGCCGGCGATGACGCTGGGATCGGCGTGATCGGTTGGGCGACATTCGTTGGACCACCGCGCGAGATCCCGTCGGACGTGATCTCACTGCTGCTCGCGAAAGGCGGCCGGCACAACATCTTTTCGGCGATCGCGACGGGCGATCCTGACGTCGTTCGCATGCTCGTGGAACAGCATCCCGACGCGCTGGATGCGCAGCTGCCTCCGCGATACCACGGCCAGACGCCGCTACATTTCGCGATTGCGCGCAACCAGATGGGCCTCCTGGACCTGCTCATCGAGGTTGGCGCCGATGTGGATGCGGTCGACGGAAATGGCCAGACCGCGCTCGAATTCGCGATGCTGCACGGCAACGGCGCGGCCGTGGCTCGCCTGGGGGCAGCCGGCGCTCGACAGCCTGCAACTCGCGGTGCCGCGCTGGAGAGTCGGCCCGCCATCGCTGGATTTGCGAGCTCCATTCAGTCGGCCACCTTCGTCATCGGTTCCCGCGACGTTGCGGCCACGCTCGCCTGGTACACGTCAATCGGGTTTGCCGAGACCGCCAGGTATCCGACAGACGGCAGCGCCGTGTTCTGGGGCATGGTCAGGCTGGGCACGGCGGAGTTGACGTTCGACGTGCGTGAAGGCGCGAATCCCCGTGGCGCGGCGCTCCTGCTCGCGACCGACCGCGTCCAGGAGCTCTATGACCTGCTGGGCCAGCGGCAACTGGGAACGGCGGACGTGGAGTTCGTCCGCACCCTTTACGAGCCGGAACACGGCGGGCTGGAGTTCAGCATCCGCGACCCGAACGGCTTCACCCTGCGCTTCCATCAGGAATCGCACTGACACGGAGGGGCGTCAGGGCAACCTGACGCTCCCGTTCACGTTCGGCTCATTTGGCAGGTGAGCCACGAGTACCGCGGATTCAGTTCAGATCCCGAACATGGGAGTCCGAGATCATGAACTCAACCAAAACTGCCCCGAACGGCCGAACCGCAAAACGGCGAGTAGAAATCTCGTATCGATCTGTCCGTTCTTCATCGTGAAGGACCTGCAGACCTCGATCATGCGCTAGTCGGCGGGCCAATGGACGACAGTTGCGCCTTGAGCAATAACACGCGAGTGGACGTAAACTGTCCGCGGCGCGAATTGTGATTTGCCGTGTCAGAAAGTGAGAAACACGTATGACTCGGCGCCTCTTGACGATTGGCGCGTTTGCTGTGGTCATTGCGGTTTCGCCAGGGCAACGGCAAGCGTTCGGTCAGGAACACCCGCGACCGCCCAAAACGGCCGCGACAGGCGATGCAGGCAAGAGCTATGTGCCGCCGCGTACGCCCTGGGGTGATCCAGACCTGCAGGGAACCTACACGAACAAGTACGAGCACCAGACGCCTTTCGAGCGGCCGCCGGAATTCGAAGGCCGGCGCGTTGAGGACGTCTCGGGTGCCGAGCTCGCCGCTGTCCTCGCAAAGCGAAATGAGCAGGTCCTCGCGCGAGCGGCCGGGGTCGGACCTCCCGAATTTCGTGACAGCCTCGAGGTGACGAAAGCCAGCCGCGCGTGGCTGGTCGTCGATCCGCCCGACGGTAAGATCCCTCCGCTGGTGCCGGCACAGGGCCGTGGCACGGTGCCGGGTGAGGCACCGCTCGACGTCGTCAACGCCCGGGCACGAAACGCCAGCAGCTTTGGCAACGGTCCGTTCGATAGCCCCGAAGATTTCAGCCTGTTCGATCGCTGCATCACGCGGGGGCTGCCCGGATCGATGATCCCGTTCATCCACGGCAACTCCTATCAGATCGTGCAAGCGCCCGGGCTGGTGAGTATCACCTACGAGATCATGCATGAGGCGCGTGTCATCCCACTCGACGGCCGCGCCCACGTCGGCAAGGCCATTCGCTTGGACATGGGCGACGCACGGGGTCACTGGGAGGGAGACACGCTCGTTGTCGAGACGAGGAACTTCAACCCGAGGAGCGCGTACCGAAACGCCAATGCCGCCACGCTGCGTCTCGTCGAGCGCTTTACACGTACCGCGCCGGATCGGATCGAGTGGGCCGTCACCGTCGACGACTCGATGACATGGACGAGACCCTGGACGTTCGCGATGCCGCTGACGATGAACGAGAGCGAACCAGTACTCGAGTTCGCGTGTCACGAAGGCAACTACGCCATCCGCAACATTCTCAGCGCCGCTAGATCTGCCGAGCGCGGCGAAGCAGTGAAGAAGCCCTGATCGCGTTCTTGGTCAATGGTCCACTGCGCACCAAGGACGAATGGACCCAGGAGGGACCTCCCATAGTCACCAGCCCGCGCCGCCGCGGCCAGGTCCATAATCGGCCGGCCACTGGGTCGACAAGTTGTCGGGAACGTTGAACAGCACCGCCTGCACTTCCTGAATCAAACCTCGCTTGACAGCGAAGAACTCCGCGACGATGCGACTGTTTGCCGTCGCCGTAGCCTGGCTCTTCTGACCATCCTTGAGACCGAACCGGACCATCGACAACACGATGCCGCGTTCCTCGTCGACCACCGGATAGCGACGGTCCCAGAGGTTACGGCCAAGGAAACGACCCGCATCGAACCCGCCGGCAGCAGACACGTAGGCACCGTTACGCACGAGGCCGGTGGTCTGAACCCCGTTCTCGAAGCGCTGGGTGTCGGGCAAAAGATCAGCAGGGTGGTAGTCCGGCGTACCGTTCGTCTGGAACGCACGCCAGTAGCTTTCGGCTGCGGCGATCAGCCTGTAATACGAATCGCGCTCGGCTTCGCGAATCGACATTTGGAGCGCAGGCGACACCCCCTTCTGCACTAACACATCCGGTCCCCACAACCCGTCCGCTTCGCCCTTGTTCGCCTTGATGGTCTCGATCTCCGTGATCGCACCGCTCTTCACTTTGAGTCGCACGGCCAGCATCGTCATGGTGCCATCAGCGTTGGTGATGACCGCCTCGGCAGCCGTGTCGCCCAGCCGCGGATTAGCAATGTCCCACCGGTAGGGAACACTGGCCGCGCTGTCCCAGAACGTTCCAGCCAATGTGGTGATCTGGCCGTTTTGCGTGATCTTGACGTCCTTCGCTGCAGGAACGCCGCTGGCGGTGTTGTTCACCAACCCCTTGAACCAGCCGTCGAGAAATCCAGTGAGGCACGCGCGATCGCACGCTCCCTGTGCACTGGCGCGCGGAACCGCCGCTGACAACAGGAGGCCTGTCAGAAACAGGAACCTCACCGTGCTGCTGACGTGTTGCATGAAACACCCTCCGAGATTGAGGGCAGGGAGTATAGCAGTGGGAGTTTCCGAGTCTTCCCACTTCTTCTGGCCTGCCTCCCTGGCGGAGGACCTGCCGCGCCCGCGACGTCACCAAATTGCGAAGTGGGCCGCGGACGAAGACGCGTGACACCGACGCGAAAGACGCCCCGTGCTAGAGCGCAGCGATCGTCACCTTGAATCCGCTCGGTTCCGTGACGTCAAAGGCGCGGCCACCCCATCCCGTGTCATGCGGTTGCGAATCCAGAGTAATGCCGGCTCTCGTGGCGCGTTCGGCAAGTTGATCATGTTCTGAGAGGTGTTCAGGTATAGACGAATGCCGACGCCCTTCTTTCGGTCGCGCCCCTGCTTCCAGTCATCCTGAGTCAGACCGATCCTGGCCTCACCCGCCCGGAGCATCACGCCGTGCAGAACGCCGTTGTCCTCCCACCGCTCTTCGACCGCAAAGCCCAGCGCCTCGAAGAAGGTCACGCTTTTCGGTACATCGTTGACCGTCAAGCTCGGCGAGAGTTCTTTCACCTGAAGAGCAGATTCGGTTGTTGTTGCCATTGCACAGCCTCCGCGATGAGTGGATCTCGATCGAAGCACCCCGGGGCGGGGCTCGGCAAGCACGGCTGCAGCTGGTTCTTCGCTTTGGCGGCGACGGAGTGTGCCCAGAGCCGTGGTTACCAGTGTTTGGGTATTACTGGCATCTCAGCTTGAGGCTTAGCATAACCCGTTGGCCGCAGCGGATTTCGCGCGGCATCGGTGTGTCTGCACGGAGGGTAGAGCTTCATGCGCACGTTCAGTGGATTCGTAGTCGCCGCGGTGGTGCTGCTGTTTCCCGCCCTGGCAACTGCACAGGCCACTATAGCGGGAACTGTTCGTGACACTTCGGGCGCCGTTCTTCCCGGCGTCACCGTTGAAGCGTCGAGCCCGGCGCTCATCGAAAAAGTTCGGAACGCCGTTACCGACGGTAGCGGGCAATATCAGGTCGTCAATCTCCGGCCTGGCACATACACCGTGACGTTTTCGCTATCCGGATTCAGCACTGTCAGACGTGAAGGCGTCGAGTTGACTGCTGCGTCGGTCGCGAATATCAACGCTGACCTTCGTGTCGGCACGCTCGAAGAAACGATCACGGTCACCGGCGAGTCGCCGATCGTCGACGTCCAGAGCACGAGCCGCAACCAGACACTGAGCTCCGAAGTCCTCAGCGCGGTTCCCGCGACCCGCGGCTACAACGCGCTCGTGTTTCTCGTTCCGTCGGTCACTGGCGGCAGCAATCAGGTGGACCTCAGTCCGCTCATGCGCATTTTCTACAGCCACGGCGGCCGCGCGAATGAAGGACGCGTGATGGTGGACGGGCTGAGCGTTGGCGCGGCGCTGAACGGCGGTGGTGTCTCGTTGTACGTGCCGGACACGACCAACAGCCAGGAAATTACGTTGAATCTCTCTGGCGGGCTCGGTGAAGCCGAAACCGGCGGAGCGGTTGTCAACATCATCCCCAAGACCGGCGGCAACAGGTTCACCGGTACTGGCTTCCTGAGCACGGCAGGAAAGTGGTCCATGGGCAGCAACCTCGATGACCGGCTCATCAGCTACGGCCTGCAGGACCCGCCCGAGCTGCTCAAGAACTGGGATTCGAGTTTCTCGATGGGCGGGCCGATTAAACGCGATCGTGTGTGGTTCTACGGTGTGGCCCGAAGCTTCGGTCAGCAGGACACGATCGCTGGCATGTACGCCAACAGGAATGCCGGCGATCCGACGAAGTGGACGTACGAAAAAAACACCGACGTCAGGGCGATCAACGCGACGAGACGGACGATCACGGCGGTTCGCGTCACGACGCAAGTCACGCCGCGCAACAAACTCGGGTTCTACTTCGACAATCAGCTGTGGTGCGACGGGTCTTCGATGTTGACCACAGGCGAAGGATGCCGCCTGGCCACGTCAGAATGGGTCGCGAGCGGACAGGCGACTCTTGCGCCTGAAGCCTCGAGCGGCTCGAATGGTCTGCTCAGCGCCGCGGGTTATCACGACAAGTACACGCGCATGGGACAGGTCACCTGGACATCCCCCTTCTCGGATCGTCTCTTGTTCGAAGCGGGTCTCTCGTCGTTCTCCAACATCTGGGGCTATCTCGAGCCGCCAGGCGCGATTCGGAATCTCGTTCCGGTCGTCGAGCAGTCCGCTCTCGACGGCATGCCGGCCGGATTGAGGTACCGCGCGCTCGGTCTCACCCAGTCGAACCTGCAGAATCCGAACGTCTGGCGCGCCAACGCGTCGTACGTGACCGGCGCGAACGGTCTGAAGATCGGTTATCAGGGCGGCTATCACGTCTCCAACACCTCGAGCAAAGGCGATCAGACCAACCTCGAATACCAACTCAATCGCGGCGTGCCGAATCGGTTGACGATGTTCATTCGCGATTGGGACACGTCGGACAAGACCCGCTACGACGCGCTGTATGCGCAGGATCAGTGGACGCTTCATCGATTCACACTGCAGGGCGCGCTGCGCTACGACCGTGCCTGGAGCTGGCATCCCTCTGATGGCAACGGGACATCGACGGTGCAGCCGTTCTATCCGGCGCCCTATGGATTCCAGGACACCAAGGGCGTGAACAGTTTCAACGACATCACCATGCGTGGCGGTGCAGCGTGGGATGTGACCGGCGACGGGAAGACGTCGCTCAAGGTCAATCTCGGGAAGTATCTCCAGAGCGCCAACAACCAGGATCGATACGTCATCAACAATCCTGCGCAGGGCACGCGCTTTCCGCGTCAGACCAATCGCAGCTGGAACGATCTCGACCGCGACTACGTGCCGGATTGCGACCTGATGAATCCGATCGCGAACGGCGAGTGCGGTGCGTGGTCGAACCCGGCCTTCGGCAGCCCGATTGGGTCGGCGGTCAATCCCGACATCCTGCATGGGTGGGGCGTCCGTCCCGCTGACTGGCAGTTTGGCGCGTCGATTCAGCGTGAAATCCTGCCACGCACCTCCCTGGAGGCCAGCTACAACCGCCGCTGGTTCCAGAACTTCCTGGCCACAGACAATCTCGCCCTCGGTCCCAACGACGTCGACTCGTTCACGATCACGGCGCCAGCGCACGCGGACTTGCCGGGCGGCGGCGGCTACACCGCGACCTACCTCGATCCGCGGACGCTGGCCGTGAACAACTACACGACGTTCGAGTCCGACTACGGCGACCGGACGGTGTACTGGCACGGGTTCGACGTCAACGTGAACGCCCGCCTGACCAACGGGCTCGTGCTCCAGGGTGGAACGAGCACCGGGCGCGGCGTGCAGAAGTTCTGCGACGTGGCGGCCAAGCTTCCCGAGTTGTTCCTCGGCGCCAATCGCGCGATGACCTCATCGTGCGATGTGCCCGAGCCCTGGCTGACGCAGTTCCGCGGTCTCGCCTCCTACGTCGTGCCGAAGATCGACGTGCAGGTCAGCGCGACGCTTCAGGCCAAGCCCGGAACGTTGGGGATCGCCGGCAACACGTCCGGCACCAACGGCGCCTCGATCAACGCCAACTACGCCGCACCCAACGTCGCAATCCTGCAGTCGCTCGGGCGGCTGCCGACAGGCGGGCAGGTTAACGGCAATACGTCCGTCAACCTGCTGCTGCCCGGAGATGTCTACGGCGATCGCGTGAACCAGTTCGACCTGCGGCTGGCCAAGATCCTTCGCTTCGGGCGGACGAAGACACAGGTTGGCGTCGACCTCTACAACCTGCTCAACGCCAACCCGGGGCTGAGCTACAACGAAACGTTCACCGGAACCGGGGAGACGTGGCTGCGGCCGACGTCGATCCTCTTGCCGCGATTCGCGCGCTTCAACGTCACCGTCGATTTCTGATCATCGTTCGAACTCCCGATCCGTCGTCATGGGGCGACGGATCGGGAGGGACCACGTTCTGACACCAATGGGTATGCCCCTTATCCTGGAGACCACACGGCGCACCGGAAACCGGTGGCGTTGTGCCGCCTGGCTCGTCGTGGCCGTGTTGACGGTGGGGTCGGCCTCACACCCCGTTCGGATCGAGGCGCAGGAGCCGCCAGCTCCGCGATCGGCCAGCTCAGTTCCCGCACAGAGAGAGACCATCAAGCAGTACTGCGAGACGTGCCACAACACGAGGCTCAAGACCGGCGGTCTGGTACTGGACACGTTGGACCTTGCGAATGTGGGCCACGACCGTGAGGTGTGGGAGCAGGTTGTGAGGAAGCTCCGGACTGGCGCAATGCCGCCGTCGGGTGCACGCCGGCCGGACGAGCCGACGATGACGCGGCTGGTCGGTTGGCTCGAGAGTGAGCTCGATCGAGCCGGCTCGTCGCAACTGGTACCAGGCCGCCCGCTGCTGCGGCGTCTGAACCGCGCCGAGTACTCGAACGCGATTCGCGATCTGCTCGGGATGGACGTGAACGTGGCGGCACTGCTGCCGCCCGATGATGCGGCCTTCGGCTTCGACAACGTTGCCGACGCGCAGAGCAGCTCACCAGCCTTGCTGCAGGCGTATCTCGCAGCCGCGCGAAAGATCACTGACGTCGCGATCGGCAATCCGGCGATGGACGTCGGCAGCGATACCTACTCTGTGCGCCAGGACTTGTCGCAGGACGTGTACTTGGAAGGGATGCCGCTCGGCACGGTCGGAGGCGTTCGTGTCACACATTCCTTTCCCGTCGACGCCGAGTACGCTTTCCAGATTCGGTTGTATCGTACCAATCTGAATGCAATTCGCGGTTTGGAGGATCCGCAGGAAGTCGAGCTGATGCTCGATGGGGAACGCATCCACAGCGCACAGATTGGCGGCGACGAGGATCTGATGGCGGCGCAGCTCAATCCGACGGATACCGCCGATGCCATTGAAGCCACGCGTCTCCGTCTGCGTGTGTTCGTCAAGGCCGGGCCGCACGATGTTGCGGCAGCGTTTCTCGAGAAGACGTCGCCGACGTTCGAGACCAACCGCCTGCGCCGCTTCATCCGCGATTTCGCGAATCCTTACGACGCTGAAGGCGCGCCGCACGTGCAGTCGATCACGATCCAGGGACCGTATCAGACCAGGGGTGTGAGCGAGGCCGTGAGCTCCCGGCTGTTCGTCTGTCGTCCCGCGAACGACAAAGAGCAGGCGCCGTGCGCGAAGCGGATCGTATCTACTCTTGCTCGGCGAGCGTATCGACGGCCCGCTACGTCGGCCGAGGTCGATGCGTTGATGTCGTTCTACGAGCGCGGGCGATCGAGGGGGAGTTTCGAGGATGGCGTTCGGCTGGCCCTGCGCCGGATGCTGGCGAGCCCGTCGTTCGTCTATCGTCCTGAAGCCGAGCCGCAGCCTGCCGCACAGGGAACGATCTATCCAATCACCGACCTGGAGCTGGCAACGCGCTTGTCGTTCTTCCTCTGGAGCAGCATCCCGGACGAGGAGCTATTGCGGCTCGGGGAGTCTGGTCAGCTGTCGAAACCGGACGTGCTCGGCACGCAGGTGCGCCGCATGCTCTCCGATCCCCGGGCCGAGGCTTTCGTCAGCAACTTCGCCGGGCAGTGGCTCCAGCTGCGGAACCTGCGCGGGCTCACACCGAATTCCGACATGTTCCCGGATTTCGACGACAACCTGCGCGAAGCGTTTGCGCGCGAGGCGGAACTGTTCTTCAAGAGCATCATCGACGAAGACCGTAGCGTGCTCGATCTCATGACGGCAGACTACACGTTCGTCAACGATCGTCTGGCCCGCCACTACGGCATCCCGAACATCGTGGGTGGTTACTTCCGCCGCGTCCCGCTCAAGGAGGAGGTCCGGCGAGGGCTGCTGGGAAAGGGCGCGGTATTGATGGTGACGTCGCACGCCAATACCACGTCGCCGGTGCTGCGCGGCAAATGGGTGCTCGAGAACATCATCGGCGCGCCACCGCCGTCGCCGCCTGCGGATCTCGACACCGCACTCAAAGACGAGGGGCCCGACGCGCCTCCCCGGACGATGCGCGAGCAGATGGAGATGCATCGCCGCAGCCCGCTCTGCGCCAACTGCCACAAGGTGATGGATCCGATCGGTTTCGCGCTCGAGAACTTCGATGTCGTGGGCGCATGGCGGCCGAAGAACGAGGCAGGCTTGCCGCTCAACACGGCCGACGTGCTCGTGGATGGGACGAAGATTACGGACGTGGTGACATTGCGTGCGGCGCTGCTCAAGCGTCCCGAGGTGTTCGTGCAGACGCTGACCGAGAAGCTGCTGGTGTACGCGCTTGGTCGCGGCCTGACGCCGGAAGATATGCCGGGCGTTCGCGCGATCGTGCGGCGAGCGGGCCGGAATGCCTACCGGTTCTCGTCGATTGTCGAAGGCATCGTGAACGGCGCGCCGTTCCGCATGCGCATGAAGATGAGTGGGGACGCGCCGGGAGGCCTGGTGGCCTCGCGGAGATAGCGGTCAACGAAGCAGGAGTCGGCATGTTCATCACAAAGACAGCCTTGCCGCGCCGGACGTTCCTTCGCGGACTCGGCGCCACGGTGGCCCTTCCTCTCCTCGATGCCATGCTGCCGGCGGGAACGGCGCTTGCGCAGACCGCGGCGGCGCCTCGCCAGCGCGCGGGCTTCATCTACATACCCCACGGTGCCGACATGGCGTCGTGGACACCGGCGGCCGCCGGCACCGGCTTCGAGTTGTCGCCGACGCTCAAGACGCTCGAGCCTTTCAGGGACTCGCTGGTGGTGGTGTGCAACCTGCGTCGGGCGGGTGGACAGTCCGCGATGCACGCGGCAGCCGCGTGCGGCTGGCTGAGCGGCGCCACCCCCAAACGCACCGAGGCAGAGGACTACGAGAGCGGCACGACGATCGACCAGGTGGTCGCGCGTCGCCTCGGCGAGGGATCGCCCTTTCCGTCGCTCGAGTTCGCGACGGAAGACTTCACCGGGTATGTGGGAGGCTGTACACCCAATTACAGCTGCGCCTATCTGAACTCGATCTCGTGGTCGTCACCCACGACGCCGCTGCCGATGGAGATCAATCCGCGCGCAGCGTTCGAGCGGTTGTTCGGCGATGGCGGAACGGAAGCGGCGCGCCGTCGCATCCTCGAGGATGATGGCAGCATTCTCGACTCGATTCTGACGGAGGCGCGAACCCTGCAATCACAGCTGGGAACGCACGACCGCGCCAAGGTCGACAACTACCTCGATCACGTGCGCGAGATCGAGCGGCGCATCCAGCGCGCCGAAGCGGCGGGCCGCGTGGACGTGACGCTCGACAAGCCGCTCGGCATCCCCGATTCCTTCGAAGCACACACCGCGCTCATGACCGACTTGCTGGTCGTGGCGTTTCAAGCCGATCTGTCTCGGGTGTTCACGTTCATGATGTCGCGTGAACTGAGCCAGCGAACGTTCTCACAACTCGGAATCAACGATCCATGGCACGTGGTCTCGCATCACGGGAACCGGCCCGAGAAGCTTGCCAACAACGCCAAGGTGAACGTGCTATGCCTGCAGATGTTCGCGCGGTTCCTGGAGAAGCTGCAGTCAACCCCCGACGGCGACGGCTCGCTCCTCGATCACTCGCTGATCTTCTACGGCAGCGGCATGGCGAACTCGAACGTGCACGCGACCGATCCGCTGCCGATGGTGGCCGTGGGCGGTGGTGCCGGGCGCGGGTATCGTCACGTCGTGCTGCCCGAGCGGACGCAGATTGGCAACCTGTGGCTGAGCGTGGCGAATCACTTCGGCAGCCCGGTGCAGACATTTGGAGAGAGCACGGGCACCGCCGAGTTCTTCTGAGTTGGACCATGAATCGTCTCGCATTCACGCTGCCGGCGGTCCTGGCACTGTGCGTTGCCGGTGCTGCCGGCGCCGCCACACCTGACCCCGGGATCATCGTCGCCACTAAGGCGGGCGACGCCGCGGCTGTGCGCACGCTCGTGCAGGAAAAGGCCGACGTCAACGCTCGTGAGCCGGACGGCACGACGGCCCTGCACTGGGCCGTGCGCGTCGGCTCTGGCACGATCGTCGACGTTCTTCTCTCGGCGGGAGCCGACGTCAACGCGGCCAATCGCTACGGCCTGACGCCGCTGGCCGTGGCCACAAAGGCCGGCCAGACCGCCATGATGCGGAAGCTGCTCACAGCGGGTGCTGATGTCGGGCGGTCCGACGCAGGTTTGCCCGAAGGACAGACATTGCTCATGCATGCCGCACAGGTTGGTGATGTGAGCGCGGTGAAGCTGTTGCTCGGTGCGGGCGTTCCCATCGACGCGCGCGAGACGCGGACGGGAACCACCGCTCTGATCTGGGCCGCGACGGCGAATCGCGCCGATGCCGTTCGCGCACTGGCCGAGGCCGGGGCGCAGATGAACGTCGTGTCGAAGGTCACTGCCTATCCACACACGCAGAACGGCGTGGGTCTGAACGGTCTCGAAGAGGGCGTGTCCTACGTTGGCCAGACCGTGTTGCCGCGAGGTGGCTGGTCGGCGGCGATGTTTGCCGCTCGCGAAGGCGCGGCAGACGCAGTCAGGGCGCTGGCCGATGCCGGTGCGAATCTCGATCTGGTCGACCCCGAGGGCACATCGGCGCTCATCATCGCCATCATTAACGGAGAGTATGGGGTCGCGGAGGTACTCCTGGAAAAGGGAGCCAACCCGAACATCGGCGACATCAAGGGCATGACGCCGCTCTACGCAGCGATCGACATGCACACTGTGCCGACGACCTTCGGTCGTCCGGACCCACCGCACGCGGTCATCGAGGGGAGTGTCGACGCAGTCGAGATGTTGCTGGCGGCGGGCGCCGACCCGAACGCCCGGCTCACGGGCCCGATCCTGAAACGTGTCTACAACCCCGGGGACCCTCGCCTGGCCGAAGGCGCCACGCCTTTCATGCGGGCTGCAAAGGGAGCCGACCTGACGGTGATGCGGCTGCTCATTGGCGCTGGTGCCGACCCGAAGCTCGATCAGAAGAACGGAAACACGCCGCTCATGCTCACGGCCAGCGCCGGCTCCGGCCGTGGCAGCGACAACAACCCGGATCACGTGACGGAGGCGCAGGCGCTCGCGGCCCTGGACTACTTGATTGGCCTCGGCCTCGATCTCAACGCCACCAACGACGAAGGTGACTCCGTGATGCACGTGGCATCGACGACGAATCTCGGGTCGCCCGCTGTCATCCGATTCCTGTACGGCAAGGGGGCGCGCCTGGACGTGAAGAACAAGGCGGGCCGTACGCCGCTCGAGGCCGTCTTGCGCGCGCGCGAGACGAGCGAGGACACCGTTTCGCTGCTGAAGCAGCTATCCGCGGCCACGACAGCCGGCGCTCGCGACGCGGCGCCCACCACGAACTGATCGCGTTCGCGAGGAGAGGACCACATGCGAAACCGACGAAGGGTATACCTGCTGTTCGCCATTGGAGCATGCGTTGCGCTGGCGCTGGCCGTTCATGGCCTCAGTGCGCAGACGAAAATCCAGAAGCTGCCGGTAGGCGCCGGGGCGATCGGAAAGGGACCGGACGCGATCGTACTGCCCGGGTACGAAGACGTGCCTCGGCCTCCTGCTTTCACCGATGCGACGAGGAAGCTTGCGCGGGAGCAGGAACAGGCGATCGACAACTACACGCCGCAGCCGGCGTTTGCCGGGCAGACACGTGCACCGAAGCCGTCGAAGGTCATTCCCTACAGCGTCGAGGTGTTCGGCGATCCAATCTCGAATCCCTGGTCCATTGCCTTTCTCCCGGACGGCCGTCTCCTGGTCACCGAGATGAACAAGGGGCTGCGGCTCCTCGACAAAAATGGCAAGTCTCTCTGGTACATCAACGGACTCCCGCTCGATTTCTCGAAGCGTGGGCAGCAAATGCTCGACATCGTGCCGGACAAGGATTTCGCTCGCACGCGTACGCTCTTCTTCCTGTACCGGGTGCCGCCGAAGGAGGCCGGTGATATCGGAAAGAACGAAGAAGATTTTCCGATTCACTATCCGCAGATCGAGATGGTCGGGCGCGGTCAGCTGTCAGCCGACGACAAGTCGCTGACGGATGTGAAGGTGCTGTTGAACACGCACGGGATCGAAGGGCGGATGATTCAGGCGCCGGACGGCAGCCTGTTCATCGATTCAGGTCCGCTCGCTGGCCGCGGGATTCTGTCGCGCAACTGGACGCAATCGCAGCTGCCGGGCAGCCTCATGGGCAAGGTCCTGCACATCAACGCTGACGGATCGATCCCGGCGGACAACCCGTTCATCGGCAAAGCGGATACCCGTCCCGAAATCTGGGCGTTCGGCGTACGCGATGCGCAGAGCATGGCCTTCGATTCCCAGGGTCGCCTGTGGAGTGCTGAGAATGGCCCGATGGGAGGAGACGAGCTCAATCTGATCGAGAAGGGGAAGAACTACGGCTTCCCGATCATCTCGTATGGCCGCGAGTACTCAGGTGAATTGATCAACGGAGGCCTGACGGCCAAGGCTGGACTGGAACAGCCGATCTACTTCTGGACGCCGTCGATCGCGCCGTCGGGAATGATCTTCTACTCGGGCAAGCTCGCATCGGAGTGGGCCGGCAACCTCTTCATGGCCGCCATGTCGCCGCGGTTTGGCAGGAAGGTCATCAGGCTGGAGCTGAAGTCCACACCCGAGGGGATGCGAGTGGCCGGCGAGGAGTTTCTATTGGCCGAGCTGAATGGCGTGCGCTTCAGGGACGTCAAGGAAGGGCCCGACGGGGCGTTATACGTTGCGAGCTCAGAACTGATCCACCGCGTGGTGCCGAAACGCCCTTAACGGCGCGTCCGCGGGTATTCCTCGGCACGGGGTCTGGGATGTTCGCCGGCAGACCGGGAAACGTTTTGTACTGAGACGGGGATAATCGTTCAGTCAATCGGATCTGCGAGGCCATTCCATGCTCCAGACTCCGCGCTTCGCGGCGCTCGTCGCCGTTTCCGTCCTGACGCTCCTGTCGGCCAGCACCTCCGCTCAGTGGCTGACGCAACCGACTGCAGGGATTCCTCGCCTCCCTGACGGTA
>Ga0111538_10006877_pt1 | contig 15351 bp, 16 predicted proteins | sample SoiMethybrSBSTD1_FD_79669 | JGI IMG/M metagenome (GOLD analysis project Ga0111538, IMG submission 79669) | Bulk soil microbial communities from a Populus tree surrounding site in Tennessee, USA - Soil MetaG P. TD hybrid SBSTD1 (version 2)... | ecosystem: Environmental > Terrestrial > Soil >...
ACCGTGTCGACGATGACTTCGGAGTGCTTCTTGGTGAGATCGGAGACTCGCGAGACCTCCTCGACGAGCTCCGCCTTGGTCATGCTGCCGCCAGTGGTCGTCGGTATTGCCATGTCAGAGCTCATGGCTCACGGCCCAGGGCTCACGGCGGAGATTTCCCTCCGTTGTGAGCCGCTGGCCGGAGCGCCTTCAGCTGCGATTCCGGAAATGGTCGCCGAGCGTCGCCGACCCGTCGCCAGCGCTCTCCTGATACGCGTCCCAATCGGCGCGGAACTCGTCCGACTTCAGTGCCCGAATCGAGAGACCAATCTTTCGCTCTTCGGGGGTCAGCTTGATGATCTTCATCGGGTAGGTCTCACCGACCTTCAGCTCGATCTTCTCCTCGCTGCCCTTGCCGCCATACCGCGCATCGTCGAACTCCGACACGTGGATCAAGCCCTCGATGCCTTCGTCGAGCTCGACGAACGCCCCGAAATTGGTCATGCGGACGACCTTGCCCTCAATCGTGTCGCCGACATGGTGACGTGTGAAGAAATCGTCCCAGATGTCGGTGGCGAGCTGCTTCAGTCCGAGCGACAGCCGCTGGTTCTCAGCGTCGATGTTCAGAACCATCGCGTCGACGACGTCACCCTTCTTGAGGATTTCGGAGGGGTGTTTGACGCGCTTGCTCCACGACATGTCCGAGATGTGAATGAGCCCGTCGATGTCATCCTCGACTTCGACGAAGGCCCCGAATTCGGTCAGGTTGCGGACCTTGCCCTGGATGCGCGAGCCGACCGGATACTTGTCGGCCAGATCGTGCCAGGGATTGGTCTCGACCTGCTTCAAACCAAGCGAGATCCGCCGCGCGGTCGGATCGACACCGAGCACCATCGCATCGACGGTGTCGCCGACGTTCAGAATCTTCGACGGATGCTTGACCCGCTTGCTCCACGACATCTCGGAGACGTGGATGAGACCCTCGACGCCAGACTCGAGCTCCACGAAGGCGCCGTAGTCGGTCAGGCTGACGACCTTGCCACCGACTCTGGCCCCGACCGGATACCGATCCATCACGTTCGCCCACGGATCGGTGATCAGCTGCTTATGGCCAAGCGACACCCGCTCGGTGGCGGGGTCGTACTTGAGCACGACGACATCGATTTCGTCGTTGACCTTGAACAGCTCGGACGGATGCCCGACCCGGCCCCATGACATGTCGGTGATGTGCAGCAGGCCATCGATGCCGCCGAGGTCGATGAACGCACCGTAGTCGGTAATGTTCTTTACGACCCCGCGAAGCACCTTGCCTTCGGCGAGCGTTTCGAGGGTGTGCTTCTTCTTCTCGGCGTTCTCTTCTTCGAGAAGCGCCTTGCGCGACAGAACGATGTTGCCGCGCTTCTTGTTGACCTTGATGACCCGCATGCGCAGTTCCTGACCGCGCAGCGCGTCGAGGTTGCGGACCGGGCGGACGTCGATCTGCGAGCCGGGCAGGAACGCGCGAACCCCGATGTCCACAGCGAGGCCGCCCTTGATGCGCTCGATGACGCGGCCGATGACGACCTTCCGCTCGGCGTAGGCCTTCTCGACCTCGTCCCAAATCTTCATCTTCTCGGCTTTTTCGCGCGAGAGGACGACGTAGCCTTCACGATCCTCGGTTCGTTCGAGCAGGACGTCGACAATGTCACCGGCTTCGACGGTGATCTGACCGCTCTCGTCGAGGAACTCGTTTACGCTGATGATGCCTTCGGACTTGTACCCGACGTCGACGATCACTTCCGATGGCGTGACCTTGAGGACCGTGCCCTTGACGACCTCGCCTTCCGCGATGTTTCGGAAGCTGCTATCGTAACTATCGAGCAGTCGGGCGTATTCGTCGGGGTCGATCGCCTCATCGTCTTCCCGTGGCCGGGCGATCAGCCCGCCACGATCGAGCGACCCCCTTCCGCCCCTGACCGGACCGGGAGTGTGCTCGTTTTCTACATTCGCCATGCGGTGCGCGTCCTCCTGTCGTCCACCGACGGCCCCAGGCCGAGCCTGGGCGTCCCGTCGACAGCCGTTCGATTGCCGGATATTGGTGGCGGGTGCCGGCGGCCCGCAAATTCGGACGAGCCAGCGATGCGCCGAGGGCGGATCCGCCGCTCTCCTGCTCTCGCTGATTTCCGATAAGCGTCAGAGCGTACGACACTTATCGCAATACTGTCAAGGCGAGAAAGGACCCGGGGATGGCGAAACGCAAGGCCGCAAGCCGCTCCAGACGGGGCAAAAAGCCAGTAAAGCGGGCTTCCGCCCGCAAAGCTCGGCCGACAAAGAAACCTGTCCGCAAGTTGACCGCCAGGACCTCATCGACCAAAAAGCCCGCCCGGAAACGGACCGCGCCGAAACCGGCAGCTAAGAAGGCGGTGACCCGCGCGGCAAAATCTCGTCCGCGACGGCCACGGGGACCCGATCCGGCCCTTCATGTCAGCCGCATCGACCGTGAGCGTCGGATTCTCGAGGACGAAATCGTGCCGACGCCCCCGTCTTCGCTCGACATGCAGCGTCGCGGAACCGCCGCCCGCACGGGACGGGCCGAAATGGAGGAGGCTCGCGAAAACCTGGGCGCCATGCGCAGCGTGACCGGCGGCGACATCGATGCCGATGCTGAAGGCGCCTACTTCAGCGGCGACGAAGCGCCTGGCGGCGACAATCCCACGCCGGACCAGGACATCGTCGACGATATCGGACGGGCTATGGGTCTTGCGTACCAGGACAACGAGGAATTGCGCTCAGGCGACAAGGTTGCCGAGCGGGATCGGCACCGGTGGGAATGGGATCCGGCGTCGTCCGAGGACTACAAGGACCGCAAGTAGCCTCACTTCAATTCAAACGAGTTGATCGCCTTCAACACTGCGTCGACGACAAACGGAATCGACCGTCCGGTCGTGTCGACGACGATCGCGTCCGAGGCGGCGTAAAGCGGCGACGCCTGGCGGGTGCGATCGCTCCTGTCGCGCTCGAGCAGCGCGGAAGCGACGTCGGCGATGCTCGTGGCGCCCGAGTGCGCCGGATCCAAGGCGCGGCGCCTGGCCCGCTCTTCGTCCGACGCGTCGAGATAGAACTTGAGATCGGCGCGGGGAAAGACAACCGTGCCGATGTCGCGGCCTTCCATCACGATGCCGCCGCCCGCACCCAGGGCCCGCTGGCGCCGGACGAGGACCTCGCGGACCCGCGGCAGACGAGCGACGGCGGCGGCCGCTCGATCGATCTCCGGCGTGCGGATCGCGCGCGACACGTCGTCGCCGTCGATGACGACGGCGTCGCCGGTGAGATCGATCGTGGATCGGTCGGCCAGAGCGGCAACAGCGTCCTCGTCGGTGAGCGAAAGACCGGCACGTAGGGCTTTCCAACCGACCGCCCGGTACATGGCGCCGCTATCGACGTGGCGATAGCCGAGGGCGGCCGCGACCGCTCGAGCGATCGTTCCTTTGCCGGCACCAGATGGGCCGTCGATCGCGATGATCAGTGTTCTGGCCACGCCACGCCGAGTCTAGCACGTGGATTTCGCGATTCCGTGGACCCCCGCTACGCTAGAGCGATGGAACGCCTTCAGAAGATCCTCTCGCAGGCCGGCGTCGCGTCGCGCCGTGCCTCAGAGGTGTTGATGCTCGACGGTCGCGTCACGGTCAACGGCGTGTCCATCCGCGAGCTGGGCTCGAAAGCTGACCCCGCCAGCGATGACATCCGCGTGGACGGCCGCCGAATCAAGCTGCCGGAAAAGAGCGCGTACCTGTTGTTGAACAAACCGGCCGGCTACGTGACGACGCGATCCGATCCCCAGCGGCGGCCGACGGTGATGGATCTCATCGCCGACGTTCGAGAGTATGTATACCCCGTGGGCCGACTCGACTTCGAGTCGGAGGGCCTGCTGCTGCTCACCAACGATGGAGCACTTGCCGCAAGCCTGACGCATCCGAGCCATGCGGTGCCTCGCGTTTACGAAGCATCGGTGCTCGGCGTGCCGGACGATCGCGACCTGGCGCGGCTATCGCGCGGCATCGTCATCGACGGCCAGCGGACCGCGCCGGTGGAGGTGGAGCGCCTGCCCTCGCGCGCCGGCCACGCGAGGCTGCGCCTGACGTTGCATGAGGGGCGCAATCGGCAGATTCGAAAAATGTGCGAGGCGATCGGCCACCCTGTCGAGCACTTGCGACGAGTCGCCATCGGGCCCATCCGCGACGCCCGTCTCAAATCGGGTCAATGGCGCCGGTTGACCGGCGACGAAGTCGTGCGTGTGAAGAAGGCCGCCGCCATGCCGGCTTCGCCTGCCGCGAATCGCGAGGACGGCGAGGCACAGCACCGGCGTCCGAGGCGTCGGCAGCCGCGGCACTCCAGTTGACTAGACTAGTGAACCAGGTGATCCGGATCGTCGGACGCCGTGGCCTCTGCGGATTCGGCCGCATCGGGCTCGTCCAGCGGCAGCTGCTCGTCGGGCGGGGTCTGTTCGACGAGAATTGGCGCCTCGAGGCCCAACGCCTCGACCATGTCCTGAACCCGCGGAAGATCGGAGATGTCGTTCAGCCCGAAGCGGATGAGAAACTCGCGCGTCGTCGCGTACATAAAGGGCCGCCCGACGACCGCTTTGCGCCCGGTGATCTTCACCAGATGACGCTCGAGCAGCGTGTTCAGAACCCCGGCGGTGTTGACACCGCGAATCTCGGTGATTTCAGCCGCCGTCACCGGCTGGCGATACGCAATGACCGCCAGCGTCTCGAGCGCCTGCACGGAGAGCTTCTGGCTGCTGCGTTCGTGGAACAGCCTGCGCACCCATTCGTGCAGGTCAGGTCTGGTGACAATCTGGTAGCCGCCGGCGACTTCGACGAGCTGCAGGCCGCCGGGCCGCTCGTAGTCGGCCTTCAGCGCCCCGATCGCCGCTTCGATGTCCTCGCGCGGCTCGGTGTCGAGGAGCTTGGCGATCGCTTTGAAAGACAGCGGCTCGGGCGACGCGAAGATCAAAGCCTCGACGATCGCCTTGAGCTCAGCCGAGGCCACGAGCGGCGTCGACGACTCTTCCCCTACCTGGCCCACCTGCCCTAGCTGCCCGTTTTGCCCATTTTCATCAGCCACGATGTGCCTCCGGATCGCCGATCGGATGTGGAGCATCGGCGGGCCTCGGGCGTTTGTACACCCGGATGGGTCCGAAACCGCCCGCCTGGAACACCCGAACCAGCTTCAATCGAATCATCTCGAGCAGCGCTAGAAACGTCACGATGAGCCCACTGCGCTCCTGGACGTCCGCAAACAGTTCCTCAAATCCGCATGCCTCTGTCTCGGACAACCGCTCGAGCAGTTGCTCGATGCGGACCTCAATCGGAATCTGCTCCGCCGGCAGGACCATCTTTGGCCGCTGCTTGAGCCGCTGCACCACGGATTGGAATGCGTTCAGCAGGCTGTAGAGGTCGACCTCGAGCTCAGGCTCGTATTCTTCGCCGGCAATGGCTGCCACACGTTCATCGGGCCGATGCCATTGCGCCGCCCGAACCTGCTCCCGCTCGTGCAGGAGCTCGGCCGCGGCCCTGAACTTCTGGTGCTCCAGGAGGCGCCGGACCAGCGCATCACGGGGATCGCCCTGCTCGTCCTCGCCGGCTGCTGCCGCGGTCTCGGGGCGCGGCAGCAGGGTCCGCGACTTGATGTGAATGAGCGTCGCCGCCATCACGAGATACTCGCCGGCCACGTCCAGATTGAGCTCGTGCATCAACTCGATCGTCTCGAGGTACTGCGCCGTGATGAGCGCGATCGGGATGTCGTGGATGTTCACCTCGCTCTTCTTGATGAGGTGCAGCAGGAGGTCGAGCGGACCCTCGAAGTTATCGAGGCGGATCGGAAGGGCGTCGGCCGACGATTCGAACTCGTGCGACTGCGTCATGCTACCGGTAAGCGATCTTCATCGCATCGCGGGTGCGCGACAGCGTTTCCTGCGCGACCACTCGAGCCCGCCGCGATCCCTCGAACAGGACGTCTTTCAGGTACCCCGGCCGGGCCAACGCTGCCGCCCGCCGTTCGCGGATGGGATCCAGGTGCGCGTTCAACGCGTTGGCGAGCTTGGTCTTGACCTCGACGTCGCCAACCTTGCCGGCGCGATACCGTGCCTTCAGGTCGTCGACCTCCGCGGTGTTCGGATTGAATGCGTCGTGATAGACGAACACCGGATTGCCCTCGACCGTGCCGGGAATATCGGCCCGTACACGATTCGGGTCCGTGTACATCCGCATCACTTTCTTCTTCACGTCATCAGCGCTGTCGGAGAGATGGATCGTGTTGCCGAGACTCTTGCTCATTTTCTTGTCGCCGTCGAGCCCGGGAAGCCGGGCGAAGGTCGTGAGCAGCGGATGAGGCTCGACGAGCACGTCGCCGAAGAAGTTATTGAAGCGCCGGACGACCTCGCGCGCAAGCTCGAGGTGGGCCACCTGGTCTTCACCAACGGGTACGAACCGGGCGTCGTACATCGCCACATCGGCCGTTTGCAGCAGCGGGTATCCCAGAAAGCCGATCGACGAGAGATCCTTGTCTTTCAGGTTTTCCTGCTGCTCCTTGTAAGTGGGGACGCGCTCGAGCCACGGAACCGGCACGACCATCGACAGCAGCAGATACAGCTCCGCATGCTCGGGAACCAGCGACTGCACGAAAAACGTGCTCGCCTCGGGATCCAACCCCGCGCCAATCCAGTCGGCAACGTTCTCGTAGGAAAACGGAACGATGCCCGACGTCTCCGCATAGTCGCTCGTCAGCGCATGCCAGTCGGCGACGAAGTAGAAGCAATCGTATTTGGATTGCAGCGGTACCCAGTTGCCCAGCGCGCCTACGAGGTGTCCAAGGTGCAGCCGACCGGTTGGTCTCATGCCCGACACGACGCGTTTGCGTTGGCCGCGAGGAAGCGGTGGCTGAGGAAATTCAGTCTGCGATTCGGTCACGGAAGCCACGAGCGAAGGAAGTTGTAGGGAGGCAGCACAACGTAAGAGAAAGCGTCGGTCGCGACAATCGCGTACAGCAGCAGCATGCCGTAGGGGCGGAACGCTTCGAAGCGCGACGCCACCCCGCGTGGTAGCAGGCCGGCGAGGACCGACGCCCCGTCGAGCGGTGGAATCGGCAGCAGGTTGAAAATCGTCAGCATCAGGTTGAGTTGCACGGCGCGGCTCAGAAGGGCGGCGAGCGGCGCCGAAATGTTCGGCTCCCCGAGACGCACCGGCGTCACCGGCATGACCGCAAGGACGATGGCGGAAGCGAAGGCCAGCGCGAGATTGCTGGCCGGACCGGCGGCCGCCACGAGCATGTAATCGCGCCGCGGCCGGCCGAGTGCGCTGGCCCTGACCGCTACTGGCTTCGCCCAGCCGATCAGCGGCACGTGCGCCATGAGCGCGAGAGTCGGGAACAGAACGGTCCCAATCGGATCCGCGTGCACGAGAGGATTCAACGACAGTCGGCCCTGTCGGCGCGCGGTGACATCGCCCAGGCGATCCGCCGCCCACGCGTGCGCAGCCTCGTGTACGGTAAGCGAAAACAGCAGGACGCTGAACGCGATGAAGATCTGCGCGACGTCGATGCTGGGCAAGGGAGCCCTCAGGTTAAGGCCGGGCTGCAAAAAACGCAAGGACGGCATCGGCGACTTTGGGTCCGACGGCGGCAACGAGCTCTTCACGAGAGGCGCGACGCACGCCCGCCAGGCTCCCGAATCGCGTCAGCAGCGTGCGCCGCCGCCGTGGACCAATTCCGGCCACGTCGTCGAGCTCAGATCTGAGATCGCGTCTTTTCCGCGACTGGCGATGGAACGTCACCGCGAACCGGTGCGCCTCATCGCGAATCCGCTGCAGGAGCAGCAGCGCCGGATCGTCGGTCGCCAGCGCGATCGGATCCGCGTGCTGGCGCGCATAGAGCAGCTCCTCTTTTTTGGCAATGCCCACGGCCACCAGGTTGGCCAGACCCAGTTCCTGGAGCGCCGCATACGCCGCAGTGAGCTGTCCTCGCCCGCCGTCAATCAGAATCAGATCAGGAAACGGCCCGCCTTGTTCGAGCACCGCTCGATACCGGCGCCCGACCACCTGGTGCATCGCTGCGAAGTCGTCCAGGAAGTGCTCCCCTTGGGGCTGGGAACTTGATGCTGGGGACTGGGCGCTGAAGGTCAGCGTGCGCTGCGACGGCCGGATTCGGAACTTACGATACTCGCTGCGCCGCATCCGGCCGTCCTCGCAGACGACCATCGAGGCAACGGTGTCGCTCCCCTGGATCGTGGAGATGTCGAAGCACTCGATTCGCCGCGGAAGGGCCGGGAGCTGCAGCACGACTCGCAACGTTTCGAGGGCCTCATACTGCGCGGCCGTCGCTTGGTTGAACCGGTTCTGGTGCGCGAGTGCCGCGTTTCGGGTGGCCAGCTCTACCAGATTCCGCTTCTCACCACGCTGCGGAACGACGATGCGGACGCGGCGCGCTGCAATTTCGCTCAGCCAGGTCTCGAGGGCCTCGCGTTCGTCGGGATCGAGCGGAACATGGACTTCGCCCGGCACGTCGCGATCTTCGTAGAACTGTTGAATGGCCGCCGAAAGCGTCTGTGCGGCGTCAGCGCCCGCCGGCGCCGTGTCCGTGCTGAGCTCGATGCGCTCGACGACGCGGCCGCGCCGGACCTGAAACACCAGGACCACGGCGCCAGCCGGTCCAAGCTTCAACCCGAACACGTCGCGATGGCCCGCCAGCTCGGTCGTGGCCATTTTCTGCTGACGGTCTTGAAGCGTCTGGATCGTCCGAATCGAATCGCGAACCTGGGCCGCCTCTTCGAATCGCTCGGCATCCGCCGCTTCCGACATCCGCGCTCGCAGCGTCGTGAGCAGCTCGTCGTTCTTCCCCTCCAGAAATAACCGGGTGAGGCCCACCGCGCGCCCATATTCCTCCTGCGTGCAGATCGTGTCGACGCAGGGCGCGATGCAGCGCTTGATGTCGTACTCGAGGCACGGACGGTCGCGCTTGCCGGTGATGACCTCGTTGCACGAGCGGATGCCAAACAACCTGTGCGTCAGGGACATCGTTCGGCGAGCGAACCGCGCCGGCATAAATGGGCCGGCATAGAAGCTGCCATCGCGCTCGACGCGACGGGCCACCAGGACGCGAGGAAAAGGCTCGCTGGCGGTGAGCTGGAGATACGGATAGTTCTTGTCGTCGCGAAGAAGGATGTTGTACTTCGGGCTGCGCTGCTTGATGAGATTGTTCTCGAGCGCCAACGCCTCGACGACTGAGTCTGTCAGAATGACTTCGAGCCGGCTGATCTCGTCGAGCAGCGCGTCAGTCTTCGGGCTGGTGCCGTAGGCCCCGAGATAGTTGCGGACGCGGTCACGCAGCGCGCGGGCTTTGCCGACGTAAATCGTCTCACCCGCGGCGTTGAGGTACAAGTAGACGCCTGGCTGCTCCGGCAGCCGGGCGATCTGCTCCTTGAGTTCCCGGATGGCCATAAAGTACTATGACGCGTTTTCGTTCGGGTTTCTGAACCCTCCATTATAGCTGGTGAATACCAAGAGCTCTCTTGTCCCGTCCATGCCCGCGACCACGTCGCCGGGCGACCGGCCCCGGATGACCTTCACGGGAATCATCGGGGCCATTTGTTGGTTTCCATTACGCGCCATCATCGCCGCCTGCGTCGCGCTCAAGATTCATCCCAACGTTCTGACCCTGGTGGGTGTGATCATCAATGTGCTCGCCGCTTGGGCGCTCGCCGCGCAGCGCTTCATGCTGGCGGGCGTCGTGATGATCTGCGCGAACATCTTCGATTTCATCGATGGGAAGGTCGCGCACGAGCTGAAGCTGCAATCTCAGTTCGGCGCTTTCTGGGACTCGACGCTCGACCGGTTCTCCGACCTCGCGTTGCTCGTCGGGCTCATCTATCTGTACTCGAGCCTCGGTCGCAGCGATTACGTGCTCGTCGCCGCGCTCACGCTCATCTTCTCGATCATGACGAGCTATGCCCGAGCCCGCGCCGAGTCGCTGGTGACGAAGTGTAAGGTCGGATTCATGGAGCGCCCCGAGCGGATCGTGCTCTTCATGATTGGGGCCTTTACCAACCGCATGGCCGGCATTCTGTGGGTGATTCTGATTCTGTCCGTCCTGGCCGTCGCCAACCGCATCTACTACACCTACCTGGCGCTGAACGGTCTGCCGATGCCGACGCGGGCCGGCCTGCGCGGCATCTTCAACCGCGCGTTCTTCTGGACCGACGAACGCACCACGCTGCCGTACGACTTGTGGGTGATTGCCATCCTGGCGTTCGTGTGGCTGACGCCGCCCGACTGGCTCGGCGATCCCACGGCCAGCGGCCTGGGCCTTCTCGCGGCCCTGCTGAAGAATTAAGTCGTAGGTCTCAAGTCTTAGGGTCTTGGATCTTAGGTCCTAGGTCTCAGGAATTCGATCCCACGTTGGCCTTACATGAGACGTAAGACATAGGACCTAGGACGTTCCTGTTACGCCTCATCTCGTTCATCGTGCGCGCCGAGGTCCAGCCCGGTCCCCGTGAAGTGGATGGCGTGCTCGCCGATTTTGTCGCGCAACACGCGCCTGGCGGCGCCGTAGTGTTCGATGGGCACTGGCAGAACCCGGGCGAGATTCTTCAGCCGCGAAATCACGACGAGCGCGACGGAGTGCTCGCCTTCGCGCCAGCTGATGCCTCCCACTTCGTTGTAGGGAATGAAGCCGGCCTCCAGCCAGATGCCATCCTGGTAGAAGCCGCGCCCGATTCGCCGGCTAAGCGGGACGAGGTACCCGTAGTAGACGAACATCATGGTCTCGCCGAACGCCGGCTGGTGGGTGAACACCAGCTTGTAGAAGACAATGGCGCCGAGGACGACGCCGATGGCGAGACCGGTGCCGTAGTACGGGGGCTTGGGGCTGGGCCAGACGAGTACAGCGGCCTTTCGCCGCTTTCTGAAGCGCAGATACTCGAGCAGCAGCCGCGCATTGGCGACGAGGAATCCCGCGCCGAGCACCAGCAGTACGCTCGCGAGCACATTCACGAGTCGATTTTAGTTCGTCTCTTCTCCGCCTCGTGTCAACGCGGCCTTCTGGGGCTCTTGGGCAAGCGATGGATCGAAGCAGTGTCGGCAGCGCGCCTCGTACAAACCGCTGGCGCCGACGAGCACGCGGTCGGCGCTGGCGACGAGCCGCTGAGTGTGATTGGCCGGGCCTCCGCACACGACGCAGATGGCCAGCGTCTTGGTGATGTACTCGGCAATCGCCAGCAATTGTGGCATCGGCTCGAACGGCCGGCCGAGGTAGTCGGTGTCGAGGCCAGCGACGATCACCCGCTTGCCGCGCCCAGCCAGCGTGGCACATGCGGCAGGCAGCTGCTGGTCGAAGAACTGCCCCTCGTCTATGCCGATGACGTCGGTGTCGGGCGACACACGCGTCAGTAACTCGGCGGAATCCTTGACATTCTCGGATGCCAGCCGCATTTCGCTGTGCGACACGATGTGGTCGTCACTGTAGCGGTTGTCAACGAGCGGCTTGAAAATCTGAACTTTCTGCCGGGCAATCTGGGCGCGGCGCAGCCGGCGGATGAGCTCCTCGCTCTTGCCGCTGAACATGCTGCCGGTGATGACCTCAATCCAGCCGTGCGGCGCCTTGCGGACGACATCCATCAAGTGATCTCTGACAATGCAGAAGGCAGAGTTCAGAATGCAGAATTAAATGGAGAACGCGGCAAACTCCGAATTCTGCCTTCTGAATTCTGCATTCTCAATCTTCCCTATGCCCGTGACTGATACTCGCCCGTCTCGGTGTTGATCCGAATGCGGTCGCCTTCGTTGATGAACGGCGGCACCTGGACGACCAGACCGGTTTCGAGCGTCGCGGGCTTCACCTGTGCGCTGGCGGTTGCGCCCTTGATGCCGGGGACCGTTTCCTTGACGACCAGATCGACGGTCTGTGGCAGCTCGATGCCCACGGGCTCAGCGTCGTAGAACTCCACGCGGATGATTGCGTCCGACACCAGATAGTCCCTCGAATCGCCCATGGCTTCGGTCGAGATATGGATCTGCTCGTAGGTCGCCGTGTCCATGAAATAACAGTGATCGCCGTCGCTGTACAGATACTGCATCTCGCGCTCATCGAGCGTCGCGCGTTCGACGTCTTCCTCCGCCCGGAACTTGTGGTCGGCGAGGGTTCCTGTCCTGATGTTCCGCATCCGGGCCTGGATGTGCGCCCGCTTGTTCCCGGGCGTCAGATGATGCAAATCCAAGAGCCGGAAGAGGTCGTTGCCCAACTTGATCAGGTTGCCCTTGCGCAGGCGGGTCGCTTGTACGGAGTTCATATGAATCCTGCTGGCTGTATATCCTTGCAATCGTAGCACATATGGTCGCTGGCGGGGCAACCATGCTACGATGCGATGTGGCCTTCACCCGCTGGGATCCGGTGCGCGATTTGTTGGCGCTGCATGATCAGATCGGTCAACTCGTTGGCACCGACGCGCCTGGCTGGACGCCGCCGGTCGATCTGTACGAAACGGCGGCCACATTCGTCCTCACCGCCGAACTCCCCGGCCTGAATCGCGACGCAATTGAAATCCACGCTGAAGAAAGCCGGATCGTCATCCGCGGCGAACGCGCGAGCGGACAGGTGCCGTGCGAGCAGTACCATCGCGTCGAGCGCGGCCACGGCCGCTTCTCGCGCGCCTTCGTCCTGCCCGAGCCGATCGATATCGAAAGCGTGACAGCCGACTTCGCCGATGGTGTGCTGACGGTCACGATTCCGAAGGCCGCCGGCCGCGGCGCGCGCCGCGTCGACGTCCGCTGATGCACTGAGACGAATCGTCTGGTGAACACGTCGGGGTATGGTGAGACGCCTCTTTTTCCCTCTGCTGGTCCTGCTCGCGGGATTCACCGCCGGTCTGGTTGTCACCGGCCGGATGAACCACGTCACTGAATCGTTCGGCAGAACCGTCGCCGAACCTCAGTCGACACCAGGGACGGCCAGGCCGGCCACGGCCGCGCCGGCACCAGCGACGCCGCCAGCCGCGTCGCCCGCGCCAATCATCGGAGGCCCGGACTTCACGCGGGTGGCAGGCGCTGCGGTCAAAGGGGTCGCGAACATCTCGTCGACACAGGTCGTCCGGACGTCGAACTCACCCTTCGCCAACGATCCGTTCTTCCGCTACTTTTTCGGCGATCAGGACGACATGTTCGGCACGCAAAACCGGCGCTCGCTAAGCCTCGGATCGGGGGTCATCGTCTCGGCCGACGGGTACGTCGTGACCAACAACCATGTGGTCGGTGAGAACAACCGATCGCGTGAAGTGACCGTCGCCCTGGCCGACAAGCGCGAGGTCAAGGGGAGCATCGTCGGCACCGACCCTGCCACCGACATCGCCCTCGTGAAGATTGATGTGCGCGGGCTGGCGTTCGTACCGTGGGGCGACTCCTCGAAACTGCAGATCGGGGAATGGGTGCTGGCCATTGGCAGTCCTTTCCAATTGAGTCAGACGGTGACGGCCGGCATCATCAGCGCGACGGGCCGGGCGAACGTGGGGTTCGCGGACTACGAGGACTTCATTCAGACCGACGCCGCGATCAATCCGGGCAATTCCGGCGGCGCGCTCATCAACAGCCGCGGCGAGCTCATCGGCATCAACACGGGCATCTTCAGTCAGAGTGGCGGTTATCAAGGCATCGGGTTCGCGGTGCCCAGCAACCTTGCCCGTCACGTTGTCGATGATTTGATGAAGTACGGCGCCGTGCGCCGGGGGACCATCGGCGGCATCACCGTCGATCGCCTGTCGCCGCAGTACGCCGAGGAGGTCGGCGCAACCAGCACCAATGGCGCCGTCGTCGTCCGCATGCTCCGCAATACTGAGGCGTACGCAGCGGGCCTCAGACCCGGTGATGTCATCGTCGCCCTGAACGGCAAGCCGGTCGACGATCCCTCGACGCTGTACCGGCTCGTGGCGGATGCCCAGGCCGGCTCGACCGTCACGCTGCGTGTCCTGCGAAACGGCCGCAGCCAGGACCTTCGCGTCCCGATCGTTGCCGATCCGCGTGTACGGCAATAGGCAGGCGGCAACAGTCACGTGCGCAGATCGCTTCTCGTCATCACGAGCGCATTGCTGATTCCAACCGGCGCGACGATCGCCCCTGCGGGCGCGCTGGCGCAGCTCGCGCCGGCGCCGGGACAATCAACAGCTCAATCGAGCGCCTTGCTGCCGCCTCTCGGCATCAGCCGCGGCCTTTACCTGGACGCCACGCCGGCGGTCTTACCTCCGCCGGCTGCGGGCAAGCCCATGGCGCTCGTCGTCGACGTCGCCCCCAAGAGCGGCATGCACGTGTACGCACCGGGCAACCGCGACTACGCGCCAGTCGCCCTCAACGTCGACGGACTGCCGGGAGTACGCCTCGGGCCCGTCCAATTTCCCAAGGCCGAGACGTTTCTCTTCGCTCCGCTGAAGGAACGCGTGCAGGTGTACTCCCAGCCGTTCCGACTGACCCGGACTGTCACACTCGATTCCGCCAAACGGACGGTCACCCCTGGTGCGACATCCTTGTCTTTGACCGGGCGGCTGGAATATCAGGCCTGCGACGACAAAGTGTGCTACCTGCCGCAGACCTTGCCGTTGACCTGGACTGTGCCGATCGCACGCTGACCGCCGGCGACGCCGCTCGCCCCTATACTCTGGCATGCGCTACATCCCAACCGTCGTCGGTCTCACGGTGATTGTCGGCATCGCCACTTCGGCCAGCGTCCGCGCGCAGTCCGGATCGACTGCGATCGCCCCGTACACCATACGCGTGAGCGACGAAGTTCTCCGCGATCTGAAAGATCGCCTGGCGCGAACCCGGCTGCCGGGCGAAATCGCCAACTCAGGATGGGACTACGGGAGCAACCTCGCCTACGTGCGAGACCTGGTGGCGTACTGGCGAGACCGGTTCGACTGGCGAGCCCAGGAGCGTGCACTCAATCAGCTGCCTCAGTTCACGACGAACATCGACGGCCTGAAGATTCATTTCATCCATCAGCGATCGCCGCAGACGAACGCCGCGATGCCGCTGGTTCTCGTGCACGGCTGGCCGGGATCCATTTTCGAATTCACCAAGATCATTGGCCCATTGACGGACCCGGTGAAACACGGCGGCCGTGCTGAAGACGCCTTCCACGTCGTCGCGTTGTCGCTGCCCGGCTTTGGGTTTTCGGACAAGCCCGGCGAACGCGGTTACAGCCCGGAGAAGATGGCCGACATCATTGCCAAGCTGATGGCGCGGCTTGGCTACCAGAAGTACGGCGCGCAAGGCGGTGACTGGGGCGGCATCATCACCCGACTGGTCGCCATCAACGACGCGCCGCACGTCGCCGGCCTGCATCTCAACTTCTGTGTCG
>Ga0111538_10006879_pt1 | contig 15348 bp, 17 predicted proteins | sample SoiMethybrSBSTD1_FD_79669 | JGI IMG/M metagenome (GOLD analysis project Ga0111538, IMG submission 79669) | Bulk soil microbial communities from a Populus tree surrounding site in Tennessee, USA - Soil MetaG P. TD hybrid SBSTD1 (version 2)... | ecosystem: Environmental > Terrestrial > Soil >...
CACAAGCTCGGCTCGGCAAGCGCGCGGCCGATCAGATGGCGCCGGAACCGGAGCCAACGGAGCGAGAGGATCACGAAAATTGCGATTCTTATCGAGTGCTTTGTCGCGGATTTCATCGTTGCGTGCGCCGCGGCACGAATTAAGGACTCTTACCGAAAACATCAACCGGTCAGGGATAGACGTCGCGATGCACGCGGAAGCGAACGATGATCTGTTAGCGAACCACGTTGGGATCCGTAAACAAAAAGCCCGGCGCGAGCCGGGCTCTTTGTTCGTTTGTGGAGAAGCGATCAGCCGGCAAACTTCAGCAGTTTGGTAAGGGCTAAACGCGCAGGTGGCATTCACTTACGTGTCGCTTTGAGCGTCACTTGCCCGCGACGTCTGCGTCTTTCGTTTGGGCCGCTTTCGTCTGGGTCCCTTCCGACTTGCGCGCACGCTTTGCGGACTGGGCCTGGCTCGCGGCGCGCGCAGCCTTCGCCTCCGCGAGTTCCTTCACGCGCGGGTTCGGCTGCGGCAGCGGGATCTCGTCCGGCCCGTTCCAGGCGAGCAGGCCGGCGGCCTCCTGGCACGGCGCGCCTTGCTGAAGCTTCACCGCCGGGCCTCCGGCCAGCGGACCGGCCCACGCCTCGACCGGAAAACCGGTGATCGTCTTCACGTAGTCCTGCGTCTCCTGCGGCAGCGGGCCCTTTTTCGCGCGCCAGTCCTCGATGCGCCGTGGCCCTGCGTTGTACGCGGCAGCGGCGAGACCGAGATTGCCGAACTTGCGATAGTGGTCGCGCAGAAGCCGCGCCGAGGCCGGAATGGCCTGCGCCGGATCGAACGGGTTGTCGAGGCGCCGGTTCGTGGCCGTCTCCGGCATGAACTGCGCGATGCCGAGCGCGCCCGCCGAGCTGATCGCGGCGGGCCTGAAGGTGCTCTCCTGGTACAGCAGGCGAATGAAAAAGTGCACCGGCAGATCGTTATTGTGCGCCGCACGGACGATCGAGTCGCAGACCTCCTCGCGCGAGCGGTAGACCACCGGCTTGAGCAGCGGACGAAGCGGCGCGAGCGGCAGCACGACCGGCTCGTAGTTCGGCCCTGTGTCCACGGTGATTTTTTCCGCCGGCTTTCGTTCCGGCAGCTCGAATGAGTCGAGATCGCGCCACGAAACCGCCAGCCAGGCGGCGATGAACACCCCGGCGACGCCGAGGCCGATATCGCTGGCGAGCCGGAGACCTTTCCGGTTCGTCATCGTGCTCGGCAGCAGGCCGATAACGAGGCCCACCAGCAGAAGCAGCGCAGTGTTCCCGGCTGTGAATTCCATGGGTCTCTAACCCGTCGCGGGAAAAGATTGCATCCGAGCGTGACAAATCTGCGGCATGGTGCGGGCCGGCGCTACGCCCGTTCACTCGCCATGTCCGCTTTACCCCCCGAAAGCGGACATTCGCCATGTAGCGACTCGCGCGGATTGGATTGCATTATCGAACGGATGCATGACAACTTTGGAGAGCTCGTGGCTGAGTGAGGCAGCTAGGCCAGACGATGGGAGGAGGCTATGTCCATCGAAAGCATTTTGAGGCGGAAGGGCACCGACGTCACAACTATAGGTCCGGAAGCCAGCATCAAGAGTGCGGCGGACTGGCTGCGCGCAAAGAATATCGGCGCTTTCGTGGTGACGAGTGGGAACGCAGTTCTTGGTCTCATTTCCGAACGCGAAATCGTTCACGCATTTTCTCGCTATGGCGAGACAATCGGGTCGATGCCTGTGAAGGAAATCATGCGATACGGCGTGACCACCGTATCCCCGGACGAGAGCGTCCATCGCGTGATGAACCTGATGATGCAACATCGCGTGCGGCACATGCCGGTGCTCCGCGACGGCAGGCTCGCCGGCCGATGCCGTTTTGGGTCGTCTGCTACCTAGGCATCGGACTCCAGCGTCGAACAATGTCCGCTATGCCTCCAATAGCAACCAAATTTTGCGACGCAGGCTTCTCACCTTTCAGAATACGCACCGTCTGCCTCGCCGAACTAGCTCGCAAAAGGGAATTTGAACTGGGTATAGTCCAGATGGATTTCCGGATACGTTTTAGCCGACGGGCCGGCAAAGCCATTGGGCGATGATCCGCGTGAGACCTCAGGCAGAACCACCAACCCAAGAAGTTCTGGCCGGCCTCGTCGAACGCGTTACTTACCACAATGAAGAGAACGGGTTCTGCGTTCTGCGGATCAAGGCACGCGGCCACCGCGAACTGGTCACGGTGATCGGGCACGCCGCGGTGATTTCCGCCGGCGAGTGGATCACTGCATCGGGCGAATGGATCAACGACCGCACCCATGGGCAGCAGTACAAGGCGAAGTATTTAAAGACCACGGAGCCGACTTCGCTCGACGGCATCGAGAAATACCTTGGCTCCGGAATGATTCGAGGAATCGGGCCGGTTTACGCCAACAAGCTGGTGCGCGCTTTTGGCGAGAAGGTGTTCGATATGATTGAGGCGCAGCCCGAGCGCCTACGTGAGGTAACAGGCATTGGTCCGGTACGAGCCAGCCGTATCACTGCCGCCTGGGCCGAGCAGAAGATCGTCCGCGAAATCATGGTCTTCCTTCACAGCAATGGCGTCGGCACGGCGCGAGCGGTGCGCATTTACAAGACCTACGGCGCGGACTCCGTGCAGGTCATGTCGGAAAACCCATATCGTCTCGCGCGTGACATCCGCGGCATTGGTTTCAAAACCGCCGACACGATCGCGATGAAACTCGGCATTGAGAAGACCGCGATGATCCGGGTTCGCGCTGGAATTTCCTACGCGCTGACCGAGGCCATGAACGAAGGGCATTGCGGCTTGCCGACGGATGAGCTGGTGCCGCTTGCCGAGAAGCTGCTCGAGGTCCCGGTAGAACTCGTTCGTACCGCGCTTGATCTCGAACTGACAGAGGGCACGGTTATCGCAGATCGCGTCGGCGAAACCCCTTGTGTATTTCTGGCGGCTCTGCATCGGGCGGAACGCACGATTGCCGAGCGGCTGTTGCGGCTTGCGCATGGCACGCTCCCGTGGCTCTGGATCGATCCAGACAAGGCATTGCCGTGGGTGGAGAAACGCATCGGGCTTGCCCTTGCCGCAAGCCAGGTAGCCGCGATCCGGCTTGCACTGAGGTCCAAGGTGCTGGTCATGACCGGTGGTCCCGGCGTCGGCAAGACCACCATTGTCAAAGTTATTCTGCGCATTCTCGCAGCGAAGAGAGTGAGGCTGCTGCTTTGCGCTCCGACCGGCCGCGCCGCCAAGCGCATGACCGAGGCGACCGGCTTCGAGGCCAAGACCATCCACCGGCTGCTGGAGGTCGACCCCATGGGCGGCGGCTTCAAGCGCGGCGACGATAACCCGCTCGACTGCGACCTGCTGGTTGTCGATGAGACCTCTATGGTCGACGTCATGCTGATGCAGGCGCTTATAAAGGCAGTGCCGGACAAGGCTGCCATTCTAATCGTCGGCGACATCGACCAACTTCCTTCAGTCGGGCCAGGCCAAGTGCTCGCCGACGTGATCTCGTCTGGCGCCGTGCCGGTAGTCCGCCTCACCGAGGTGTTCCGACAGGCCGCCCAGAGTCGCATCGTCATTAGTGCGCACCGCATCAACCAGGGTGGTATTCCTGATCTCAGCCCTCCCCGCACCGATAGCGACTTCTACTTCGTGCAAGCCGATGATCCTGAAACCGCGGTGTCGCGCATCATCGAGTTGGTGAAAACGCGGATCCCAAGCGCTTCGGTCTAGACCCCATCCGCGATATCCAGGTGCTCTGCCCCATGAATCGGGGCGGCGTCGGCGCGCGCTCCCTCAATATCGAGCTGCAAGCAGCATTGAACCCGGCGGGCGAGCGTAAGGTCGAGCGCTTTGGGTGGACCTTCGCGCCCGGCGACAAGGTTATGCAGATCGAGAACGATTATGAAAAAGACGTCTACAACGGCGACATTGGCTACATCGATAACGTCGATCCCGACGACGGCGAACTCACCGCGAGCTTCGACGGCCGCACTGTTACCTACGGGTTTGGCGAACTCGACAGCCTGGTGCCGGCCTATGCCGCGACCATTCACAAAAGCCAGGGCTCGGAATACCCGGCCGTGGTCATTCCAGTCATGACGCAGCACTACGTCATGCTACAGCGAAATCTGCTCTATACGGGCGTCACCCGGGGCAAGAAGTTGGTCGTGCTGGTCGGTCAAAAGAGGGCTGTCGCGATCGCAGTACGTAACGTCTCGGGACGGCGGCGGTGGTCGAAACTAAGCGAGTGGCTGCGCCCCAGTCTATCCCGGCCACGACCGATCGGCGTGGCGGTTTGAACGATGGTGGCAGATGTTTTTCTGCAGAATCCGCTGCGAGCGGTATCTAAGACATCCGCTTCAATCTTACGCAAGCTACTGCAATCAAGCTCGAACGCACCTGTCATTGAATAAGGATTCACCGGTAAGCCGCCCCATAGAGACCGTCGGGCCGCATTCTGCCCCGTGCCAATTCTGGGCGGGTTGCACCATCAATATGTGGGGATTTAGTTTCCGACAGGGACAGGACATCAGCAGTGCGGACGACACGAATCGGCCTATTACTCGCCCTGTTCTCGCTCCTGCTAGCCAATGCAGTAGCTCAATCACCTGCTCCGATGAACCGCATCGACCTGCATAACGGATGGACAGTGCAAACATCGCGCAAAGTCCAGGCGACTGGCGATACCATCTCTACGCCGAAGTTCCAGACGAAAGGTTGGTACAGGACGACGGTGCCAATGACCATAGTCGCTGTGCAGGTCGCGGCTGGAGAATTCCCGGAGCCGTACTACGGGATGAATCTACGAAAGATTCCGGGGATTGCTGCGTATGAGATCGGCGAGTCGTTCGCCGACAAGCCGATTCCAGATGACAGTCCGTATGCTGCATCGTGGTGGTACCGGACAGAGTTTCCGACGCCGGCCAATCATCGGCACGTGGCGCTCCATTTTGACGGAATCAATAACCGCGCGAATGTGTGGATCAACGGGAAGAAGATCGCCGGCGAGAAAGATGTTGCGGGAGCGTATCGGACGTTTGAATTCGATATCACGCCCGAACTTGTTAAGAAGGGGAGCAACGTCGTCGCGGTCGAAGTCTTCGCGCAGACGCAGAACGATCTCGGGATTAACTGGGCTGATTGGAATCCGACGCCGCCCGACAAGAACATGGGCTTGTGGCAGAACGTGTACCTGACGACGAGTGGCCCGGTGCAGATCCGCCACCCTGCGGTGGTCACCCATCTTGCCGACGAGGACGGAGCGACCGCGGAGCTGACGATCTTGGCGGAGCTGCACAACACTTCCGACAAGCTGGTAGAGGGCAAGTTCCAGGCCGAGATTGCAGCACTGACGCTGCGGGTCGAGCAAGCGGAGTCACTGGCGGCCGGAGAAACGAAATCGGTGAAGCTGGTTCCGCAGGATTTCAAACAGCTTTCAGTAAAGAATGCGAAGCTGTGGTGGCCGGCGCAAATGGGTTCGCCGAACTTGTACGACCTGCACACCTCATTTTCGATCGCGAACGCAATCTCTGATTCACAACGCACGCAGGTTGGAATTCGCGAAATTACCTCTGAGATGACGGATAAGGGAGCACGGCTGTTCCGCGTGAATGGCAAGCCAATCCTGATCCGCGGCGGTGGATGGGCCCCAGACATGATGCTGCGTTGGAACCCGCAGAGGCTTCGGGAAGAATTCCAATATGTTCAAGATATGAACCTGAACACGATACGACTCGAGGGCAAGCTCGAAAGTGACGAATTCTTCAAACTCGCCGATGAAAAAGGAATTCTCATCATGGCGGGTTGGTGCTGTTGCGATCTTTGGGAAAAGTGGGACGAGTGGAAGGGGGATCAGTTGGCAGTTGGGTCGGCTTCGGTACGAAGCCAGAGCTTGCGCCTTCGCGGCCACCCAAGCCTACTGATGTGGCTCAACGGAAGCGACAAGCCGCCACCGGCCGACGTGGAACAGGCCTACCTCCAAGTTCTGAAAGAAACGTCATGGCCCAATCCGATCGTCTCTTCCGCGTCGCAGACGCCCGCAGACAGCGGCCCTTCGGGCGTGAAGATGACGGGGCCTATGATTACGTCCCGCCAAGCTATTGGCTGATCGATACGAAGCATGGCGGCGCTTACGGGTTCAACACGGAGACAAGTCCCGGACCGGCCGTGCCGACCCCGAACTCGTTAAAAAAGTTTATCCCCGCCGATCATCTCTGGCCCATTGACGAGGTATGGAATTTCCACTCCGGTAGCAGCAGATTTAGGACCCTCGAGAAATATAACGCAGCATTGAACGCGGAGTACGGCCCACCTACGGACCTGGATGATTACAACAGAAAGTCCCAGGCGATGGCGTACGACGGCGAGCGCGCGATGTTCGAAGCGTACTCGCGGAACAAGTACACATCTACTGGCGTGATCCAGTGGATGCTGAACAATGCATGGCCCTCGTTAATCTGGCACTTGTACGACTACAACCTCGAACCCGCCGGTGGCTATTTTGGAACGAAAAAAGCGAATGAGCCCGTTCATATTCTGTATTCGTACGATGATCGCAGTATCGCAGTCGTCAACAGCACGTATAAGCCAGTCAGCGGCATGAAGGCTTCGGTGCGTGTCGTTGATTTCAACCTGAAGGAATTGTTTTCGCAGGAAAAGGTAGTCGATGTGGATGCTGATGGCGTACAGAAGGTGCTGCAGATTTCGGAAGTCCCAAGCGATGTCACGCCAACTGTCTATTTCGTTCAACTGAACTTGAAGGATGCAACTGGGAGATTGTTGAGCTCGAACTTCTACTGGCTCTCAACCAAGAAGCCGGAGTTAGATTGGGAGAAGACTAGTCTCGTTCACACGCCGATTACTTCTTACGAAGATATGACTAGCCTATTGAATTTGCCAAAGATAGGTATCAAGGCGACAGCTCATCTTCATCTGACGAAGGACGGCGAATCTATCCGAGTCCGCCTGAAGAACACATCGGCAGCGCTGGCATTCCAGGTGCGACTTGCAGTGGAAGCGGGAAAGCCGCGTGAAGAGATACTGCCGGTACTCTGGGAAGATAATTATGTCTCGCTGTTACCGGGAGAGGAGCGGACTGTCGAGGCGCGCTTTCCTGGTCAACGCTCGATTGGATCGCACCCGACGCTGAGGATTACCGGCTGGAATATCGAACCGCTGATCTTGGAAATAAGCGAAACCGGGACGCGTACGTCGACTCCGATGAAAAAATAGGGCTCGGTCGTGCAGTTCAGAGTGTCGGCACCATCGGTTCTCCCGCGATCCGATTGTTGTACAGAAAACATGCGTACTACTCCCGTTCAGGCAACGGCCGCAATGCAGTTCAAATTTTTTCTGCTCTGTGTGAAACGTGGGTCCCTGGAAAGAGGCCGGCATGGGGGGTGGGGGCCAGTCCATATACCCCGGGGGGTTCGACACCCCCCTTAATTAACGCGCGAGAGAATTCCGTATGTCGGGCAGTAAAACCAGATAGCGTTTTCGCCGGAAGTCAACCTCGCGATAGATTGGAGGAGCGGAAATGAAGAGGAAGGGCGCCATAATGAGGGCGCGCGAAACTGTTGTAGCCGCGGGAAAAGGCGCCGCTGAAAGGACCAAAGTGCTTGCTGGTGAAGTCGCCGATGCTGCTGCTACGGCCGGCGCTACGGCAAGCGCCGCTTCGATGGCTGCGGCCAGTGTGGTCTTGGATAGGGTTGCGACGGCAATACAAGCAAGCGCCCTTAAAGGAGCAAATGCAGTTGCTCGCGTGGGCGCCCTTACGACTTCCCCTGCAAGGAAAAAGGTCGCGAAAAAGATGGCTTCTAAGAAACGCGCTGCACCAAGGAAGAAGGCCAAGAAAACGTCCCGCAAGGCAGCTAGAAAGAAACGAGTATAAACGCGCGAGATGCTGACGGAGGCCGGCCCCGGGCCGCCCCGCTTATCCATATCGCTGGGGTCTGGAACGCCTCTCGAGTTACAAGAATTATTTTAGTTCATGCGCTCGGGTGCAAAGCGGTTGCAACGAGCGAAACACAACAGCTCAGCAGCATCCAGCGAGAAGGAATTCTAGAGTCCGCCGAGGTGCTTAGATGGTGCCAGGGGCGGAGCCACAGATAACAGGTAACCACTTGATCAGATATAAATTTTGGTTGCCGTTGTTTTGCCGATACCAACAGCGATACCAACATACAAGGCAACTGCTCCGAACTCTCGGCGAGGCGTACGGTGGCATATGGCGCAAGTCGCATGAATTGCGACCGAACAGCAATTTCATTCCAGTGCTCCTACACACACATGGCTCGACGCTTGCGATGCATGGCGTCCCTATGGGTGTAATCGCCGAGCAATTGGGCCACGCCGACACGCGCATGACTGAAAAGCACCACGCGCATCTTTCCTGCGGCTATGTAGCCGACACTATTCGGGCGAATTTCCCGACTCTCGGCATTGCGGACAAAGCAGCGGTCACACCAATCGGTCGCCGCAGAAAATAACTGAGCTTGGGTCCTGCTCGCGGACCCTCACTAATGTCCACTATGGGCGATAAGCGGACTTCCTGAGAACCCCAGGCAAAAAAGACCCCCGGCTACGTCTGGCAGCAAAACTAAGTTATCTTACTCTCGGCGCGGGGCCGGATTCGCGATCCGTCGCCGGACACATCACCACCGCTGTCCGGATCGCCCCGCGTCCATCCTCTCGCATCGGCGGTGGAGGTGGTGGTCATGCCCAAATTCCGCGCCGGCGCGGCACAGCGACTTCACGTGTTAATCAGATACCTAGAGCTAAGTCCCGGAAAGTCGACCCCAGGCGACTTTCTAATTGGGCTGGCCGGCATCAAACGCGAACCTATAGCGTTCGATAGTCCTGACGTGTGGGCATTGTTAGCGCGAAGCGCCTTAACCCTCGACGACAAGGATGAAATGGACAATACACTAAGGCTCGCCTTTGACGCGCTTGGTCTTGACAACCACGACCCATTCAGCTGGCGAATGCTCGCGACGTATTTTGCAGAAGTGCTTTTCGGAAATCGTAGGCCGCCGGGCAGGCACGTAGAATGGACTACAGATCGATACATCCACCTGTTGAAATTAGTTTCTGAACGCCGAACGAAAAACAAAGCACTTTCGATAAAGCAGGCCTGTACCGCTATCGCGAAGGATAAAAAGAGTCCTAATTATTTTCGCAAGGCGACACCTGCCGCTCTCTACAAGGCAGCTGAACGTGCAAGGAAGAAATTGCCGGCGCGGTTACTGGCGGACTTGCCAAACATATAAGTACAGTTTGAGCCGCCCGCGCGATTGCAATCCCTCCGCGACATTTTCGTAAAAAATTCGTCTCGACGACAAAATAGGCGCTCCCATTTTGTCGAAAGAATCCGTAGCGACAAAATAGGCTTCCCTTTTTTGTCGCACGTGGGTGTGCGCATGTTCTAGCGCATTCTGACGCATCCGATGCGTCACCGAAACGCGAGGACGAAATGGACACACCCATTGCCTACACGATCGCGGAGGCCTGCGCCGTCGCGCGGGCGGGTCGCACCGCGATTTACGAAGCTATCCGTAACGGCGCATTGCAGGCGCGGAAGCGAGGTCGCCGAACGTTGATTCTTGCGGACGATTTGCGCCGCTGGGTTGAATCGCTGCCAACGCTGGAACCGAAGTCATGATCAAAACAAAGCACCGGCGTCGCCGCGATTTTGCGCGTGTCCGTACCGACGCCGAATCGGCGGCGTTGCACGGCACTGGCCCGCGGTTCATGAAAATCGGCGGACGAGTCCGTTATCGACCCGCCGACCTGGCGAAATACGTTTCCGATAAAACTCGCACTTTCACGGCGGAGCACAAAGCCGCCGCCTAAACACCGCGGCCGACCCTTCGGCAAAGGGCCGGCCGCTTTTTTGTCCCCATCAACCCCGGCAAGAGGTCAAAAAGGGAGCATACCAGTGCACGCACCGTTTATCGTCCGCCCATCCCGCGCGCAAGTCGTTTGGTGCCTCCACCAAGGCCGCCTTCGCACACCGCTTGTCCGTATCGTGCCGGACGACGACTCGCCTCTCTACCGCATCTTGTGGCCGGACATTGACCCGTCGCCGCCGGCGAATCTGGCTCGCTGTATGGACGCCGCGCAACGATGGGCGGAACGGTCCGCTTTGTCCGACGACCGCAAAAGTAATGCCGCGCGACGTTTGAAATCATTACACAATTTTTTGTGGTCGCGGTCGTCTGTTCGTCCGAATAGTGAGAACGGTCCCAAGTACCCCGGCGCCGATCTTAACGAACCACAGCTAGGGGCCGCGCCATGACCTCGACGGCCCTCAAAGACAACACCGCCCCCGAAGAGCCAAAGCTTGATGTCAAGCCGAGCGCTTACTTCGATGCCGAAGGCCGCTTCGTCCACAACTGCGAAATCTGCGGCGCGCCCGCCTACCAGGGCCGTGACGTCAACTTGCGCGAGGGTCGACTCGGCACCTGGCGCTGCTCCCAACATCTCTGGAATCGAGGCGCGCCATGAGGTTTCCGCCAAAAGGGCAATCGCATTGAGCGTGCGCTAGTGCGCGCGCTGACGAGCCAAGACCGTGGAGTCATGACACACCGCAAGCGCGCGTGACGCCGCCAACGCTCGCGCATTCCAACCGGCGGCATAATGGAGAAACACACAATGAGTAAAATGAAACGACAAATGGAGAAAGAAGCCGAGAAGCAGGCAGAGAAAGAATTAGTCGAAAAGCAACCAACACCTCCTGCCGTTAAATATGACAACCCCTGGCTGGAAGTCGCGGCGGAAAATAGCGGCCGCTTCGGCAAGCTACTCAAGTTTGTAAAAGGTCGTTGGGAAAGTGGCGATGATGAGCTGCCGATCGGCACCGAGTTCATCGCACACATCGACCAGCTCGCCAAAGGCTGGATCCACTTCGAGAATAATGAAGTCGTTGGTGAGCCGATCATCGTGAAGATCGCCGACGGCAAGAAACTGCCAACACGCGAGGAGTTGCCAGACAACAATCCAAAGAAATGGGAGAAAGACGACAACGGCAACCCGCGCGACCCTTGGGCAAAGCAATGGTACTTGCCGCTGGTCAGCGTCGAGACCGGTGAGCTTCACACCTATGTCACCGGATCGGACGGCGGTGATCAGGCCATTACAAATCTCTGCAATGTCTATGGCCACAAAGTAAACGATGGCATGTTGCCGATCGTGGCGCTGCGATCGAGTGGATATAAACACAAAAAATTCGGCCGCATCGAAAAACCAGAACTGCCGATTGTTGGATGGGATGGCACGCCACCGGCGGCGATTCCAATGCAGCCGCCGCCTAACGCCGATATGGGTGGTGACGCAGTTCCGTATTGACTGGCTGATCCTTGGCGGGCCGCTGCTGCCAACAGTGGCTCGCGAGCTTCTGAGATGAGCACGAAACGTGGCCGAAGGTATAGGCGCGCTTCCCGACTTGCAAACGATAGCCCGCCTTTTAGGCGGGGTAGTCAATGACGGCCAGGTGCTTGCGCCCGGTCCCGGCCATAGTCGCGCCGATAAGAGCTTGAGCGTCAAAGTAACACCGAACGGATTCGTGGTGAACAGTTTTGCGGGTGACGATCCGATAGTTTGTCGCGACTACGTCCGTGAGAAGCTAGGTCTGCCGGCTTTCAAATCCAATGGAGTCCAACGTAGGTCGGATGATGAGATCACGCAGGCCGTCATGGCTGCGGCAATGTCACAAGACCGCAGCAACTCAAAAGGCAAAATTGTCGCCATCTACGACTATACCGACGCTGGCGGTGCATTGCTCTACCAAGTAGTTCGCTACGAACCAAAAAGCTTCCGACAGCGGCGGCCAGATGGCAATGGCGGCTGGATCTGGAAGTTGACTGATCACCGTGTCGTCTATCGCTGGCCGGTTCTGCTGCAAAATCCCGATGCCACAGTTTTTGTCACCGAAGGGGAGAAGGATGCCGATCGCGTCGCGGAGCTCAACCTTTGCGCCACCACCGTCGCCACCGGCAAATGGACCGATGACTGCATCAAGGCGTTGGCCGGCCGCAACGTTGCTATCTTGCAGGACAACGACGACAGCGGCCGCAAGAAAGCACTCGAGGCCGCAACTGCATTACATGGCACCGTAAACAATATTCGCATTGTCTCGTTGCCTGACTTGCCGGATAGGGGCGACGTTAGCGACTGGCTGGATGCTGATCGAACCCGCGCCAAAAAGTTTGTTGATGTTTGTTTTGACGCGCCGCTGTGGAATCCGACGAACACCAAAACTGAAGCATCAACCCCTGAGACAAACACGGCCGTAAAACTCGCGCTCCCTTTCATCAACATTTCGGCGTGGAGAAATCAGCCGGTGTCGGAACGCCAATGGACGGTGAAGGATCGGATACCGGCGAACAACGTCACCCTACTGAGTGGAGAGGGCAGCGTCGGCAAAAGTATTCTGTCGCTGCAGCTCGCCGTTGCCGTTGCGTTAGGCCGCGACTGGATAGGCGCATTGCCGGACGTGGGGCCGGCGCTAGTCGTCTGTTGTGAAGATGACGCCGACGAATTATGGCGCCGGCTCGATCTGATTTTTCAACACTACGGTGCCAGTTATACCGACTTCAAGGATTTGCACGTAGCGGCATTGGCCGGCGGCGAAACCTTGATGGCCGCACCTGATCGCAAGGGCATCATCAAGTTTACACAGCTATTCGAGCAAATCAGCGAGGCAGCTTACGACATTAAGCCTAAGTTAATTGTGCTCGATAACGCCGCCGACGTTTACGGCGGTAACGAGAACGACCGCGCTCAAGTGCGACAGTTTATCGGCCTCTTGCGCGGCATGGCGATGGCTGCCGGTGCTGGCGTCTTGGTGACCAGTCACCCATCACTTACTGGCATCAACACTGGCACCGGTTTGTCGGGATCGACGGCCTGGAACGCCAGCGTGCGATCGCGGCTCTACTTCAAGCGCGCCACTACTGAAAAGGACGAGGAGCCGGATCCCGACTTGAGGGTGCTAGAAGTGATGAAGTCCAATTACGGTCCGATCGGGGAAACGATCACGTTGAAATGGAACAAGGGATTATTCCTACCGATCGGAGGGGCAAGTGCGTTGGAAAAGGCTGCCGCCGAACGGGCCGACGAACAAATGTTCCTGACATTACTCACCCGCTTTAACCGCCAAGGGCGCAATGTTTCGGATAACCCAACGCGCACGGGTACGCACCGGCCAGTTTTGTCGCCGATCCTGAAGCCAAGGCCGCCCATATCTCAAAACACGCATTAGCCGATGCAATGCGGCGTTTATTCGCTGCGAACAAAATTCGCGTCGAAACGTATGGCCGGCCTTCCCGGCCCTATTCCAGGCTGGTCATAGAAGGGAGATGAGAATGAGGCCTTAGCGGGGCGTGCCTCATGCGTGCCTCATGTGTGCCACCCCGTGCATCATGCGTGTCAGCCACCCCCCTATAACCCCCCGTGCGGTGGCACGCACGCACGCACAGTTAGTGTGCGACGTGCCACTTGTGGACGGTGGCAAAAAAACTAACGCCGCCGCGCACACCATTACCATTGATCCTAAGCCCCACGCCGGAGCATGCGGTCGTTACCGTCGGCAGATGAAAAAAGAGGACTTCCGCGACAAGTGGATTGCCGCGGCGCCATGAGGTGTGCCACACCCCGAACACTCGAGATCTCGTCTCTGTTGCCGGCAAATGCCACGGACATGACACCGGTTAAAGGGGGTTTGATCGAGGGTTGATCTCGAGCCGTGCAATTGAAGAGAGCGACCGGTGAACCGGATCCAGATGGTCAACCGCAGACCTGAATCAGCAGGTGAAAAACAGGTCACTGGCAGAGAGTTGACCCAGTTCAAGCCTGGCCAATCCGGCAATCCCAAAGGCCGGCCGAAAGGTTCACGCAACAAGCTCAGTGAGGACTTTTTTCGGGATCTCTGTGATGCATGGCAAGCTTTCGGCAAGCCGGCGCTCGAGACAATGGCCATGCTTTATCCGGTCGAGTTCGTGCGCCTAGTTGCATCGCTGATGCCGAAGGAGCCCGAGGCCACCATCACCCCAGTAGCCATGGAGCGCCTGTCTAACGCGCAGCTCGATGCCCTTATCGCGCAATGTATTGAAGACGGTCTTGATCCTGCAGCGACGGATTAGGCGCGTAGATCATTCAGTAGATCGGCGCGGCTCTGACATTCGAATGAACGCATTCAGCGTCGCTATTGGGGGCAAAGCGGACATGCCCTTTTGCGCTGCAAATGTCTGCTTTTGACCCAAAGCGGACATCAGTGCCCATTCGGAACCCTTCCACTGAGCTAGCTCAAATGGGTACGATGTCTTTGTTCTGGCCCTTGGGGCTCAATGAGACGGCGCGATTTCATCAGTTTGCTGGGTGGTGCGGCGGTCGCATGGCCGATAGCGGCGCGCGCGCAGCAGCCGGAACGCGTGCGGCGGATCGGCGTACTGATGGGCTATCCCGAGAACGACTTGGAAGGAACGGCGTTCTTCGCAGCATTCCGGGAGGGACTTGACAGGCTCGGGTGGGTGGAGGACCGCAACACACGGTTTGACACTCGCTGGGCGACGGCCGACGACGCGGAGGCGAGACAGCGGTTCGCGAAGGAACTCATCGCGCTACAACCCGATCTCATTCTTTCGAATAACACACCCACCACTGCGGCGTTGCTGCAACAAACCCGCGCCATACCCATCGTTTTCGCGACGGTTTCCGATCCGGTCGGCAGCGGCTTCGTCACGAGCCTCGCGCGGCCTGGCGGCAACGTCACCGGTTTCCAGACCGCGGTTGGCTCGCTGGCCGGCAAGTGGTTGGAGCTGCTCAAGGAGATTGCGCCGAGCGTCAGCCGGGTCGCCTTCCTGTTCAGCCGGGCGACGGCGTCATATGCCGAGGCTTACCTGAACCCTTTCAAAGCTGCCGCTGCGTCCCTTGCAGTGGAGGCGATCGCTGCCCCTGTTCGCGACATCTCCGAACTCGAATCTGTCGTTGCTGCACAGGCCCGAGCGCCGAGTGGCGGCCTGATAGTGATGCCGGATTCCTTCACGGACGTCCATCGTGCAGAGATCACATCGCTAGCAGCTCGCTACAGCCTCCCTGCCGTCTATCCACGCCGAATCTTCGCTGAACTAGGCGGCCTGTTGTCCTACGGAGTTGACCAGTTCGATAATTATCGGCGCGCGGCGTCGTATGTTGATCGCATTCTTAAGGGCGAGAGGCCAAGCGAGCTTCCCGTGCAGGCTCCGATCAAATTCGAGCTGGTGATCAATCTGAAAGCCGCTAAGGCGCTTGGCCTTGACGTGCCTGTACATCTCCAGCAGCGCGCCGACGA
>Ga0111538_10006882_pt1 | contig 15345 bp, 12 predicted proteins | sample SoiMethybrSBSTD1_FD_79669 | JGI IMG/M metagenome (GOLD analysis project Ga0111538, IMG submission 79669) | Bulk soil microbial communities from a Populus tree surrounding site in Tennessee, USA - Soil MetaG P. TD hybrid SBSTD1 (version 2)... | ecosystem: Environmental > Terrestrial > Soil >...
CTAACGGCGGTCCACTTTCATTTCGCAGGCTTTGCAACACCGATCATCGCGGGACTGAGCGGAAGAGTTCTGTCGACAAAAGATCATCCACGGCAAATCTTTGCCTTCGTGGTTTTCGCAATCGTGGCGGCGATGCCACTCGTCGCAGCAGGAATTACACTAACGCCGGTGGTTGGTTTAGCCGGAACACTACTTCTCTCCGTGGGACTTGTTTTACTCGCGGTGCTAACGATCGGTTGGGTTAGACCAGCCATGACTCGTCCACTCGGAAAGGTACTCCTAACTCTCGGAGCACTCTTCAGTTGTTTGGCGATGGTGCTGGCGAGTCTCTACGCTTACAGTCTCGCCACACACACATTAATCTTCACGATTCCGGCGATGGCGATGACGCACGGAATTCTGAATGCCTTTGGTTTTGTAACGTGCAGTCTCTTTGCCTGGTCGCCAATTACTCACAAAGACCTGATGAGCCCGAAAGAAGCGCAACTACTCCAGCCGCGTGTGTGATAAATTCTCTCCCGTTTTTCCACCTGCTTGGTCCTGAAGGTCCCACTATGGACGAACCTGGGGCTCACGAACTCACCGAACTTTTACTTGCCTGGGGGAACGGCGATGAAGAGGCACTGGCGCGCATTGCGCCGCTCGTTCACGCCGAACTCTACCGGCTGGCTAAACGTTACATGAGCAGAGAGCGCCCGGATCATCTGCTGCAAACATCGGCACTCATTAATGAAGCCTATGTGCGACTGATCGATTGGAAGGCGGTGCGCTGGCAAAACCGCGCACACTTCTTCGGCGTTGCTGCACAAATGATGCGCCGCATCCTCGTCGATTTCGCACGCAAACGTCCGAAACTGGAAAAGGACGTCGAAGCACTCAACATTTCGCTCGACGAGGCGATGACCGTCACTACTGACAAAGACGCAGACTTGTTGGCGCTCGACGAGGCTTTGAAGAGCCTCGGTACGATCGACGAACGCAAGAGTCAGATCGTGGAGTTGCGCTTCTTCGGCGGGCTCAGCGTTGAGGAGACTGCGGAAGTAATGAAGATTGCGCCCATCACGGTTATGCGTGAGTGGAACAAAGCGAAAGCCTGGCTCTATCGCGAGCTTGCCTCGAATTAACTCGATGGATCCCGACCTCTGGAAAAAAGTTGATGCTTTATTGGACCAGGCACTGGCCCAACCGCCAGACCAGCGAGAAGCGTTTGTCGTCGAGGCGAGCAAAGACAATACAGAGCTGCGCGATGAAGTGCTGAGCCTGCTGGAGGCTCAGGCGCAAGCAACAAACTTCATGGAGCGATCAGCGATGAGAGTTGCAGCCGAATCGCTGGCCCAGGATTCGAACCTCACGACGTCTTTTTCACTGATTGGGAAACAGCTTGCTAATTACAAGATTGAGAAGCTTCTCGGCGCGGGTGGCATGGGTGAGGTTTACCTTGCTCGCGACAGCAAACTGGATAGATTCGTCGCGCTCAAAATCCTTCCCTGGCATTTCGTAGCCGACACTGAGCGTAGCGGTCGATTCCAACGTGAGGCCCGCGCGCTCTCAGCTTTAAATCATCCAAACCTCGTTACGATTTATGAATTCGGCGAAGCCGACGGCGTTCATTTCATCGCCATGGAATTCGTCGAGGGACAGACCCTTTCTTCTTTACGAGAGAATCTCGGACTGCGAGAGAGTCTCGCTTTGGTGGCCCAGGTTGCAGAAGCGCTCGCCGCCGCGCATCAAGCGGGCATCGTGCATCGTGACATCAAGCCTGAGAACGTAATGGTGCGTCCGGATGGTTACGCGAAAGTGCTTGATTTTGGCCTCGTGAAACTCAGTGAAGTTGCCGCCGGTCAAGATCAACTCAGCACTCAAGTCGGCGTGGCCATGGGAACGCTCGCGTACATGTCACCGGAGCAAACGAGTGGTGAAGCTGTCGATCATCGTACTGATATCTGGAGTCTCGGCGTCTTGCTATATGAGCTTGTCACGAGGCACAAACCGTTCAAAGGTGAAACGCGACAAGCAACTATCAACGCGATTCTTTCGGGCGAACCTAAAGCAGCTACGGCGATCGATGGAACACTTCCTTCCGATGTCGATCTGATCCTGAACAAGGCATTGGATAAGGATCGAGAGCTTCGTTACCAAACTGCTTCAGATTTCCGCGCCGACATTCGCCGTCTGCTGCGAATGATTGACTCGGCTGCGACGATCTCAAATCCTAAAGCCGTCACCGGCCCGTTGCCGCAAATCGCGCGACGCTCGTGGTTCTGGCCGGTTGCGATCGTGGTCACGCTGATCTGCGCCTCCATTCCGCTCGGCTGGTATTTAACGCGAGCAAAAACTACTGCTCCCGATTGGTCGCGTGCGTCGCACCTCCAGTTAACAAATCAACCGGGTACCGAATATTTTCCGACGCTTGCTCCCGATGGCGAAGATTTTGTTTTTTCGAGTGAGCCGGAAGGCAATTTTGATCTGTTCCAGCAGCGTGTCGGCGGGAAGAACGCGCGGTCCTTAACACCGAATACACCTTCAGACGAATATGAGCCGTCGTACTCTCCGGATGGCAAACGCATCGCGTTCTACTCCAACCGCGAACCGGCAGGCGTGTATGTCACGGAAGCGACCGGTGAAAACGTCAGACCACTTATTCCGCGTTGTCACCATCCTGCATGGTCCCCGAACAATAAGGAGATCGTTTGCAGCAGGGTCGGTCATAGTTTGCCGTCAACTCGCAACATCAATCCCAGTGTGTTGTTGATTGCAGACGTGGAAACTGGCGCGCAACGGCAGCTTTGTGAAAATGACGCGATGCAGCCATCGTGGTCCCCGAACGGATCTCGCATCGCGTTTTGGTTCAACCCGCCGAACGCGGGCAGGAGCGACATCGCGACGATTTCCAAAGCCGGCGGAGAAATCGAAGTCGTAACCACAGATGCGTCGACGAATTGGAATCCAGTGTGGTCACCAGACGGCAAGTTTCTCTACTTCGCCAGCGACCGCAGCGGCAACATGAGTTTCTGGCGGGTGCCAATTAACGAAGAGACAGGAAAAGTTTTGGGTGAACCGGAAGCCGTATCAACTCCGGCAACATTCAACCGTCACATGAATTTTTCGCGCAACGGGAAACGGCTCATCTATGTGCAGACAGACCGCCGTGCAAATATCCAGGCCGTCAAATTTGATCAGGAACGTGGCAGAGTTGTGGGTGAGCCAATCTCGATCACGCGAGGCGATATTCGGGTAGTGCGCCCCGAACTATCACCCGATGGCAGTCGCTTCGTGATGAGACTCTTGCGAGGAACGCAGGAAGACATCGTGATCGTCCAGCGTGACGGGACGAATTGGCGAGATCTGACAAACGATAAGTTCTTCGATCGTTATCCGCGTTGGTCGCCCGACGGAAAGAAGATTGTATTTACCTCGGATCGAAGTGGTCGTTACGAGATCTGGACCATAGACGCCGATGGCACAAATCTTCGCCAAGTCAGTTTCGACAGTCCCGGAGACGCTACGTTGCCGCTCTGGTCTCCGGATGGGACGCGTCTGCTTTTTCAGCGAAATCGCGTGAATGTGATCCTCGATCTCAGTAAAGATTGGTCCTCGCAAACGCTGCAGCAATTACCGGCGACAGACAAGTCTTTTGCGGTGTGGGATTGGTCGCAGGATGGAAAGAAACTGATCGGAACATTCACTGACGGGCAAATCGGTTATTACTCGTTTGAGACAAATCGGTATGAAAGAGTCGAGTCTAACATCGGCGGATACCCGATGTGGCTTCCTGATGGCTCAGGTTATATCTGCATATCGGGAGGTAAAGCGTTTCTCGGTGATATTTCGACCAAAGGTGCCCGTGAAATCCTGGCATTGCGAGATGCGCAGATTCAGGGTGTTGCCGTCTCGCGTGACGGTCAATACATTTATTTCTCGGCCTACACGACTGAAAGCGATATCTGGCTACTGGACCTGCAGTAGTAAACCTTGGAGTGCGGCGACCTGGCGCCGCACTCCAAGGAGGCGACCTATCTAAGTGGCTTCTGTACGAGCCAATTGAAAATCGGATGTTCGACCTCCTGCAGGTGATTTTTTGAAAACACGTAATCGACGTGTCCGTAGGCGGCTCTGAAATTAATGGTCACGTCTGCTGAACTCATCAGTTGTGCAGTATCAACCATCGCACTCCCGAATCCATGCCCGCCGGCAAACATCATCACTGGACCTGTAAAGCTGCCCAGGTTGTTAGTAAACGTCGTCTCTCCCGCGAGTCCACAGTTGAGATCTCGCAACATTCTCGTTGGCGTGTAATCTTCGAACACGGCCACGTTGTCGTGGACCAGTTGTTCATTTGCAAAGAACAAACGATCTTCCAGGAAATTGCCGGCGGCATTACTTAACCACTTCGGATATGAGAAAACGGTCGAGGGAGTTATTGCCTTCCTGAATGGTGGTGACGGTTTTACTCAGATCTCCGCCGACAACGGAGTTTTGAGTGTTGATGATCTGGTAGGGTTGAGCTTGTCCGACTATGTTGACAAGTAAGAGTTGAATTGCGAAGAAAAGAGCAAAAATGCTTCGCTTAATGATGGTTGACATGGTGAGCTTGTGAGCGGCACCGGTAGATTGAGTGGTAATCTCCTTCACCTTCGTATCTCCTTTTTGGATTAAAATATCGGGCGAGAACCGGGCCGTGAGGCTGATTTCGCTCCATGTAACTAATAAGGCGAAAGAGTTGAACAAAAAGTATCATCACTATCTGAACTTTATTTTCCTGTTGCTGTTGCTGGCCCTATCTCCGTCGACGGGAGCTCAGACCACGCCGGACAAAGACTATTGGCTCTACGTCCTCTCTGAATCCGCAGACAAGATCGCGCTCGTTCGTTTTGGGCCGGAAGGGTTTCGAATCGAACGTCAGATCGATACGGGTGACATGCCGGTGGATATCGATGGTCCACACGGAATCGTGATCTCTCCCGATCGACAGTTCTATTACGTTTCGATCGCGCACGGACGGCCGTTCGGAACGGTTTGGAAATATTCGACAAAGAACGACGCGGTCCTCGGCAAGGCTACTCTCGGATACTTTCCCGCAACACTCGATATCTCGCGTGACGGCAACTTTCTCTTCGTCGTCAATTTCAATCTGCACGGCGATATGGTGCCGTCGACCGTCTCTGTTGTCTCGACGCAGACGATGACAGAAGTAGCGCGAATACCGACGTGCACGATGCCGCATGGTTCACGTTTGAATCCGCAGGGCACGAAGCAGTACTCGGCCTGCATGATGAACGACATGCTGGTGGAGATTGATACTCGTTCCTTTAAGGCCACACGTCATTTCGTCGTTACCAGAGATCGGGAGAAGGGATTGAGTGGTCCGCCAAACGTCAGCGCAATGCAGTCAACGCATTCGATGCACGGTATGCCGGGACATGGATCAGAGCCACCGAAGCCAGGTGATAACTCGTGTTCACCGACCTGGGCCGAGCCTTCAGCCGATGGCTCGTCTGTCTATGTTGCATGTAATGCATCGAGTGAGATTGTCGAGATTAATGCGAATGCGTGGACGTTGGTGCGTCGCATCCCCGCGCGTGCCGGTGTTTACAACCTCGAGGTCACACATGACAGCCAGCGTTTGCTCGCGACCAACAAGCGGGACCAGTCCGTCTCGATCTATGACTTGAAGAGCGGCAGAGAATTAGCGCGTGTGCCGACGAAGCGGAAGGTGCTGCACGGCGTTGTTGTCTCACCGGATGATCGTTATGCGTTTGTGACGGTGGAGGGAATCGGCTCAGAGCCCGGCACCGTCGAAGTCATCGACCTTACGGCGTTGAAGACTGTGGCGACGCTGGATGTTGGCCCGGGTGCGGCGGGGATTGATTTCTATAAGTAAGACATTTGGACAGGATTTTACAGGATGTTTCAAGATGAACAGGATTCAATCCTGTCTATCCTGAAAAAATCCTGTAAATCCTGTCCAACTAACCGATCGAATCCATTACCTCGGCGATGTCGTTGAACCCTTCTCGATCTTTTCGCCGAGCTTCACGATCCAGAGGCCTGAGTTGATATCGTTGAAGTAGATCAAACCCTTGTGCGGTTGTGCACCCCACGTCATCGGCAGATTCGGACGAAAGGCATTCGGATCGCCCGTCCAGATACGCGCGATCTCTCGCCCCTGCCGGTAGAGATCACCAGACAAGTCGCCCGAGACATCGACAATGCGGCCGCCGCCACTGTAGTAGCCGACGTACATCACATCATTCTCAACCCACATGTTGTGCGCGCCGCCTTCCGGCACCGGATACTCCGCTACTTTGCGCGGGCTGTTGATATCCGAGACATCGATGACGTGCACGATGCCACGAACGAAGACGCGCTCCGGCGACTTGATGTCGAAGATTCCGGGAAACACTTCATCGCCAATAAACACATACTTGCCATAACGGTAAACGGAGTGTGTGCCGGCAAGCCAACCATCTCCGTAAAGCTCGTGATGATTGAAACGCAACTGGCTGACAAACTTCGGATTTTCCGGACTGCCGCCTTTCAACCCCGCACCCACGTCGAGAATGATCAAGCCATCGTGCCAGTAAGCGAGATAAGCCAGACCATCTTTGACCTGTAGATCGTGGATGTAACGTCCGGCGATGTGGTCGCCCTCCTTCGTAGTGATCGTGCCCGCAAGTGGATTCTCAGTTTGCCAGCGCGCGACCTCTTTCGGATTCTTCACGTCGGCGAAATCAATCACGCGCATCGAGCCGGTTGCGTCGTCGGTTAGATAGACGTAATGACTGTTGACGAAGGCACTGTGAACACCGCCTGTTACCGTTGCCGTGTACTCGGAAATCAGTTTTGGATGAGCGGGATCAGACGTGTCGTAGAAAGCAATGCCGTTCTTTCGATTCGATGCGCCTTCGCGTGAAATCACCAGAATTTTGCCATCGGCTGTGGTCGATATGTCGTTTACGAGGCGCGCATCGACCTTGACGGTGTCGGTTAGTTTAGGATTTGCCGGATCGGAAATGTCGTAGACCAGGAACCGATCCGAAATCGTCGAGTAGTAGGCATAGTTGCCAATGATCCACTGTTCCGCTCCCTGAAATTCCTTGAACGGTGCGCGACCCACGACTTCAATTTGGCGTTCCAGGTTGCGTGGCGTAACGACTACCGAAGTGCTCGAGGACATCATGCCGCTGGTTGCTGTGACGATGTAAGTGCCGGGCAGGTCAGCAACGAATCGTCCGTTGTCGTCGATCGTTGCGCCGTTCCCATTCACGGCCCATTGGACCGTGAAATTGTCGTCAGGATTTGCTTTCGCGTTGAATGCGATTACATCACCGGTTCGTGCCGTTTTTGCGCCTCCTGCAACCAGCATCTTATGCAAGTCACTTTTGACTACGCTGATCGTAGTTTTGACTGTGGCCGATCCGGACGTGGCTGTAATCGTCGCTTTTCCTGGTCCAATACTATTGACGACGCCACCTGCCGACACCGTCGCTACTTCAGGGTTATCGGAAGTCCAGTCGACGGGCACACCGGTCCGGGGATCGCCGTTGAAGATTCGTGTGACGGCGTCGAGCCTGGCACTGCCACCAACGACAAGCGGATGTTTCAGCGGCATAATTTCGATCGTCTTCACACTGGGCGCTTTCACCTTAAAGGTGGTAAAGCCCGGAATGCCTCCTACAATTGCGCCGACCGTCACTTCGCCGGTGCCAAATAGTTTCACATTGCCGTCATCATCGACGGCAGCAATATCGAACGGGCCGGCGAAATAAGTCGATGGCTGTTCATCGATTCTCTTGCCGGCCGCGTCAGTCGCGACGACGGTGAGTTTTACCGGTTGGCCTACTTCGGCTTCTTTTGCTGAAGGAGTGACTTCAACAGTCTTGACGACGGAAGCAGTTGTGCTCGCGTTCTGGGCCGGAACGTTGATTGTGAGCAGCAGTACAGTTGCGATGGTTGCAAAGAGGGAACCGGTATTTCTCATAATAGTCGTCCGTTTCAGTAGATACTGCCGCCGGCTTGTGTTGAAGTCAGCGCTCCGTTGTTAACGTTTAGGGTGTAGGGTACACCGCCGGTGCCGGTCCACGTCGAGAGATTGAACGTGCCACCCTGCGGAAGTTTGTACACGCTTATATTTAAATAGGTCAGCGGCGTGCGATCTGCGAGTACCTGTGCGGGTCCGGGAGCTTGCAGGAAATACGCTGCGCCTATGCCTACCATCGTGGCGGCGCCATTTGGCATTACGAGTAGCGCCGTCTCTTCGTCTATCCCGATGTCACGAGGTTGAGTTGCCCAACCGTTGTTTACGATGCGGGCCAGGAAGACGATCGAACGGCCCATTCGATCGCGCGTCACAAAGTGGGAGTCGTAGAGTTTGTTTACTCCCAGTGCCGATTGAAAGAGATCGCGGTCCAGTGTGACATAACGATGGAAAGGATTCGCGAGCGCCTGGCTTGATGTCACCGAACCGAGTTCGCCCGTGTAGATGAATTGACTCAGTACTGCGAGTCCGGCGCTCGTCCCGCCGACAGGTGCATGCTTGATATTGAGCAGGTTATTCACCCCGGTTTGCACAGCCGTTCCACGCCACAAGTTCACATAGGTCGACTGATCGCCGCCTGCAATCCAGAGCGCTTCGGCGTTCAGTATCTGGTTGCTGACGTATGCTGTGTTGGCGCCTTCGACAGTGGTGATGATGATCGTTTCCACCGAATCCATTTGCGGGCAGAGTTGCTGAATGTACGGATTATAGGCGTCAGTGCCGGTGGTTCGGATCACGAGGAAATCACCACCACCCGCGCGCTGGCACATCCACTGAAAGGCAGCGTCGACATCCGTTCCTCCGCCCATCAACACAAGCCCCGGACTCAGAGTCGCAGCCGGCGGCGCGTCAGCCGGATTACCGGCAATGAACGACTGAAATCCGGGTTTTTTGGCGGCATACAACGACGGCGCGATCAGGCAGATGAGAATGATTGTGCGTAGAGCTGTGAGCATTTTGACTCCTCCTGAGAGCAACGAGAAGAAGAACGAGCGGCAAGGTTTATACCAGAAAATGAGCCGCGGATGAACACGGATTGGTCAATCCCGATCAGGCGCGTTGGTTCACGCCGATTGCGAGGAGCTTTTCGTTCATCGATAAGAGAACTTTGGTGAGAAGTAAGTTATCGATTGCTGAGGTGATTTCGTCGGGTGAGAAATTTTTACTCAACACGGAATACAGCGTCGATGGTTTTTGTGCTGAGTCGCACATGCGATAGACGTCAGCTTCGAGGCCTTCGACGGTCCAATTTCTCTGGATCGCATACGGGCGTGTGTCGAAGAATCGCAACCGCTTGCCGTCATCGTGAACCTGCAGCACCGGCTTTGAAGTGCGCCAGAGCTCGTTCCATTCCATGACAACTAACTGCAATAGCTGTTGTCCAGGCTCTTCTGAGAACGCGCGATGCATGTGTCGCGGACGACCGCTATCTTCAAATGAATAGGCGAGACGCATCAGCGATTCTTTTCCGAGCGGATAAACGTAGGGATAGGTGCGACTCGGTTCGAGCGTGAGATCGAAATCACGCGGCCGCATGTGATACGGACTGAAGCGATCGTATCTGATGCGGCTCACGCCCGTCGGCGGCTGTAAATGAAAGATCGACGGCAACCAATCGGCCATCTGCGCGTACCAATCGTCCGACTCGCCGGGAATTCCGCTCAACAAGTTCCACGAAACATCGATGTCGAGCTCGCAGCACCATTTCAGGAGCTGCAGGTTCATCAACGTCGAGTTTCCTTTTTCCAACAACTTGAGCGCTCTATCGTCGAGACTCTCGATGCCCGGTTGAATCCAACGGACGCCAGCCTGCGCAAGTAACTCGACCTGATCGCGTTTCAGATTGGCTTTCGTCTCATAAAAGAGCGAGAACTTTTCATCTGATTCTGCAAGCTTTGGCAAAACCGTTTTGAAGTACGACATGTCGAGAATGTTGTCGACGAATTGAATGCTGCCGATGCCGTAAAGCCTCTTCAACTCCGACAACTCATCGAGTACTCGCTCGGGTGATTTCAGCCGATACTGCATTCCGACTCCGTTCAAGCCACAGAAAGTGCAGTGAAACTTCTCGCCCCACCAACAGCCGCGCGAGCTCTCGGCCAACAGTCCCGGTTCGATCAGATTCGTTAACGTCGATGCGTTCAGTGCTTGAAAGTAATGGCCATAATCCGGCAACGGTAACGAGTCCATGTTGTGGATGAGGGAGCGTGGCGGTTGCGCCGGTTGTTGTGAAAGGATCCGAAACTGATTTTTCAACTGACGCTGAGAGACGGCGCCATCCGGAATTGAGATTGCATCGCGTCCCTGGTCCAGCAAGATCCTGCAGAGTTCGGGAAACAGGGTGTCCGCTTCGCCTGAGACAATAAAATCGACCCATGGAAACGATTCGAGTGTCTGGACCCCCATCTCGCCTTCGCAGTTTGCACCACCCATCAGCAGAATGATCTCCGGATTCAGTTCATGAATTCGCTTCAGCAACGCAAGTGAAGCGCAGTGCTGTTGGAATACCGAACTGCACCCAACGATCTTTGGTTTCCTGGCGACAATCGTGCCGGCGAGCCAATCGACGTAAGCGAGACACTGGCGCCGAACCCAGCGCATCTGATCTTTTCTTTGGTCGAGTTCGGCAGGGAAGCCTGCGCTACGCACTTCAAGGACGAGATCAAGATACTCCTCGTCTTTAGCGTCGTCGATTGGAAAGAGATAACCGGCAAAACACCATTCACCCAGCAGATGATCGTTAGGCCCCAGTTGCATCGCCTGGTAAGCGACCAACCCGATCCGCTCAGCCAGGCCGAAGTTTCCGTAGACAACTTCGCTCTCGATATCCGTATCCGCAAGTGACGCGTGCAGAAGGCCCAGCGCTATCGATGGTCGCTGGACTCCTGCGAACGGCATGGAAACTAGAACAACATCCATTGTGTGCTTCTTGTGCTTCTTTGTGGCACAACCCTAAGCGGCTTGAATTCCGGCCGCCTCGCGATCGCCTTCGTAGAAAGTCCACGTCTTTTCAAAACTACCCGCCGGACCCGGCATCGCATTGTCATCCTGGTGAACCCACTCGTAGTACTTAACCACATCGTTGACAACTCGTGATTCTTCTCTCTTCTCGTGTTCGGTAAGTCCGTCGAGATAGCTTGAATCACGTTCGAGCACTGAAAGTGGTGTCTCCTCGATGTGGTCAATCGCGCAACGCAGCGTGTAGCAGGCAAGGCGATTACAGATCGCAGTCAGGTAGTGCAAGTAATCCCTTTGGACCTGCGACACCGGACTCGGTCGAGGCAATCTGAGGTGGGCCTCAAAGAGTAGTCCTCGCAGAATGTGACACAATCCCTGGTTGGTAAAGTTACGTTCGTAGAACGTCCTCACCATCCAGTCATAAAAGAGATCAAGTTTTGGATCGAGGAACTTGTAGTCGGGATCGAACGATGTGCCGAGCAGGCGTCCTTCCGACTCAAGCTGGCGCTTGATTGGTGTGCCGGCATACGGAAGCATCCGGCAGAAGGGCGCAACTGTCCAACCATCGCCGATGAATTCCTCGAGAAAAGCAACCTGCTGACGAATCATACGAAACGTCGAATACGGGTCGACTAGCATGAAACCGAAGTCAAACGACAAATTGAAACTCTTCAATATGCGCCCGGCTCGCAAGTGTGCCTCTGGCTTCAGCCGCTTGCTCATATTGACCAGTCCTTCTTCGTCGCCTGATTCGACACCCATGTAGACGTGCGTGAGCCCTCCTGCAATTAGTCGCTCGACCACGTCTTCATGAATTTCGTCACTGCGGCAACTGATCTTGAAGGCGAGCTTGCCTGCGAGACCTTCCTTGGCGATCAAATCGGCAATCTCCATCGCCCATTCCTTGGCTTTTCTTCCGCCCGCAAGGAAGTCATCGTCCTGAAACAGAAAGATCGGGACGCCTCGATTACGATGCAGATCGACCATCTCGTCGACGACGGCACGTGGTGAGCGCAGTCGACGCAAAGGACCACCTTGCTCTTCATAAAACGGTCGAATACTGCAGAACGAACAATCCCACGGACACCCGCGGCTGCCGAGAATTGAGGCAGTCGGCATGGGATGACCTTCGTAGTCAATCGATTTGCGATCGGGCCACGGAAGCAGATCCAAATCTTCAACTACGGTTGCCAGGGGCGCAACAGTGACTTCGCCGTCATCTTTGCGAAATGCGATTCCGGGGAGACCACGCCATTCTGTGTTCGAAGCTAAACAATTCAAGAGCTTCAGGAGCGTCATCTCGCCATCGAATCGCACCACTGAGTCGAGGCCTTTGATGCGCCGGAGAATCTCATCCGGTTCGAAACTGGCGTAGTGACCTCCCATCGTAAAGTGAGCGGTTACTCCAGCCTCGCGCAGCGCCTCAATCACCGAGCCGAAGTCGGGAGCCATGTACTGAAAGATCAGCGAAAAGCCGACGACGTCCGGTTTATCTCGATTGATATGTTGAAGAATCTGATCGGGATCGGAGCGATAAGTCATGATGAACGCCTCGTGGCCAGAGGCGTTCACCGTCGACATCAGGTAGCGCAGGCCAAGATTGTCCTGGTCCTGAAAACCGATCAATAGGATCTTTTGTGGGCGACCGTCTGCGTCGCACACAGGTAGTTGCATTGGCAGGGATGGCAGTTTTCGCACTTCAAGCCCTCCGTTTCTAGAGCGGATTAAAACTCTCATCAAATTGACAAGAACGTCAGGCTACTGCTTAGCCTGGTTGTTGTTTTTTCAGGGCGTCAATTTGTTTCTTGACCATCGATTCCATCGCATCGAGACGAGCTCTCTCGGCGCTGATTTGGTGAATCGTAGCCTCGAGTTGGGAAACGTTTAATCTGCCGATGTCCGGGGGTGCTGGATCAGCGACTTTTCCAATCCGTCCAAGAGTAGCAGCGAGATTTGCTTGTTGCAGTTGCGCAAACACCGCAGGATCGACGATAGGATTGGGCCATGGTGCTGGGTCAACCACTGGTGTTGGGAATGGACCTGGGTCAACTACCGGCGTGGGCCAAGGCCAACGCGGGGCGCGTCCAAACTGAAACCACGGAACAGGATCGATTGATGCTCTGGGCATCAACTGCCAGCCTCCGGCCCACGGCGCCGGATCACTGACAACGCCTCCAGGCGGTATAAATCCGCCGCCGCCACCGCCACCAGCAGTTCCGGCAGTACTGGGACGTTGAGACAATGCGGCTTCCAAACGGGTAAGTCGCTCTTCCAGTATTTTCATTCTTTCTTCAGCCATGATGGGATCTCCGTTGGTAGATATTTTTCTGGGGGGTCGAGAAAATTCTCGACAGCATCAATTGATTGGATGAACTGACATATCGCGGTCTCTCTGAGGCTAGTTAAGGCCTGACGGGGTAGGGGGGTTACCGAATCGGCGTGTCAACCACTTTTGGCGAGCGCGTAGAATAGTACCGAAGTGGACCGGAGTCAACAAAGTTTTTTTCACTAAACTGTGTAATCTGTGGACTAACTGTGACGGAGTGAGGCTAGCCCGGTTGTCGCTGCACTTTGTGCGCCAATATGCTGAACAAAAGACTTTTGCGGCACGTTAAGTCTTGCAGTCAGCAGGCGCAGTATGGTCACGTTACTCAAGCTCGAACTCGAGAAATTATTTCGCTCCCGAGGCTTTTATCTCTCATTCGCTGTTCTGGTCGGCTTCGTCGTCCTCATGCTTTGGGGGTTCTACACGTATGCGGAGCGCAAGACCGGTGGTCAGGCGGTTGAGCAGTTCAAATACACCTACGAGTCGAAGCAGTACTTCAACGGATTGACTTTCGCGCTCTATTCGGTGCTGTTTTCTTTTACCTTACTGCTGCCGATCTTTGTATCAATGAGTGCGGGCTCGCAGATTGCTGGTGAGACACGCGCCGGAACGCTCCGTATGATCTGTACGCGCCCGATTTCCCGGGCATCGCTGGTCCTTTCGAAGTTTCTCGTCACAGCACTACACACCTTTCTCCTGCTGGCGTTCTTTATTGGATTGAATTTGCTGGTGGGCCTGATATTCGTGGGTTGGGGCAACCTTGAGCTTTATCCCGGTCCACTCAATCTCGTGGATGTTCCCGGTAAGATCATGCGCGACGATGCACTCATGCGCTTTGGGTTCGCCGCACTGACCGGCACCTGGGCGCTGCTCGTCGTCGCCGCTCTCGCCCTGCTCTGTTCCGTCGTTTTCGATTCGCCGGTCCAGGCGACTGTAATGACGATTGCTGCTTACCTGACTCTCTACATCGTCGGGCGAGTCGAGTTTTTTGAACACTTGCGTCCGTACTTTTTTACGACCGACATGGAATTCTGGCGCGACGTGTTTAAGCCGGAGATTCCTGTGCAGAGTCTTTGGCATTACGCGTGTGTTTGTGGTGCGTATACAGCCGGCCTACTACTATCAACGGTGATTATCTTCGAACGGAAGGATGTTGTTTCCTGAGAGATGTGGGCGAAACTGATCCTCCTGGTTCTGTTCTGTCTCATGATTGCTGGTGCAGTTTACTTCGCACAGCCTCATCAATCCGCGCCGTCAAACTCGTCTGCGAATGATTCTGCCTCCCTTCGTCTGCTTACCTGGAACATCGGTTATGCCGAACTCGAAGATGACACGCGCGCCCATGACAAAGATTTGCCCGCAGTTGCCGACGTGATCTTACGTGAAGACGCGGACGCGGTTGCGCTACAGGAGCTGACCGGAGGTCCGCAACTAAACAGATTGTTGGGAATGTTGCACGGTAAATACCGCGGCGCGGTTGCACAGCAGGGAAAGGACGATCGATTCGAAGCCGTACTAGTTAAAGATAGCGGCGCCAGATTTAGTCCGGTCCCTGCCGGAGCTCGTTACGCTATTGCCGCTGCATTCCGACCCGCTCAGCGTACGCGAGAAGTCGTGCTTCTGAGCGCGCATGCCGATGCATTCAACGCTGCTCGCCGGCGAACCTACACTGAAGCGGTCGTCGATTGGGCACAGGACGTGGCGCAAGTGTCGGAGGTCTTCATCGCCGGGGATTTCAACTTCGAACTCAAGGCCGCCAACGAGACAAATCTTTATACAGACAACCTGAAGCACGATAGCGAGTCGTACAGTCACATCCTGCGCAGCTTTCGCGATCTGGGGCGTAACGCAGGCGACACTGCAATTAATGATCGCCGCATCGATTACATCTTTGGGCCGGCCGGCCTGCAACGGGTCGGGCGAGTCGCAGTCCTGCGTAACGCCGCCGTCGGTCGTATGGACCATTGGCCGTTGCTCGTGGAAGTAGGCGTTGAGAAACAATGAGTTCGATAGTGTTACAGAC
>Ga0111538_10006884_pt1 | contig 15344 bp, 13 predicted proteins | sample SoiMethybrSBSTD1_FD_79669 | JGI IMG/M metagenome (GOLD analysis project Ga0111538, IMG submission 79669) | Bulk soil microbial communities from a Populus tree surrounding site in Tennessee, USA - Soil MetaG P. TD hybrid SBSTD1 (version 2)... | ecosystem: Environmental > Terrestrial > Soil >...
CGCGAGCGCCTCGACGCGGTTCAGATCGACACGGTGCGTCTCGGGATCGACGTCGTACTGGTCGGCGCGATAGACGATGCCGGAAAAGTTCACGCCCCAGCCGTGCGTGAGGTGACCGCCGAACGGCAGTCCGAGACCCATGACGTGCTCGCCGGGCTTCGCGAGCGCGAGATAGACGGCCTGATTGGCCGGCGAGCCCGAATACGGCTGCACGTTCGCATGCTGCATGCCGAACAAGCTCTTCGCGCGCTCGATCGCGAGCGACTCGACCTGATCGACGTAATCCTGCCCTTCGTAATAGCGCTTGCCGGGATAACCTTCCGAGTACTTGTTGGCCAGAACCGAGCCCGTCGCTTCCATGACGGCCGACGACGCGTAGTTCTCGGACGGGATCAGGCGGATGTAGTCGGCCTCACGCTTCGTCTCGAGCTCGATGAGGTGGTGGATTTCAGGGTCGGTCGCGCGCAGCGCGGGCATGTCGGACATTCGCATTCCTCGGAACTGGCTTAAACTCGGCCGGCGGGCCGTTTGAGGGGGCGATAGTCTACAGGACGCCGCGCCGGCTTCGCAGCGCGGCAAGCGCTTCGGCAACTTCGGGAGGAGTCGCGTGGCTCGTAGCAAGCTCTCTGGCCTCTGGCTGGTCGCCTTCGGCGTGTGGGCCGCATCGGCCGCGGCCGAGGTCGTTCGAATCGAAGTGGACACCCGCGCCGACGTCGCGGGCGGCATGGCCTACGGCAAGGTTGGGCCGTACGAGAAGCTGCGCGGCACGCTGCATTTCGCCGTCGATCCCAAAGTGCCGGCCAATCACAAGATCACCGACATCGGGCTCGCGCCCACGAACGCGGCGGGGCTCGTCGAGTTTCACGCCGACTTCTTCCTGCTGAAGCCGAAAGACATCGCGCGCGGCAACGGCGCGCTGCTCCTCGAAGTCTCGAACCGCGGCGGCAAGGGCATCCTGCCGATGCTGAACCAGGCGGCCGCGAGCCGCGACCCGAGCGAGGCGCGCGAGCTCGGCGACGGGTTCCTGCTCGAGCAGGGCTTCTCATTATTCTGGGTCGGCTGGCAGCTCGACCCGCCGCCCGGCGAGCCCGACCTGCTGCGCGTCTATCCGCCAGCGGCCGCCGGCGTGACGGGGCTCGTGCGCAGCGATTTCGTCGTCCGCACGGGCGGCGTGCGCGACCATTCGCTCGCGGATGGCGACCACGTCCCCTACCCCGTCGCCGAGCCTGACGACGACGAGCTGCACACCCTGACCGTGCGCGACACTCCACTCGGCGAGCGCGAGACGATTCCGCGTGAGGACTGGCAGTTCGCGCGCGTCGACGGCAGCGGCAACGTCGTGCCCGATGCGACGCGCGTCTACTTGGCGAGCGGTTTCACGCCGAAGCGCATCTACGAAGTCGTCTACACGGCCGCGAACCCGCCGCTGGCCGGGCTGGGACTCGCCGCAATCCGCGACGCCGTCGCGCACTTGAAGAACGAGGGCGCGCCCGAGCTCGGCATGAGCCCGGCGTCGATCGACCGCGCACTCGCGTTCGGCATCTCGCAGAGCGGCCGCGTGCTGCGTCAATACCTCTACGACGGCTTCAACGCCGACGAGCATGCTCGCCGCGTCTTCGACGGTGTGCTCTCGCACATCGCGGGCGGCGCACGCGGCAGCTTCAACGTGCGCTTCGCGCAGCCGTCGCGCTCGAGCTCGAGCTACCTCTACCCGAACGAGCTCTTCCCGTTCAGCGACGGTCCGCAGAGCGATGGCGTCGCTGGGCCTTTGGTCACCGACGGCTTGCTCGTGGGCTTGCCCGCAAACTCGATCCCGAAAATCTTCTACACGAACTCGTCGAACGAATACTGGCGCGGCTCGGCGGCGCTGACGCACGTGACCGTCGACCGCCTCCGAGATCTCTTACCCGTAGCGACGACGCGCATCTACCACTTCGCCGGCACGCAACACGGCCCGGCCGCATTCCCGCCTCGCACCGGCGACGGCCGCCTGCCCGGCAACCCGAACGCTTACTCGTGGTTCATGCGCTCGCTGCTGCTGAAGCTCGACGCTTGGGTCGCGGCGGGCGTACCGCCACCCGCGAGCGTCTACCCCACGCTCGCGGACAAGACCCTCGTCGAGCGCTCCGCGCTTCGCTTCCCGGCAATTCCCGGCGTAGAGGTTCCGCGTGCGCCGAGAGGCCCTGTGCGGCTCGACTTCGGACCGGGCTTGGACCGCCACGGCAATGGCGTCCCCACCATCGAGCCGCCGAAAGTCGGTCAGCCGTACCTCGTGCTGCTGCCGCAAGTCGATGCCGACGGCAACGAGCTCAAGGGCCTGCGCTCGCCGGAGCTCGCGGTGCCACTCGCCACTTACATGGGCTGGCAGCTCTACAAGCCCGAGCTCGGCCGCCCCGACGAGCTGGTCAGCTTGCAGGGCTCATACGTGCCGTTCCCGCGCGACGCCGCGGAGCGCACGCGCACCGGCGATCCGCGCCGCTCGATCCTCGAGCGCTACCCGAATCGCGAGAGCTACCTCGCACTCGTCGAGCAGATGGCGAAATTTCTGGCGACGGACGGCTACCTGCGCGCAGAGGACCTGCCGCAGATCGTGGCTCAGTCAGGCGAGCGCTGGCGCGTGCTCGTCGACGAGCGCGCACCGCGTTAGAACGGAGCTCACCAGTCTCTGGTTGCGATCAGCTCTTCGAGGTCAGCGTCCGCGAAGCCATAGGCTTCGGCGATGAAAGCAAAGTCTTCGGCGATGCACTCTGCCGCAATGGTCTCGATCTCGCTGTTGGCCTCATAGAGCTCCTCGCCGAGCTCATTGAACATAGCCCGACCACGCTTACCGTCCACGCGACGATCGCACCCCGCCCGAGAAGCATTCGAAGCTCCGCCCTGCTCTGGCTAACGCGGCATATCCGAACATAGCTGAAGGACAACCGCCACCGCAGGGCTGCGCGGGCCGGTCACCCGGTAGAATGCGCCGCATGTACAAGGGCCGTGCACTCCTGCTCGCGTTCGCGCTCGTCGCGAGCCGGCCGCTCGCGGCCGGCCTGCCGCCCGTGCCGGTGCCCGCCGAGAATCCGATCACCGAGCCGAAGCGCGTGCTCGGCAAGATCCTCTTCTGGGACGAGCAGCTCTCGAGCGACGGCACGGTCGCGTGCGGCACGTGTCATCGGCCAAGCGCCGGCGGCGGCGACCCGCGCGCCGGCCGGTATCCAGGCGTCGACAAGGGCACTATCGACGACGTCATGGGCTCGCCGGGCATCGTCTCGCTCGATCACGACGGCCGGCCGCGCCCCAACGCGATGTTCGGCACCGCACCGCAGGTGACGCCGCGGTTGGCGCCGTCGAACTTCGGCGGGATCTGGGCCGATGAGCTCTTCTGGGACGGCCGCGCACGCTCCCTGCTCAAGGACCCGCTGACGGGCAAGGTCGCGATCGTGCACGGCGGCGCGCTCGAGAACCAAGCGTTGGCCGCGCTCTTGAACGAAGCCGAGATGGCGAAGGCCGGCCGCTCGTGGGCCGACGTCGCCGCCGATCTCACGCGCGCGCGGCCGCTCGCGCTCGCGACGAACCTGCCGCCCGACACCGCAGGGGCGATCGCAAGTCAGCCAACCTACGCCGAACTGTTCAAGGCCGCGTACGGCGACGGCGCGATCACACCGGTGCGCATTGCGTTCGCGCTGGCGACCTATCAACGCACGCTCGTCGCGGATCAGACGCCGTACGATCGCTTCGCGGCCGGCGACACGACGGCGCTCTCGAGCCGCGCACTCTACGGCTGGAAGGCGATGCAGGGATTTCACTGCACGGCGTGCCACACCCCGCCACTCTTCACGAACAACGAGTTCTTCCAGATCGGCGTGCGCCGCGCGGACTTCGACCGCGGCCGCGAGAACGTCACGGGCGACCCCGAGGACGCCGGCGAGATGAAGGTGCCGAGCTTGCGCAACGCGGCGTTACGGCCGCGCTTCATGCACACGGGCGAGTATGCAGGCTTGGGCGCGGCGATCCGGTTCTACATCAACACGCTGCCGCTGCCGGAGCGCGACGGCATTCCCGGCGCCGGTCTCTACACCTTCAATATGAGCAGCGTCGACGAGAGCGATCTGCGCGAGTTCATCGCGACGGCGCTGACCGATCCGCGCGTGCGCGACGAGACTTTCCCGTTCGACCGCCCCGTGCTGCGCAGCGAACGAGTTGCGGCAGTTTCCGGCGGCGTGCAATAAACTCTCACCGCGCCCGCGCCCACAAGAACCAAGGACGAAGATTGAGTACCGACGCGATCTATCCGGTGCTGATCACTCGTGACGCCGCATCCACGATCGAGCACACGCTGCGGTCCCTCACCGCATTTCCCGAGGTCATCGTCTACGACAACGGCTCGACGGACGCGACTGTCGAGATCTGCCGCAAATTTCCAAACGTCAAAGTCGTGCAAGGAGACTTCTTCGGCTACGGGCCCACGAAGAACCACGCCGTAAGCCTGGCAGGTGGAGACTGGGTGCTGTCGATCGATGCCGACGAGTACGTGAGCGAGGCGCTGCTGAAGGAGCTTCGCGAAACGAGCTTCGACGACCCGTCCGTCGCGTACGAGGTCGAGCGGCACAATCTGATGCTCGGCAAAGACATCCGGCGCGGCGGCGTCGGCAACAACTGGCTCGTACGTTTGTTCAATCGGCAACGCTGTCGATTCACCGATGCCGCCGTGCACGAAAAGGTCATCGTTCCCGCCGATTGTCGAAACGTGCGCCTCCGTAGCCCGCTCTGGCATCAGGCGTGCACGGATCTCGATCAGATCCTGCAGAAGATCAGCCGCTACTCGGAGCTCAACAGGCGCGACGGCGCGCCGACCCGCAGCATCCTGAACATCTGGATCAGAAGCGTGTGGTCGTTCTTCAAGAGCTACGTGCTCAAGGCCGGCTTTCTCGAAGGCTGGCGCGGAGTCGTAATCGCGCACGGCGACGCCATGGGCACGTTCTTCAAGCACATCAAGCGCTACGCGGACAAAGCGACCGAAGCGGAGAAGCGGGAGCTGCCGAAGTGAGCTCCGGCTTGACCGTGCTCTGCATCACGGAGCAGCCCGATCGACCGGAAGCCGAGTCGTTCATCGGCATGAAGAACGAAGGCGTCGACGTTCACGTGCTGCTCTCGCCGCAGAGTCGACAATTCAGCCGCCTCGCCGAGGCCGGCGTTCCAGTCGCACCTTTCGAGATCGAGCACCGCTACGAACGTAAAGCGGTCGACCGCATCCGCGACGAGCTTCGCAGCCGCCGCTACGACGTCATCCACTTGTTCAACAACAAAACCGTTCTCCACGGGCTCATGGCCGCTCGCGGGTATCCAGTGAAAATCGTCGTGTACCGCGGCATCGTCGGCAACGTGAGCGTGCTGAGCCCGTTTTCGTGGCTGCGCTATTTGAATCCGCGCGTCGACCGAATCGTCTGCGTCGCCGAAGCGATCCGCCGCTACTTTCTCGGCTTGCGCCTGCTCTGGTGGCGGCTGCCGCCGAAGAAAGTCGTCACGATCTACAAGGGCCACGACCTCGCGTGGTATCGCGACGCGCCGGCGGATCTCAGCGCGGTCGGCGTTCCGCCGGGCGCGTTCACGGTCTGCTGCGTTGCGAATTGGCGCCCTCGCAAGGGTGTCGAGGTGCTGATCAAGGCGTTTGCGCAGCTGCCCGCCGACGCGCCGATCCACCTGGTGCTCGTCGGCGACATGGGGCACGCGTCGCTCGAGACGACGATCGCGTCACATCCTTATCGCGAGCGCATCCACGTGCTCGGAATGCGGAAGGACGCGCCGGCCGTCGCGGCCGCCTGCAACGTCGCCGTGCTTCCGGCGCTGCGGCGCGAAGGCTTGCCGAAGACGGTGATCGAAGCCATGGCGTACGGCGTGCCGACGGTCGTGACCGACGTTGGCGGCAGCCCGGAGCTCGTGCAGCACGAGATCAGCGGCCTCATCGTTCCACCCGGCGACGCCGACGCACTTACCGCCGCCATCCTGCGCTTGTGGGAGCAACCCGACCTCGCGCGGACTCTCGGACGCGGCGGCCAGGAGAGAATCGAGCGCGACTTCTCGAATCGGCAAACTGTCGCGCGCACCGTTGCGCTCTATCGCGAGCTCGTGCCGACCGCCTCCGGCTCGTGATCGGCCGCACTCTCGCCGTCCGTCATACGTGACGGCCACGGTGCCATAATCGCGGGCGAAACCGGAGCTCCACGAACATGCACGGCCCGATGAACTCGCTCGTTCGCGTCTGGTACCACCTCAGTACCGGACGGCGCATTGCCCGCAACGAATGGGCCAAGCAGTACTGGGAAGAGCGAGACGGTGAACGCATCATCCCGTGCCGCCGTTGCCCGAAGTTCGATGCGAAACGCATCGAATGCAGCGTCCCGTTCGGCACTCCGCTGCGCAAATGCGTGGTCGCCGCCACCGAGGCGCACCTGCGCGACACACACAACCTCCGTGTGCTCGAGCTCGGTTACGCTCGCCACTCTTTCGGCAAACGCATCATCGAGCTTTGTGGTGGGCAGTGGACCGGCATCGAGCCGCTCGTCGACCGCAGTCGCCCTGCGGCGCTGGGCTCCGGCAGCTACGGGCACGCGGGCGAGATCCCGTTTCCCGACGAGACGTTCGACCGCGTGTTCGGCAACCAGACGTTCGAGCATTGGGGAGAGCCGCTACCGGACGGCACGATGGGGCCGACGTATGGCGAATGTTTGGCCGAGAGTTGGCGCGTGCTGAAACCGGGCGGCCGACTCTATCTCGATGCGCCGATCCATCTGCACGGTCACGAAATGTTCGTGGCCGGCGACACCAAACGCATCCTCGCGTTGTTCGACGGTGCGCTGTGGTCCGACGTCGTCACGGAACGCTGGCGTTCCGACCCTGCCCCGCTGCCGCGCTATCCGACACCCGAGGGCGACGCACGGGACGCGCTCCAGAACCTGTCGAGCTACGACGCAGCAAAGATTGCGGACCTGCAGGTCAATGGCACAGTGTGGTTGCTGACGGTCACCGCCACGAAAGTCGCACGCGGCATGTCATGATCGAAGCGACGTCGGTCCGCCCGCAAAGCAGGTGCAGACATGAGTCAGACGTTTCGCCTCTTCGTCGTGCTACTGGCTGGTGCAATCGGCGGTAATTCGATGGCACAAGACGCGGGCCGCGAGACTTGGGCGCTGGCGATCCATGGCGGCGCCGGCGTCATCGAGCGCGGCTCGTTATCGCCCGATCAGGAGCGCGCTTACCGAACGGCGCTGTCCGCTGCGCTCGACGCGGGCTCCGCGGTGCTGCGGCGCGGCGGCTCCAGCCTCGATGCGGTCGAAGCCACCATTCGCCTGCTCGAGGACGACCCGCTGTTCAACGCAGGCCGCGGCGCCGTGTTCACCGCCGACGGCCGCAACGAGCTCGATGCTTCGATCATGGATGGCAGCACGCGCAAGGCAGGCGCAGTCGCAGGAGTCACGCGCACGCGCAACCCGATCAGTCTCGCGCGCGCCGTGATGGAAAAGTCGCGCCACGTGATGTTGGCGCGTGACGGCGCCGATCAGTTCTCCGTGGAACAGGGGCTCGAGCAAGTCGATCCGTCCTATTTCCGCACCGAGCGGCGCTGGCAGGAATTGCTCGACTGGCAACGCGACAACACCGCAGCGCTCGACCCGACGCATTCACGCGGCACGGTCGGGGCGGTCGCCCTCGATACGAGCGGCCATCTCGCCGCGGGCACATCAACCGGCGGCACGACCGGCAAGCGTTGGGGCAGGATCGGCGACTCGCCGGTGATTGGCGCCGGCACGTACGCAGCCGACGGCAACTGCGCCGTGTCGGCCACGGGGTCGGGCGAATTCTTCATCCGCGCCAGCGCCGCGCGTCAGGTCTGCGACCGCATCGCCTGGCAACGCACGAGTGCGCAAGCGGCCGCCGATGCCACGATCGCCGACATCGGCTCGATCGGCGGCGACGGCGGGCTGATCGTCATGGATGGCTCGGGCCACATCGCCTTCGCGATGAACGCGCGCGGGATGTATCGCGGCTGGATCTCGAGCAGCGTGGCCGCCGGCACGGCGATTTACTCGGACGAGAAAGACCCGAACTAGCGCTGCATCAACCCTGCTACCATCCGCGGCACCTCGGGCAACGAGCGACTTCGCATGGGCAAACCCGGCAACACGGGCCTGCGCCGCATCATCAACGCCACGTTCTTTTCCATGGCCGGATTTCGCGCCGCATGGCGGGACGAGGCGGCGTTCCGCCAAGAGCTGTTGCTCTGCGTCGTGCTGATCCCCGCCGGGTTCTGGCTCGGGCGCACCGCCGTCGAGCGCTCGTTATTGATCGGCTCGTGCTTGATCGTGCTCATCGTCGAGCTCTTGAACACCGGCATCGAAAACGTCGTTGATCGCTTCGGCGAGGAGCGACATCGGCTCTCGGGACAAGCGAAGGACATGGGCTCGGCCGCGGTGTTCGTGAGTCTCATGCTGACACTCGTCATCTGGACCTTGATCGCCTGGGAGCGATTCGGACCTACTCTCACCTCTTGAGCGACAAACGCGACGCGAATACAGGCTGGCCGGCCGAGCTCGGGTTTCTGCTCGAGCGTCACCCGCGCGCGACATGGCCCACCGCGCGCTCTGCTACCGTCGCGTTCTGGCTCGATGTGCACGAGCGCTTGCGGCGCGATGCCGCCGGCCTCGATGCCGCGGGCGCCGAGTACCGCGCCGGGCGCTCGTCGCCGGCGCAACTCGCCGTGATCGCGGCACCGCGCTTGCGCGGCCTCGTCGCGGCGATGCACGGCCACCACCAGATCGAGGACTTCGACTACTTCCCGGAATTCCGCCGCGCGGAGCCGCGGCTCGCGGCCGGCTTCGACCGGCTCGAACGTGAGCACGCGGCGCTAAACCGCAGCGTCGACACTGCGCTGGCTGCGCTCGCGGAGCTGCGCGCGGCGGCTGAGCGCACGACCGAGCCGGCGTCAGCCTCGACACTGAAACTCGCGGGGCAACGCTACGTCGACGCCGCGGCAACGTTGAGCGCCGAGTTGCTGCGCCACTTACACGACGAAGAGAACCTCGTCGTGCCGCTGCTGCTCGAGCGCGCCGATTACTGACGCGCTAGCTGGTTGCGAGGCCACCCAGCGCACGCACCGCTCGCCGCGTGCCGAGCGGCTCGTCGAACTCTTGGTGCATCTCGCCCTGCGCGGCACGCCTGATCGGCACGGGCTGAACGCGCCAAATGTCACGGCAGTACTCGCGAATTGTACGATCCGACGAAAACTTGCCCGTGCGGGCTGAATTCAAGATCGACATCCGCGTCCAGAGCTCACGGTCCCGATACACGTCGCCAACGCGCCGCTGGCAGTCGACATAGGCCGCGAAGTCCGCGAGCACGAAGTACGGATCGTAGTCGATGAGGCCGCGGAGCAGCGGCTCGAAGAGCTCCGGGTCGCCGCGCGAGAAGAAGCCGCTGCGCAGCAGATCGACGGCCGTCTCGAGCTCGGCGCTCTGCCGATACCAATCGTAGGGGCGGTACCCCGAGCGACGCAGGTCCTCGACCTCGGCCGCGGTGAGGCCGAATAGAAAGAAGTTGTCCGCGCCGACCTCCTCGCGCAGCTCGATGTTCGCGCCGTCGAGCGTGCCGATCGTGAGCGCGCCGTTCATCGAGAACTTCATGTTACCGGTGCCGGACGCCTCCTTGCCCGCGGTCGATATCTGCTCCGAGAGATCGGCGGCCGGATAGATCCGTTGACCGTTCGTGACGTTGAAGTTCGGCAAGAATACGACCCGCAGCCGGTCGCGAGTCTCCGGATCTCGATTGAGCACGGCGGCGACGGAGTTGATCAGCTTGATAATGAGCTTCGCGAGGTGATAACCGGGCGCCGCCTTGCCGCCGAAGATGAACGTGCGCGGCGCGATATTGCCCGCAGCGCCGCTCTTCAACCGGTGATAGAGGGCGATCACGTGCAAAATGTTCAGGTGCTGGCGCTTGTACTCGTGGATCCGCTTCACCTGCACGTCGAACATCGAGTCCGGATCGACTGGCGCATCCGAAACGTCTGCGATCCGCGCCGCGAGCTCTACCTTGTTCGCCCGCTTGATCGCGCTCCAACGCTCGCGGAACGCCGCGTCGTCGGCGAAGCGCTCGATCGCGCGCAGCTCGTCGAGGTCGCGGATCCACGCTTCGCCGATCGTCTCGTTGAGCAGACGCGTGAGCCGCGGATTCGCCAGCACGATCCACCGGCGCGGCGTGACGCCGTTCGTTTTGTTGGAGAAGCGCTCGGGCCTGAGGCGATAGAACTCGCCGAGCACGTTGCGCTTCAGAAGCTCCGTGTGGAGCTCGGCGACGCCGTTGACGGCGTGGCTGCCGACGCACGCGAGGTGCGCCATCCGCACGTAACGCTCGCCGTTCTCGTCGATCAGCGAAAGCGCCGCGACCTTCCGCTCGTCGCCCAAGCTTTGCAGGCGAACCTCGTCGAGGAAGCGCGCGTTGATCTCGTAGACGATCTCGAGGTGGCGCGGCAGCACGCGACCGAAGAGCCCAACGGGCCAGCACTCGAGGGCCTCCGGCAGCAGCGTGTGATTCGTGTAGGCCATCGTCCGGCAGGTGATATCCCACGCCGTGTCCCAGGGCATCGCATGCACGTCAACGAGCAGCCGCATGAGCTCCGCGACCGCGATCGAGGGGTGCGTGTCGTTGAGCTGCACGGTGAACTTCTCGTGCAGGCGTTCGAGAGGAATGCGCTGCACGTTCAGCACTCGGAACATGTCTTGGAGCGAGCACGACACGAAGAAGTATTGCTGCTCGAGCCGCAGCTCCTTGCCGCGAGTCTCGGCGTCGTTCGGATAGAGGACCTTGCTCAGATTTTCGGAGATGACTTTCTGGTTCACCGCGCCGTAGAAATCGCCGCGATTGAACACCGCGAAGTCGAACGAATCCGCCGCCTCGGCGCGCCACAGCCGTAGCGTGTTCGCCGTGTTGTTGCGGAACCCCAAGATCGGCGTGTCGTACGGCACGCCGTTCACGAGCTTGCTCGGAATCCAGCGCACCCGCAGCCGGCCCGAGTCGTCCAAGTACTGCTCTGTGCGCCCACCGAACTTCACCTCGACCGCCCACTCGGGGCGCGGAATCTCCCACGGGTTCCCGAACGTCAACCACTTGTCCGTCTTCTCGACCTGCCAGCCGTCGGCGATCTCCTGCTGGAACATGCCGAACTCGTAACGGATTCCGTACGCGAGCGTCGGGATCTCGAGCGTCGCGAGCGAGTCGATGAAGCACGCGGCGAGCCGGCCGAGGCCGCCGTTGCCGAGCCCGGGCTCCGGCTCCTGCTCGAGCAACAGCTGGAAATCGAGACCGAGCTCCTCGATCGCGTCGCGCACCTGGTCGTAGATGCCGAGATTGATGAGGTTGTTGCCGAGATGCGGGCCTAGGAGATACTCAGCAGAAAAGTAACAGACCGTGCGTGCTCGCTCCGCGGTGTAGGTGGCGGCCGTGCTGACCCAGTGACGCAACATCACGTCGCGCACGGTGTACGCGAGCGCCATGTAGTAGTCGTTCAGCGTCGCGAGCTTCGGAAACTTGCCTTGGTTCGAGAACAGCTTGTCGAGGAAGGCGCGCTTCATCGCCTCCTTGTCGATGCCGACATCGGTGCGCGCGGACTGTAGCGCGGAAACGGTGCCCCCCTCTGTCGACATGGAAACGACTATTTCCGCTTGATCTTCTTCACCGTCGATGGCTGCTCGGAGAGCAGCGCCTCGACCTCGCGCTCCGCCGCCAGCCAATCCTCGAGCTCGTGACCGGGCGCGAACCCGCGCCGCTCTGCCCTGAAGTACGCGCGCTCTGCTGTCAGCCCGCTGAGGTCAGGCTTCGCGGGCGCGAGAGCTTCGGTGCGCCGCCTCGCCATGCAACTGCTCCTTGCTACGAATGGGACCGGGCAACGATCGCCGACGGTGTACAAAGCAGGGAGCAACAAGCATGCCACTGGCTACGCGACGCTCGGTGCCTTGGATTCGCGAGCCTCTGCGCTCGCGAGACAGGACTGAAGATGCGCGCGATGCTCGCTCAATGTGCGCCCGTTCTGACGCGCTGCCCCAAAGTAGAGCACCGCCTGCGCGTTACTGACGCGTCAGCACGACCGTGAAGTTGTTCGCCGGCATCGCGACGATCTCGACGAGCGCGAGCGAATGCCGCCGCGCGAGCGCCACGACGTCGTCGAGATCGCGCACGCCCCACTCGGGATTGCGCCGGCGCAAGTCGGCATCGAAAGCCGCGTTGCTCGGCGCCGTGTGCTGGCCACCGCGCTGGAAGGGGCCGTACAGCACGAGCGGCGCGCCCGCCCCAAGCCATCGCTCGGCGTTCCGCAGCAGCGCCTCGCACGCCGACCACGGCGCGATGTGAATCATGTTGCTGCAGACGACGGCGGCGATGTCGCCGACCGGCGGCGGCGCGTGCACGTCGAGCTCGAGCGGCGCACGCAGATTCGGCAATGCCGCGCGACGGACACGCTCGGCGAGGATTGCGAGCGAGTCGACGTCGGGATCGCTCGGCTGCCACTTCAACGCCGGGAACGCTCGCGCGAAGTGCTCCGCGTGCTGACCCGTACCGCTCGCAATCTCGAGCACGACGCCCGACGGCGGCAGCACGCGCGCGAGCACGTCGGCGATCGGCTGCTTGTTGCGCTCGGCCGGCGGGCTCGCCGGCAACGGCGGAAGGCCGCCGCGTTCGCTCACCGCGCCGCGGCCTCCGCGGCCCGCGCGCCACTCAAAATATTGCGCATCGCGAGATTGCCTTCATGGCACGCGTACTCGTAGATGCGCTGCGTGTAGTCGACTTGCGCCAGCGGCATCGAATACGTCCACGGCCGCACCCACGTCGTCGGATCTTCGAACGTCACGGTCCACTCGACCGCGTTCTCCGCCGTGCGCTTGAAGCGCTCGATCATCTTGACGTTCTCACTCGAGCGCTGCGGCGCCGTTTCCGCTCGGAAGTTCGTCGTTTCGACGACGAGCGTGTCGCCGTCCCAATAGCCGCGCGCGTCGCCCAAGTATTGCTTCAGACCCGACGCGATGTGCGGCCGGCGGTCGAGCGGAATCACGCGCGCCTCGTGGATCATCTCGTAGCGGATCGCAACGGTGTCGGGCGACTGTACGATCTCGTAACGGCTGCCGTAACCGGCCGGCATCATCGAGCTCGGAATGCCGCGCGTGATGCAGCGGTCGTAGAGACCCATGTCGGTGTAGCTCAAGAACGGTCCGCGCGAGTTCTGGTTCGTGCTAACACCGCCGGTGCGCGGCCGCGCGTCCGCTTCGGCCGTACGCGCCGGGATCTTGCCGTCCTCGGGATCCGTGATCAGCCACGGCCGATTGTTCTTGCGATCGAACGTATCGAAGATCAGGTGCGGCGGCGGCGAGATGCTGCGGCGCCAGGCTTCGCTGTCGACTTGCGCTTTGAAGCGCCGATCGCGCTCGGCGACGATCTCGGCGATCTTCTCGGGCGTGATGGTCTTCAACGTCAGGCCGTCGAATTCAGCAGGGCGCTCCATCGGCGTGCCGGTCTCGTCGTCGTTCGAGTAGATGCCGGCGAGATCGGGATCGCCCCACGACGTACGCTTTCCCTGAAAGGCCGTATCGGTCTGCGCCGTCGCGAGACTCGAGGCGACGACAAAACTTAAGACTGTAAGCCCCAAGGAACCCGCTTGGATTCGGTTCATGACGCCTCTCCCCCAACGTGCGCGCGAGCCCAGGATTCCAAGCCCCGCGCGGCTTTGACAAGCGCAGCACATTCGCATAGAACGGCTGCATAAAATCAAGACGAGCCCGATTGTACGTGCGGACCGGCGGTGCGGCCACGCGGTACGGGACGGGCCGCGTGCAGGGGGGATTGCGATGCGACGTCTGCTGGTGACGGCCGTTTCTTTGACGGCCACGACGAGTGCCTTGGCCGGCATCCCGGCCGAGGTCACGATCGACAGCGGCCCGCTCGCCGGTACGACCGGCGCGAGCCCCGACATTCGAGTCTTCAAAGGCATCCCGTTCGCAGCGCCGCCCGTCGGTGCAAACCGCTGGCGCGCGCCGCAATCCGTGGCTAAGTGGTCCGAGGTGCGGGCCGCAACGGAGTACGCACCGCGCTGCACTCAGGGCGGGGGCCGACAGAACGCGAACGCGCCGCCCACGAGCGAAGACTGTCTCTACCTGAACGTCTGGACGACGGCCGCGTCGGCTAGCGACCGCCAGCCTGTCATGGTGTGGCTGTACGGCGGCGGCTTTTCCGGCGGCGCGGGCTCCGAGCCCCGTTACGCCGGCGACGGGCTCGCGCACAAAGGCGCCGTCGTCGTCACGCTGAACTATCGGCTCGGCTCACTCGGTTTCTTCGCGCATCCGGAGCTCACCGCAGAATCGCAGCACAAAGCGTCCGGCAATTACGGCATGCTCGACGCCGTCGCAGCATTGCAATGGGTGCAGCGCAACATCGCGGCGTTCGGCGGCGACCCCGGCAACGTCACGGTGTTCGGCGAATCGGCCGGTGCCAATCTCACGGGCGCGCTCGTCGCATCGCCGCAGGCGAAGGGACTCTTTCACCGCGCGATCGCGCAGAGCGGCAGCTACATGGGCCTCGCGATGGCGCGCACGGGTACGCTCGCACGCGCTGAAGAGACCGGCGCGAAAGCACTCGCGGACTTAGGGCTAGCGTCGATCGCCGATGCACGCGCCAAACCGGCGGACGAAATCTTCGCGGCGATCCGCGGCAGCGGTCTCATCGTCGACGGCTACATGATCCCCGAGGACTTGTCCCTGACGTTCGCGAAGGGACGGCAGAACGCGGTCGATCTACTCGTCGGATCGAACGAGGACGAAGGCACGTTCTTTCAGCGCCAGGGCCTGACGGCCGAGCAGTTCAAAGGCCAAGCGCGGCAGCGCTTCGGCGTGCTCGCCAATGATTTTCTCGCGACGTTCCCGGCCAGCGACGATGCGCAGGCGGGCTCGAGCTACCTCGCATCGTTCAGCGACGAGGCGGCGTGGGCGATGCGCAAGTTCGCCGAGATGCAAGCGAAGCAAGGCAGCAGCGCGTACGTCTATTACTTCACGCGCGTGCCGCCGTCGCTGCCGGATCGCCCGTCGCGCGGCGCGACGCACGTTGCCGAGATTCCGTATATGTTCAATAACCTCGCGCCGCCCGTGCCGTGGACTGACGTCGACCGGCGGCTCGCGGATATCATGTCCTCGTACTGGGTCAACTTCGCGCGCAGCGGCGATCCGAACGGTTCGGGCTTGCCGTCGTGGCCGGCCTATCGCGACGCTGCGACGGGCCAAGCGCAGGTACTTGGCGACACGATCACGACCGAGCGAGCGCTCGCCTTCCTC
>Ga0111538_10006885_pt1 | contig 15344 bp, 10 predicted proteins | sample SoiMethybrSBSTD1_FD_79669 | JGI IMG/M metagenome (GOLD analysis project Ga0111538, IMG submission 79669) | Bulk soil microbial communities from a Populus tree surrounding site in Tennessee, USA - Soil MetaG P. TD hybrid SBSTD1 (version 2)... | ecosystem: Environmental > Terrestrial > Soil >...
GCCTACCTGCTCGGCGCGTTGCGCCACTTCGCCGACAACCACGCGCGCCACGAGCGAGCCCGGAAGCGCGGTGGTGGTGCCGCGACGTGGTCGTGGGATCTGGCCGAAGAACGCTACGCGGCGCAGCCCGCGGACCACGCTTCGCCCGAACGCCTGTTCGAGCGCCGGTGGGCGCTGGCGTTGCTCGATCGCGCCGCGGCGCGGGTGCGCGACGAGTATGCGAGCAAGAACCGGCAGACCCTATTCGCCGCGCTCGAGCCCGCGCTGCTCGGCGATCCGTCGCAGGCACCGCACGCGGCGATCGCGCGCACGCTCGGCTCGACGGAAGGTGCCGTGAAGGTCGCGCTGCATCGCTTGCGCGCGCGCATGCGTGAGCTGATCCGCGACGAGGTCGCCCAGACGCTCGTCGACCCGGTCACAATCGATGACGAGCTGCGCTTCCTCTTCGATGCGCTCGGGCGATGAACGCGAAAAACCTGGCGCCTGCCGGTAACCCGCGGCCGCTCCTGGTTCCTGGCATCTCATGACGTCGACGACGAGCCCGGAGCCCACGCTGTGTCCACGGTGCCAGGGCCCGCTGCCCGCGAACGGAGCGCCTTGCCCGCGCTGCCTGCTGAACCTCGCGCTCGAGCCGACCGCCGCGACGCAGCCCGCGATCGCCGCGGGCACTCCCTCGATCGCGGAGCTGCAGCCGCTGCTGCCCGGGTACGAGCTGCAGACGCTGCTCGGCCGCGGCGGCATGGCCGCGGTCTACCGCGCGCGGCACATCGCGCTCGATCGCCTCGTTGCGATCAAGGTCCTGCTGCCCGACCTCGTGCGCGACCCTGCTTTCGCCGAGCGCTTCGAACGCGAGGCGCGGGCGCTCGCGCGTCTCGACCATCCCGGCATCGTCGGCATCCACGACCTCGGCCGCGCCGGCGAGTGGTTCTACCTGACGATGGAGTATGTCGACGGCGCGAACCTGCGCGAGCTGCTCGCGCAGGGCCAGCTCACGGCGCGTGACGTGCTGTCGTTCGTGCCGCAGCTCTGCGACGCGCTGCAATACGCACACGACCACCGCATCGTGCACCGCGACATCAAGCCCGAGAACATCCTCGTCGACCACGACGGGCGTGTGCACATCGCAGACTTCGGCCTCGCGAAGCTGCTGGGCCAGGAGGCGCAGGACGTCGGTCTGACGCGCACGCACCAGGCCGTCGGCACGCCGCACTACATGGCGCCCGAGCAGATCGGCGCCCCCGGCAACGTCGACCATCGCGCCGACCTCTACTCGCTCGGCGTCGTGCTCTACGAAATGCTGACGGGCGTGCTGCCGATCGGCAAGTTCTCGCCGCCGAGCGCGAAGGCCGCCGATGCGCGGCCGTTCGACCCCGTCGTCATGAAGTCGCTCGAGAACGACCGCGAGCGGCGCTACCAGAAGGCCAGCGAGCTGAAGACCGACGTCGAGAACACGCAGAGCAGAGGCAGCGGCAAGGAGCCCGATGCGAAGACGCGCTCGCGGCATGGATCTCGCGCGCCGTGGACCGAACGGCCGCTCAGCACGACGCCGAATTGGGCGTTCTGGCACGCGGCAGTCGGCTCGGCGTGCCTCGCGCTGCTGTTCTCGGCCAACCTTTGGTTCGCCCCTGTCGCCTACGTCACGTTCGTCTTCATCGGCGCGACCGTGCGGGTGCCGGCGCCGATCGCGGATCGGTGGCCGGGCCGACCGTTCCCCGTGTGGTGGATCTACCTCGTCAGCGCGTTCGCGATGCTCGTCGCGAGCTTTGGCGAATGGGCGAGGTGGGTCGAGAGCTCCGGCGGCGGCATCGAGCGGTCGATCTCGGGCGATGCATGGCACACGAAACTGCACGGCGTGCCGCTCGGGCTCGTGCTGATACCGGCGGCGGTCGTCACGATCCTGGCCGCAATTCGCGACAAGGGCGGCGCAGTCCCGCACCTGGTCGTGATCCTGGTCTCGTTGCTCGGCGGCGGCCTCTCCGGTTGGTTCGGCGTCGTCATGGCGAACGAGCCGCGTGCGCGCGTCGGTCCGCCCGTCTTCATCACGACGGCAGTGTTCCTCTGCTGGATCCTGTTCGATCTCGTTGCGCGAGCCCGTTCCAGGCCGCGACAGCGCATGTCCACGGCGAAACAACGTGAGGCCGAACGGCAAGGTCGAATCGGCTGAATGCGCGGTGCTACAGGACGGGTCTCCGTCAGGACTGCGCCACCAGCTAGCGGATCGCCATGCGGCGCGTCGTGGGTGACGGCGTTCTGCCGCCTGCTGACATTCGGTGCCGCATCGGCAATGGCCCTCGATCGAAGACCGGAGCCGTGATTGCGGTCTTCGCTCGATGGCCCGGAGTCCCTTTCGAACGGACGCTCCCGCACATCCACTCCCCTGATGGCGAGGAACAAGCCGCGCCGTTCAGGGCAGGAAGCTCGCATGCCCTCCGATCAGTCGAGAGTCGCGCGCCACGAAGCAGGCGTCGCCGGCGCCGCGTACGCACGGTCGCGGCTGGTCCCGGCCAGAGCCGGCGCCGGTGTCGCGCTGCGCATGCGACTCACCGATCGCCAGCGCCTGGTCTGGATCGAGGACCAAATGCACCCTGGCGTTCCGGTCAACAACGTGCTGACGCTGCTGCGCGTGCACGGGGCGCTGGACCCGGAGCGATTCCGTGTGGCGTTCGACGCGGTGGTCGCCGTCCACCCGGCGCTGCGCACGCGGGTGGAGCTCGCGGGGGACGAGTTCGTGCAGTGCTGGCTCGAGGAGCCCTCGACGCTGGACGTCGTCGACCTGCGCAGCGGGAACAACGGCGGCTGGCACGGATGGCTCGACCAGTGGTGCCGCCGGACGTTCGCGCTCGGCGGACGGCTCTACGACGCAGCGCTGGTGCGCGTTGCGGACGGCGAGTGGACGTTCTGCTGCAACCAGCACCACTCGATCACCGACGGGCTGTCGTGCGTCAATCTGCACCGCGCGCTCGAGCGCGCGTATGGCGGCGGCGAGCTCGTGTCCGACAGCTCGTTCCTCGATCACGTCGCTGCGCGGCAGGGCGACGCCGGCGACGAGGCGCGCCGCTTCTGGGCGCAGCATCTCGCTGCGCCCGAGGCGATCGCGCTCTACGGACGCGACACGCGCCACAAGTGCGCGCGCACCGCGCGCGTCGAGACAACGCTCGACGCGGAGTTGTGCGACGCGGTCTGGGCGCGACGCGACGGCCGTTCGCCGTCGTTGCTGTTTGCCGCGGTCGCCAACGCGTGGCTCGCGCGCGTCAGCGGCGCCGAGATCACGCGACTCGGCGTGCCGCTGTTGAACCGCACCGCGGGCGCGGATCACGGGCTCGGGTTGTTCATGGAGGTCGTGCCGAACGTGCTGGGGCTCCGCGGCGGCGAGTCGTTCGCGGCCATCGCCGACAGCGTGCGCGAGGAGGTCGAACGCGTGCGGCCGTGGCGCGAGTGCACCGTGTCGTCTTCGCTCGCGGGCTACGAAGTGCTGCTGAACGTGCACACGCCGTCGCTGGCGTCGTTCGCCGGATTGCCTGCCCATTACGAGCTGACCACGCCGCTGAACCTCGTCGGTGCGCTGCAGAACGACGCACCGGGCGACGACTGGCGCGGCCGCGAGGCGCTGACGATCCAGGTGCACCACGCAGAGCCGGAGCGGCGCTTGCGGCTCGCGTTCGACTGCAACCGCGCCGTGTTCCCCACCGACGACGACCGCCGCCGCGCGCTGTCGCACTTCACAGCACTGCTGCGCGCATTCGTCGAGCAACCGGAGCGGATCGCGGCCGCAGTACCGATCGTCACCGCCGACGAGCGTCGTCACCTCGTGCGCAACACGCCGCCGGTGCCGCGCGGCGTCTGCGACGACCACGTCGTCGGCGCGTTCGAGCGCCGCGCCGCCGCGACCCCGGAACGCGTCGCGGTCGAGCACGGCGCGCGCCAGATCACCTACGGCGAGCTCGCACACCGCGTGCGCGGACTCGCCGGCGGCCTGCGGCAGCGCGGCGTGGGACCGGACGACCTCGTCTGCGTGCTGCTGCCGCGCGGCGTCGACATGGTCGTCGCGATGCTCGCCGTGCTGCGCGTCGGCGCGGCGTACGTGCCGCTCGACCCCACGCATCCCGAAGAACGCATCCAGATGGTGCTGGCGGACGCCGCGCCGCGGCTCGTGTTGTGCACGCGCGCGACTCGTCCGGCGGGTCTCGACGAGCGGCTCGGCGTGGCCATCGACGCGCTCGGCGCCGACGCTGCCGGCGCCGATGCGGGGCCGACCGTCGGCGAGATCGCATACGTGATCTTCACTTCGGGGTCGACCGGCCGGCCCAAGGGCGTGCGCGTGCGCCACGACGGTTTGCGCGTCTTCCTCGCTGCGATGAGCGCGGAACCCGGCTGCACGGCCGGCGACCGCGTGCTGGCCGTGACGACGATCTCGTTCGACATCGCGGTGCTCGAGCTGCTGCTGCCGCTCGTCGTCGGCGCGACGATCGTGCTCGCGGACGCCGAGACGGCGATGGACGGCGTCGCGCTGGCGGCGCTGATCCGCGACCGGCGCGTCACCGCGATGCAAGCGACGCCGGCGACATACCGGATGCTGTTGCAGTCCGGCTGGCCCGGCGACCCGGGCCTGCGGGTGCTGTGCGGCGGCGAGGCGCTGACGGCGGAGCTCGCGGCCGCGCTGCGGCCGCGCGTCGGCTCGCTGTGGAACATGTATGGCCCGACCGAGACGACCGTGTGGTCGTCGGTACATCGCGTCGAAGCCGTCGACGGCGTCGTGCCGATCGGCCACGCGATTGCGGGAACGAGGCTCTACGTGCTCGATGCGCACCGCAACCTGGTGCCGGCGGGCGTCGCCGGTGAGCTGGTGATCGCGGGGTCCGGCGTCGCCGAGGGTTACCACGGCCGGCCCGACCTCACGCGCGAGCGTTTCCTCGACGATCCCGTGCTGCCGGAGTCCGGCGAGCGTGCCTACTGCACCGGCGACCTCGTGCGTGCGCGCGCCGGCGAGCCGGAGACATACGACTACCTCGGCCGCTCCGACTTCCAGGTGAAGGTGCGCGGCTTCCGCATCGAGCTCGGCGAGATCGAGTCCGTGCTCGAAGCGATGCCGGGCATTCGACAGGCCGTGGTGTCGACGTGGGTCGATGCCTCGGGCGAACGCGCGCTGGTCGCGTATGTCGTACCCGACGGCGAGCCACCGCCGGCAAAGGCGATGCTCGAGCACGTTCGTTCGCGGCTGCCCGCATACATGGTGCCGGCCGCGTGGATGCCGGTCGCGCGGCTGCCGCTGACGCCGAACGGCAAGGTCGACCGCAAGCGCCTGCCGGCCGTCGCCGCGACGGCCGCCGCCGCCGTCGCGACGGAGATCGTCGAACCGCGCGACGACGCCGAGCGGTTGATGCTGGAGATCTGGCGCGAGAAGCTGCGCGTCGAGCGGTTCGGCGTCACCGACGATTTCTTCGACCTCGGCGGGCACTCGATGCTCGTGCTGCAGCTCGTGCGCGCGATCGCGAACCGTTTCGGCAGGCAGATCCCGCTGGTGCAGGTGTTCCGTAACCCGACCATCGCGAGCCTCGTCGCGAGCATGCGAGCCGGCGCCGACACCGGCGCGCACGTGATCCCGTTGCGCGACGAGGGTGACGGGCCGCTGCTCTACGGGATCTGCGGCATCCACCTGTATCAGGACGTCGCGAACGAGCTCGCGGGGACGTTCCGCACCCACGGCGTCTACATCCCGGCCGACGAACACGTCGCCGCGGCGCCCTCCGACGCCGACCGCGCCCGCGCGTTGGCGCGCGACTACTGGTCGACGATCGCGGCGCACGCCGCCGGCCGGCCGTTCTCGCTGCTCGGCCTGTGCTTCGGCGGCATGGTCGCGTTCGAGGTCGCGGCGCTCGCCTCGGCCGAGGGCGCGGACGTGCGGCTGCTCGCGCTCGCTGACAGTCCGCTGTGGACACACATGCGGCGCGCGCACTGGCGGCGTGTGCGCGGCGCGTTGAGTCGCGTGGTGCGCGAAGGACCGAAGGCGGTGTGGCGGCGATTCCGCGCGCGGAGCGCCGCCGCCGCTCCGAACGCCACCGCGGCGAATGGCAACGACCGCGCGCCGCGCGACGAGCGCGTCGACGTGCTGCGCGACCTCGTGTGGGTGTTCCGTCCGTCGACGCGCTACGCCGGCCCGACCGTGCTCGTTCGCTCGCGCAGCGAGGAGCTGTACGGGACCTGGCGCGAGGACCCGATGCTGGGATGGTCGAGCTACCTGACCGGCCGGCTGTGGCGGCTAGCCGTCGATTGCGGGCACCTGGACGTCGTCAAGGGCGAAGCTGCGCGCCAGCTCGCGGCGCTGATCCGCGACGTGTCCACGCCGCGGACCGGCGGAACGCGCGTCAGGACTGCGCCGTGAGCCCGAGCTCGGCCGCGTGTGGCCGCAGCGCCTCGATGATCGTCGCGACGTGGTCCGCGAGCGCGACGCCGTAGACCTCGCACCCGCGCAGGATCTCGTCGCGCTCGACCTTGGCCGCGAACGCCTTCTCCTTGAAGCGTTTCAGCACGCTCTTCGGCTCGAGGCCCGGCAGCCGGTCCGGGCGCACGAGACAGCACGCGACCGTGAACCCGGTCAGCTCGTCGGTGGCGACGAGCGCGCGGCTCATCAGCGTGTCGTAGGGCACGTTCCAGCGCGTGTAGTGCGCGGCGATCGCGTGCGCGAGCTGCGGTTCGCCGAGCTCGCGCAAGCGCGCGACGATGCGCTGCGGGTGCTCTTCGGGCCAGCGTTCGTAGTCGGCGTCGTGCAGCAGCCCCGCGATGCCCCACTGTTCCTCGTCCTCGCCGTGCTTCTTCGCCAGCGCGCGCATCACGATCTCGACGGTGCGGGCGTGCCGGCGCAGGCTGTCCGTCGCCGTCATCTCGTGCAGGATCTCGATCGCGGCTTCGCGGCGCATCGTGGCATCATGACGCGGGCGGCGGCGCAGTTCGAGCCGGCTCAGGCCAACAGTGCGTCGACGGCAGCGTCGATGACGTGACCGATCAGCTTGTCGCGGTTGGCCCAGGCGAACGTCGGCCGCAGCACGAGCAGCGACGTGATGCCGTGCGCGGCTGCCCACAGCGCCTGACTCGCGACGTCGACGCCGATGCGACGGAACCGCTTCTCGTCCATGCACCGTTGCACGAGGATCTGCATGCGCTCGTAGGTCACGTGCGGCTTGCGCGGGCGATCCCCCGGGCGGCGCAGCAGGAACGCGAACTCGTAGACGCTCGGGTTCGCGACGCCGAACTCCACATACGCGCGCCCCGCCTTGCGCAGCAGCGTGACCGGATCGCCGCTGCGCGCCGACTCGATCATCTGCCGCAGGCCGTCGCCGAACTGGTCGAAGCTCTGCTCGACCAGACAGTCGAACAGCGCCGCCTTGTCCTCGAAGTGCAGATACAGGTTGCCGTGCGAGCAGCCGAGCCGTTCGGCGAGCTTGCGCATCGAGACGGCTCCATAACCGTCGCGCACGAACGCCTCGCGCGCGGCGTCGAGGATCTCGCGCCGCAGCACGTCCCGGTAGCGCTCGCGTGGCGTGCGTTGCTCCGCTTGCTCTTTGCTGACCACTGGTCAGAATAATGACGGTAGGTCTGAGAAAGGTAAAGCGCCGAAAGGCAGGCCAACAAAAAGGAGCTCTCCCGTGCAACACCGCTTCGCGCGCTCGATCCTGGTTCTCTGGCTCGCACCGTTCCTCGCGACCACCACTCTCTCCCAAGCAGTGCCGAACGACGTCGTCCAGGCGGACCGCGTCGTCGCCGGCGGACCCAACGACTCCCTGGAGGTCCGCCACCTCGTGCTGCGCGGGACCAACGAACAGATCGGGCGCGCGCTGGCCGAGATCGGCAAGCAGCGTTACGGGGTGCGTCTCGAGGCCGCTGTGGATCCGCTGCAGGTGCGGGCGCAGCGCAGGTTCCTGGAGCGGAACTACCCGATCCTGCTCGACCGCATGCGCGGCGTCGCGGCGGCGTTCGGCAAGTCGATCGACGAGGATGTTTTGGACTTCTCGGCGCTCGGGTTCACCGATCTGCGCGCGGGCTGCTCTGTCGCGCACTTGCCGCGAGCGTCGACCGCGAACGGCAAGAGCATCGTGAGTCGCGACTACGACTACTCGACCGGCAACCTGATGTTCGGCTTCCTGCCGCCGGGGATGCTGCACCCGACCGCGCGCCCGTATCTGGTCGAGCTGCACCCCGATCGCGGCTACGCGTCGCTCGCGATGGTCGCGTACGATCTGCTGAGCGGCGTGTGCGACGGCATCAACTCCGAAGGTCTCACGGTCACGATGGCCATGGACGACGAGGTCCGCCAGGAGCCGGCGATGGAGCCGACGCTCGGGCCCGCCGTCGGCCTCGGCGAGCTGCAGACCATGCGTCTGCTGCTGGACACGTGCGCCACCGTCGAGGACGCGAAGGAGACGCTGCGCGCGACCAAGCAGTACTACGCATACGTGCCCGTGCACTACCTCGTCGCGGATCGCAACGGCAAGGCCTTCATCTGGGAATACTCGGGATCGCACAACAAGGAGTTCATCATGGAGAGCCCGGGGGAACCGCTCGTCATGACGAACTTCACTCTCAGCAAGCGTCTCGAGCAGGGCAAGCTGCCCGCGGCGGAAGCCGCGAGCACCGTGTGCCGGCGCTACGCGTTCCTGCGCGAGAAGCTCGCGGCGGGCAGCCTCGACGATCAGGGCATCCGCACGTTCCACGAGAGGGTGGACTGCCAGCTCGCGCCGGCGGCAGATCCTTCGCGCCCGCCGATCCGCACGCTCTGGCACGCGTTCTACTATCCGGAGGATCGCCGCGTCCGCCTGAGCTTCTACCTCAAGGACGAGCCGATCCCCGGAAACGATCGCCGCATTCGCGCGGTCCGCACCGAGTATCTGGAGTTCAAGCTCGAGCCAACGGCGGGCGCAGCGCAGCCGGCGACGCCGGCCGCGTCGGCAACGCCTGCCGTCGCGCAACCGCCGCGTCGCTCCGGGCCAGCGGGTGCGCTCGAGGCCGCTGGTGGCACTGTCAAGGGCGAGGGCGAGCGCGTCGTCGGTGTGGGCCTCGAGAAGGCGACGAAGCTCGACGCCGTTCTGCCGCTGCTGGCGCAGCTGCCCGACCTCGAGGAGTTGAACCTCGGCAACGCGGCGGTTACCGACGCGAACGTTCGCGTGCTGCAGGGAATGCCGAAGCTGCGGAGCCTCGGGCTCATGAGCGCGCCGATCGGCGACGACGCGTTGGCGGTCGTGAAGACGTTGCCCGCGCTGCGTGTGCTGAACGTCTCGCAGACGAAGGTCACCGACGCCGGTCTCGTGCATCTGCGCGAGCTCACGGCGCTGCAGTATCTCGGTCTCAAGGGCACCGGCATCACCGACGCGGGCCTGGTCCACGTGGCGTCGTTGACCGGCCTCGACAACCTGAACCTCGCCGACACCAAGGTGACCGACGCGGGCCTCGAGCAACTCGCCGGCATGACGCGCCTCGAGTCGTTGAACCTCTCGAACGACAACGTGACCGACGCCGGTCTCGCGAAGCTCGGTCGCCTGATCGGTCTCGCCGGTCTCAACCTCTCCGGGACGAAGGTCACGGACGCCGGCCTCGTGCACCTGAAGCAATTCCCGAAGCTGACCAAGCTCAACGTGACGGGAACCGCAGTGACGGAGCAGGGTGTGCGGGACGCGAAGAAGTTCCTGCCGTTCTGGATCACCGTGACGAGATGACGCGGCTCAGCGCAGCGTGATGCGGCCCGGGAAGCCCTTGATGGACACGCGCCAGCGCTCGGTGCCCTTGCTGTCGCAGCGGCGCACGTAGCCTTTGCCGCACTCGATCGTGCCGTCGGGCAGCAGCACGAGGTCCGACACGTGCGCCTCGACGGTGATCTCGCGGACCTGCTTGCCGCTGCGATCGACGATGACCGCAGGCCGCGTGTTCTGCAGCACCAGGGTCGTGCCATCGCGGACACGCCGGCACAAGAACGGCAATACGAAATCGCCGCGTTCCCACGCGATCTGGCCGTCGCGGGCGACCTCGAAGACGCGGTTGGCCTCGCGGTCCGACATCAGCGTCGTGCCGCCGGGCAACCTCGTCGCGAACAGCACCGGCACGTTTGCATGACTCCACACCTCCTTGTTCCCGGCATCCACCTCGGTGAGACCATTGGCGCCGGCACAAGTCACGAGCGTGTTGCCGTCGACGAGGCGTTCCGCGCCGCAGGCCGAGCTTTGCTCGCTCTGCCAGACGACCTTGCTCGCCGCGTCGTACTCACGCGCGCCGAAGTGGTGGCCTGCCACGAGCAGGTTGCCGTTGGCGAGCAGCGAAGCCGTCCAGGCGTCCCCGACCTTCTCGCGCTTCCAGATCTCCTTGCCGGTGTCGTCGAACTCGCGCACGACACCCTCGTCGGCCACCGCCACCAGGAACGTGCCGCGACGCGGCAACCGCGCCAGTGCCCACGCCGCCGCCTGCGCGCGTTCGCCTTCGCCGGCCGCGAGCTGCTCGAGATCGGGCACCGCGGCGAGACCCTCGTGCTCGAGCGCGGCGAGGACCTGCAGCGCGACACGCGCGACCGCGAGGTCGGGATGTTGCGCCTGCGCGAGCAGCGCCGGCACCGCAGGCGCGCCGATCCGAAGCAAGCCGTCGACCGCCTGGCCGCGTCGCGCGGGCAACTCGAGCTGGCGCGCGAGCTGCTGACTCGTGCGCACCTCGGGCGATGCGGCGTCCTTCGGCGCCGACTGCCCGGACAACACCGCCGCTGCCAGCACTATCGCAATCGGTGCCCACGTTCGCATGCGCTCATGCTACTGGGCCGCGGGACAGACCAGGCGCACCCCACTCTGATACGTTGGTTGGCATGAGCGAACGTGATTGGAACGAGGACTACGCCCAAGGCGAGATGCCCTGGGACACCGGCGTGCCCGACGAACAACTGGTCGCGGCCGTGACCAGCGGCGTCATCGAGCCGGGCCGCGCGCTCGAAGTGGGTTGCGGCACGGGGACGAATGCGCTGTGGCTGGCGCAGCGCGGCTTCGACGTCGTCGCGATCGACGTGGCCCCGCTGGCGATCGCCGCGGCGCGCAAGAAGTTGTCCGCCGGCGGCCGATGCGAGTTCGCCGCGCTCGACTTCCTCACGGCCGACCCGCCGCGCGCTCCGTTCGACTTCGTGTTCGATCGCGGTTGCTTCCACGTCTTCGACGAGCACGAGACCCGCGCCCGTTTCGCCGCGCGCGTCGCCGCGGTGCTGGCGCCGGCCGGGCAGTGGCTCAGCTTGCTGGGCAGCACCGAGGGGCCGCCGCGCGACCACGGGCCACCGCGCCGCAGCGCGCGCGACGTGGCCAACGCGATCGAGCCGGTGCTCGAACTCGTCGCGATGCACGCGTTCTGGTTCGACGCGCACATCCCGAGTGCGGCCCAGGCGTGGGCGGTGCGCGCGCGCCGCCGCGACCATCCGGCCCAGCCGTCGACGCGACATTGATCGCTGCGATCCTGCTGACTCAGCCCGACCGGTCCGACGGTCCGACGCCGCGGGTTGACGCGGTCTCGCGGCGCGGAGATCGTGCGACCGTGGGGTTCGGGTGGTCCGAACCGCAATCCGCATCCACGCGTCCGGCTCGAGCTGTGAAGCGCGTCCCGCAGCCCACCCCCGACGTCACCGCCGCCGACGTCGAACGCATCGTCCGGCGCGATTATCCGCCGTCACAGCAGGACAACGCGCTCGGCATGCTGCGCGAGTACGGCGACGAAGGTTCGCAACGCGGCGCGGCCCGCGTGCAGCTCGCCGTGCTCAAGCTCGCGAACAAGAACCTGAAGCAGCTGCGTTACTGGATCGAGCAGGCAAAGCTCGACTACCGCGACGTGCTGTGCCCGGCCGAGTATCCGAAGTATGGCAGGTGGGGCGGCGTGGACACCGCGTCCGAAGAGGAACAGCGCAAGGTGATCGACTCGGACTGGGCGCAATACGAGCGCTGGCTCAAGGGCTGAGTGGCGGCGATGACGGCGGATTCGTTCGCGGAGATCGACACGGCGTTGCGAGTCGCCCGCAGGCGGGCCATCACAGGCGGACGCGCAGTTCGGTGACCTCGCGTGGCCGGATCGTCACGCGCTCGCGCCGGCTGCCCAACGCGCCGAAGTCCAGGAGGACCGTGTAGTCGCCGCTCGCGAGGATCTCGTCGCACTCGTTCGGTCCACCCGCCTTCACTTCGCCGGGATTGCCAGCTGTTCCGAACGTGCGGTGCGCACTCCAGACGTAGAACGTCGGCAACCGTTCGCTGCCAGTGCCGTCGACGATCCGGCACGAGCCGGCGACGTGCACGCCGGCGCTGTCCGTCGCATGCACGTGGAGCTGGCCACCGAAGACCGCGGGCAGCGTCACGTCGAGTCCTTCCGGTGGCACCTCGATCGACCGCTCGACGGGCATCAGGAACCGTCCGTTGCGTTCGCCATCGCATGGCCCCGCGCGCAGAGTCCACGTTCCGGGCTCGACGTGGATCACGAACGGACCTTCGAGGTCGTCGCGTTTCAACCGCTCGGACTCATCCATGGTTCCGTCCGCGCGGCTCCACTTCAGCTGCGTGTTGTGGACCGGAACGTCACCCGCGAACTCGACGCGGACTTCGGCAAGCGCGTTGTCGAGCGCCAGCTCGTACTGCTTGCCGGCGTCGTCGGGTCCCAACGTTCGCGGCGCCGAGCGGAGGTTGCCGTCGTACGCGCTGACGACGACACGCTGCTCGCCGAGTTGTAGCCACATTTCGCCGCGTCCATCCGCCTCGGTGGTCTGCACGCCGATGTAGCGAGCGCCGGGCGCGGCTTCGAGCCTCACGGTTGCACGACCCATGGGCGATCCTCCCTTCGTCACGCGCAGCACGATGGGACGCGCGACGACGACGTCGACGTGCTGCGGCGCAGTTGCGGCCGTCGTGGCGCTGCTGAACGAGTTCCACGAACCACCCGAGCACGGCTCCCCGGACAGGATCATGCGCAAGCCCGCCGGCGCGGCGACCGTGAACGCGCCGTTGTCGTCCGCGACGACGCTGACCGATGACACGAGCGTGCCGTCGTCGCGCACCACGAGCGAGTAGTGACCGCGGCCCGTGCCGAGCAGGATCGTGCGCAGGCCCGGAGCGTAGACGTTGACGTAGGCGCCGGGGATCGCGGGACCGTCGGACCACCGCACGACGCCGGTCAGGCGCGCTGGTCTCGGCAACGCGACGTCGCCGAGGTCGTTCGGCACCGCGGCGCCGCCGTTTGCGCGAACCCACGTCGGCAGCAGGTCGGTGCGAACGCGACCGTCGTCGGCCACGGTGCCGTCGCGACCGATCGAGCGCTGCTCGCCGAGTCTCTCTTCGTGCATCGCCACCGCGACGATCGCCAACGGCTGCGATGGTGGCGCGCGCAGCACGAACGTGCCCTCGGCCGTCGTGTTCGTCTCGCTGAACATCGTGTTCGCTGGCAATGCGTCTTCGGTTCGAAACGCCGCGACACGCGTGGCGGGCACGGGCTTGCCATCCGCATCGAGCACTCGTCCGGTGAAGGTCGCGACGACCTGCACGTCGACGATCAGCTCCTGCGCCGGGTCGAACGCTTTATCCTGCTCCACCAAGACAGGCAGGTAGCGAGGATCGTCTGCGCGCAGATGGGAGAGGATCGCACGAGCACCCCACTCTGGCAGGTCGAAGGCCAACGTGCCGTCGCTCGCCGGGACGCCGGAAGCCGAGTGGTGCTTTGCGCCGGCGTCGCTGGAACCACCCTTTTGCAGCATGAGCCGCACGGGCGCCGTCCACGGCGCCTCGGGGTGCAACCCGCGCAGGCGGATGCGCAGCTGCGATGTGGGTGCTTCCGTTCCTGTTGGCACGGGTTCTACTGCGCGGCGTTCGGCCGGCGCGCCAGCTGCGAGTGGGGAAGCGGGGCCCGCAGAAGTCGTCGCGGCTTCCGTGGCACTCGCAGCGACTCTGGGCGTGATCGGAGACACGGGACGTTCCACGGCCGGCCAAACGATCCAGACCGCCGCAGCGGCGCCGGCGATGGCGAGAATCAGCTTCGTCTTCATGGCGAGCACCGGGAGCAACGTGATGGCCGGCAGCGCGGCAGCGGTAGTGGTGGGGGCGGCGAACTTCGCGAGCGCGACGAGAGCGCGGCGCGTGCCCGGCTCGGCGTCGAGACGGCGGCGCAGGCCTTCGCGCGCGCGGCGCAAGTGCGCGCGCACGGCGTCCGCCGAGCACCGGTGCTCGCGCGCCAGCGTGGCGACGTCGACACCGTCGAAGTAGTGCCGCAACACGAGCGAGCGCTGTGGTTCGTCGAGGTCCAGCACGAGCGTCACGAGCCGCCGGTGCAGGTCGGCACGCTCTGCCGTGGCCGCTGCCGCTTCGGTGCCGCGGCCGTCGGACGCGGTGGCCACCACAGCCTCGCGCCGTAGGCGGCGGGCTTCACCACGCGCGCGAAAGCGCAGCGCGTTGGACACGAGTGCAGCGAAGAAGCCCCGGAGGTTCGCCCGGTGGCGCGGCGGCGAACGCATCGCCGCGAGGAACGCCTCCTGTGCGGCATCATCGCCGTCGTCGGGTCCAGCGAGGCGCACGGCCAGGCGTCGCACCCACTCCGCGTGGTGCAGCAGGTCCTCGATGCTCGATGGCGAAGCGCGAAGCGGCATGCCCCTATAATGCCGCGACCCCGTCGGGCGGTCGCACGACGCGCCAACGAAGCGGCCGGCCCTCGCTGCTCTCCGCCCGCCCGCGAGGCCACTCGTCATCCCCCTTCTCGAGATCGAGCCTGTTGAACCGCCATGTCCACCTCAGAACCTTCCGAACGCACAGCACTCGAAAGCACGGTGACGGGCGTCGCGCACTGCATCGATCGCAAAGCGTGGCGAGAGCTGCGTGAGCTGTTCGCCGACAAGGTGCGAACCGACTACACGTCGCTCTTCGGCGGCAAAACCCAAGAGCAACCGGGCGACGCGCTGATCGACTCCTGGCGAAGGCTCCTCGCGCCGATCGTGACGCAGCACCTGCTCGGCCCGATCACGCTCTCGATCGAGGGTGCGAGCGCAACGGCGCACTGTCACGTGCGAGGTTATCACTTCGTGAAAGGAGCTCCCGGCGGCGACGAGTGGATGGTGGCCGGTCACTACGTCATGAAGCTCGCCAAGGACTCTTCCGCCTGGAGGATCCGTTCGCTGACGCTCGAGACGTTCTACCAGTCCGGGAATCTGAAGTTGCTCGAGGTGGCGGGCGGCAGGTGAGAAGCACGGACGCCGAAGGCGCTCAGCCGCGCGTGAGGACGACCGTGTTGCTCGCCGCGGACACGGCGTCGAGCGAAGGGGCGAGTACGACGGCGCGAAAGAACAACGGCGCACCCGTGGCCGCCGGCGCCGGCAC
>Ga0111538_10006887_pt1 | contig 15343 bp, 11 predicted proteins | sample SoiMethybrSBSTD1_FD_79669 | JGI IMG/M metagenome (GOLD analysis project Ga0111538, IMG submission 79669) | Bulk soil microbial communities from a Populus tree surrounding site in Tennessee, USA - Soil MetaG P. TD hybrid SBSTD1 (version 2)... | ecosystem: Environmental > Terrestrial > Soil >...
AAGAGCGGCTAACAGTGCAATCGAGAGAATGGACATTGTTTTGACCTTGGGCATCAGGCAGGCATCAGATTCGGGAACCAGGGTGCTGACGCCTGGTGCCTGATGCCTGTTGCCTATTGGTATTCATCAGCCCACTCCCAGTTCCACCTGAGCCGGGCTTGGGGAGATGCTCCGATCGATCGCCCCGGCGATAAGGCGCAACGCATCCATCAGGTGGCCGAATTGTTCCGGGAACAAACTCTGGGCCCCGTCGGACAGCGCGCGATCGGGATTGGGGTGTACCTCGACGATGATGCCGTCGGCGCCCGCTGCGACGGCGGCGCGGGCCATCGGCGTGACTTTTTCCCTGAGACCCGTGCCGTGACTGGGGTCGGCGATGATCGGCAGGTGCGAGAGTCGCTGCACGATCGGGATCGCGTTCAGGTCGAACATGTTCCGCGCCGCGCTGTCGAACGTTCGCACGCCGCGCTCGCACAGGATCACCTGCGAGTTTCCCTCGGCCAGGATGTATTCGGCACTCATCAGGAGCTCGGTGATCGTTGCCGCGAGACCGCGTTTCAGCAGCACCGGCTTCCGCAACCGGCCAACCGCCTTGAGCAGCGAGTAGTTCTGCATGTTGCGCGCGCCGAGCTGGATGCAGTCGGCATATTCGGCGACCAGCTCCGCGCCAGCTTCATCCATCGCTTCGGTCACGATCGGCAGGCCCGTCTCCTGCCTGGCGAGTGCGAGCAGTTGCAGCCCCTTCCGGCCGAGCCCCTGGAACGAATACGGCGAGGTGCGGGGCTTGAACGCGCCGCCCCGCAGCGCCGTGGCGCCGGCGGCCCGCACCGCGCGCGCCGACGCGATGATCTGCTCCTCGGACTCGACGGAACACGGCCCGGCGATCACGACGACGTCGCGTCCACCGACCACCACGCCGCGCCCTAACGAGACGAGCGTCGTCTCGGCCTTCCACTCGCGCGAGACCTGCTTGTAGGGCTTCGACACGTGGAGCACCTGCGCCACGCCGGGCAGGCCGACGACGGTCGAGTCGTCCACCGGACCGTCATTGCCGATGAGGCCGACCGCCGTGCGCTGCTCGCCCGGCATCGGCACCGGCGTGAAGCCCATGTCCTTGATCGCCTGGCAGACCGTTTCGATTTCGGACGCGGACGCGCCATGGTGCATAACGACAAGCATTACGACTCCTCGAGTTCCAGTGACCAGCCATCATGACTCAACAGCACCGGGCCGCCGAAGTGCTCGGCGACCTGGGCGGCGATGTCTTCCCGTTCGACCGGTGCGTAGAAGTGCGTCAACACCAGCCGCTTGGGACGCGCGATCGCCGCAAGGGCGCCGCACTGACGGGGCGTCAGGTGGATGGGCAGCGCCATCGAGTCCGGCAATGAGCACTCGCACAGCAGGACGTCACACCCTTCGGCCCACGCAGCCAACGCCGGATCGAACGCGGTATCCCCCGTCACGACCACGCGCCGCCCGCGCCCGCTGACAGAATATGCCACACTCTCCGGCGTATGTGGAACCTTGAAGGACTGCAGGACGGCGCCATCCGGGAGCGCATGATCGAGGCCGGGAGCCAGGTCGATGATCGTGAGCGGAGGCGGCTGGTCCAGGAGCCCCGCACCAAACGCCGCCTTCATCGCCAGCATCAACGCGTTGAACCCGGGCGGGCCGATGAGCTCCACGGGATCCGTTTTTGGCGGGAGCTGTCCGTACCGCCAGCCGTAGATCAGCGTCGCCAGGTCGGACGTGTGGTCGGCGTGGAAGTGCGTGTTGGCGACGTGGGTGATGTCCTGCCAGCGAATCCCGAGTTCCGCCATTCGTGTGACGACGGCGGAGCCGCAGTCAACCAACAGGCGCACCGCGCCCACCTCGATCAATGCGCCGCTTTGCGCCCGTTTGGCGTGGGGGGCTGCTGTACCGGTGCCGATGGTGGTGAGGCGCACAGGAAGTCGGATGTCAGAGGTCGGATGTCGGACAACTGCAAGCGGACCAGATCTGATCCTATTGCAGTTTATCTGACATCCGACATCCGACTTCCGCCATCCCGGAGATCACAACGACGTCGCCACGGCTTCAGGCGGTGGCGGCTCGATGGCGACGGCCGTATCCACCAGCTCTTCTTCCTCGTCCCGCAGCGTGTCGTCCAGGTTCGGTCCACGCATCCGTACGCTGACCACCGACGACACGCCCGGCTCCTGCATTGTGATGCCGTAGACCGCGTCGGCGGCTTCGGTGGTGGTGCGCGGATTGTGCGTGATCACGATGAACTGCGTCTTCTGCTTGAACTCGTTCAGCATGCGCACGAAGCGGCCGATATTCGCGTCGTCCAGCGGCGCGTCCACTTCGTCGAGCAGGCAGAATGGGCTCGGCTTCGTGAGGAAGATGCCGAACAGCAGCGACAGCGCGACCAGCGCGCGTTCGCCGCTCGAGAGGAGGTGGATCCGCTGCGTCCGCTTGCCGCGCGGCGAGGCATGGACCTCGATGTCGCAGTCGAGCGGGAGCTCGGGGTTCTCGAGGCGCAGGTCGCATTCGCCGCCGCCAAAGAGCGTCATGAAGATGTGGCGGAAGTTCTCGCGCACCTGGGTGAACGTGGACAGGAACATGTCGCGCGCCGTCGCATCGATCTCACGAATGGCCGACTGCAGCGAGTTCTTCGCGTCGTTGAGGTCGGCCCGTTGCGTCGACAGGAAGTCGTAGCGCTTCACCTCCTCGTCGTGCTCCTCGATGGCGAGGGGGTTCACCGGGCCTAACGCGTCGACCTGCTGCTGCAGCGCCACCGCCTCCGCCCGGAGCGCGTCATCATCCATCTCGAGCGGCTGCACCGTCGACAGGAGCTCGTCGAGCGGGCGGCGCCACTCGGCCTCCAGGCGCTCACGGATGGCGGTGCGACGCCCGGACAGCTCGGTGTACCGCAGCTGCGCGTTATGGAGGGATTCGCCGTGCTCGTGGGCGCCTGCCCGCGCGGCGTCGAGCTCGTGTTCGGTCCGGGACACGCGTTCGTTCGCCTCGGCCACCGCGCGCTCCGCCGCATCGAGCCGCGACTCCGCCTCGGAGAGGCTCGCCACGCGCGTCTCGAGGTCCAGCTGCCACGCGTTCATCTGCGTGGCCAACGCCCGATCGGCTTCCTCGATCTGCGTCAGCTCGGACGCGAGCGACGCCAGGCGGTTCGCGGCGACGCCACGTTCGTCACGCAGCCGCTGCCGGCGGTCCGCCGCGACCTGCAGGCGGGCCTGCGCCTGCGCGAGCGCGACCTGGCCTTCGGTGCGCCGCTCGCGTGCTTCTTCCATGCGCGATTCCGCCGACACCAGTCCACCACGACGCTCGTTCGCCAGCGCATCCTGGCTGGCGGCCTCGGTGCGGGCGGTGGCCTGTGAGTCGTCGATGGTCCGGAGCGCGCCTTCGAGGGCGTCGATACGCCCGGAGAGCTGCGCCGACTGCGTGCGCGACTCGTGCAGCTCGCGCTCATAGCGCGCGTGACGCCGCTCCAGTTCTGCCAACGCCTCGCGCTCATGACGCTCGACGTTATGCGCGGCGTGGGACGCATCCGCGGCGGCGACGACAGCCGCCTCCGCGTCCTGAAGCCTCGTGCGCGCGGCTTCGGCCGCCGCAACGGCGGCACGCCTCGACTCCGCGGCGGCTTCGAGTTCCGCACGCACGGTTGCCAATTCGGCGCGGCGACGCAGCGGACCGGGGCCCGCCGAGGGACCCGGCAGCCAGACCGCGCCGCGCTTGTCGACGAAGGAACCGTCGTCGAGCGAGCGGACGCGCTCGAGAAGGATGCGCACCCATCCAGCCGCTTCCGGCGCCACCTCGAGTTGCTCGATCAGGTCACCCTGCTCGGCGCGCGGCCAGTGATTTACTGCATCGAGCGGCAGGAGGAGCAGTGGACCAGGACCGTTGAGCGCGTGCCAGTCGCGAACCGCGTCGGCGACGGTGCGGTCACGGACGATCACCGCGTGCACGCTCATTCCCAGGAACCGCTCGATCGAAGCAGCCGCGTTGGCGCCCGCGGACACGAAGTCCGACAGCGGACCAAGAATCGCGCCGTCACCGAAACTCGCTCGTGTTTCCAGGAGTCGAGCGGCGGCTGGGGCGAGCCCCACACGTTCGCGCTCGAGTCCCTCGAGCCCGTGCACGCGGCCCTCGACCGCCGTATGCAGGTCTTCGAGTCGTCCGAGTTCCGCGCGTGCGGCTGCATCCTGCTCGCGCGCGGCAAGGGCTTCCAACCTCGCCTGATCGAGCGTGGCTTGCGCCTGCTCTACCGCCGCGCGCGCGGCATCGGCCGTGGCCTTCGCATCGGCGATCTCGCGTGCCAGGACCTCGGCCGCTTCGCTCAGCTGGCCGCGCTCGGCGTCGAGCGCGCGGGTGCGAGTTTCCAGCTCCGTCAGCTCGCGCTGAGCCGCCTCACGGTCGGCGACGAGATTCCGCATCTGGTCACGCGCCTGACGAGACGCGCGCTCCGACGCTTCCGCGCCCTCGCGAGCGAGCCGAACGGCCTCGCGTGCTTCCGACTCGGCAGCGGTTCGCGCCATCGAATCTTCCTGCGAGGCGACGAGCAGGCGGTCGAGCTCCTCGCATTCCGCGGACGCGGCGGCCAGGTCGCGATCGAGCCTGGTCTCCGTCTCGTTCTTTTCGCGACGCTCCTCTTCCGCGCGCTGCCGGCGTTCCATCGCGTTGCGATGACGCTCGCCGGCCACGGCGATCTCCGCGCGCAGCGCCTGCACGGACTCACGGACCGCGCTCGCCTGGCGCGCCAGCTCGTTCCGCTGCGTGTCGCTGGCCGAGCGGTCGCGATGCGCGATGTCGCGGGTAGACTCAGCCTGCCGCGCGCGCTCCTCGAGCTCGGGAATCGAAGCGCGCAGCTCCGCCACGCGCACCTCGAGCTGCGCGAGCTCCTCGCGCCAAGACGCCATGTCGCGCGACGCGAGCGTGAGATCAACCGCGAAGCGCCTGGTCATCAACTCGGAGTGGCGCTCGGCGCGCTTGCGCTGGCGCGATAGCGAACGCACCTGGCTCTGGACTTCGCCTAACAAGTCGTCGAGGCGCGCCAGGTCCTGCGTGGTTTCCTCCAGGCGCCGCTCCGTGTTGCGACGGCGATCCCGGTACAAGCCGATGCCGGCGGCCTCCTCGAACAGCTCGCGACGATCGTCAGGCCGGTCGGACAGGAGCGCGTCGATCATGCGCTGCTCGATCACCACGCCTGCATCCGCGCCGAGGCCGGTGCCGCGCATCAGGTCATGGATGTCGCGCAGGCGGCACGGCGCGCCGTTCAGGAGGTATTCGCTCTCGCCGGAACGCGATAGCCTCCGCGTGACCACCACTTCGCGAAACGGCGTCGGGAGGACGCCGTCATCGTTCGCGAAGACCAGGGAAACTTCCGACACGTTGACTGCTCGTCGTGCCGACGATCCCTGGAAGATGACTTCCTCCATCTTCGCCCCGCGGAGGATTCGAGCCCGCTGCTCGCCCAGCACCCAGCGCACGGCATCCGACACATTGGACTTTCCACAGCCGTTGGGACCGACGATGGCCGTCACGCCCTCGTCGAACAGCATGGACGTCTGGTCCGCGAACGACTTGAAGCCTTGCATCTCGAGCCTGGTCAGGCGCACCTAACGAACACTCCCGATCCTCGTGACGAGGGTCGCGTAAAGGTTGAGACTATCCAGCGTGGGGGTCAGCAGCCGGGCCTCCGCTTCATTCTCGAAGGCCCCGAAATAAATCCGGGATGTTCCGGCCGGGTCGATCAGCGCGTACGCGGGCAAACCCTGCTGGCGCCACCCGAAGAGGCGCACCGACAGCTGATCCTCGGTAACGTTTTCCTCGAGGAGCCACGCGAGAGGCGCCTGGACGACCTTGCCCGCGGCAGGGCCGAGGGAACCGCGTTGGCGCAACGTGTTCAGGAACGCCTCGGCTTGTTCGGACGTGGCGAACGCGCCGGCGAGCAGGCGATACCAGATCACACTGCCGCCACCGGGTCTCGATGCCGCGAACGTAGGAACGGGCAGGGAATCGAGCGCCTGACGAACACGCGCCATCGCGCCGTTGATCGTATTCGCGCTCGCCACTTCGACGGTCCAGGGCACGGCGCCGGCGACCACTCCGGTGGAGGCAACCGCCGCGGCAACAGTCACCGGCTCACCAGGCATGGTGATCGGTGGCGCGTCTCCGGCACTTCGCGAATCCGAAGGACTCTTCCTGAGAAGACCGTTCCACCAGAACATCCCGCCGAGGCCGGCCGCGACGAGCAGCGTGACGGCGCCAGCCAGCATCGCGCGTTTCGCCAGGCTCGGTGTCGCCGCGCGCACCGTCTCCATTTCGGTCGGCGTGATGGTGCGCGGCGTGACCGGCATGTCGGCGAGTGTGCGGCGCCGACCGGCCGGCACGCGACCGATGAGCGGCGTGTGCGTCAGCGGAACCGCTGCGTCACCGATCATCACCATGCCATCGAGCTGGTCGAGCGCCTTGCCAACTGACGGCAGGTCGGCCGGCGCGGCCACCACGAGCAGCGCTCCGGCGCGACGGCATTGGTCGGACCACGAGCCCCACATGTGGTCCGACAACACGTCGTCAGCGAGCGGTGACTCCGCTCCACCAGGAACGACAAAGAGACTTTCGGCATTCGGCACGGGCCGCGCGCAGCGAGCCAGCGAGACGCCGTACCGGGCGGCATCGGACACGCCGTGGTGATCGTCATCGCCGAACATTTCATCCAGCGCGCTTCCCTGGCCGAGGAGGTCCACGAGCAGGACCGGGCGTGACTGCGACTCCACGCGCGCAATCTTGAGGGCTTCCCGCGCAACATCCGACAGACTCTCACCGACGATTGCGACGGCGGCCCGATCATGGAATGGCCCGCCCATCGAACCGGCGCCTCGGTCTGTTGAGTGCCTCATGGAATTCCCTCGAAAACCCAGTAGTCCCGGCCAGACTGCCGGCCGATCCGATCGGCTTCGGCACGCGATGAGAACGGCCCCATGACAACGCGATAAACGCGGGTACCGTCCACGGCCGAAGCTACAACACGTGGCGCTATTCCGTCGACGCGAATTGTGCGAGCGATTTCGCGTGCCCTTTCCTCCGAGAGCACGGCCGCCAGCTGCACGCTCCATACCGTGCTTGCTTGAGGCGTGCGGCTCGTGGTGTCAGCGGGAACAACCTGCGGCCGGCTCGCCGACGTGTCGATGGAAACCGAAACTGGCGGGGCGAGGGAGTCGTTCGCGGGCGCGACGTAATACGTCGTGTCCACGGGGAAGACCACCGGTTGGTCGAGGCCCGATGCGCGGGGACGGAAGCCGTTCCAGAAAACGAAGTGCCAGACCTCGTTGGCACCGTCACGCACGATGATTCTCGGCTTTGGTTGACCGGGGATGGTGAACAGGACGTCGCGTCCCGGGATGGTGGCCACTGCGCCATCGGCGACGACACTGGGCAGATCGGCGCGCCACGCGGTTGGTAGCGTCGCAATGATGCGATTCGTTCCGACGTTGATCACCCACACCGAATCGCCCGAGTCGGGTCGCGCGAGCAGGAGCCGGCCGAGTGGATCGATCCGCAGTTCCTTGACGGCCCGCGGGACTCGGACCTCGTCGGTTCTCTCGCCGCTATAGCGATCGAGGATGGCGATGTCGCGCGAACCCTCGGTCGCAACGAAGACCCGGTCGCCGGACGGTGTTGTGGTGAGCGCGGTCACCCCTCCGTCGAATTGCACCCGGCCCGTTTCGTCGAACGTGCTGACGTTCAAGGACAGCACGTCGCGACCGATTGCGAGGTAGAGCCGGTCGCCGAGAGGCGACATCGCTGCATACGCCGGATTCGGCACGACCACTGAATCCAGGACGCTACGTTCAGGCGGGCGAAGCCTGAACAGGGTCGCGCGATCGTCGACCGAGGTCAGGACAATCAGGCCACCGTCCGGCACAGGGTAGAGGCTGCGGACTGGCTGGGACGTGGTGAATTCCCATTCGCCGCTCGGCGTCGACCGGTGGATGATTGTGTCCTGCGTCACACCGAAGATCGACCAGGCATCGTTCGACGACAGGAACGAGAGCTTTGAGACACGGCTTGGCTTTACGGTCCCGACACGGAGATCGACCCATCCGGGAACGCCTGCGCGATCGACGTACGCTTCGAGCCCGCCCTCTGGATCGAAAGCCAGCACTCGGGCTTGGGCGCCGATCGATTGCGTGGACGTCCAGACCGCGGAATCGAGCCTTGGATACTGGTAGGCGCGAACTGAGCCGCCGCCTCGTGCTACGCGGAGGGCAATCGGGTCCTGACCATACGCGGCGGCAAAGGCGGCGACTCCGTCACCCGCAGGGCCGCGCGAGTCGGAGCAGGCGGCCAGGGCGAGCATAAAGAGCGAAATGAGACGGCCTCGCACGAGCATAAAGTAGCAGGTCGAGAGTCAGATGCGAGAAAAAAAAAGAGAGGCGCGGACCAGGTCCGCGCCTCTCTCTGCCTTGCGAGTAACTGCTAGAAGCTTTGACCCAGCGTTACCACCCAGTACCCGTGGCGCCGGCCACGATCCATTGGAATTGCGTAGTCTGCCCGCATGAGGGCATACCCGAACAGGTTCATGCGGAGACCCGCGCCGTAACTGCGCAACAGGTACCGTTGCAGGTTCTGGTCATAGTTGTCGGGCCGCGACAACGAGACCTGCTGCCCGCGCGACCACGCCACACCGGCGTCGAAGAAGAACAGGCCGTCCACCGGCGGCAGCGAGATCGGGATCACGCCGAGGTCGAAGCGCCTCACGACGGGGAATCGCAGTTCCACGTTCCCGAGGAGGAAGCGACTTCCCAGCATTTCCGTGACCGAACACGACGAATTGTCAGTGAACATTCCTCCGCAGAACTGGGCGGCGTACTGCTCTCGATCGTAACCGCGCACGTAATCGGCCCGGCCGAGGTATTTCGGGAATGCCGTCTCGTCAGGCCCGACGCCGATGCTCGTCTGGGCGCGCCAGGCCAGCGTGAGGAAGTTGAAGAGCAGCGGCACATAACGACGATAGTCCGCGGAGAATTCCGTCCACCGCAGGCCACCCATCACCGGCTGCACCTGCACGCGATAGCGACGTCCCGCGATCGGCCCGGTGTACCCGAACAGCGTGTTGTCCGAGACGTATGCGGCGTAGGGCGCGACGTAGTTGAGCGCCGGGAAGTTCACGATGCTGTCGATAAACCACTGCGAGCCGTAGCCGGACAGTCCGTCGACCGCGCGGCTGTACATCGCGATGGACCGCGACACGTTGTTCGCCGAGAGGCCGATTTCCATGCGGTTGAAGCGGTTCGATGGGCGCATGCCCATGGCGAACGCCTGGCGCATGATGTACCGCGCGACTTCGTAAGTCTCCACGAAGTTCGACGAGCCATCGCCGAACGGCGACAGGTTGTATCCCTGGATGAAGAAGTACGGCGACTGCGAGACACCGACCTGGTACTGCAGCCTGCTTCCAAGGCTCGTGTAGGAACCGAGGAAGAAGGCCTCGCTCAAGCGACCGTTTACTTGCCCAGCGACGATGACCTGGTTGTTGCCAAGGAGGTCGGCCAGGATCACGCCGGCGCCTCCGTACAGGCCATTCCCGTAGTTGTCCTGCGCGTAGCCGATGCTCGGCCGATAGATCGATTCAGGACGGTAGCCGACCTTATAGTCGTACTCGCGGAAGGTCGTCGTGTCGGGCAGCTCGAGATTGATGCTGTCCAGCAACTGCGCGACGCTCACCGGGCTCGCGCCCGAGCGTTCATTCTGGCCCGGCACCTCGGCCGACGGACGTATTCCCGTGGAAGAACGATAGACCGATGACTTCCTCGGATCGTTGGTCTCTCCGCCCTGCGCCGTGCTATCGGTGCGCGTGCTGTCGGCGCGTGTGCTGTCGGCGCGCGTGCTGTCTGTGCGTGCGCGTGTGCTGTCGCGTCGAGTCGTCGTGTCCCCTCGCGCCGCCGCTTCGAGGGCGGCACGCATGTTGTCGGCGCGCTGCTGTTCGGAAGCGGCTATGGCGGCAAGAGCCTGGGCGACGGTCGTGCGCGGCGGCTGCGGCGCGTTCGCGGTCGCGACGACCGTCGTCGTCGGCTTCGCGCGGAACGGCTCGCCCTTGAGGCGACGAGGATTGTTCGTCATCCAGACTGTGTAGTCGCCGTCCTCGAAATACGTGAAGGCGAGCTTGTCCGCGTGGCGCGCCCACGTGATGGCCGGGCTGTATTCGGTGATGCCACTCACCGAGCCGATGACGTTCGTCAGCTGGAAGTGCTCCTTCGACGCCAGGTCGACCATGAACACGTTGGCGATGCCGGTGCGATCGCTGATGTAGGCGATCGACTTTCCGTCAGGCGACCATTGCGGGTTCAGGTTGTGTCCACCCTGGCCAGGGATGACCTCGATTGCGCCGGTGCGGAAGTCGTAGGTGGCGACGCGCCACTGGCCGAGGCGCAGCATGTCGAGGTCGGTGTTTTCACCCCGCTCGGTCGTGAACGCGATCTGCTGCCCATCGGGCGACCATGCCGGCTGCATGTCGCCGTTCTTGTCATTCGTCAGGCGCCGCAGCGCCCCGGTTTCGTAATCGATGACAAACAGGTCGGTGAGGCCGGTGTTCGTGCCGCTCACCACGATCTGTTTTCCATCCGGGCTCCAGCTGGGCGACGTCACCCACTCGAGTCCAACGTCGAAGCGCTTGACCGTACGACGCTTCTGCACGTCCATGATGTAGAGGATGTCGCGTCCCTCGCGTTGCGCGGTGAACGCGAGTCGCTTGCCGTCAGGCGAAAACGCGCTCTGCGAATAGAGGAGACGGAGTTCCTCGAAGTCCGGCGACGTAGTGGTCTGCACCAGCCGCTTGATGCGCTTTCCGGTCTCGGCATCACCGAGCCACAGGTCGGGGAAGACTTCGCCGCGCAGGAAGTTACCCTGCGAGATGAACGTGATCAGCTTGCCGTCGGGCGAGAGGGAAGGCGCGACGAAGAGCTGGGAGAAACCGCCCGACTTGCGTTGCGAGAGCAGCGGTTCGGAGAACTTCCGCGCCCGGTCGAGGCTCGCGATCTGCGGCAGGTGCTTCACCTGCATCGCATCACGCCATTCCTCGCTCAGCTCCTCGAGGGAGAGGCCGAGCTCGCGCTTGAACGCGCGGTCGATGCCGACGTTAGGCGTCGAATTCATGATCTCGCCGATCACGTCGTCGCCCCAGCGCTGGCCGATGTACTCCCACAGCGCCTCGCCGTAGCGGTACGGGAAGAACAGGTCCGGCCGCTGCGTCATCTGGTCGATCGTGGGCAGCGAACCGTTCAGCGCGGCGTCGCGCACCCACGACTGCGTCAGGATGTGGTTCGGGCCAAGCGACAGGTACTCGGCCATGCCCTCCGCGAACCAGAGCGGCGGGTTGACCAGCGCGAGTGTCTGCAGCCCGTTTCCGGCGCGGCCCTTCGCGAAGATGTCGTACTGGAAGGCGTGCACGAGCTCGTGCGCCAGCACGTGCTCGAAGCTCTTGTAGTCGCCGGTGAAGGGAAGAAGGATCCGGTGGCGGAGCGCTTCCGTGACGCCGCCCACGCCTTCGCCGAGATCACCGGTGATGTTGTTCTGGCCGAAGTCGCCGCGCGACCGGTACAGAATCAGGGGCTTCTTCTCGCGGAACTCATGCTTGAGCATGCGCGAGAGGCGCGCGTACGAGCGTTCGGCCATCCGCGCCGCGTCCATGATCCCATCCCGCTCTTCGGGATAGTAGTGGATCGTGAAGTGCGCGGTCTCGATGACCTTCCACTGGAACTTGTCGAACTGGACCTGGTTCTGGCCGAAGTAGTACCCCTGCGCCGCTCCCTTGACCGGCGATGCGATCGCCGCCGCCAGAACGAATGCCGCGAACTTCACTAGCCTCATGTGGCTGCTCCTTGCGGTACCACCGCGACCACCGCCGCATCCCCCCACAGCCGCTCCAGTTGGTAGAACGACCGAAGGGTTGGATGAAAGACGTGCACCACGAAATCGACAAAGTCCACCAACGCCCACCGTCCCTGTGTCAGCCCCTCGACGTGATGGGGCATGAACCCGCGCTTTTTCATTTCTTCCGCGACATGTTCCGCGATCGCTCGCACATGCGTGTCCGACGAGCCGCTCGCGATCACGAAACAATCGGTCATGTCGGAGACGCCTTCGAGGTCCAGGATCACAACATCGTTTGCTTTCAGGTCGAGACAGAGGGCGGCTGCGGCCTGCGCCGCCGCGAGACTTGGCCGTGTGGCCGGAGACGACTTCATGCGCTGATATGAGTCACGACGCGCCTTTGTAGGAGAGCCTGAAAGCATTTGTTCCCAACGGGGAAAGCCCGGTCGACTGCCCCGGTTTTCTCAAGCATAATGCCGCTGCATGGGCGGCGACATCATTAGTCGGTCTAAGGTACAAGGCGACTGGCGAAAGGGCTCGTGGGACGGGTGTTTGCCCGCTCACGAGCCCTTGTTCGGGACACTCCGGCCCCCGATGAGCCCTGACCCAAACGAGTTGAGAGTTGAGCGTTGTGAGAGGGACGAGTTTGGGCGGCTTGGCCTCACAACTCGCGACTCACAACTCTCAACTCTCGGTTACTGCTTGATCACCCAGACCTTGATCTCGGGCTTCACGTCCGCGTGGAGACGGATCGGCACGCGATACACGCCAAGTGCCTTGATCGGCTCGTGGAGATCCACCTGCCGCTTCTCGACCTTGTGTCCCAGCGCCTCGAGCTGCTGCACGATATCGCTCGACGTGACGGAACCGAACAGCTTGCCCTCCTCACCGACGCGCGCCGAGAAGGTGAGGGACACCTGCTCGAAGACCGCGGCCTGGGACTGCGCCGTTTCACGACGGGCGTCTTCCGCAGCCTCGAGCCGCTGCCGCTGGGCCTCGATCTGCTTCTTGTTGCCCTCCGTCGCGACGACCGCGATGCCGCGGGGCAGCAGGTAATTCCGGGCGAACCCGTTCGAGACCTTCACCACGTCTCCCGGGTGCCCGAGCTTTTCGACCGATTGCCGAAGGATCACTTCCATGAGATCGACTCCGAAAGGAAACGTTATGTCATTTGCTGCCGGGCGCGACCGCGCCAGTCGATCCATGTGTCACCGAGCCCGAGACCGAGCGCCAGGACACCGACGGCAGGCGTAAACACCACGGCAAGTAGGATGAGGATGGCGAGCGCCAGCCGTCGTTCGGCAATGAACCAGGCCAGCACCCCAAGCCCGCGTAAGACGTACAAGGCTCCGAAAAACGTGATCAGGTTTACCCCGAGGCCACGGAGGGCGCCAAGCGTTGGAATCACGACGAGGACGATGCCAACGAGAAGTCCCCACACGAGCTGGTCGCCGAAACGAAAATCACGCAACCGGCTGAGCGGCGGTCCGACTCGCGTTCGGCTGATCCGATGAAACAAGCCCCATGCCAGTGCGAGCGCCGCCAGCGATTCGAGCGCGAGCAGGGCGGGGAAGAACGACACCGTGACGTCCGGCATGTCGTTCCAGGTTTGCAGCATCTGTTCAACCATCGCCGCGAACCTCGGATTGCTCTCGACAAAGCTCTGCCACTCAGGCGCCGAAGTCGTCGCCTGCAGCTGAGCGTTCAGCGGTGCAGCCCTCCGGTCCAGTTCGGATGTGAGCGTCTGGTGGACTCGATCTGGCTGGACTTTCGACACCAGCACGACCGCGCCGGCAAACACGAACGTCGCGGCGACCGCGGAGAGCGCACGGGAAAGAAAGAGGCGCCGGCCGCCCAGGAGGCAGGCAATGCCGAACATCGACACGAGCACAATGGCCCAACCGCGAGCCATGAACTCGAACGCCGAACCTTCTCCCAGTGGACGGAGCAGCATCCAGGCAGACAGCACGAGCCACGTCAGGGCGAGCCACACCCGTCCGCCCTGAACCCAGGCCACGAGTGCGCACACGCCGATAGCGGGCCCGACCAGCAGGATCGTCTGCTCGACCGGAAAGAGGACTCGCAGCGCGGCAAACGCCGGGACCAGAAGGAACAGCCCAAGCGCGGGCAGGATCAGCCGCCAGCCGCGCTCACGCGCAGGCACCGGCGGAGTGACTGCCCCAGAAGTCGGCGTGGGCGACGGGATGTCCACTCAGGCCTGGTGTCCGCGGATGTACGGAATGATTGCCAGGTACCGCGCGCGCTTGATCGCGGTGGACAGCTGGCGTTGGTGACGCGCACACACACCGCTCAACCGGCTGGGAAGGATCTTGCCGTGGTCGGTGATGAAGCGGCCGAGGGTGCGGTCATCCTTGTAGTCGACATAGTGCACGCGTCCTTCGCAGAACGGGCAGCTTTTTTGGGGGCGGCGCATGCCGTCAGTCCTCATCGTCGTCATCATCCTGCCGGCGGGCGTTCGCCAGCTCTTCTTCGGTCATGGGTGGCGCACCGACTTCGTGCTCGAACAGCGTGATGAGGTAGCGGACGACGCCGTCGTCCAGCTTCATCGCGCGCTCGTATTCGGGCAGCACCTGCGGCGTCGCGTGAAACTTCGCGATGACGTAGTAGCCGGTTTCCCGGGGACCGATCTTGTAAGCGAGCTGCCGGCGTCCCCAGTGGTCTACGGAGATCTGGTCCGGGCTTTGGAGAAGACCGTGGAAGCGGCTGATCTTCTCATTGATGGCGGCGTCTTCGAGTGTTGAGTCGAAGATGTATACCGCCTCGTAACGGCGGGTCATTAGGTGGCAATCCTCCCTTTGGTCGTGTCCGCCCCGCGCTGGTTGCCGGAGCGCGAGGAGGGGGTTGTGAATCAGTTGTAGGGCTGAGAAACGTAGCGGATCCGATGGCCCGGCGGTATGGCTGGAGGTCGGAGGTCGGATGTCGGACAAGCTGCAGCCCGATAAAATCTGTTGTGTTCGGATAGGGTGCCGTTATCCGACCTCCGACATCTGACCTCCGACTTCCATGTGTGGCCGTTTCGGACTGACCCGCCCCGATAAGCTGGATCTCCAGCGTTACGGGATCGACGAGACCCCGCCCCAAACGCCCCGGTTCAACATCCCTCCCAGCTCCGACATCCTGGTGGTCCGGGAGCGGAAGGGGGTGACGGAGGCGGAGATGATCCGCTGGGGCCTGGTGCCTTCGTGGGCCAAGGATCCCTCGATCGGGAACCGGATGGCGAATGTCCGGTCCGACACGGCGCTCGAGAAATCCTCCTTTCGCGCCGCGATGCAGAAGCGCCGCTGCCTCATCCCGGCTGACGTTTTCTATGAATGGCAGGACGTGCCGGGGCAGAAACGGCGCAAGCCGTACGCGGTCGCGCTCAGGGACGGCGAGATTTTTGCGCTCGGCGGGATCTGGGAGGCGTGGAGGGCGAAGGAGAGCGGGGAGTGGGTGATCACGTGCGCGATTC
>Ga0111538_10006892_pt1 | contig 15340 bp, 21 predicted proteins | sample SoiMethybrSBSTD1_FD_79669 | JGI IMG/M metagenome (GOLD analysis project Ga0111538, IMG submission 79669) | Bulk soil microbial communities from a Populus tree surrounding site in Tennessee, USA - Soil MetaG P. TD hybrid SBSTD1 (version 2)... | ecosystem: Environmental > Terrestrial > Soil >...
TCGCCGCGCACGATTTCCAGCATTATCGATTGGACGAGTGTTCCGTTTTGGGACACGCTCATCTGTCGTTCCAATCTCATCTGTGTTCCGTTTTGGAACACTCAGCCGAATCACGATTCCGTAATTTCTTTTGGGGTATTTCGGTGTGGGGGAGTTCCGAACCTCGTCCGTCTGCTAGGATGGCGCGCGCGGAAGTGCGTTCTCTCCGCAAGCGAAAGGAACTCCCCCAATGAAGACGTTGCTGTGCTTAGTCGGCGTTGTGCTGGTCAGTGGAATTACGTACGCGTCGAATGTCCATCTGAAGGGCGGGGCGAACGCCGAACCGGCGTTTCAGGACCTCGGATTGTCGCTTCAGGCGTCCGGGGCGCTGGCGGGGCTCGGGAATGGCGATGTGCTGGTGACGCTGGCGGCGCAGGCCAACGTCACGTCGACGTGCACGAACCAGGGCGGCAATCAGGCACCGGGACAGAATCCGGCGCCGATTACGGTGAGCGGGTCGCAGGCGATTCCGGAGGCGGAGTTGAAGAACGGGACGACGCCGTTTAGCGTGACGACGGTCGCGCCGGTCGCGATTATTCCCGGCGCGCCAGATTGCCCGAATCCGAATTGGACAGAGGCGATTACGGATCTCTCGTTCACGGCGGCGCAGATTACCGTCGAGCAGCCGTTCGGTACGACGGTGCTCACCGTGACGTGCACGTTCGACCCGGCGACGGTGAATGGGGCCGTGCCGCGGGGCAGTGTCGACTGCGTCAGCAACTGATGGTGAAATAGATCGGATCACGACGCGGTGTGATCGTGGAGAATGTCGCGTTGTGATCGGGTCTGCACAGGGTGAGCGCACCGAGCGTGATGGATTGCGACAAGGTCAGCGAGGAGTCACATGGCGAGCATCGGAACGAGACTCGTGACGCGCAGCACACGCGCGCGCTATAGCTGCGACGAGTGCGCGTTGCGGAACGTGACGCTGGAGGTCGGGCCGCGCACGAAGCCGGATGTGAATGCGTGGGTCGACGGCATCCGGGAGCAGTTGCAAGCGGACCACGCAGCGAAGACGCCTGGGTGCCCGGGCGTGATCGACGTCGTGATCGGATGCTAGCCGCAGGCGTCGCGCGGTGTGAATCCCCACATCTGCTGGAACGTGCCGGCGAGGAAGAGGGACCAGCAGTCGCGCTCGAGCAGATCGATCCGATGCGTGTCTTTCGCTCGGAGGATGTTGAGATCGCCGGGATGATAGGCGCGAATCTCAATCGGCCCCGCGCCCGTGCAGCGCTCCTCGCGATAGCCTCCGATCAGAATCAGGCTCAGGCTGTAGTCCCACGGATGGGAGTGGAGCGAGTCATCGGGATCGGACGCAAGAAAGTGATGGAGAAACGCGGCGGGGCCGTGGCGACGATTCAGAAAATAGCGGTCGAGATACGGCGTCCCATCACGGATGATGCGCTCGACTTGGAGCGTCCGTGACATCGCGATGCACCACGCCCGCATGGACGCGGCATCAAATTCAGACGGAAGCTCCGACATTAGCCGACGGTGGTTTTCAGCGAGTCCGAGATGATGGTCCGCACGACATCGGACACGCTCTGGCGGCGCCCGATGGCGAGCGTCGCGAGCCGGTCATACTGCGGCACCGTCACGCGCGCGGTGAGCGTCGTCGACGGATGCGCGGAGAGACGAGGGCGCCCGCCGGCATGTGGACGGCGCGGTGGTGTAGCGTCGGACATCAGCGACCTCCTAAAAAGAGCATTTGATATTCGGGCGGACGGGCGACGGCGATCCGTTGCATGACGTGGACGGCGTCGATACAGGCGACGGCGCCGTCGATGCGTTTGCGCGCGGAGAGTTTGACGGGGCGGATCTCCCGCCAGTGGTTTTCTTCCTTGCCCAGGTTGCTGATGCACCATTTCATCACGGGATTCCCGTCTTCGCAGACGTTCTTACTGACGACGAGCGCTTCGAACGTCTTGCAGGGTTCAGAGAGGGCGCGGAAGCCTTGCGGCACCTCGACGACGAGGTCGTCGCCGAAATGACGCTGCAGGCGGGTCACGACGGCGGAGGCGGATGCCTGATCGACACCGATGCCCTTGATCTGAATCTGGGACGTGAGCGCGATCACGCGATCGACGACGGCGTCATGGTCGACGAGCTCACCGGGGGTCGTCGTGAGGAATCCCTCTTTCGCCCAGGTGATGTAGGGGACGTTGTCCTCCTTCGTCCGCGCCTGAATCGACCGCTGCGGCATCCAGAACAGCGGGATCACATCAATCGCGCGGTCGATGGGCGCGGGCGGCGGCGGCGGCGCGAGCGCGAGCGCCCCAGGCGGCAGCGGGACGGGCTCCGGCTCCTGGCGATCCGGCAGCGGATTGCGGAGCGGGCGCGGAAAGATGAGGACGACGGCGGTGAGGTCGAGTTTGTCCGACAGGTCGATCCCGACGTAGCATTCGCGGCCCTTCATAGCCTCGAGCGTCAGCACGCCACGACACGCGACCCATTTCTCGATCGGCAACCAGATCGTCGCCTGCTGCGTCCATTGGCAAAAGTTCAGGCGGCGCACCATATTCTGCTCGGACGGGATGTCCGTGGCCTCGCGCACCTGTTCGCGGAGATAGTTCCAGGTGATCGAGACGCCGAGATTGGGATTCGCCTTCAACCAGTGCGGCCCCTCGACGCGCCAGTCGTCGCAGTCGGGACAATCGTCAGACGGTTGCAGCTTTCCGGCGGCGAGACACGCAGGACACGGATCGAGGTGACAGACGAAGGCGAACCAGGAGTCATTTTCGAGGATGCCATCGAGGACTTGCCGCGAGTAGTCGTGATGTTTGCCGCAGATAGTCTCTTCATCGAACCCGGAATTCGTCGGAATCAGAATCAGCGCATTGGCGCGGCCCTTCGTCCCGGCGCGCATCTTGAGATAGACCGTCGCGGTCGCGTGTTCGTGCTCCTCGTCGATGATGGCGGCGTGGACGCGTTTGCCGTCGAGGCCGCGCTTCTCGGCGGAGATGAGGCGAATAAAGGACGCCATCTCGAGAAACGCGAGATTGTTCTGCGTCTGGTCGATGAGATCGCGGAGGTACGGCGACGCCTTGACCATCGCAATGCAATCGTTGAAGGCGAGCCGCGCTTGGTCTTTCGTGACGGCGGCACAGAACATCTGCGCGCCCTTCTCGCCATCCGCAATCAGCAGATACAGCAGCAGCCCGGCGGCGATCGGCGTTTTGCCGTTGCCTTTCCCGACCTCGAGATAGGCGACGCGGAACCGGCGTGTCTCGCGCCGCTTGCCGCGCGCGTTAATCCGAAAGGCGTACCAGCCCATGAGCGAGCCCAGCACGAATTTCTGCCATGCCTGCAAAACGAACGGGGTCGATCCGCTGGAGACCGGCGTGTCGAGCGTGTCGGCTTCCGTCTCGGTCTCTTCCGGCAGGATCAGGATCTCGGCGAAGAAGTCGATGACCTCCTGCGCGCGATCGGGATACCACACGAGTCCTTTGTCAGCGGCGTGCGCGAGGTCGTCGAGATGCCGGGCACAGGCGGCGCGCACGAGACGGGCAGCGATGAGACGGCCCTCGACGACTGCGGTCGCGTAGGTGGTGACGGGATCGGGTTTACTCGCGGCGGGCATAGCGCAGGAATCGCTGGATCGGATTCGTCGGCGCGGCGGCGCCATCGGGTTTGACGCCTATGCGTGTCCTGGAGCTGGGCATCATGCCGAACTCGGCCCAGAACTGTTGACACTGGAGGAGCGCCTTATTCGCGATGCTCCGGAAGGGATTCTGCATCGGGTATCCGCCCGACGTCAGGATGACCTCGCCTTGGATCGCGATCTGCGTCTCGGCGTTCTGATACCGCGCCCACGCCCGGCAATAGAGTTCAAAGGCGCTCGTATCCCAGTCGGTGAGGACGCGCATCCGGAACAGGACCGGCGCGCGGCGGTTCCATTCGGCGATGGCTTCGCGCGCAACCCATCCGGCGCGACAGCGCGCACAACTCCCGCATTGGGCGGTGCATTCCGCCGCTTGGTCGGCAAGCAGCGAGGACGGCACATCGGGCAGGCACGGCTCTGGGGTTGGCTCATGGGCGTTGATCGGGATGTTGCCCGGATTGCCCCGCAAGAGCCTGATGGCCGTGGGTTGTGGTTTCGGCCCGCGTTTGCCCATTACGTTGTGGGGATTTAGGGTAACTGATCCTCGCCGTGGTGTCCGGAAAATTCGCCGACACGGAGCCGGATCCCTCTATAGTTGGCGGCCGAATGATCCGATAGCACACACAGGAGGAACAGGCACGATGACCTTAATCGAAGCAGTAGACGTGGCATGCACGGTCTGGGGCGGGCCGCGCATTCTCTCCGTGACACCGATGCCGGATGGCGGCGCGTGGGTCGCGGTGAAGCCGGGCGACGGGACGAGCGGGCGGCATCGCACCGGGCACGCGATCAACCCGTCCGGGATTGCGACCTGTCACCGCGACTGCGAGGCGCTGTCATGGGCGGCGCAACCCATCTCGGCCTAGTTTCGCATTAGAAACTCGGAGACCGTTCAACCGATGACCTAGCATGGCGGGGACTCCCGCCATGCCCCAGGATTTCAACCGCGCCTATTCGGTCCTCACGATCAAGTCCATCGATCCCACCAAACGGACGATCGCGGGGCTGGCGACCTCCCCGGAGCCTGATCGGGTCGGCGACATCGTCGAACCCAAGGGCGTGAAGTTCAAGAATCCCCTGCCGCTCCTGCTCCATCACGACAAGACGATGCCGGTCGGGCTGGCGCGGTTCGACCGGCCGACGGACGACGGGATCACCTTTACCGCAACGTTCCCAGAAATTCCGACGGCGGGCGCCCTCCGGGACCGCGTCGACGAAGCGCTGCAAAGCGTCCAGGCGGGACTAATTCGCGGCGTCTCCATCGGCTTTCGCGCCCTCGGGGACGTCGACGACTCGATTGAGTTCATGCGCTCCGGCGGCGTCCGGTTCAAGTCGATCGAAGTCATGGAGCTCTCGCTCGTGACGATTCCGGCGCATCAGCTCGCGGCGATTCACACGATCAAAGCCTTAGATACGCAGGACCGCGCCGCGCTTGGCACCAGTCCGGCGACACCCTCACGGCCCGGCGCTGCGGGCACTCCACGAACGGGAACGCACATGACACTGTCAGAACGATTGACCAAGGCCCAGGCCGACCTGCGGACCAAGACGGACGCACTCAGTGCGTTGGTCATGGCCGATGAGGGCGCGGGACTGGATGCGATGCAGCGCGGCCAGCGCGACGCGTTGACGGCCGAGATCGACGAACTCCGCGCGTCCGCGCGAAGTCTCGCGACGCTCGAAGAGGCGCAGGCGATGACCGCCGCGCCGGTCCACCAGAAGACGCACAGTTTCCAGGCGACGACCTCGACGCAGGAGTTGCCGCGGGTCGAATTCAAGCGTGTCGAGACGCCGCCAGGGATCGGGTTTGCCCGCGTGACGCTCTGCAAGATGGCCTCAGTCCTGTCAGGCGGCAGCTTGAGTCCGCTGGAATTCGCCAAGCGGTATTACGGGAACGACGAGCGCGTCGCGACGTATCTCAAAACCGCGGTCGCGATCATGGACACGTCGAACGCGACGGCGGCGGGACCACTGGTCGATCAGACGAATCTCGCCTCTGAGTTCGTCGAATATCTCCGGCCGATGACCATCGTCGGAAAGTTTGGCACGAACGGGATCCCCTCGTTGCGGCGCGTCCCGTTCAACGTCCGCATCACCGGACAGACGAGCGGCGGATCGGCGAACTGGGTCGGGCAGGGCAAATTGAAGCCGCTGACCAAGTTCGACTTCAACGCGGTGACGTTGCTCTGGTCGAAGGTCGCGGCGATTTCCGTCCTGTCGGACGAGTTGGTGCGCTTCTCCAGCCCGAATGCGGAGACGTTGGTCCGCGACGGCCTGTCCGCGGCCATCGTGGCGCGCCTCGACACCGACTTCGTCGACCCGACCAAGGCGGCGGTCGCGAACGTCTCGCCGGCCTCGATTACCAATGGCGTGCTAGGGAATGCGCCGTCAGGAACGGATGCCGCGGCGGTGCGGCGCGATATGAACAAGCTGCTCGGTGCATGGCTGGACAATAACCAGGATGTGGCCAACGCGGTCTTGATCATGCCGAATACCGTGGCGCTCTCACTGTCGCTCCTCATGAACGATCTGGGCGGACGCGAGTTTCCAGGGATCACGATGCGCGGCGGCGAGCTCCTCGGCTTCCCGGTCATCGCCTCGCAGTATGCGGCAGCGACGACCACGGCGGGATCTCCCTTCGGCGGCAACATGGTCATCGTGGTCAACGCCGACGAAATCTTCCTCGCCGATGACGGCGCGGTCACCGTCGATGCGTCGCGCGAAGCGTCCCTCGAGATGGAAACCGATCCGGAGGGGCAGGTCGGGACGGTGATCTCGATGTTCCAGGCGAACTCCGTCGCGCTGCGCGCGGAGCGGTACATCAACTGGGCGCGGCGCCGGACGACCGCGGTCGATTTCATTTACAAGGTTGAGTGGGGCGGCGCCGGATCCCCGGCGGTGGCCTAGTCGAATCGTGATGCGCGCGCGGGTCCGTCTCTGGATCCGCGTGCGCGTCTGGAGCATCCCTGTATGCCGTTGGTGCGCGTCCGTGCCTTAGAGGATTTCGCCCATCGCGGCGCGTCCTATCACACCGGTGAACTGGTCGATCTCCCGCCGGTCGATGCGATCGTCCTCCATCGGCGGCGGAAGGTGACGCTCACGCGGGCGCTCGCCATCGATCCGCCACGCGAACCAGAGATTCGGGCGCAGCAGACCGGAGACACGAGCGAAGACGAGGCGTCGAGCCGGCCGCGGCGGCGGCGCGCGCGGAAGGCCGATGCCGATGACCCTCAGCAGTAGGCTCGCGCATCTGGCGGCGGCGGTCGGCCTCGAGGTCAAGCGCGTGGATCTCGCGACGGTGGATCGCGCGCGCGGCGGCTGGTTTCCACTCGTCCAGGAATGGCGCACAGGCGCGTGGCAGGCCAACGATCTCCCGGTCTCGCTCGACTCCGCGCTGTCCTATTTCGCGACCTACGCCTGCGTCACGTTGATCGCGCAAGACATCTCGAAGATGCGCCTGCGGCTGATGAACAAGACCAAATCAGGCATCTGGGTCGAGAAACAGAATTCCGCCTATTCGCCCGTCCTCCGCAAGCCGAATCATTTTCAGAACCGGGTCCGCTTCGTCGAGTGGTGGATGATGTCGAAGCTGATTCACGGGAATACGTACGCCCTCAAGCAGCGCGACGCGCGCGGAGTCGTGCGCGCGGAATACATCCTCGACCCGTGCAAGGTGACACCGCTGGTCTCGGATTCCGGCGATGTGTTCTACGAGTTGAAGCGCGACAGCCTCGCGCAAGTCCCATCGCAGCAGCCGATCGTCGTCCCGGCGCGCGAGATGTTTCACGACCTGATGTGTCCGATCTTCCATCCCCTCTGCGGCGTCTCGCCGCTGTTTGCCGCGGGCGTCTCGGCGATGCAGGGCGCAAACATCCAGGCGAACTCGACGCGATTTTTCGCCAATATGAGCATGCCGGGCGGCGTCCTCACGGCGCCGGGGCATATTCCGGATGATGTCGCGCTCCGCGCCAAGGCCGACTGGGAAACGAATTTTAGCGGGAGCAATTACGGGCGGGTCGCGGTGCTCGGCGATGGCTTGAAGTTCGAGACGATGGCGGTCCCGCCGGAGCACGCGCAACTGATCGAGCAGTTGAAGTTCTCCGCCGAGATGGTGTGCAGCACGTACCACGTCCCGCCGTACATGATCGGGGTTGGGCCGATGCCGCCCTACGCCAACATCGAAGCCCTCAACCAGCAGTACTACAACCAAGCCTTACAAAATCCGATCGAGTCGTTCGAGATCGTGCAGGACGAAGGGCTCGAACTCGATACCGAACAGTGGGGCACGGAGTTCGATCTCGACGACCTCCTCCGGATGGATTCGCCGACGAAGATGAAAACGGCCGCGGACGGCGTCAACGCGGCGATCTTCAAAGTCAACGAGGCGCGCGCCAAGTTTTCCCTCGAACCGGTCGATGGCGGTGACACGCCGTATCTGCAACAGCAGTACTGGCCGCTGGCGCAGCTCGCGCAACGCGAAGTCCCGGCCGTGCCCGCAGGACCGACCGCGACGGGCGGACCCACTCCGACACCTGCGCCGAAGCCGACGACGGAGCCGGACGATGACGGGGCGGATCAGGCCGATGAAGCACGCGATTTCATGGCACGGCTCACCGGCAATATGGCGGCGCTGGCGACGAAGCACGCGACGGTGACGCATGCAGACTGACGCGCTCGACCTCGCGGACGTCCTCACCTCCGCGATTGCGACGGCGACGGCGCCCCTCCTCGCGCGGATCGTCGCGCTCGAGAAGCAATTGACGATCACGGCGCGGGACGGGCGCGACGGACTCAAAGGGGATCCGGGCAGCATCGGCCCGATGGGTCCGGCTGGCGACCGCGGCGAGATAGGTCCGGCAGGACCACCGGGAGAACAGGGGCCTGCGGGTGCCCCAGGCGTCCAGGGCGAACCCGGACCGATGGGCACGAAGGGCGATATGGGTCCGGCGGGCGAGCGCGGTGAGCGCGGTCCGGACGGTCCTCTGGGCCCGGTGGGTCCGGCGGGTGACCACGGTACCGTCGGACCGCCGGGTCCGGCAGGGCCGATGGGCGAGAAAGGATTAGACGGCGCACCCGGTCCGCGCGGGGAGCGCGGCGAGACCGGACTCGACGGCGCCGCAGGCGAGCGCGGATTCCAAGGGGAGAAGGGCGACGCGGGACCGATGGGCCCACGCGGAGAGATGGGCCTCGTTGGACCGCGCGGGGAGAAGGGGATCGACGGAGTTCCAGGTCCGGCTGGACCGGTTGGCGAGCGCGGGATCCAAGGCGAGAAGGGACTCGACGGCCCGATGGGGCCGGCTGGACCGGCCGGCGAACGCGGGATCCAAGGCGAGAAGGGATTCGACGGGACGCATGGGCGCGATGGACGCGACGGCGTCCCAGGACGCGACGGCGAGAAGGGATTGCCGGGGGACCGTGGACCGATGGGACCAATCGGCGAGCGGGGCGAGAAAGGCTTTGACGGACCGGCGGGGCCGATGGGGCCGCACGGGCTCGGCTTCGACGATTTCCAGATTTCGCGGTCGGAGGATTTCCGGACCCTGACGTTTGCGATGGTCAGAGGCGACGACCGGAAAGAGTGGACGTTTACGAATCCCGTCGTGATTCATCGCGGCGTGTTCGAAGCGGGGAAGACCTACACCGAAGGCGATCAGGTCATCCGCTCAGGGTCGACGTGGATCGCGAAGCGCACGACGGGCGCGATGCCGGGCGACGGCTCGCCGGATTGGGTGTTGAGCAGCAAGCGAGGGGCGGACGGCAAGACGGGACCGCCGGGACCGAAGGGCGACAGCGGCGCGCCGGGCAAGGACGCGACCCAGATGGATTTCAAGGGGAACAAGTGGTGAGTGCGTGGCGACTCTGATCACGATGGATCAAGCGTATGGACATCTCCGGCGCGATTTCCCGGATGAAATCGCGGAGGCGGATCTCCGCCTGAAGATGGACGCCGCCGAAGTCCTCGTCTTGCGCTTTGTCAAGCGGACGCTCGCGGAAGCGCAGGCGGAACCGGACGTCGCGATCCTCCAGGCGGCGGTGCTCAAGGTGCTCGGGAATCTGTTTCTGTTTCGCGGCGATGACGACGTCCCGACGGGACCGATCACGCCGGATATCGAATTGATGTTGACGCTCTTTCGGAGGCCGACATTCTCATGACGCCCGTCCCGTTGCTCTGGCCCGGGTCGACCGTCGTCTGTCTGGCGAGCGGGCCGAGTCTCGTCGCGGCGGACGTTGCGGCGGTGAAGGGTCTTCGAACGATTGTCGTCAACACGACGTACCAGCTCGCGCCGTGGGCGGATGTCCTGTACGCGGCGGATGATTCCTGGTGGCAGTGGGAGCGCGCGGCGGTCGCGCGGGTGTTTGGCGGGATGAAATATTCCGTCGAGACGTTCCCGGCGGAGAAGGCACGGAAGATGCCGCAGCACGATCACCGCGGTGCCGCGGGCGTGACGGTCCTCCGCAACACGGGCCTCCAAGGTCTCGAACGCGATCCCTCCGGACTCCGGACCGGGCAGAACTCCGGCTATCAGGCGATCAACCTCGCCTGTCATCTCGGCGCGCGGCGCATCGTGCTCCTCGGGTACGACATGCAGAAAGCGAAGGATGGGCGGAAACACTGGCACGCGCCGCACCGGGCGGATCGGCCGTCGCCGTTCTTCATGATGCAGGCGCACTTCGCGACGTTGGTCGAGCCGTTGCGCGCGGCTGGCGTCGAGGTCATCAACTGTTCCAGGCAGACGGCGCTCACGATGTTCCCGCGGCGCGCGTTGGCGGAAGTCTTAATCGAGGAGGCGGCGGCATGCCCAGCTACATAGACGGGCGGCCGTGGTCCTACTACGTACCGGAGGAGATCACGTCTCCGCTGTTTGCGGAAGCCTTCCGCCGCGGGTGCAAGGGCCAGAAGACGGACGCCAAGTATCTGCAACCGGGACCGCTCGCGATGTTCGGGACGCCGGGACGTTGGCGCGTCCTTCAGGCTGCCATCGCGGAGGGGCGGACGTGGTACTACGCCGACCATCAATACGTCGGACGCAACCGCATGATCCGGATCACGCGGAACGCCTATCAGCACGACGGGACCGGCGAGGCGACACCAGACCGCTTCGCGCGCTTCCGGCTGGCAATCGAGCCGTGGCGGCGCTCCGGATCGCACGTCCTCGTGTGTATGCAGTCGCCGGGATTCATGGAGCTCCACGGATTGTCGACGGACGATTGGCTCGAGATGGTGCAGACCGCCGTCGCTGCGGTCAGCGATCGTCCGGTGCGTGTGCGGATGAAGTCGGAATCGTACAGACGGCCGATCGGTCGCGACCTCAAAGACGCCTGGGCGGTCGTCGTGTTCAGCAGCGGCGCAGCGTTGGACGCGCTCCTCGCCGGGATCCCGGTCTTCGTCACGGCGCCGTGGGCGGCGGCGTATCGGATGGGGTGTCCGGACCTCGCGCAGATCGAGACGCCGGTCTACCCGGACGACCGTGAGCCATTCTTCTGGAATCTGGCGGAGCGGCAATTCACGTTCGATGAAATCGCGCGGGGGTACGCATGGGCGAAGCTCCAGGAGTAGCCCGCCGCGTGTTCGTCGGTTTCGACCCGCGCGAGATGCGCGCGTCCGTCGTGGCGGAGTGGTCGATTCGTACGCGTGCGGCCGATCGCGTCAGTGTCGAGCGTATCGGCCGCTTATCGCTCCTCCGCGACTATCACCGTCCCACGCAGGAGATTGACGGGCGGTTGTGGGATGTCATCTCGCGCGCGCCCATGTCGACCGACCACGCCCTCGCGCGGTTCTTCATCCCGTATCTGTGCGGCTATCAGGGATGGGCGGTATTCATGGATGGCGACGTACTCGTCCGCCGCGACATCGGCGAGTTATTCGCGCTCGCGGATCCGCAGTATGCCGTCCAAGTCGTCCAGCATCCGACCCTCGAGGATGAAGGCGTGAAGAAGGGCGGGGAGCATATGCAGATCCCCTACCCGCGGAAGAATTGGTCAAGCGTCATCCTCTGGAATTGCGGGCACCCCGCCAATGCGCGCTTGACGGTGGAGGTCTGCAACGCGTGGACTGGGCTCGAACTCCACGGATTCCGGTGGCTGGAGGATGCGGAGATCGGGGCGCTGCCGCCCGAATGGAATTACCTCGTCGGCGTGAATCCCGTGCAGACCGATCCGGCCATCTGTCATTACACGTTGGGCATCCCGGACGTCTGCGGCTACGTCGGACACTTCACCGATGAATGGGCCGCGATTGCGCGCGTGGCTGGCTACGGGGTCAAGGTGCTCCGATGATGCGGTCCCATAAGGTCTGGCTCCCGGATGGCGACGCGCACATGGTGGAGTACTTCGGCAAGGTGTCAGACGTCGACGGGCGCGGCGCGTATCAACACGAGAAGTGGATGCGCGCGAAGCCGGGGATCCGGCAGTGGCGGACGGCGGTAGACGTCGGCTCGCACGTCGGCCTCTGGGCGATGACGCTCGCGAAAGTCTTTCAGCGCGTCGTGTGCTTCGAACCGATGCCGACGAATCGCGAGTGTTGGCTCGCGAACCTGCCCTTGATGCTGACCGATCCGGTCGAGGTCACAACACCGGACGATTTCGCGCGCGGCGTGTACCGCTGGCGCGGCAAGGGCGGACAGATGATCGAACTCTGGGCGTTCGCCTTGGGCGCCGAAGACGGCGAAGTCGACCTCGCGCTCGAGCGCGCGGGCTGGTCCGGTTGCGTCCGCGTGATTGGCGAGCAGGAGCGCGTCGACCTCGCGAGTGCCAAGGTGCGTGTCGACGTCCGGCCCTTGGATTGGTTCGATCTGCATGACGTCGACTTTCTGAAGATCGACACGGAAGGCTATGAGCGGTTCGTGATCGAGGGCGGGCTCGAAACGATTCGCCGGGAGCGGCCCGCGGTCATCGTCGAGCAGAAGCCGGGGCTCGCGCAACGGTTCGGGCTCCCGGAGACGGGCGCAGTCCGACGCCTCCAGAAAGAAGGCGCAACGCTCCATTGGGAACAGGCGGGCGATTATTTCTTGACCTTCCCGCGCGTGAATGGAGGTGTGTGATCGGATTAGGTGACGAGATCCTCGCCTCCGGACACGCGCAGCGGGCGTATGAATCCAACCCGGTGCAACGTGTCGCGATCTGCGACGCGGAAGGCCGCACGCGCTGGCATCCGCTGTGGAACGGCAACCCGATCCTCGCGATGCCCGTCGCGGTCCGACGGGGCGAGCCGGTGACGAAGATTACGAACGGTCCAGGCGCGCGGCCGTATCTGCACTATCCGTTCACGCATGCAACGGGCTGGCGCTTCACCGGCTGGAAAGCGAACGACCACCGCGGGCGCATTTACCTCACGGAGCACGAGCGCGATGCCGCGGATCGCCTTCGCGAGAAGTTGGGGACGTTCGTCGTGATTGAGCCGTGTCTGTCCGCGGATAGCAATCGCAACAAGGCGTGGATCTGGGACCGGTGGGAGGCATTGGTCCGGACTTGCACGGAGATCCAGTTCGTTCAATTCCTGCACGCGGATTCGACGCCACTCCCGGGCGCGCGGCACATTGCCTCCGCCTCCTTCCGGGATGCGTGCGCGCTGCTTGAGTGCGCCGACGGGGTTGTGACGACGGAGGGCGGACTCCATCATGCGGCGGCGGCGCTCTGGCGTCCGGCGGTCGTCATCTTCGGCGGTTGCGCGAGTGTCACGGTGACGGGCTACGACGGGCACCTCAATCTGGCGGATACCGGCCCGAAGACGCCGTGCGGGCGGTACATCCCCTGCTCGCATTGTCGCGACGCGATGGCGCGCATCACGGTCGAGGACGTCGCGTCCGCGGTGCGGCGCATGACGGCGGGAGTAGTGAGCCATGCCACGCACTGACCGCTATCAGGCGATCGCCGCGGGGCGCCGCGATCATCCGGTCGCGGTCGATCAGGCGGTCGATTCGACGCCCCCGTCGAATTTCCCCACGCAGCAGTGGACGACGCTCGTCGATCCGTATTGGTGCGACCGGGTCGACGTCGGGGGTGTGGAGACGATGCGCGCGGATCAGACGGTCGCGCCCATCAAAACGATCTGGACCGGCCCGTATCGGTCCGACCTCGATCCGTACAGCGTCGACGTCGCGAAGGTCCGGCGGCTGCGGTATCAGGGCCGGACCTACGATATCGAAACGGCGCTCGTGATTGGCGTGCGGTCGTCGATTCAGTTCACGACCGCGGCGAGGATCGGCTGATGAAAATGTCGCTGCACTTTGAGGGCGGCAAGGAGCTCGCGGAGGCATTGGAACGCTTGTCGCCGCGTATACAGCGGCGGGAATCGATTGACGCGCTGAAGGGCGCGGCGATTCCGATTCTGCGCGAGGCGCAAGGCTTTCTCCCGATGGGACCGACGGCTGGACCGCACTTGAAAGACAACCTCGGGACGCAAAACGTCTCGCGGGGCGACGAGCTGATCGTCGCACTCGGCCCGGAGAAGCGGCCGGATTACGTGTTCTGGGGCACGTTCCTCGAGTTCGGCACGGTCAAGCAGGCGGCGCACGCGTGGCTGCGTCCGGCGTTCGATCACGGCGTGTGGGATGCATTGGGCATCTTGAAGACCTTGCTCTGGGCGTCGATTAAGAAGCGCGCGCCGAAAGGGCAGTCGTGACGATCACGCAGGCCGTCATCGATCGGATCCTGGCGATCCCGGAGGTCGTGGCGCTCGTGGGTGATCGGGTCTATGCGGTGATCGTGCGGCAAAACTCCGTGATGCCGTGCGTCCGCGCGCAGACGATTTCCGAAGTTCGCGACTATCACTTGCGCGGCGAAGTGTCCACCGTCGACACGCGCGTCCAGATCGACGCCTTCGCCTCCGAATCGGCGAGCGATCCCTATGGGCAGGCGTGCGATCTCGCGGACGCGATTAACGGTGTGTGGGGAGCGCCGGTCCCGGCGCCGATCGCGCTCTCGGGATGGACGGGCACACTCGGCGGAAGTCCGGCGCTGTTCCATGTGCGGATCGCGCGTCAGATTAACCGGCGGGAAGTCTTCGAAGGCGACGTCGTCCGCGTGGTGCGGATTCAGCAGGATTACGACGTGCAGTGGGCGCGAGTCTCGGCTTGAGGAGTATCGACAATGTCCAACCTTACAAACACCTTCTATCCAGCCGAAGGCATCCACGGCTACGGCACGCAGTGGTTGATCGGCAACGGGGCCAGCCCCGAAACATTCGAGGCGGTGCCGTTCGTGAAACGGATCACGCCCGGGGATATGAACACGGCAGTGCTCGATAAGACGCATCTCCGATCACCCGAAGCGCATCGCGAGAAGAAAGCGGGCCTCCGCGATTCGGGCGCGTTTTCGATCGAGATGATTTATCACCCGAATCACGAGAGTCAGAGCAACGCGGGCGGGGGATCGGGTGTCTTCCAGAACGGCGGGCTCTTCGCGATGTGGCGCGGACGCGAAGAGCGGAACATGAAACTGATTTTCTTTGATGGCAGTCCGGGGACGGAGCTGCCGTTCCGCGGGTGCCTGACGAAATGTCAGATCGGCGAAATTGGCGAGGATGCCCTGGTGCCGCTCATGGTCGAAGTGACGCCGCTCCAGGACTACTCCGCGAATCTGCCCTAAGGCGGTGGTCGATGTTAGCGAATCCTGAAGCGGGCGAAGTCTCGATCCCGGTCAACGGGCGGACCTTCGTCCTGAAGTTGTCGATGAATGCGGCGTGCGCGATTGAAGACAAGA
>Ga0111538_10006896_pt1 | contig 15338 bp, 15 predicted proteins | sample SoiMethybrSBSTD1_FD_79669 | JGI IMG/M metagenome (GOLD analysis project Ga0111538, IMG submission 79669) | Bulk soil microbial communities from a Populus tree surrounding site in Tennessee, USA - Soil MetaG P. TD hybrid SBSTD1 (version 2)... | ecosystem: Environmental > Terrestrial > Soil >...
GATGGAACTGGAACTGCGACACCTTACAAGTACGGCCCATATGGTGAGCAAACCATCGGAGATCCGTCGAGCTGGACGGGTTCGCGCTTCCGCTACACCGGCCAGATCATGTTGCCCGAGGTCCAGTTGTATCACTACAAGGCGCGAGTCTACGATCCTGGGATCGGCAGGTTCCTGCAAACGGATCCAATCGGGTACAAGGACGATCTCAACTTGTATGTCTACGTCAACAACGATCCTTTCAATAATCAGGATCCCACTGGGAAATGCTTCATCGGTGATTGCCCCGACGGTTCGCAGAGCTACGTGTCAGGATTCGTGGAGAACGCCCTAGCGCTCGGGTACGCAGCTGTCGACTCGGTCGAAGTCAAGGGCTCATTGGGGCTAGGAGTTGGAGCCTCACTTGACGGGGGACCGCTAGGGGAACTTAGCGTGGATGTCTCCCCCGGGAGTGAAGTTGCGGTGAGTACTACGGCAGCGGCGTTTTTCCAGGCAGATGTACGGGGGACTGTGTCGTCACCGCAGGACGGCAACATAGTGCGAAACAGCGCGACCATCAAGCTTGGTCCGCTTACTATCCTGAGCGCGGACAACGGGGAAACCCAAGAAATGTCGTCGCTGTCCCCCAATGTACCTAGCACGACGGAGAAGAGCTATGGCAGCTTCGAGTTCGCGCCTCAGCTCGGGGGGCCAGGCGCCGACGCCGGAATCAACAGTAGCTTGCCGGGCAGTGACGACAAGTCACGAATTGGAGTAAAGGTGCACGCCGGCATCGGCAGTGTGGGCGTGAAGGTAAACCTCAGCCGGATACTCAATTACAATGACTATGCCGGTCCGCCGAAATAGGGGACAAGGTATGAGTGCAGAGAAAGCCAGGTCTGCGAGCGAGTGGTACTTCGTGCACGCGCTCGCGGCCGTTGCATTCGCTACGCTCGTCGCGCTTTTCTCCCTAGCGCTCTATCTCAGAGTGGCTTCCCTGAATGCGGTCAACGCACCCGGATTTGTCCGGGTGTTTCTTGGGGTCGGTGTTCTTGCGGTGCTCTGGCTGTGGGTTCGCATGCTCGTTGACTTTTTCCGGGAGCGGCCGGCGCGCAATCCTGTACTGTGGGGCTGGATCTTGCTCCTGGGAAACAGCATAGGGGGATTGTTGTATTTCTGGGTCGTCTGGCGTCCGCGAAGTCGGCCAGGATAGGCAGCTGGTGTCTGGTGATAGACCGAAAGCGCGTGTCGATCGACGCCCCTGAATCATGAGCACCTCGCGTAACACTCCCTCGAGTGAGCGCTTCCTCGTTCACCTAAGCGCACGGAACCGGCTCGCCGATGCCTCGGCCGAGCGCGTGCGTCGCTTACAGCTGGAAACAGTCGATCGTCTCGCGGCCGTGTTGCTAAAACTCGGTCTACTCTCTGAAATGGATTTGGCATCGGAGCTGGGAACCTTTACCGGCTTGCAGCAGGTGGGCGCGACCGAATCGCTGCGCCGCGCCGAGAAAGACAATCTTGACATCCCAGACTCGTTCCTACGAGCCCACGAACTCGTGGCGCTGAACGCCGACGAGAAAGCAGTTACCGTCGCTTGTTGGGATGCGCTCGACGAATATGCAGCGAAGGCACTGGCGTTTGCTTGCGACTGGCCGATCATTTGGAAGATTGCGACTCGCTCGCAAATCCAGCAGGCGCTTGCTGTTACCGAACAGGTCGCGGTCGCGGACGCCGCTCCCGGTGCAGCGGTCTTCGAAGACGAAGAAATCGATCGCCTCAAAGACCTGGCCAGCGAAGCCCCCGTCATCCGCTTGGTCCAACGCGTGATCGACGACGCTGTCCGTCAAAAGGCCTCCGACATCCACCTCGAGACCTCCGAAAGCGCGTTACACGTTCGCTTCCGTGTCGACGGCCTGCTGCGCGAAGTCGAATACCATTCCAAAGAACTCGCGTCCTCGGTCGTCTCCCGCATCAAAGTGATGGCAGGCCTTAACATTGCCGAACGCCGCCTGCCGCAAGACGGCCGCATTCGCGTAACAGTACAAGGCAAAGAAATCGACTTCCGCGTCGCGACCTCGCCAACCCTGCACGGTGAAAGCGTCGTGCTCCGAATTCTCGATCGCCAGGACGTCGCGCTCGACTTCGACGCTCTCGGGTTCGACGCACACCTCAAGTCTCATCTGCGAAGCGCGATCTCACGCCCGCACGGCATCGTGCTCGTCACCGGCCCAACCGGCAGCGGCAAAACGACCACGCTCTACGCCGCGCTCAAAGAGATCAACACGCCTGACAAGAAGATCCTCACCGTCGAGGATCCTGTCGAGTACGTCCTCAACGGCATCAATCAAGTCCCAATCAAACCGCAGATCGGCCTCACATTCGCTAACTCTCTGCGCTCTTTCCTCCGTCAAGACCCAGACGTCATGATGGTAGGCGAAATCCGCGACCGCGAAACAGCCGAGATCGCGATTCAAGCCGCGCTCACCGGTCACTTGCTCCTCTCGACCCTTCACACGAACACAGCCGCCGCAGCAGTCACGCGCCTTCTCGATATGGGCATAGACGACTATCTGCTCACGTCGACACTCCATCTCATCCTCGGCCAACGTCTCGTCCGCAAACTTTGCCAGCACTGTCGCGAGCCTTACGAGCCCACCGAGGACGCGCGCCGCCGATTCAACGTGGACGAGAACCGTCCTCTCACCTGGTACCGCCCCGTCGGATGCCCAGCCTGCCAGGGCGGCTACAAAGGCCGAACCACCATCATCGAAGCGCTGCCGATGACGGACGCAATCCGCACCAAGGTGCTCGCACGCTCCGACGCGCATCAAATTGAACAAACCGCGATCGCCGAGGGCATGCGAACGATGTTCGCGCACGGCATCGAGCGCGTACACGCTGGATTGACGACAGCAGAAGAAGTGCTCCGAGTGACGAACCTGAGCTGAGGTGATGGCTCACTTCAAATACCAAGCGGTGGATGCGAATGGCGCATCGCACACCGGCGAGCTCGAATCCGGCAGCCGATCCAGCGCGCTCGAGCTCCTGCAACGCCGCGGTCTGACGCCGCTCGCGCTCAGCGATGGATCGACGACAACCACGGCTCCTTCATTCTCAGATCAAATCAGACAGCTGTGGCCGACATCGCGCAGCCGCGCCCTCGGCCCGAAGGAACTGGTCTCGCTCACACACTCTCTAGCTGCGCTGCTGCGGGCAGGCCTGACAATCGACCGCGCACTCTTCATCACTTCCAGCCTCGAACGCCACCCACAAACGCGCTCGCTGCTCGCGGACCTGGGCAAATCCGTCCGCGCCGGCCGCTCGTTCGCCGACGCGCTGATCGAGACCAAACTGACGCTCCCTCCTTATTACATCGGCATGGTCCAGGCAGGCGAGGCCGGCGGCAGCCTCGCGCAAACCTTGTCACGCCTCGCCGAGCTGCTGCGTAAACAACACGACGTTCGCGAACGCATCCGCTCTGCCTTGATCTATCCGACTTTGCTCGGTTGCGTTGTCTTCCTCACGATCATCCTGCTCCTCACCTTCGTCCTGCCGCGATTCCAAACGCTCTTCGCCGAGTCCGAGGCTCCACTACCGTGGGCGACGAGCGCAGTGCTCGCGATCGGCGGGCTCGTTCAGCACTACTGGTGGCTTCTCGCGCTCCTGATCGCTGCGGCGGTCATTGGATCAATGGCGGCGCTGAGAACCCCCCGCGGTCGCGAACGACTCGACAGCTGGCTGCTGCATTCGCGACTGACCCTCGGTCTCCCCGCCGCGATTGAAACCGCGCGACTGCTGCGCACGCTCAGCACATTGCTTGCGAACGGCGTGCAGATCGGGAGCGCAATGCGTATTGCCCGCGCGACTCTGTCTAACACGCGTCTCCGTAAGGGATTGGATGAAGCTGCGCAGCGGATTAAGGCCGGTCAAAGTACCAGCGCCGCGCTCAACGCTGCGGCTGTGTTCCCAGCGCACGCGATTCAGTTGGCCCGCGTCGGCGAGGAGACCGGACGCCTGGAGGAGCTGTTGCTGGAGGCCGCGACGATCCTTGAGGGTGAAAGCAACACTGCTTTGGAGCGCCTCCTGACGCTCCTGGTACCGGCCCTGACGATCGGCATGGGCCTGGTGATCGCGGGATTGATCGGCTCGGTGCTGATCGGCCTCTTGAGTGTGAACGACCTGGCGTTCTAGCATCGTTCCCGGGAGGATCCCGGGCTACAGACAACCACAACCGGGATCGGCGCCTGCCGCCGTCAAGGACCATGTCACGCTCCACGAGGACACAGCCTGGATTCACGCTCGTCGAGCTGATGGTCGTGCTCGTGATTCTTGCGATGCTCACCGCCATCGCGGCGCCGCGGGTCACGAAATATCTCAGCAAGGCCAAGGTGCAGACGGCCCACATCCAGGTCGATGCGCTCAGCTCCGCGGTCGACGCCTTTGTCATCGACGTCGGGCGCGCGCCGACCGATACGGAAGGGCTCAAGTCGCTGCTGACCGCGCCCTCGGACACGCCAGCCTGGGATGGTCCCTACACAAAGAAGAGTGCGAGCCTGATCGATCCATGGGGGCGGCCTTATCTCTACCGCCATCCAGGCCAACACGGCGACTTCGACGTCTACACGCTCGGCGCCGACAACAGGGAAGGCGGGGAAGGGGATGCGGGCGACATCGGCAACTGGTGACGGACGGGGCTTCACGCTCGTCGAAATGATGGTCGTGCTGACCATCATGGCGCTGCTTGCTGCGTCCATACCGCTCGCGCTGAATCGCTTCATGCCCACTCGCCGTATCACGGCTGCGGCGGACCAATTGATTGCGGATGTGCGTCGCATGCAAACCAAAGCGGCGAGCAGCAGCCAACCGGTGCGACTCGTCGTGGCCGAGGTCGTGCTGCCGGCCTCGACGACCCTGCGATTGCGAGCTCGCGAAGACGACCGGCCATTCGAGCTGATCGTATATCCCGACGGCACGGCTTCGGCGGGGCGCTTCGTCATCGAAGATTCCGGCAAGCAGGCAGTCGTCGAAATCGGAATGCTCACCGGCAGCGCGCGGCGCACGCGCTGAACACACGATGATGAAGTGCGTGCATCGACCCTCGGGCTTCACTCTCATCGAGTCGGTCGTCGCGCTCGCGATCCTCGCATTGACTCTGGGTGTGGTGTACGAGAGCTTCGGCTGGAGCTTGCGCCGCACGGCTGGCGTGGAGAAGCGCGAAGCTGCGTGGCTGACTGCGCAGTCGCTGCTTGCGAGCATTCGCGGCCGGTCGATGCTCCGTGAGGGAAGCGAGCGTGGCGATGGCGTCGCGGGGCTCAAATGGGAAACGCACATCGCGCCGGCCGCGGCCGCGATCGATCCGCAAAGCGCGGTGCAACCGTTCGAAGTCACCATCGACGTCAGTTGGGGCGCGCGCCCGGCACAACGCGTCACGCTACGCAGCGTGGAGACGGGCAGGGTGACGTCGTGAGAACACACCGCGGCTTCACGCTCATCGAGATGGTAGTCGCCCTCGCGATCGTGGCGCTCATCGCAGTTGTTCTATTCGAAGGACTGCGGTTCGGACAGCGCGCACACCAGAAGGTCGTGACGCGCGGCGGAGAATCCTGGCAAGTCTTCGCGAGCCAGCGTTTGATTCGCTCGCTCCTGGAGTCTGCCTACCCCCGCGAGCCGGCACCCACAGAATCGACCCTGGTATTCGGCCTCGAAGGGGATCGCGAGAAGCTGTCGCTGCTCGCGAGCGCGCCGCTTGCGACGGGCGGAGTCGGGCTGCAGCGCTACGAAATCGAATCTCGCAGCGACGGCAAAGGCAGGTTCAACCTCGTCGCGCGCTGGCACGCCGATCCGCCGAGTGATTCCCAGCCCCCGGAGGAGATTCTCATCGACCATGTCAGCGCCGTGCAGTGGAATTATCTGCCGAACGAGCGCGACTCCGAGCCCGCGTGGACCGATACGTGGCGCGGCCATCAGGAACCGCCGCGACTGGTGCGCCTGCGGATCACGTTTGCGCCCGACGATCCGCGGACCTGGCCCGACCTCGTCGTGGCGCCGCGAATCACGGACGATGCGAACTGCGCGTTCGACGTCGTTGCGCAGCGTTGCAGGAACGCGTCATGAACGCATCGCTGGCGCGCCTGCAAGCGACGACGCTGCACGCAAGCGCCGAGCTCAATGCGTTCACAGCGTGGTGGCTGCACGAGCTGCGCGAAACCTGGCTGGCTGCGAGCGAACGACTCGCTCCACAACGCTCCCAGCATTTCGTTATCGATCTGAGCGGATCGCGCGGAGCGATCCGACGGCAGGGCTCGTCGGATCCCGCGATCGAGTTCGATTGCAACTCGCTCGAGCTGCCGGAGCTGCAGCAACTCTGGCCGCAGAACGCGCCGGTCGGTGCGCGTGCCACGGTGCTTCTGCCAGAGTCGAAGACGCTGACCTGTGAGTTGCGACTTCCGCCCGTTGCAGATCGCGACGTCGCACCGGCCGTCGAACTGCAGCTCGAACGGAAACTGCCGCTCCCACGCGAGCAGCTGTACGTCGATTGGCGAATTCGCGAGACGCTTGCCGACCGGTCTCGTCTCATCGATGTGCTCGTAGCCCGTCGCACCACCGTCGATCATGTTCGCGAGAGCGTGCGCGCCTGGGGTTGGCGCCTGATCGCCGTTAGTCGGAACGAGGCCGACGGTCGTCAGCGTTGCAACTTGCTGCCGCCGCCGACTCGACGACTCAGTTTCGATATCGGCAAGCGGGAGCGCTATCTCGCGTGGAGCGCTGCGGCGCTGCTCGGCGTCTACGCAGTAGTGGTGATGGGTCACGCGGTGTTCGAGCGTGCGAGCGTCCGGGACGAGCTCGCACAGGCTCACACGCAGATGGCACGCATCGACAAGCAGCGTGCAGTACTCACGAACGAGAGCAAGCCGATCGCGGTGCTGCACGAATTGATGGCGCAACCGACCGCCGTCGACGGGCTGGTTGCAGTGAGCGGCGCATTGCCACGGGACTCGTGGATTTATCAGGTGGACATCCGCACGCTGGCAAGCGGCGTGAGCGTGCAGCTCGAGGGCTACACGCCCAGTTCCACGACTCTGCTGCAAGCGTTGCAAGGCTCCGGGCAGCTGGAAGCGATCGAGCTGGTGGAGGCGACGAGCGCCGGAGTCGGCTCCGGCTCGGAGCGCATCGAGATGAAGGCGCGCATGCACACCGGAGCAAAGCCATGAGCCTTGCCGAGCGCTGCGCGAAGCTCCCGGTCGCCTCGCGACGCGTCGTCGCGCTGCTCGTCATACCGCTCTCCATCGTACTGCTCGTCAGCATGATCTGGCTGCCCATCGGGCTGATGCGCCAGAGTCAGACCGACTGGCGTAATGAAGCGATCGATACACTCTCTTCGACGCCGCACGCTCGGGCGGCACAGGCTGCGATGGACCAACAATTGACTGCGATGCGGTCCTCACCGCTGTGGTCGCGGTTCTACAAGACACCAGACAGTGTCTCCGCCACAACCGCGCTGCACGCCGATTTGAGCGCGCTCCTGAGTGGCGCCCAGGCAAGCGTGCAGTCGCTGACGCCCATTCCGTCCGAGGAGCAGAGCGCGTTCACCCGCATTGGCGTCAGGTTCGGCGCTTCGATGAGGATGAACGATCTGCAGAATCTGCTGACGGCGATGAGCGCTCATTCGCGCTACCTGCACGTCGAACGGCTGGTCGTGACGGCCCCACAGATGCAGGTAGCGGATCAGAACCCGCCTCTGGCAGTGACGATGGACGTCTACGGCTATCAGCTGTCGGACGTCGCGAAGGCGACGGGCGACGAGGTCTTGTCGGCAAAGGTGAATGGAGATCGCTGAGTGAGGCTGCCGCTTTTCACCGTACTGCTGGCTGCGCTCAACGTCGCGCTGGCGTGTGCTGTCGGCGTTCAGCTGTTCGGCACGCCGAGTCTCGACGACGAAATAAAAGTCGCGGCGCAGCGCGCTCGCCCGCTTACGGTTCCGGACCTGCCCAATGCCGTCGCGTCGATGTCGTTCGAGAGACTGCAGTCGCAGGCTGTGTTCCACAGATCGCGCAGCTTCTATATAGCCCCTGCGGCGCCCGCCGTTCTGGAGCCGCCGCCGGACTATCGGATGGTCGGGCTGATGGCGATGCCGAATCGGCCGCCTTCTGCGGTGCTGCTCAACAATCAATCGAACGCGCGCGTTCGGGTCGCGGCCGGCGATCAGCTCGATGGCTGGAACGTGACCGACGTGAGCACGAAGCGCGTAGTCCTGCAACTCGGAGACAGAACTGCTGAGATCACTTCGACGACGCGTGCGGCGAGTGGCGGTGTCGTGATCACGCCCGGCAGTCAGGCCTCCGCCACAGCTTCGCCCGGCATGGTCCGCGTATTGGGCAATGCTCCAGGTGCACCGCAGCCAACGGCAGCGCCTGCACGGACGACTTCGCCGGTCGACGCCGCGCCTCGCTTGTATCGCCCGCCATCTCAATAATTACAGCCCAGCGCCAATAAACGATGTCCGGACCGTCGAAGAGTTTTGATATGCCGCGCGCGCTCGCCGTCTGTGCGTGCGTGATTGCGCTTGCTTCCTGCGCCGGTTCGAAGAAGGAGGAAAAGCCTCCGCAGCGCGCGGCGGAAGTTGTGACGTCGCCGGCGCAGACGGAGCAGCAGCAGCCGCCGCCGCCGCGCGAGCCGGTAGTCGTACAGGGCACCGGCCAATTCGTAGGGACGCCGAGCGCGCAGCGGGCCGCGCCAGCGGCCGCGGCAGACGGCTATCAGTTGACGTTCGTCGACACTGAGATTTCGAGCGTCGTCGCGGCCGTGATCGGTGACGGCCTCGGCCTGCCGTACGCCGTCGATCCGCAATTGAAAGGCACGATGACGTTGCAAGCCGCGAGGCCGCTCGCGCGCGACGAAGTCCTCCCTGCACTGGAAGCAGCGTTGAACGTGTACGGTGCGGCGCTGATCAACGTCAATGGCGTGTATCAGGTCGTGCCGATGAAGGATGCTCCGCGGCGCGTCGGCGGACTGCGCGGGCCGGGGCAGAGCACCGGGGTCGGCTTCGCCGTACAGATCGTGCCCGTGCGATACGTCAGCGCGGCGGACATGGAGAAGGTGCTGCGGCCGTTCGCCCCCGACGGCGGCATCCTGCGGGTCGATGAAGGCCGCAACCTGCTGATGCTGGCCGGCACCAGCCGCGAGCTGACGGTCATGAAGGACGTAGTCGCGACGTTCGACGTCGATTGGCTGGCGGGGATGTCTTTCGCTCTGTATCCGGTTGAGTACGTGGATGCCAAGACGATAGCGGACGAGCTGTCGACGGTCTTCGCCGACGCCCGCAGCCCGATCGGCAGCATCGTGCGGCTGGTGCCGCTGTCGCGCCTGAATTCGCTCATGGTCGTCACGCACGAGCCCGCCTATCTGAAGGAAGTCGAAGCATGGATCAAGCGCCTGGATATCGGCGGGAGCACGCCGGGACGGCGGATCTACGTCTACGACGTGCAGAACGGCAAGGCCGACGACCTGGCCGAATCGCTGAGCCGCATTCTCTCGATCAGCTTCGAGCGCTCGTCGACCACGACCGATTCCCAGGTGCGGTCGTACGGTCGCGGCGGCGGCGCGGGCTTTCGCTCCTCCATGACCGACAGCCGCAGCACGATCGAAGAGACCCCCGAACGCAGTCCCGCGCCGCCGGTCGGCAATGGCTCGAGCGGCGAGCCCGGCGCACTCAAGATCGTGCCGAACACAGACAACAATGCGCTGCTGATCTATGCGACGCCGAGCGAGTTCTCAGTCATCGAGAACGCACTGCGGCGGCTGGACGTGACGCCGATCCAGGTGCTGATCGAGGCGTCGCTCGCCGAAGTGTCTCTGACGGACGACCTGCGCTACGGTCTGCAGTGGGCGTTCCAGGGCGGCGACGGGCCGCTGGTGCTCAGTGAAGCCGCGAACGGCGCCATCGCTCCGAAATTTCCGGGGTTCTCGTATCTGTTCACGGGCCACACCGATATCCGCGCGGTGCTCAACGCGCTGGAGACCGTGACGGACGTCAACGTGATCTCGTCGCCGAAACTGCTGGTGCTCAACAATCGCGAAGCCGAGCTGCAGATCGGCGACCAGGTGCCGATCATCGTGCAGTCGGCGGTCAGCACGGTCGACAACACGTCGCCGATCGTCAATTCCGTCCAGCTGCGCGACACCGGCGTCATCTTGCGCATCACGCCGCGGGTCAACCGGAGCGGCCTGGTGCTGCTGGACGTGGCGCAAGAGATCAGCGACGTGGTGCCGACGACTACTTCGAACATCGATTCGCCGACGATTCAGCAACGACGGATTTCGAGCTCGATCGCCGTCCGCAACGGCGAGACCATCGCGCTCGGCGGCTTGATCCGCGACAGCAAGTCGCGCACCCGCTCCGGCCTGCCGATCGCCAGCAAGATTCCGCTGATCGGCGGCCTGTTCGGCTCGACCAACAATAACAACCGCCGCACCGAGCTCATCGTTCTCATCACGCCGCGCGTGGTCCGCTCGCAGCAGGAATCGGACGACCTGATGGACGAGCTGCACGAGCAGTTCCGCGGCTTGCAGAAGGCGTTGCCCGAATGGAGCGGGCGAGGACCGCCGCCGGGCAGCCAAAATGTCATACCGCCTTCGCCGCCGTGACAACGAGTGCGGCATCGCGCTCGTTGGCGTGCTGTGCGTAGTGAGCCTGCTCACTGTACTGGCCGTCGGCGCTCTCGAATCTACGAGGCGCCACGGTCAGCTCGCGCACAGATCCTTTGAAGTGGCGCAGGCGAGTGAGCTTGCGGACAGCGCGATTCGCGTCGCGATTCTGCAGCTGACCGCGCCTGTGCAGGCGTCGGGCGTCGTGTCGGTGCCGGATTCCCTGAGCGTGCGCATTTTCGACCAGCCGGTCGCGGTGCAGATCGAGCGTGAAGCGCGACGCGTCGACTTGAACGCTGCGGATGAGGACGTGCTGACAGCGGCACTGACCAGCCACCAGATCGAGGAGCCGGATGCGCGTGCCCTCGCTGCGCGCATTGTCGATTGGCGCGACGTCGACGATTCGGCGCAGCTGCGCGGCGCTGAGAGGGGAGAGTATCGACGTGCAGGCCGGAACAGCGGCCCGCGCAATGCTCCGTTCGAAACCGTTTCGGAGTTGCGTCAGGTGCTCGGCGGCGAAACGCTGACGGACGCGGCGCTCGATGCGTTCACCGTGTATTCGCATGCGCGCGAGCCGCAGGTTCGGGAATTTGCCGAATCGGCCACGCTGGCGGGTGAGGCGGTCAAGCTGTCCGCCTGCGCGAGCGTCGAGCGCATCAGCATCTGTCGGGTTGCGATCGTGCGCTTCACCGGCAATCGCGCGAATCCGACGCTCGTGTACTCGTGGAGCACGCGCTACGCACGCTCCTAGTGCACGTCTCGCCGCTGTTGCGCGGTCTTGCTTCCCAGGCTGAACCTGGCCTCGATGTTCTTGTTCGTGCCGTTCACCAGCTGCGCAGCGTAATTCCCCACCGCCGGCCCGTGCTTGAACCCGTGACCTGATCCTGCGCCGACCAGCACTACGTTTTCCCACTGCGGATGGCGATCGATCAGCAAGTCGCCGTTCGAGCTGTTCTCGTACTGACAAACCCGCGACTCGACCAGCGGCCGGTTCGCTATCAACGGGAATCTGCGCTGCATGAACGCGCGGGCCTCGCCGATCGCCTTCTGGCTCGGCAGTCGATCGCCCGTGTCCGGGTCGATGGCCGGTCCATGCCGGTCGTGCGCGATTTTGAAACCGCGTCCTTCCAGATCCGGCATGCCGTAAAAGATGTCGCCTTCGTTGAAGTCGGCCCAGCCCGGCAGATGTGCCGGCTCGAAGCGCGTGTCGCCGGCCTCGGGTGCAAAGAAGAACACTTCCTGCCGCGTCGGGAAAATACGGGAGCCGAGGATGTCCGGAAAAACTTTCGGCAGCCACGGCCCGCACGCGAAGACGAAGCGCGACGCGCTCAACGTCTCGCCCGCACTCGTCTGAATCGAGTCGAACGAAGCATCCGCCTTCGGCGGCACGATCGACGCCTGGCGATACTCGCCGCCCGCAGCGACGAACTCCTGCACCAGCGTCTGCACGGAGCGCCGCGCCATCAGCACACCGCGATCCTGCTCGAACAGGCCCAGCTCAACACCGTCCAGAGAGATCTGCGGAAAGCGTTGCGCCAGCGCGGGGCGGTCGAGGACGTCGAGCGGAATGCCGAGACGCTGGTGAACCTCGATGCTCTGTGCGACGTACGGCTCGCGGCGCCCGAACAGGAATACCACCCCCGTTGGATGGAAGATGGGGAGTCCCGAACGGCTGGACAGCCACCGCCATTGGTCCAGTGATTCCAGGGCGAAGCGCGTGTAGATTTCATCGCGCCCGTACACCGTTCGGGTCATGCGAGACTCGCCGCCGGATGAGGCGCGGGCGTGGGCCGGGCCCCAGGCGTCGAGCAGCAGGACCTTGCGGCCGAGCTTGAGCAGATGCCACGCGGTCCAGGCGCCGAACACGCCAGCGCCGACCACGATCACGTCGCGACGGCCGGATTGCACAGCAGTCCCGCGCTGCTCATTGCGCTCTGCGGCCAGCGCTTTCACAGCGGAAGTGCCGGCTGCGGCAGCGATGCCCGTGAGCAGCGTGCGGCGGGAGAAGGGCAATGAATTCGGCATACTGTCGTTCTCGTACCGGCGATTTCGTTGTTCATAGCGATCGGGGCGACAATCATTCACCGGGGAGCGGAGCAACGCAATGACGAACCTGAGCTACGTCTGCGGCGTGGGCGGGGAACCGCTCTTGTACAAGACGGTCGGCGCGGTGCTGGAAGAAGCGGCCGGGCGCTGGGGTGAGCGCGAGGCGCTCGTCGTCCCCCATCAGAACATCCGCTGGTCTTATCGTGAGCTCGACCAGGCCGCCGACCGGCTGGCCGCAGGCTTCGTGCACCTGGGGCTCGCGCGCGGCGACCGGATCGGCATCTGGGCGCCGAACCGCTACGAGTGGGTCCTTACGCAGTTCGCGAGCGCCAAGGCCGGCCTGATCCTCGTCACCATCAACCCCGCTTACCGCACATCGGAGCTCGAGTACGCCCTGAACAAAGTCGGCTGCAAGGCGCTCGTGCTCGCGCCGAGTTTCAAGAGCAGCGACTACGCAGCGATGCTCGAACAGATCCGCCCGAAAGTGCCGCTGCTGCGTCACGCGATCCTGACTGACAACACGCCGCGTGCCGGCTTTCTTCGCTTTCGAGACGTGGAGTCGAGCGGCACTGCCGAGGATCTTGAGCGCGTACGGCAGATGCGCCCGCAGTTGCAGCCAGAGGACGCGACCAACATTCAGTTCACGAGCGGCACGACGGGCTTGCCGAAGGGCGCGACGCTGTCTCATCACAACATCGTCAACAACGGCTATTTCGTTGCGAAGCGCCAGACATTCAGCGAGCAGGACCGGCTGTGTATTCCGGTGCCGCTGTATCACTGCTTCGGCATGGTGATGGGCGTGCTCGGGTGCGCGACGCACGGCGCGGCGATGATTTTTCCGGCCGAGGCATTCGAGCCGAAGAGCGTGCTCGACGCGTGCCAGGCCGAGCGCTGCACGGCGCTGTACGGCGTGCCGACGATGTTCATCGCCGAGCTCGAGCATCCGGACTTCAAGCGCTACGACCTCAGCAAGCTGCGCACGGGCGTGATGGCCGGAGCACCATGTCCGGTCGAGGTGATGAAGCGCGTGGTCTCGGACATGCACATGAGCGAAGTCACGATCGCCTACGGCATGACGGAGACGAGCCCGGTGAGCTTCCAGAGCTGCCGCGACGACACGCTGGAGCGGCGCGTCTCGACTGTCGGCACGATTCATTCGCATCTCGAAGTAAAGATCGTCGACGGCGAGGGCCGCGTGACACCGCTCGGCGAGCGGGGCGAGCTGCTGACGCGCGGCTACAGCGTGATGCACGGCTACTGGGACGACGAAGACAAGACGAAGCAAGCCATCGACCCGCAGGGCTGGATGCACACCGGCGATCTCGCGACGCTGGACGAGGCGGGGTATTGCAACATCGTCGGCCGCGTGAAGGACCTGATCATCCGCGGTGGCGAAAACATCTCGCCGCGCGAGGTCGAGGAGTTCCTGTATCGCCATCCGAAGGTCCAGGACGTGCAGGTTTTCGGCGTGCCGGATCGCCGCTACGGCGAGGTGGTGTGCGCGTGGATCAAGCTGAAGGCGGGCGAGCGCTGCGATGCCGACACGATCCGTGCGTTCTGTCGCGAGCAGATCGCGCACTACAAGGTGCCGGCGCACATCCGCTTCGTGGAGCAGTTCCCGATGACGGTCACCGGCAAGATCCAGAAGTACATCATGCGGCAGGAGATGAGCCGCGAGCTTGCAGTCGCGGAAGAGAAGACAGCCTGAGTCGGGCTAAAGCCCGACCTACTGCACGTGGCTCATCAATTCCTGGCGCACGACCGCGGGCGTCATGCCGAGGATCTTGCGCATGTGGCGCGCGAGATGGCTCTGGTGCGCGAAGCCGGCGGCGAATGCGACCTGCGCAATCGACAGGCTCCGGTCCTGCAGCAGCAGCTTGGCGCGCTCGACGCGACGCCGCAGCACATACTGATGCACCGGCATGCCGGTCGATTGCCGGAACAGCGTCTTCAGATGCGACACGCTGACGCCGGCCACTGACGCGATCTCGGCGAGCGACAGCTCGCTCTCGAGATTGTCCTCGATGTAAGAGATCACCTGTTTCAGCTTCCACGAGCCGAGACCGCCGGGGATCTCGCGCATCGGCAGCGAGCGCGCGTTATGCCGCTGCAGCAGCCGAGCGGCGAGTGCTTTGCCGAGGCTTTCACGGAAGAGACGTCCGCCGGTGCTGCCGGCATCGATGTCGGCCTTCAGTGCCCAGGCGATGTGCTCGATCACCGGATCGCGCAGCTGAAAGCGATCCGCGATCTCGATGCTGCCGGGATTGATGTCCAGCTCGCCGGCAACCGACTTCAGCAGCGTGTCGGGCACACGCATGATCAAAGTAGTGCCGCCCTGCTTGGTTTCCCAAGCAGACGGTGTGCGCGCCGGAATGATGTCGAGGTCGCCAGCGACTTCGCGCCCGTGCCGCAGCCGCCCGCCGCGCGAGCACGTCACTTCCACTGACGGCCCGAGATGCATGCAGACGATCGCGTACGGCAACGCGGGGATCTGCGTGAGGCCAGCCTGAAAGGAGTTGATCGCGACGGTGACGGACGTGTGCGTGTCCGATGCGGATGCGTTGGTGGTGCTTTTGGCTACGTGTTCACTGACGGAGCTCATGATTGTTGCCTCCACGCATGCAGCTACTGCTGTACCGAGAATACAACGAATCATCTGCAAGTGCGCC
>Ga0111538_10006897_pt1 | contig 15337 bp, 19 predicted proteins | sample SoiMethybrSBSTD1_FD_79669 | JGI IMG/M metagenome (GOLD analysis project Ga0111538, IMG submission 79669) | Bulk soil microbial communities from a Populus tree surrounding site in Tennessee, USA - Soil MetaG P. TD hybrid SBSTD1 (version 2)... | ecosystem: Environmental > Terrestrial > Soil >...
CGACGGCGAACGCATCCGCGTCGACGCCCAGAACGGCGAGCTCGTCTTCGAGAAGGTTTCCGCCGCCGAACCCGCACGCGTGTGAAGGAGATCCTCGCGTTCCTAGGGGTCTCGGCGCTCGTGATCGTCACGCCGGGCCAGGACACCGCGCTCACGATCCGGAGCACGCTGCTCGGCGGGAGACGCGCCGGGGTCCTCACCGCGCTCGGGGTCTCGACGGGCCAGGCTGTGTGGACGCTCGCCGCGAGCGCAGGCATCACCGCGCTCCTTCTTGCTTCGGAGCCGGCCTTTCTCGCGGTCAAGCTCGCCGGCGCCATCTACCTCGTCTTCCTCGGCGGGCAGATGCTCGTGCGGGCGGCGCGGCGCCCGCGGGCCCCGGTCGACATCGTCAGGCAGACAGATGGGCTCTCTCCGGCCAAGGCCTACCGGCAGGGCGTCGTCTCGAACCTCGGCAACCCGAAGATGGCCGTCTTCTTCACGAGCCTCCTGCCGCAGTTCGCGCCGGAGTCGGGCCCGCGCTTCGCGACGTTCATGGCGCTCGGCCTCTGCTTCTGCGCGATGACCGCCGCGTGGCTGACCGCCTACGCCTTCGCGGTCGCCCGCGCGAGGACGGTCTTCGAGCGCCCGCGCATTCGCCGCGGCGTTGACGGGCTGACAGGAGCCGTGCTCGTTGCCCTCGGGCTCCGGCTCGCTTCCGAGCAGCGCTAGAGCGACTTCTCGAAGCAGACGCTCAGCTCGTCGTCTGCGTACGGACCGTAGCGCGGGATCTCTTCGAACCCGGTGGAGCGGTAGAGGCCGAGCGCCTCGTGCTGGTGGACGCCCGTCTCGAGACGCACACGGCGATATCCCAAGGAGCGGGCCTCGTCCTCCAGCGCGCCGAGCATCCGCCGGGACAGGCCCGCGCCCCGGCGCTCCGGCACGACGTACATGCGCCGGATCTCGGCCGTCTCGGCATCGAAGCGGCACACGCCGCCGCAAGCCACGTCGAGGCCTTCCACAGAGCCGACCAGGAACGCTCCGTCCGGCAACGTGAAATCCCACGCGGGCGGCTCGCCTCCGGACCCGGGCCGGCCGTGCCGCTCAAGGAGCTCCTTGGCGAGCGGGTCAGTCAGCGCCCGGGCTGCCGCGCCCCCGTAGGTCTCGCGCCGGATCTCGATGCGGCGAGGGTACCGTTCCGCCTTCCATGACCGTCGACCACCCGCTCAAGCTCGGAGAGCTTCTCGCCGAGACCGTCCGTCTCTACGGGGAGCGGCTCTGGGCTGCGGCAGGCATCGGCGCCTTCCTCGGCGGGGCCGTCCTCGTGGCCGGAATCCTCGGCGAGCTTCTCCTCGTCATCGCGGTTATCGCGCCCGCGTTCACCGTGTGTTACGCGGTCGCCGCGCGCATTGCGCTTGGTGACCCGGCCGCCGAGGCCTGGGCCCAGGTCGGCCTCCGGGCTCCGGTGCTCGCCCCGCTCATGATCATCGTCTCGCTCCCGTTCGTGCTCGGGATCGTGGACGCCCTCATCCTCTTCTTCTCGGTCGCCTGGCTCTCATTCGTCGGGCTCGCGATTCCGGTGGCGATGATCGAGCGCGCTCCCGAGGGCACGTCCTGGTTCGGCCAGATCGGCTTCGCGCTCACGCGGGCGACCGACCTTGCGCGGCCAGACTTCCTGCACGTGCTGGGGGTGAGCGCTGCGCTCACCGTCATCTACGCGCTCTTCGGCCCGTTCCTGGGGATCCTCTTGACGGGCTTCGCGGACAACGGGAGCCTCGCCGCGCGCGTGCTGGCGAACGGCGTGCTCGGGCCCTTTTTCTTCCTCGGGCTCAGCCTGCTCTACTTCGAGCAGAAGTCGCGGACGTTATCCTCGCCGCAGCCGAAGACCTAGGAGGACGAATGCCGAAGTACCTGATGCTGTCGCAGCTCAGTGAGCAGGGCCTGCAGACGCTGCGCGCCAACCCGGAGCGGGTGCGCGAGGTGAACAAGGACGTCGAGGAGCTCGGAGTCAAAGTGCTGCATCAATGGTTCGTTCTCGGGCCGCACGACTTCGTGAACATCGTCGAGGCGCCCGACGCCTCGGCGATCGCGAAGGTCTCCGTTGCGCTCGGCGCGCGGGGGAGCGTGCACACCGAGTCCTACGAGATGCTCGAGGTCGAGGACCTGCTGAAGCTCCTCGCGGAGTAGTGGCCGACCCGCCGCGGCTACCCGACTGGCTCGTCGCCGAGGTGGCCGGCTGGCCGCAAGACGCTTTCGGCGCCCATCAGACCAGGCTTCTTCTCCGCGACGGGACGGTGATTGCGCCCGTAGCGATTCTGCCGAGCGGCGACATCGTCGGCTGGGGCCAGGCCGGCGAGGCGCAGTTCGACGCGGACGACATCGTCGCCATCGAGCGAATCGACGAGTAGCTAGGTCAGCTTCGAATAGGCCGTGGCGACCTCGGCGGCGAGCGCGGCGTTCTCGACGATCAGCTTCCTGTTCACCTCGATGGTGCGCCCGTCGCTCTTGTCGTGGAGGTACGACAGGACGAACGGCGTCACCGCCTGCCCGCGGATCCCGCGCTTGGCCGCCTCCTCGATGCCGTCCTCGATGAGCGGCTCGACGTCGAGGCTCTCGTCCGGCGGTCGCGCGAGCACGATTCCGGAGTGGCGCCCGAGGCGCCAGTGGAACTGCGCCACCTGGGCTGCCTCATCGACGCTCTGCACACGCTGGGAGACGGGCGGGCCGCCGTCCGCCTTGTAGAAGAGCGGCATCTCGTCGGTGCGCCAGCCAAGGACGGGCACACCAAGCGTCTCCAGCACCTCGGCGGTCGCGTCCACGTCGAGGATGGACTTCGCGCCCGACGCGACGACCAGCGCCTCGGTCCTGCCGAGTTCGCCGAGGTCGGCGGAGATGTCCAGCGAGTGCTCCCAGCCGCGGTGGACTCCGCCGATCCCGCCGGTGCCCATGAACCCGATGCCCGCGGCGCGGCAGACGGCGAGGGTCGCGCCCACGGTGGTCGCGCCCAGCTCCTTGGCCACCGCGCAGGTGGCAAGGTCTCGCGGGCCCACCTTGCGCGCCTCGGGCGACGTGGCGAACCGCTCGAGCTCGCCCGCTTCCAGGCCGACGCAGATCCGTCCGTCGACGACGCCGATGGTCGCCGGCACCGCCCAGGCCACGCGTACGCGCCGCTCGGCCTCCGCGGCGACCTCGGCTCCGACTCCGCCTGGAAAGCCGTGCGCGACGAGCGTCGTCTCGAGCGCCACCACGGGCCGCCTCGACTCGAGGGCCGCGCGCACTTCGGGATGGATGCGGAGGAGGTCGGTCACGGCGGGAAGGCCCCCATGGTTGCCACACAGCGCGCCGCCGCGTCGAGCCCGAGGCCCGGGCCGCCGAGGAGAAAACCGGCGGCGAGCGCATCGCCGGCGCCGGTCGTGTCGACGACCTCGGCCGGTTTTGCCTCGTACTCGGCGCCCGAGACGACGATCCCGCCCGCGCCGCGCTTGATCACGAGCGTCTCCGTCTCGATCTCGCCGACGAGCTCGGACTCCTCCTCGTTCGCGAAGACGACTTCGGGACGTATGCGGCCGAGAAGCTCCCGGAACTCATCGACGCCGGCCGCCTCGATCGCGGCGGTCGAGGAAAGGTCGACGCTCACGCGCGGCGCGAGCGCGGCGGCGGCGAGCGAGGTCTCCCTGATCGGCGGGCGCGCGAGGCTGTAGCCGGCGATATGCAGCCACTCGCAGCCTTCGAGCCAGGACGCGTCGAGCTCGTCCGCCGCGAAGTCGGGCGCGATCCCGCGGTCGGTCAGCATCGTCCGCTTCCCGTCCGGCGTCGCCACGGACACCACGGTGCCGGTGCCCGTTTCCTGCACGGGGCCGGCGAGCTCGACCCCGCGCCGCCGAAGCTCGTTCGCGAGCACGACCCCTGCCGGGTCGTCAGCCCGCTTGCCGATGAACCGGGCCCGGCCTCCGAGCGCAGCCGTCCACGCGGCGACATTCGCCGCCTGGCCGCCCGGGCCCACCCGCGTGCGGCCGTAGGTGTCGGTGTCCTCGGCGATCGGCCCGTCCAGGCGGACGACGACGTCGAGGAGGAGGTCACCGAGGGTGCAGATCATTGGGGGGGCGAGGAGCCTACAATCGCTTACGTGGAGAGCGAGCGCGCGAAACGGATCCGCTCCTTCCTGATCGGAGGGATCGTCGGCAGCGCAGCCGGCCTCGCCGCCGCCGGCCGGATGCGCGTCCCTCGCCGTCCCGAGAAGCGCCAGACGCCGGCCGGCCTCGCCGCCTTCGAGGAGGCTCCCTGCTACGCAGAGACGCTCGAGCGCGAGGCCCGCGAGGAAGTCGCCCGCTAGCGGTTCTCGAGCCTCCTGAGCGCGGTGACCGCGGTCTGCAGGTTGATGCTCGCGTCCCCGACGCCGAGGGCCCGCCCCTCGAGCTCGACCGCCGCGGTGTCGCGGAAGAAGTCCTCCGCGTCCTGCACCGGCTCCTTCGTCCTGATGACGAGGAACGGGCCCCACGCGCGCGACTCGAAGATCGGCCCGGGGACGGTTTCCGGGATGGTGAGCTCGACGCGGCTCGGGTCGCTCTGGTCGGACGCGTCGAAGACCCATACGCCGCGGCCGAGCGGCTTCGCCGCCTCGTCGAGGCTCTCGATCGCGAGCCGAGGATCCGCGCGCTGGACGATGACGGAGCCGAAGGGCGCTCCCGCCTCGCGCGCGTCGAGGTAGAGCGGCTCGTAGCCGAAGAGGATGTCGTCCGGGCGGCTCGTGGCGGCCAGCCACGCGGCGGCCTCCTCCCGCGCCTGCTCGCGGGCGGTGGGCTCGCCCGCGTACATGTACGGCGTCTTGTGCCAGCCCCAGGCGAACTCGACGCCGAGGAGTGCGGTGAGGCCGACGAGGACGACAGCCGCCTCCGCCCGCCCCGCGAGGCCGGCCAGTCTCAGAAGGCCGGCGGCGACGAGCATCTGGAAGAACGGCAGGGCGAAGATCAGGTGCCTGCTTTCGAGGAAGACGCTCGACTGCGACCGGGCGACCATGAGCGCGAGCATCGGGACGAGCAACACTGTGGCGGCCAGCAGCACCGCGGCGGGGCGCGTGCGGAAGAGGACGACTCCGCCGAGCACCGCGAGCGCGGCGATGACGGCGGTTGCCGCGGTCCATCCGGCCCCGAAGTCGCCGATCGTGTGCCAGACGTACTCGAGGACGTCGACCGGCGATCCCAGCTTCGAGTCGCTCTCGCCGGTGAGGCCTATGCCGAAGCGCGACGCGAGCACGCGGTAGATGAGCCAGAGTGGCGCAACGAGCACGACGACGATCCCAAACGAGATCGCGGCCGGCCGGAGCGGCAACTCGCGCCGCCGACTGCGCGCCAGGACGTAGACGGCCTGTGCGCCGAGCACGAAGGTCCCGTACGGCTGCGTCGCGATGGTGAGCACCATGGCCGCGATCCACGCGGCCCAGCGCTTTGGGTCACGCGTGCCGACGGCGCGGAGAAGCGTGAGGAACGAAAGCGCGCTGAGAAAGAGAAAGAGGCTGTACATGCGCGCGTAGATGCCGTGGTAGATGGTGATCCAGCTCGCCGCGGCGAGCGCGGTGGCGACGAGCGCGGTGCGCTTGTCCGTGAGCCGGGCGACGAGGGCGGCTATCACAGGCATGCTCGCCACAGCGAAGACGACCGACACGAGCCGCAGCGCGGTCAGGCTGGGGGAGATCGAGCCGGCGAGATAGGCGAGGAGCCAGTGGAGCGGCGCGCCGCCGCGCTCGGCGAAGACGGTGGAGAAGACATCGCCGATCGGCTGTTGCGTGACGAAGAAGACGAGAGTCTCGTCCTCGTGCGGCGGCCACACCGTCATCTGGAAGAGGAGGAAGGTGGCGAGCGCAGCAGAGATGACGCCCACCCCGAGGTGGTACGGGTCTTCGCGCACCCGGAGAACCGCGCGCACCAGCCAGGATTGGCGCGGCGCCTGCTCGGCGCGCGCGCCGGAGGCGGCCGTCCCCCCTGGTAGCATTTCCTCCCGCAAACCGGGCCTTTCTTTTTATGCCGATCTACGAATACAGGTGTCCAAACGGGCACACCTTTGAGCTGTTCCAGCGGATGACGGATCCGCCTCCGTCAGAGTGCCAGATCTGCGGAGAGCGCTCGCTCGAGAAGGTGCTCTACCCGGCCGCGATTCACTTCAAAGGCTCGGGCTTCTACAAGACCGACTACGGCCGCGCATCCGGCAAGCGCGACGGCGACAAGCCCGACAAGTCGGACACCTCCGAGAAGAAGGAGAAGACCGACTCGAAGCCCGAGAAGTCCGAAAAGAAATCCGAGAAAAAAGCCGCCGAAGCCTAGGCGGGGAGCAGCGCCCGCGCCGTTTCGAGATCCGCCTCGTGGACGAGGATCTCCCGCGGCCCGGAGGTCATGAAATCCTCGAGCGGGGAGTCGATCGCATCCGTGTCGCGGTAGCCGCACTCGATGCCGTTGGCCCGGAGCAGGCCGCAGAGGACCTCGGCCTCGGACTCCCCGGGGACGACGGTCAGGACGACGGTCTGGTCTCCCTCCACGACGAAGACGCTACTCCCTAGCCGCCCACGATGCAGCCGGGGCCGTACGGTCCGGAGGCGGGCTTCGGTGGTTGGGGCGCGCTCTTCCCCGTCACCATCGCGATCACCGAGACGTTCTCCTCGGTACCGACGATGTAGTCGATGCCGCCGACGTTCGAGGCGAGGCCGCCCAGGCGGCACTTCAGCTTCCCGCTCGACGGGGTGCGGAACTTGATCCAAGAGAGTTGGAGGATCTGGGCGGCGGTAAGGTCCGTCGCGAGCGGCTTCGTGATGTCGTCGCCGTTGAAGGGCGCCTTCAGGTACTCCGTGAAGCTGACGATCTTGTCCGCCATCGCCGAGACGACCGCCTGCTGCCGCTCGCCCCGCGTGATGTCGGATTCCTTCGGGTCGAGCTGGTTCTCGCGGATCCGCGCGTAGATCAGAGCGCGCTTGCCGCTCATCGTCTGCTCGCCCTTCTTGAACCGCCAGCCCTTCCAGCGGTCGCAGCGTGCCTCGGTGCCGAACGGGCACTCGAACTTGTTGGAGAGAATCGGCTTGGGAACGTCGATCGAGACACCGCCGAGGGCGTCGATGACCTCGTCGAAGGTACCGAAGTCGACCACGACGACGTGGTTGATGGGGAGGCCGGTGACGCTCTGCACGGTCTTGATCGCGAGCGTCGGGCCCCCGTACGCGAAGGCCGCGTTGATCTTGTCCTCGCCGTGACCCGGGATGTCAACGCGGAGGTCGCGCGGGATCGAGAGGAGCGCGATCCGGTGCTCGTCGGGATCTGTGTGCACGATCATGATCGAGTCCGAGCGCGCGACGGATCCCTGTCTCGACTTGGAGCCGTTGTCGGCGCCGAGCACGAGGATGTTGCTCGGGTTGGAGAGCATGATCCCCTCCTGCGGCGCGAGCGCCCGCTCCGCGCGCGGGTCGAGCTTCTTGTTCGCCTCCTTGATGCCGCTCCGGAACGCGAGGAAGCCGAGCACTCCCCAGACGAGCGCGAGGACGAGCAGGCCGACGAGGGTCCAGGCGACAGGGCGGACCCAGCGCCGCCTCGTCCTGGCGGGCTTCGGGCCGCGGTAGGAGCGGGGCTCGGGTCCGTTCGCCTTGTCCTTCTCCGCCTTGCGGTCGGACTTCGGCGACTCGGGCCGGATCGGGCCCTTTACTCTCCCCCCGCGGTAGATGCGGTACGGCTTGTCCTTGGGCGGCACGCGACCGATTATCGTAGCCTGAGGCCGTGGCTTCCCCCCGTGTGATCGCACTCGACCTCGGGGGCACGAAGCTGCTCTCGGGGGTCGTCGACGATGAAGGTGTCGTCGAGAAGCGCGTCGTCAGCGCGACCGACACGAGTAGCGAGGACGCCGTTCTGGCGCAGGTCGAAGAAGCCGTCGAGGGCCTCCTGGAAGACGACATTGGCGCGATCGGGATCGGTATTCCGTCGACGATCGACCAGCGCCGGGGGGAGGCGATCGACTCCGTCAACATTCCGCTCTCGGACGTGCCGCTCCGCGACCGGCTCGCCAAGCGGTTCGGCGTGCCCGTCGCGATCGAGAACGACGCAAACGCCGCAGCGGTCGCCGAGCACCGCCTCGGAGCCGGCCGAGGCTCCCGCCATATGGTCATGCTCACCCTCGGGACGGGGGTAGGCGGCGGCCTCATCCTCGACGGCAATCTCTACCGCGGCGCGATCGGCGCCGCGGCCGAGCTCGGCCACATCACACTCGACCTCCACGGCCCTCCCTGCCAGGGCCGCTGTCCCGGACGCGGCCACCTCGAGGCGCTGGCATCGGGCACCGCCGCGGACGGCTATGCCCGCGAAGCCGCCGAGCAGAATCCCGAAGGGGATCTCGGGCGCGCGGCAGCCGAAGGCAAGACCGTGGACGCGCGCCTGGCCGTCGAGCTCGCGGCGCACGGTCCCGGCGATGCCCGCGAGGTGCTCTCTCACGTCGGCTTCCACCTCGGCGTGGGCATTGCGAGCTTCGTGAACATCTTCAATCCTGAGCTCGTCGTGATCGGCGGCGGCTTCGCACGTGCCGGCGACCTCCTCCTCGAGCCGGCCCGGAGGGTCGTGGCGGAGCGCGCGCTCGCGCCGGCGCGGGACGAGGTCAGGATCGTCCCGGCTCTGCTCGGCGTCGAGGCGGGCCTCATCGGCGCTGGGCTCGTCGGCTTCGAAGCGCTGCACCGGGCGTCCTAGTGCCCCTGCAGGCGATACACGAAGCGTGGCAGCGTCACCTGAAGGGGCGCTAATGCCCCTCGTCGTCTGCGCGACGCCGATCGGTAATCTCGAGGACGTCACGTTGCGGGTCTTGCGCGAGCTCGGCGAGGCCGACGTCGTCCTCTGTGAAGACACGCGCCGGACGCGCACGCTCCTCGACCGGCACGGGATCCGGGCGAAGCTCGTCAGCTACCACCGCCACAACGAGGCGAAGCGGGTCGACGAGCTGCTGCCGCGGCTCGAGGGGGGCGACAGGATCGCGCTCGCGAGCGACGCCGGCCTTCCGGGCGTGAACGACCCGGGAGCGAGGCTGATCTCCGCGGCTATCGAGCGCGGGATCGAGGTCACCGTGTTGCCGGGGCCCTCGGCAGTTGAAACGGCGCTTGTGGCGAGTGGGCTCGTCGGCGAGCGCTATTCGTTCGTCGGGTATCTGCCGCGGGGGCGGGAGGCGCTCGATCGGCTGTGGGAGGAGACCGCCTCCTGGAGCGGCCCGGTCGTCGCGTTCGAGTCGCCCAGACGGCTTCCAGGCTCGCTGCGCTCGCTTGCGGAGGCCGATCCCGGGCGCCCGGTCGCCGTCTGCCGCGAGCTGACGAAGCGCTTCGAGGAGATCGTTCGCGGGTCCGCGCGCGAGGTGGCCGCGCGGTTCACGGAGGCGCCGAAGGGCGAGATCACACTCGTCCTTGGGCCAGCGGAGGTCGCCTCGGTTCCCGAGGACGATGCGCTCGTAGCAGTCGTCGAGCTCGTCGAAGCGGGCGTTCCCCGGCGCCGGGCCGCCGATCTCGTCTCACGGCTCACCGGCATCCCGCGCAACAAGCTTTACAAAGGGTCACTGTAGGTCGACGAACAATGCTGTCGCCCGAGTTGACAACGAGGCGGCCGTCTTGCTACGCTCGTTCGCGTTCGCAAACTTGACAACGAGGAGGAGCGGCGATGAAAAGCCTCGCCTTGCTGCTTCCGGTCCTCGTCGCGCTCCAGGTCGGCGTGCAGCCCGCGCTCGCCTGGGCCTGGCCCGTCGACGGGCCGGTGCTTCGACCCTTCGTCCTTGGTGACGACCCCTATGCCGGCGGCCAGCACCGCGGCGTCGACATCGGCGCTCCGGCCGGGACGCCGGTGCGTGCGCCGGCAGCCGGGACGGTCAGCTTTTCCGGCACCGTCCCCACGGGTGGGAAGACGATCACGATCCGCACCGCCGACGGTTACGCCGTCACGCTGCAGCGCCTCGGTTCCACTTCTGTCCCGCGGGGGCTCGCGGTGGACGAGGGAGACGTCGTGGGGTCGGTCGGACAGGCAGCCGAGCCGTACGTCTACCTGGGCGTCCGCAAGGCCGAGGAGCCGGACGGCTACGTCGATCCGCTCGGGCTCTTGCCCCCGTTGGCGCCGGCTCCCGCGCCGGACGAGCCTGCCCCGGTCGAGCCGGACCCAGTACCGACGCCAGCCCACGGCTCCGGCTCGAGGCACGACAGCCACGCCGTTCCGGTACCGGCGGCCGTAGAAAAGCCGAGTGTCGAGCCGGCTCCGGAGACGGAGGCGGCGCCACGGGCGCGCATGTCGCGGCGGCCGTCGGAAGTCCGACGCCCGGCCACGCAAGGTGTCGTCGGGTCACCCGGGCATGCGAGAGCCACGCGGTTGCCCGATGCCTCGCGGAGCCCGGTTTCACTCCCAGACGCCACGGTGTTGCGCGCGGCGACCCGGACCGGGGCCGTCGCTGCGGCGGCCGACGCCGGCCCACGCACCGTCTGGACAGCGGGAATAGCGGCGCTACTCGGGCTCGGAGGGCTCTGCGCCTGGTTAGCCCGAGGCCGCCGCGAGCTCGGTGACGCAGTTGCGGCACACGGCACGTCCGCGGTGCTCCTGCAGGGAGTTGCGGCGCCCACAGAAGACGCAGACCGTCTGCGGCTTGGACAGGAGGATGACGTCGTCCTTCACCGAGATCTCGAGCGGGTCCTTCTCGCCGAGCGAGAAGCTCTTCCGGATCTCGATGGGGATCACGATCCTGCCCAGATCGTCGATGTGGCGGATGATCCCCGTCTTCGTTGCCCCCCTTACGGAGCGCTCTTTCACCGGGCGCTCTGTCGTTCCGTTCGGCCCCAACGTATTTCTGCCTTTCGTTCGCGGCGGACTCCACGAAACAGGTCCCCCCGCTTTGCCATTTCTAACCATCATTCGCGGCTGCGGGGCCGCGCGGAGTCATTCGTATGATTGCCGTGCGTGAGCTTCTACATCACGACTCCCATCTATTACGTCAATGCGACGCCGCACGTCGGGCATGCGTACACGACGATCGCGGCCGACATATTCGCGCGCCACCGTCGCCAGCACGGGGAGGAGACCTTCTTTCTGACGGGCACCGACGAGCATGGCTCGAACATCGCGCGGGTCGCGGAAGAGGCCGGGCTTGAGCCAAAGGAATTCGTCGACCGGAACGCCGCCGCGTTCATCGAGATGACGGAGCGGATCAACGTTTCCAACGACTTCTTCATCCGCACGACCGACGAGCGCCACGAGCGTCTCGTGCAGGAGTTCCTGCAGCGGATCTACGACGCGGGCGAGATCTACGAAGGCGTCTACGCCGGGCTGTACTGCAGCCGCTGCGAGTCCTTCTACACCGAGGCGGAGCTCGTGGACGGCAAGTGTCCCCAGCACGGGATCCCACCGGAGTGGGTCGAGGAGAAGAACTACTTCTTCCGTCTCTCCGCCTATCAGGACAAGCTGCTCGCCCTCTACGACGAGAACCCCGAGTTCGTGCTGCCCAAGTTCCGGGCCAACGAGGCGCGGAGCTTCATCGAGCAGGGCCTCGACGACATCAGCGTGAGCCGGGCGACGCAGCGCTGGGGCGTGTCCGTTCCCTGGGATCCCGACCAGGTCGTCTACGTCTGGGTCGACGCGCTCATCAACTACTGGAGTGCGCTTGCCTTCGCGCGCGAGGACGAGGACCTCCGCGAGCGGCTCTGGCCGGAGGTCCACCACCTCCTGGCGAAGGACATCCTCAAGTTCCACTGCGTGATCTGGCCGGCGCTCCTGATGGGCGCGGGGATCAGCGTGCCCAAGCAGCTCTTCGTGCACGGCTATCTCCTGATGGACGACCGCAAGATGTCCAAGTCCGTTGGGAACGTCATCGATCCGCTCGAGCTCATCGACGTCTACGGGGTCGACGCGGTGCGCTACTACCTCTTCCGTGCGGCGTCGTTCGGGCAGGACGGAAACATCTCGGTCGACGGGCTGCACGAGCGGTACGAGCGCGAGCTCGGCAACGACCTCGGCAACCTTCTGTCGCGGACAACGGCGATGGTCGCGCGCTACCGGGAGGGGAAGCTCCCGGTCGTCGCGGGCTCCGCGGAGCTGACCGCCGAGCTCGACGCCTTGGGGCCGAAGGTCGTCGCGCGCCTGGACGCCTACGACCTGACGGGCGGACTCGACGAAATCTGGGAGGTCGTCCGCGCCCTCAACCGACACGTGGAGCAGAACGCGCCGTGGGAGCTCGCGAAAGACGAGGCCAAGGCGGACGATCTCGACCGCGTCCTCTTCGACCTCGCGGACGGCCTGCGCGTGCTCGCGATCGTGTTGGCGCCCTATCTCCCCGAGACGACGCCGCGCATCCTCGAGGCGCTGGGCCAGGACGCGACCCTGGACTGGGAGCAAGTGCGCGCCGGAAAGACCCGCGCCGCGGAGGGGATTGCGCCGGCCGAGCCCCTCTTCCCGCGGGTGGACTCGCCCGCGGCAGTCTGAATCACCGTGATCGACACGCACGCGCACCTGGACGTTCTCGACGACGCGCCCGAGGCGCTCGCACGGGCACGTGAAGCGGGCGTGGGGCGGGTCGTCACGATCGGGACGACGCTCGACTCGTGCCGTACGGCGCTCGAGCTCGCCGATCGGGAGGAGGGCGTATTCGTCTCGCTCGGACTCCATCCGCACGAGGCGGGGACGTCGGGCCCGGCCGAGGTCGAGGAGCTCGCCGGGCTGATCGAGCACCCCAAGGCGGTCGCCGTGGGGGAGACCGGGCTCGACCACTTCCGGGACTACGCGCCGCACGACCGCCAGCTCGAGCTTTTTCGCGCCCAGGCAGAGCTCGCCGTCGCAACCGCCAAGCCGATTGTCGTCCACACCCGTGCGGCGGAGGACGAGACCCTGGCCGTGCTCACAGCCCTCCCGGAGGATGCGCGCGTCGTGCTGCACTGCTTCTCGTCTCTTCGCCTGCTCGCCCCGGCGCTCGAGCGCGGCTGGTTCGTCTCCTTCGCCGGCAACGTGACGTACCCCAAGGCGGGCGAGCTCCGCACCGCCGCGGCACGCGTCCCCGCCGACCGGATCCTGGCCGAGACGGACAGCCCCTACCTCTCTCCTCAGCCGGTCCGAGGCCGCCGGAACGAGCCGGCGCATGTCGTCCATACGCTCGCCACCCTGGCCGAGGCGCGAGGCGAGGACCGGGACGAGCTCGAGAGCGCGATCGACGCCAATGCGACTGCGGCCTTCGGCCTCCCGTGAAGCTGCCTGTCGCGCCCAATCGCGATCTCGGGCAGCACTTCCTGGTCGACGACAACATCCTCGGCGTCGCGGGCCGCCTCGCGGAGCTCGGACCCGAAGACGTCGTGCTCGAGGTCGGCGCCGGTCTCGGCGTCCTCACTGCGTATCTGGCCGAGCGTGTGCGCCTCGTCCACGCCGTCGAGCTCGACCGCAGCCTCGAGCCGTACCTGCGCGATGCGGTGGCCGGCCGCGAAAACGTCGAGCTCGTGCTCGGGGACGCGCTCACGCTCCCACTCGAGGCGCTCGACCCGCCGCCGGGAAAGCTCGTCGCCAACCTGCCGTACCAGATCGCCACACCGCTGATCGCGGAAAGCCTGGACGGGCTGCCCGGGGTCGAGCTCTGGTGCGTCATGGTTCAGCGTGAGGTCGCGGACCGCTTCTTCGCGGTGCCGGGGACGAAGAGCTACGGCGCGGTCTCCGTGCTCGTTCAGCTGACGGCCGAGCGCACGGGCGTCCATCCGGTCGCCCGCAAGGTCTTTCGCCCGCCGCCAAATGTGGACTCCGCACTCGTCGCGTTCAGGCGCACGCGCGACTGGGGCCCCGAGTTCGCGCACCTGAAGGAGGTCGTCCAGAGCGCGTTCGCGCACCGGCGCAAAACCCTCCTCAACTCGCTCGAGCTCTCCCGTGGCGGCAGGGCGGAGGCCGAGTCGGCGCTGGAGAAGCTCGGGCTGCAGCCCGACATCCGAGCCGAGGCGCTCGCCCCCAAGCAGTTCCTCGAGCTGGCGGAGCTCTTGGCATGAAGCGGCTCCCCGCCGCCGCGAAGATCAATCTCGCGCTCCTCGTCGGGCCCGCCCGCGAGGACGGGCTGCACGAGCTCGTCACTGTCATGCAGCGGATCGACATCTGCGACGCGGTCGAAGTCGCGCCGGCACAAAGTCTCGCGGTCGACGGCTTCCGAAAGGACACGATCGTCCGCGCCGCGCTCGAGCGGCTCGCCGCCGCGGCCGGGGTCGAGCCACACTGGCGCGCCGAGATCCGGAAGCGGATTCCGCTGGCCGCCGGCCTGGGCGGAGGGAGCGCCGACGCCGCCGCGGCGCTCGTCCTCGCCAACCCGCTGCTCGACGAGCCGCTCCCAGCCGAGAGACTCGCAAGGCTCGCCGCCGGCATCGGGGCCGACGTTCCCTTCTTCCTCGAGCCAGGGCCCAAGCTCGCCGAGGGGGCGGGCGAGCGGCTCACCCCCCTCGAGCTGCCGCAGGATTTCTGGGTGGTCGTCGCGCTCCCCCGGCTGGCGGGCAAGCGCTCTACTGCCGACGTCTATGCCCGCTTCGACGCGACGAACGGCATCGCGGGATTCGAGGAGCGGCGGGCGGCGCTGACGGAGGCTCTCGCCGCGGTGCGCCGTCCGCGCGACTTCGCGGCCTTTCCGCCGAACGATCTCGCCGAGGCGGCGGGCAAGCCAAAGATCGTCGACGACCTTCTCGGCGGCGGCGCCTTCCGGGCAGACGTCAGCGGCGCCGGCCCCGCGGTCTACGGGCTCTTCCACCACCTCGCGGACGCGAAGCGCGCCGCCCGTGCACTGCGCGTCCAGGCGCGGACCTGGGTGGTCGCTCCGGTCTGGTAGCGTCGCGCCGCTATGGACGAGCCCAGGACAATCGAGCACGGCGAGAGCAGCTCGGCCCGCTGGCTGAGAGAGCGCCGTCTACGCCTCGCGCTCCTCATCGCGTTCGTCGAGAGCCTGCTCGTCCTGACCAGCGACCATGGCTGGAGATACGTCGCCATCGCCGCGTTGATCGCTGTCCTCGCGTACTGGTTTGGCGGGCGCCGATGGGGAGGCGTGGTCTACGAGATTGCGTGGGTTGCTGCTTTCTCGCAGGTCCTCGCGCTACTCGTCCCGTTCTTTTGGGGACTCCTATGGTGGGTAGGAACCCTCGCCCTTGTCCTCCTTGGGCTGTTCATGCTGGCGGCGCTCCTCCTTGACCGAAAGTAGAGTGACTCGCGATCCGGTGGGGCGTAGCCAAGCGGTAAGGCAGCGGGTTTTGGTCCCGTGACCGGAGGTTCGAATCCTCCCGCCCCAGCCATAACCTCCAAACCCATGACCCCCTCGCTCGCCGCGGTCGTAATGGCCGCAGGCCTCGGAACGCGGATGCGCTCCGAGCGTCCGAAGCACCTGC
>Ga0111538_10006898_pt1 | contig 15335 bp, 14 predicted proteins | sample SoiMethybrSBSTD1_FD_79669 | JGI IMG/M metagenome (GOLD analysis project Ga0111538, IMG submission 79669) | Bulk soil microbial communities from a Populus tree surrounding site in Tennessee, USA - Soil MetaG P. TD hybrid SBSTD1 (version 2)... | ecosystem: Environmental > Terrestrial > Soil >...
TGCCTTGTTTCTTGAATCTTACTTGTGCCTTGTGCCTTGTACCTTGGAATCTTTCTTGCGCCTTGTGCCTTGTTTCTTGAATCTTTCTTGTGCCTTGTGCCTTGTACCTTGAAATCTTTCCTGTGCCTTGTGCCTTATATTTGCCAGATGCTATCGATGACGTTGATCATTATTATTATCACTTGCCTGGTTTCAGTGGTTGCATTTTCAAATCAAAAGATATTAGACGATCTCATCTTCTGGCCACCGGCAATCAGTAACCGCAGGCAGTACTATCGATTCTTCACCTGTGGATTTATTCATGCAGACTTCGTTCACCTGGCCTTTAACATGTATTCACTGTATATTTTCGGAGTATATGTTGAATCAAAATTCATACTACTGTTTGGAGATTATGGTCGATTGTACTATTTGCTGATGTACATCTCAGCTTTACCGATTTGCCTCCTGCCCACATACGCAAAGAATAGGGAGAATTATTATTACAAGAGTCTTGGAGCGTCTGGCGCCGTTTCTGCCGTGGTATTCGCATTCATATTTTTGGAGCCACTTCGTGATTTGGGATTGGTTTTTCTGCCGCCCGACTTTATGATTCCTGGTTTTATTTTCGGACTGATCTATCTCGGCATCTCAACTTATCTTGATCGGAAAGGCGGCGGAAGTATTAATCACTCTGCGCATATATGGGGTGCATTATATGGAATCGCATTTCTGATTGTGTTCGGAAACATTTTTGGGCGATATAAACCTCTTGAGTCCTTCATTCGCGAAATAGGTCATTTCATAGATCGATTCTGATCAAGAGAAATCTCCATCACGTTTTTTGTGCTGGCAGTGATCTTGAACCGATCGTCGATTCTCATGCCAACCACCCAAACAATCTTCCTATTCATTTCAATCACCCAGGTTTTTTCTTTATCCGAAAGTGATAATTTCTGATCGATGAAGAAACGCGCGAGCTTCTTTTTCTTTTTCATACCGAGAGGATAGAAATAATCGCCAGGCTTCCATTTCCGGAGAATCAAAGGGAATTTGATTTTCTCCTCGTCCAGTAAAGCCTTGCCATTATTATTAACCACCTCAATGCTGTCCGCAGGTTTGCGTTTGAGAAGTAACTGCCCGTCTTTAAAAGAAATCTTCTCTTCCCAATCATCCACCACTACTTGCTGCTGCGCTTGCACTTCCAATGGAGAAATGATCAACCAATTTCGATTTTTCAAAATGCGATGCGTATCAGACAATAAATACTTACCGGTTTCACTTTCCATCAGGTGAACCGTTTCCTCCACAGCAGCCGGACCAAATCCGAATGGAGTTATTAATGCATGAAGAATCGTTTTAGGAGAAGTCATTTTCTTCAATTTTAATATCGGAATGTGCAACTCCTCCCCCTTTTTCTCAATCAACTTTTTTAATTGCAGTTGTACAGCATCCACCTGAAATTTCTCAAGCTCTCTGAAGCGGCCTATATTGTCGCCAAGATTGTCTATCGCAGACGGAAATATTTTTTCAATAATGGGGATCAATTCATGACGCAAGTAATTCCGGGAATATTTATTCGACGCATTGGAAGAATCTTCCACCCATTGCAGGTGCTCCTGTTTTGCAAATTCAAGCAACTCCTCCTTCCTTGCAAACAACAATGGACGAATAATTTTTCCTGATTCAGGGAGCATTCCTCTCAATCCAGCAAGTCCAGTTCCTTTGAAAAAATTCATCAAAACGGTTTCGATATTGTCGTCAAGATGATGGGCCGTTACAATGCAATGCCCCTTTCCTTGTTGGATGAGCTCGTGAAACCAGGCATACCTCAATTCTCTTGCTGCCACCTGGATAGAAACCTTTTTCTCTTTCGCGGAGTTCTCAGTGTCGAATTTCTTTACAAGGAATGGAACAGAATATTTTTTCGAAACTGATTGCACGAATTCCTGATCGCGCTCGCTCTCATTCCCTCTTAACTGAAAATTGCAATGAGCGATGGAAAACTTATATCCCGACTGGAAAATCAATTCGCAAAGGACAACAGAGTCTATCCCACCACTCACGGCGATGAGCAAATGATCCTTTTGCCCGGTCAATGAAAAGGATCGAATATAATCCTGAAATCTTCTTAATAGGTCCATGCTATGGCAAAGAAACAACTGTATTTTTACTTATGTCGCAAACTAATTCAAAACCAACTGGAGTAGAATGGGCATGTAGAACTATACTGACTATACATTTCCTTCTCGTTATTGCTGGATATATTAATCACATACAGGCAGAATACCAATTACGAACTCCAGTAATTCCCAGGGACTTTATTGATACGATAGCCAACCCGTATTTGAAGCTCTGTCTGGCAGAAGGAGTTCTTTTTATATTGAGTCTGTGGTTTTACTTTTTGAGGTTCCGTATTGTTGCATTGACTCTCTCTTCCATTGCCGTCATTTCCTACTGGGTGGTAACGACGTATTTTCTTCATTTGATATAACTCCCTTTTTTCACTCAAAATATTAATTCTTCATATGCACTTCTCAATTCACTATAAGCATGATTCTCCCCCGCTTTTTTGGCTGCTTCCATCCCCTTCTCATATACGCTGATTGCTTCCTGTACTGACTGGTTCCTCTCATGCAGTTTTGCCAAATGATAGTATGATCCGATGTAAGCAGGGTCCCGCAACAAAATTTCCTCGAATAGCATTCTTGCGTCCTCATCGCGTCCAAGCTTGATGTATTCAAGGGCAAGCGCATGATTCAGAAAATTATCATGTGGATTCTGCTCAAGGAATTCCCTTATTTTCTCAATCCTGTCCATATGAAATATATACTTAGAAATCTTTCCCGCATATCTTTGCGCCACTTATATTTGTGGCATTGATTTAGTTGCATAAACAACTTACGATCACAATTCGAGAACTGCCTTAATAGGAATGTATGAAAATATTAGTTTGTATCAGTAAAACGCCTGATACCACCGCAAAAATAGCCTTCACTGATAACAACACGAAATTCGCCGAAGCCGGTGTACAATGGATCATCAATCCTTACGATGAATGGTATGCACTTGTTCGCGCAATAGAGTTGAAGGAAAAGGACGCCTCTACTATTGTTCATTTGATTAATGTTGGCGGTGCCGATGCAGAGCCCATCATCAGGAAAGCGCTTGCGCTTGGGGGTGACGAATCATTCCGGGTCAATACCAATCCAACGGATAGTTACACAGTAGCTACACAAATTGCAGCAGTGGCAAAAACAAATGGATATGATCTGATCCTGACAGGAAAAGAAACGATCGATTACAATGGGTCATCGGTGGGAGGAATGGTAGCAGAATTGCTCGATATGCCTTATGTGTCACTTGCCACTAAATTCGATTTGAACGGCAACAAGGCCACTATCAATCGTGAGATTGAAGGTGGTGAAGAAACCTGCGAGGCAGATCTTCCGCTAGTAGTAAGCTGTCAGAAAGGAGTAGCTGAAGCAAGGATTCCAAACATGCGTGGTATTATGGCAGCGCGTACCAAACCTTTGAAAGTGATTGAACCGGTGGCTGCAAACGCATTGACATCAGTTGTGAACTTTGAATTACCCGCTCCAAAGGCAGGTGTCAAGCTTGTTCCAGCAGATCAACCCGAAGAACTGATTCGACTCCTTCATGAAGAAGCGAGAATTATCTGAGTAAAGGAAGTGTCTCAAATGAGTTAAGCAACCAATTTCAAAATTTCTCAATTCCTCAATTTCAAAATTCGCACATGTCTGTTTTAATATTCATCGATCAATCAGAAGGACACGTAAAAAAAGCTTCATTTGAAGCCCTGAGTTATGGAAGCAAGATTGCAGAACAGTTGGGCACTTCGGCTGAAGGTGTGGTGTTAGGTACCACAAATGAAGATCTTTCTGCATTGGGAAAATATGGAGTGAAGAAAATACATCAGGTAAAGCAAGACTCTTTGAATCACCTGGACGCGCAGGTCTTTGCGAAAGTGATTGCGGAAGTTGCTAAATCAACCGGCGCCAATTGCGTTGTATTTTCAAACAATGTAGATGGAAAAGCAATCGCGCCAAGGTTGGCTGCACTACTCAGCGCCGGATATGTGTCGGGTGTTATCGCACTGCCTGATACTAAAAATGGCTTCGTAGTAAAGAAAAATGTTTTCTCCGGTAAGGCTTTCGCCAATATTGCCATCAATTCTGACATCAAGGTAATTGCACTCAATCCAAATTCATTCACTGTTTCAGAAACAGGCGGAACGGCTGAAGTAGTTGAAGCAAACGTGAAAGCCAACGCGCCCCGGGTGAAAGTGACAGCTACCAATAAAGTAAAAGGTGAGATTCCTCTTAGTGAAGCTGAATTGGTAGTAAGCGGAGGAAGAGGATTAAAGGGGCCGGAAAATTGGGGCATGATTGAAGAACTTGCAAAATTATTAGGTGCTGCTACTGCCTGCAGTAGGGCGGTTGCGGATGCTCATTGGCGCCCTCATCATGAACATGTGGGTCAAACTGGCTTAGCAATTGCTCCTAACCTTTATATGGCCATTGGTATCTCTGGTGCCATTCAACACCTGGCCGGGGTGAACAGGAGTAAGGTGATAGTGGTCATCAATAAAGATCCGGAGGCTCCGTTCTTTAAAGCGGCTGATTATGGAATTGTGGGCGACGCATTTGAAGTAGTACCCAAAATGATTCAGGCTGTAAAGAAATTAAAGGGTATAGCCTGATAGTTTTACAAAATATTTTTCATTTCCCCGCAGTTTTTACTGCGGTTTTTTATTGTTTCTTTGCCGGAATTCGTGATAGAAATTCCTGTATTTTCGCAATTAGTTTTATGAAGAAGATAGAGTTAGAAATAGTTGCCTTATCACATAGCATAACTCAAACACATTCATATGCCGTGGTGTTGGGTGAGGTGAATGGACTTCGTCGCTTGCCTATTGTAATTGGCGGCTTCGAAGCCCAGGCCATCGCAGTGGCTCTTGAAAAAATGCATCCAAGCCGGCCGCTGACACATGACCTCATGAAGAACTTCATGAATGCTTTTAATATTGATATGCAGGAGATCGTGATTTGCGACCTGCAGGAGGGTATTTTTTATTCGAAGCTGGTGTGTATAAGCGAGAATGATACAGTAGAAATTGACTCCCGTACGTCCGATGCCCTGGCCCTCGCAGTCAGGTTTGGCTGTCCCATCTATACTTACGAGCATATCCTGGAAAGTGCCGGCATCCTGATGGAAGATACTTCTACTAAAAAGAAGAAGTCGGGAGCAACAGTGACTACTGAAAGAGAAACCACTTCTACCGATGATCTGAAAGCGCTAAGCGTTGACGAGTTGAACACCTTGTTAAACGAAGTGCTTGAACAGGAAGACTACATCAGAGCCATAGCCATTCGCGACGAAATCAATAGTCGAAGAAAGAAGTAACTTCAGTCTCCGGCTTAAACTTGAAACGCTTCGGTGATTACATTTCCCAATTGCAAAGTCAATCTTGGTTTACGAATTGTAGCACGCAGGAATGACGGCTTTCATGATTTGGAAACCATTTTTCTCCCCATTCCATTCGAGGATTGCCTTGAGGTTGAACGATCAAAGGACTCCACTACTCTCACAATTTCTGGCTTACCCATTGAAGGAGCACCAGACGGCAATCTCTGCATGAAGGCATACATGCTCCTGAAGTCGAAGTTTGACTTACCCCCCGTTGACATACAGCTATACAAGCAAATTCCCACAGGTGCAGGATTGGGCGGAGGTTCTTCGGATGCAGCATTCATGTTAAAATTGCTGAATGATAAATTCAATCTTCAATTGACTACATCCGAATTGAGTGATTTTGCTTCACAACTTGGAAGTGATTGTGCCTTCTTTATTTTAAACAAGCCGTGCGTTGGTACTGGCCGCGGCGAGGTACTTGATCCCGTTGAATTGCCGCAATTACAAGGACTGTCCGGCGTTCTCGTGATGCCTGGCATACATATCAGTTCTGCGTGGGCCTTTCAACAGATCACTGCCAGTGCACCAACAAAGAACATTAGGGAAATAATTGCTTCGCCTATTGAAAACTGGAGAAAGGAACTGCAAAACGATTTCGAAACACCAGTATTCAATATCCATCCTGCATTGAAGATTATAAAAGAGCAATTATATGCATCAGGTGCACTATATGCGTCGCTCAGTGGAAGCGGCTCTGCACTATATGGAGTGTTTAGAGAGTTACCATCCATTACATTTCAACCTGGGTATCTTGTAAAATCTTTCGCGCTCCTTCCAAAGGAAAGAGAATAGTCTGTTACTTTTGCGTAGTATATGATGGAGATTTATAAAGAGTTTTCTTTCGATTCGGCTCACTTCCTGCCAAATGTGCCTGATGGACACAAGTGTAAACAAATGCACGGTCATACTTATCGATTACGCGTGGTGTTGAAAGGAGAAACAGATCCACACTTGGGCTGGATCATGGACTTTAAAGAATTGAAGGATGCTGTTGCACCCGTTATTGATCAACTCGACCATAAACTCATCAACGACGTCAAAGGACTCGAAAATCCAACTGCTGAGAATATCACAGTATGGATATGGAACCAAATCAAACCTTCGCTTCCGCTACTTAGCAGAATTGAATTGTATGAAACACCAACTACCGGGGTAATTTTTAACGGAAAATAGTTGTAGCCGCGGGTTGCGGTTGCAAGTTGCAGGTTGCAAGGTGCAAGGGGCATTCCTTGCGCGTAAACCGTGACCTACCTGGCCACTCCTTTTTATCATGAAGAAATTTAATAAAGCAATACACCAAATTCACTGCGATCTTGTATCACATACCCTGAAACCCAAACGTCCATCTTCCATATTGTGAGGCCGTGGCCATTGTAATTCTGTAGACACTTTCAAAATCTCCTATGCACCATGAACCCTGCAACCTGCAACCACATTCAGATCGCACTCAAAAGATTATTCAAATCCAGCGACTCTGTTCCCATTTGCAATTTTCCCGCTGAATCCTTCGGCCATTCTTCTCTCGGTCGATCCCAATAGAGTTCAACTCCATTCTCGTCCGGATCATTCAAATAGAGGGCTTCTGATACACCGTGATCCGATGCACCTGTTAAAGGGTAATTCCCATCGATCAATCTTTTTAAAATCACTGCGAGATCTTTCCTCGTTGGATAGAGAATGGCAACATGAAAAAGTCCCGCGCTTCTAACGGGTGCGGGAGGAGCATCTTTAGAATACCAGGTATTTAATCCAATATGATGATGGTAACCTCCCGCGGAAACAAATACTGCACTGCTACCATAGTATTGCATCACTTCAAATCCAAGAAGATCCCGGTAGAATTTTAGTGAACGTTCAATGTCAGATACTTTTAGATGAACATGTCCGATTCTCGTTTGCGGTGGTACTGTATATGCCATAAGATTTGTTTAACGAGTCCATATTAGGTTGCAAGTTCTAACTTTATCCAATAGCACTTGTCTGTAAGAAATATAATCGGTATTTTGCATTCAAATCACAGCTATCAATTCTATATTCCACATATCGCCCTTCCTCAACAGGAATCTCGATTTACTCGATCATCGAGGTTAACGATATCGCTTTCTATTTCGACTTGTATCATCCCTATTTTTTAGCCTTTTAATTTCTACTGAATGCGTTCCGTTCATGCTTATTCTGATAAGACCCAGCACCATCTTCACCTCGAGGATCAATATGGCGCACACAACTATCACCCTATTCCTGTTGTACTCAAAAAAGGCCAGGGAGTGTTTGTTTGGGATGTTGACGACAAAAGATATTATGATTTCCTGAGTGGATACTCCGCGGTAAACCAGGGTCATTGTCATCCAAAAATTATTTCAAGCCTTATCGATCAGGCACAAAAACTTACACTTACCTCAAGAGCCTTTCACAATGACCTGCTGGGCGAATACGCTCAATTCATCACCTCCTTTTTTGGATATGATAAGGTATTGCCAATGAACACTGGTGTAGAAGGAGTTGAAACAGCTGTTAAGCTTTGCAGAAAATGGGCATATGAAGTGAAGGGCATTCCTGCCAATGAAGCAAAGATCATTGTGTGCGAAGGAAATTTTCATGGGAGAACAAGCACTGTGATCTCCTTCAGCTCTGACCCTTCCGCGTATACGAACTTTGGTCCTTACATGCCTGGATTCATAAAAATTCCTTACAATGATTTGCCTGCACTTTCTTTGGCACTGCAGCAAAAAAATGTTGTCGGATTTCTTGTGGAACCAATACAAGGAGAAGCGGGTGTGGTGGTACCGGATGAAGGATACCTGCGAAAGGCAAAGGAATATTGCGAAATGGCAAATGCTTTGTTCATTGCCGATGAAATACAAACGGGTCTTTCAAGAACAGGCAAGATGCTTTGTTGTGATCACGAGAGTGTTCGTCCGGATATATTGATTCTCGGGAAAGCACTGAGTGGTGGCACACTTCCTGTATCTGCGGTGCTGGCCGATGATGAGATCATGCTCACCATCAAACCCGGCGAGCATGGCAGCACCTATGGAGGAAATCCACTTGCCTGTAAAATTGCAATGACTGCTCTTACGGTTTTAAAAGAAGAGAATATGACGGAGAATGCGGACGCAAGAGGAAGACAATTGAGAGAAGGACTGCACAAATTGAATTCGAAATATATCAGTGTAATCAGAGGAAAGGGATTGTTGAATGCAATCGTCATTAATCACAATGACTCCGAAGCCGCATGGAAATTATGCCTCGCGCTGAAAGAAAATGGATTGTTGGCAAAACCAACGCATGGGGACAAGATCAGGTTTGCGCCCCCGCTCCTTATTACGGAAGAACAAATTGCTGACTGCATTGACATCATAGGTAAGAGCCTTCGTATGTTAGATTAATGTCATGTAGAGATCCGGCTCTTCAAAGAACTTGCCCTTTGTCAGATTTTGATAAGGGTCGGATCTTTTGTTTAAGTTGCGTTCCTGGAAATTAATCAGCAACCATAATGACAGAAACCCACCTTCACCACGAGGAACATTTACAGAGCTCTGATTTTTTAACCGACGTTGTGATTGGCATGTCCGATGGACTCACAGTTCCCTTCGCGCTGGCAGCGGGTTTAAGCGGCGCTGTGGAATCAACGAACTTAATTGTGATTGCCGGGTTGGCAGAAATTGCCGCGGGTTCCATTGCCATGGGCCTTGGCGGATATCTTGCCGGTAAAACCGAAATCGATCATTACAATGCGGAGTTGAAACGTGAGTATGATGAAGTGGAGCGGTTGCCGCACAAAGAAAAAGAAGAGGTGAAAGAGTTCTTTGCGGGTATTGGTTTGAGTGAGGAACTGCAACAACAGGCGGTGGAAGAAATGACGAAGGACAAAGACCAGTGGGTAGATTTCATGATGAAGTATGAACTGGGCTTGGATAAGCCCGATCCAAAACGCGCCAGGAAGAGCGCATTCAACATTGGTGTTTCTTATGTTGTTGGCGGCTTGATTCCACTCACGCCTTATTTCATTGTTGATACCGCCTTAGCCGGTTTGGAAATTTCTGCGATTATTACCATCGTCTGTCTCTTCATCTTCGGTTATTTCAAGAGTAAGAGTACCGGCGTACATCCAATTGGCGGCGCAATAAGAGTTACATTAATTGGAGCGCTGGCTGCGGGATGCGCCTTTGCTATCGCGCGATTGATTAGCACGGCGTAAGGAAGTTGACAGTTGACGGTTGACAGTTTACAGTTGACAGTTGAGCGCTTCGCACTAACTCTTAATCTTGATATCAGGTAATATCGCCATCACAAAACTGAGTGCAACACCCGCCAGTAATAAATAAATTCCCGGTTGTTTGACAGGACAGATCCCACTGTAACAGGTAGTGTACAAAAAATATGTTCTGATGGTGTAAGCAATAGTAAGAGTTGCAATAAGCCAATTGGTACGCTTGGCCCATACTCGTGGAATGGCAAACAGAACAATCAATAGCGACGAAAAAATTGTAAACATCTTACCTGGCTTCCCATATATATTGTCTTCAGAATAAAAACCCGTGAAGTATTTATTCAAATCCGGATGAAAAGTCCAGGGAAGAAAACAAGCCACAATGATAAGAATGGCGGCAACAATGCCAATGATGCTGGAGTATTTCATGCGTTGAAGTTCGAGTACAAGGCACAAGGTACAAGGTACAAGGCACAAGGAAGATTCAAGAAATAAAGATAGAAAGAAGTCCCAAAGCTGATGGACTAATGTGGTCAAATAAAAAAGGAAGAAAATTCACTCTTTTTTTAATTGGTCCTTTGCATTTTGTTACTTGAATCTTCTTGTAGCTTGTGTCTTGGACCTTTCTTGTGCCTTGTTGCTTGTGCCTTGTGCCTTCAATAAAGAACCCGCCAAAGCGGGTTTTTAGTTGAGGTATCGAGCAGATTCGAACTGCTGTAAAAGGTTTTGCAGACCTCTGCCTAGCCACTCGGCCACGATACCAGATTTGGGTGAACTGCCTCATTAAAGCTATAGTAGGCAGAACAAGTTACCCAGATAAAACGATGGCTGCAAATGTACATTTTAGGGTTTATCGACCCAAACTATTTCACTGTATATTGCGGCCCTGCCCCAACGTTCTGTATGGAACGTGCAGGTTTCAACAAATATTTTGCAAATGCAACGGATTCCGGAGTCGGAACTGATCGTAAACGCTCGCGGTGCAATTTACCACCTCGATGTTAGACCCGATGAGTTAGGTACCATTGTTATAACGGTTGGTGATCCTTCCAGGGTTTCGGCCGTGAGTCAATACCTGGACCATGTTGAATGTCGCTGCAACCACCGCGAATTCATCACGCATACAGGATACCTTGGTAAAAAAAGGATCAGCGTAGTCTCAACCGGAATAGGAACTGATAATATCGATATTGTGTTGCAGGAATTGGATGCGCTGGTCAATATAGATCTCCAATCAAGAACCATTAAGCCAACGCTTACACAACTCAACATCATTCGCATCGGCACATCGGGTTCGCTTCAAAAAGATATTGCAGTAGACAACTATGTTGCTTCCTCGCATGGATTGGGTATTGATAACCTTCTGAATTTTTACCGGCACGAACAAAATGACGAAGAAAAACAATTGTTACACTCTTTCATCACACAAACACAATTGCACAACAGCATTTCTTATCCTTATATCTCGGGTGCCAGTTCTGCCCTGCTCAAACATTTTGTGGATGGATTTAAACATGGTATCACTGTTACCTGTCCGGGATTTTATGGTCCTCAAGGGCGCGTACTACGATTAGGACTTTCCAATCCAATGCTGGTTGATAAACTCACTCAATTCAATTTTGGTCAGCATCGCATCACCAACTTCGAAATGGAAACGTCAGCAATCTACGGATTGGGGAAATTGTTAGGGCATCATTGTTTGTCGCTTAGCGCCATTGTTGCCAACCGGGTGACTAGAGAATTCTCAAAAGATGTTCACAGAACCGTGGACCTTTTAATCAGAAAAACGCTGGACACGATTAGTGAAATGGAGGGCTGAATCCGACTTCGTCGCGATGGAAGAGGTTCTTCGAGTTTTAAAAAATAATTCTTTGTGGTAAGAATGCGATGTGATTCAACACCGAGGTTGTTGACTCTCGATTCTGTTTTATTTATTGTTTAGGTTTTTGTCCGAATTGATAAACTATTCCACCGAGAATATTGAAACCATATGCCTGGTATTGGTGCCAGCGCTCATATTTGTTGTTGAAGATATTATTCATTTGCAACCACAAGTTGAATTGCTTGGTGATCCTGAATTCAACACCAGTGCTCAAATCAAATCCAGTAGTGCCTTTAAACGCATCTCCATTCTTTCCGCGATACTGAGGACCATCCCATGCAAAAAGATCAGCGCGCAACCAGAGATCCTTCATCAACCTCCATTTGAGAGAAGCATCCAGTTCCAAAGGAATCATACCCCACGCTTTTTTCTCCCGTTCTAATTTGGTGAATTGGTTGAAGTCTAACTTCGCGCCTGCGCTAAATACTTCGCCTAAAGTGTATGCCACTTCAGCATGCAATTGCAGCACTTCCATACTCGGTTCGTAAATGGTGAGGAAAGTTTTTCCGTCGCCCATATCATTTACAAACAAAGGTTGGTTCTTATAAATGTTGAATCCAATCTTAGCGGAATAGTTGAAATGATTGCTCAGCGTTCCTTTAAAGCCCGCATATCTTTCCTGCACACGAGCATTGCGTAATGAATCCGGCATTGCTATCCATGGATTCATTTCGGCAAAGCGCTGATAAGATCCTTTGTTATAATATCCAATCCATCCTGCCTGAATAGTGAATCGCTGATCATTGGTAGTGACTTCCGCCATAATATTAGGCAACAGCGTGAAGGCCTTTCTGTCCCAGGAAGGTATGATTCCCGCCACACCGTAAATATTTGGAGTCTTCAGCAATAACGAAGGCTTGATGAGGTAAAGATTATTATTAAAAGAATTGCTAGTAGATCCTGTAGGTCTGAAATTGGTAAGATCCGCCGTCAATCCTAAACTGAATCCAAAGCTCCTACCAAATGTTTTTTCTAATGGAAGATTGAGAACGGTATTTGCTTCTGTGCCTTTCGGATCGCGGTTGTTTCCAAATACGGAGACATACAGATTTGGATTATACGTTAGCCCATACTCAGTAGGCACCGTGTTCCTGAAATTCAATTTGCCTTCAAAAGTTTGGAAACGTTGCAACAATTGCTCCTTTGAAAATTTCAAAGAATCAGGCTTATAACCATAAAAATAATAGTCCTCTGATTTGAATCCGAGCTTGCCATTTAATTCATTGTTGTTCGCGAGTCGCATGGTGCCGTTAAGGGCTACGCTGGTGCGACTATTCTTTTGAAAGGGCAAATCTCCTTTTGAAGTGTAATGATCCGCAAAAGCATTGAAGTATGCGTTCTTATCGTTTCCAAAACTAAATCCTGCCTGTATATAAGGTTGATGAACTGTTCCAATACCTGCCTTGATGTAATTGCTATAATCCCATGCATTCAGTGAATCGATGTTTAGAGCAACCGGATTCAACTCTGCAGGTTGATATGAAAACACCAGGTTTTGAACAGGAATATTATAATTCAACTTGGGATGACTGGTGTCAGCAGAAGGAGCACTGGCGGAAAAATTGATCTTCGCCGTTTCTTTCAAAGTAGGCTTGAAAGTAGAAGTAATATCAATGGTCCTTCTCTTAGAAGTATCCTGCGCTTGCGCCAGGAATCCAAGGCATAGAAAGAAAGGCACAAGGTACAAGGCACAAGGCACAAGTAGGACCAGCTTATATATTCTGCTTTGAATCATTTCGAATTCGCTATTTGAATTTCCAATTTTATTTTTCCTGTCACATAAGCAACTTTCGAATTGGAATGGGCTATTGCCAGTTGCCTATTGCCTGTTGTCTAGTTTCCTTCTACTTTACTTTGATTTTTCTCTTCCTCAGTTACTTTATCCAGTTTCGTTTTTGCTTCGGTTCGCAAAGTTTCAATGCGCGCATTATTTACCACGCTTTGATAAGTTGCCTTAGCATTGAAATAATCTTTCTGCGCATAATAAATATCTCCCAACAGAATGTATGATTTGGTCACCCATTCCTCGTAAGACCCAGATTTATTGATCACCTCAAAGGCTGCCTTTTCTGCTTCTTTCAAATCGTTTTGTTTGAAATAACAATTGGCGATCTCATACCTGGCCTCGGCGCCATAAGCGGCCTTGCTCAAAGAAATAACGGTGCGTAGATAAGTGATGGCTTGGTCGCATTGATTATTCAAGACATATGACCTTGCGATAGCCATATTCGCCAATGTACGGTCATCATTGCTGATGCTCTTTTGGTTAAGCAAATCTTTTGCGTTGCCCACCGCGTCATTCCATTTCTGCAACTGATACTGACTCCGAAGCAGTCCGCGCATGGCTTCCAATTTGTTTGCTTCAGTAGATGCGAAATCTTTCAGTCGCGAGAAATAATTCTCCGCTTTCACATAATCTTTCAGATCGAAGAAATACAATCGCGCAGCCTGCAGCAATGATTTCTCACCAAACTTATTGGGAACGCGGTCTGCTATCACTTCATATCCTGCCGCAGCCTTTGCCCAGTCTTTCCTGTTGAAATAGATTTCGCTCTTATAGTAGTTCGCTTCCAATGAATATTTGCCATCAGGAAAGCGTTGCAGATATTGTTCAAACTTGCTCAATGCCCCGGCGAAATTGCCGTTACTGAATTGTACTTCGGCTTCCGCATAGGCAAGTGAATCTTCCGTACTGGTCGAAATTTCTTTACCAAGCGATTTGGCGAAACTCACATACTCACTGGTTCTTCCTTCTTCAACATAGATTACGCGGGCATTACTCAATGCCTCGTCTGCTTCATATGAATCAGGGAATTGCTGAATGAGTGCTGTAAATTGATTCAGTGCCTCTTTATTGTTGTTCAAATTATAGTACGCTATCCCAGAACGCAAATACGCTTTTGGTTTTAGTGCTTCATTATTTACTGCAGTGATGACATTCTTTAAGTATGGAAGCGCTTCACGGTATTTTGCGTCGGACAGGTAACTATTCGCGATCTCCATATTCGCGTCTGCAATCAATTCAGATGTGGGAAACCTGCGATCGACAGTTTTTAACAGGTTAATCTTTTCAGTTGGATTGGTGACGCCTGTTACCATTGCTTTTTGAAACAGTGCATAATCTTCGGCGGGCCAGGAATATTTAAGAGCAATGTCATACATGCTCAACGCCTTTTTGTAATCGCGAAGCATATAATAACAGTCAGCGGTACGCATATAGGCATCCTGCTCCATTTGACTGCTACTGATCTGAGGTGTTTTTACAATCTGTTCAAAGAAAGAAAGCGACTGTCTGTAATTTTCTTTCTTCAGAAATGCATAGCCGAGGTCGTACTTCGCATTGATAGGATTCACTTCGCCATTGGTTACAGGATTCTTCAGGTATTCAAATAGAAACTTAATGGCATCATCCAATTTATTGAGCCTATAGGAAAGCTCTCCTTTCCAGAAATTAATTAACGGGAGTATTGATTGGTTATACGGATCCTTCAATGCCTTATCCAGTAGTTCATTTGCGGTTACCAGCATTCCATCGTTGATGTACTCTGATGCACGTCCATACAGGATTCTTGCATACAAGCGCTTTGCATTTTCAGATGGATTCTTCAATCCGTCGATCAATGCAAGAGCATCTTTGAAATTATTGGTCTTGGCGCCAAGATCAACCAACAATTCACGGGCCTCTGTACTGTATTCTGAATTTGGGTACGTCTCCAAAAACGTCTTTAGCTCTCGCATTGCCACGTCCTGGTACCCCAATTCAAA
>Ga0111538_10006901_pt1 | contig 15332 bp, 14 predicted proteins | sample SoiMethybrSBSTD1_FD_79669 | JGI IMG/M metagenome (GOLD analysis project Ga0111538, IMG submission 79669) | Bulk soil microbial communities from a Populus tree surrounding site in Tennessee, USA - Soil MetaG P. TD hybrid SBSTD1 (version 2)... | ecosystem: Environmental > Terrestrial > Soil >...
AGCGCACGTCGGCGTCGAAGGCGATCCGCGACATCAAGGACCCGGCGGAGCGCGAGAAGGCGATCGCCGTGCAGCGGGGCGTCGGAGAGCGCATCACGGCCGCGGAGGCCACCGTCGCCGAGGCGGAGGCCGAGTTCGAGCGCCGGCTCCTTGAGCTGCCAAACCTGCCGCATCCCGACGTGCCCGTCGGCCCGGACGAGTCTGCGAACGTCGTCGTGCGGACGGAGGGCACACCGAAGCGCTTCGACTTCACGCCGCTCCCGCACTGGGACCTCGGGCCGCGGCTCGGCATCCTCGACTTCGAGCGCGGGGTGAAGGTCTCGGGCTCGCGCTTCTACGTGCTCCTCGGCGCAGGCGCCCGCCTCCAGCGCGCGCTCATCGCCTGGATGCTCGACCTGCACACGCGGGAGCACGGCTATACCGAGGTGTACCCGCCGGCGATGGTGAAGCGCGAGGCGCTGGTCGGCACCGGGAACCTGCCCAAGTTCGGCGAGAACCTCTACCGTGACGCGGAGGAGGACCTCTGGTTCGTGCCCACGGCCGAGGTGCCGGTCACCAACCTCTACCGCGACGAGGTGCTCGACGGCGGCCGGCTGCCGATCCGGCACGTCGCCTACACGCCGTGCTTCCGGCGCGAGAAGATGTCGGCCGGCCGCGACGTGCGCGGCATCAAGCGCGGCCACCAGTTCGACAAGGTGGAGCTGGTGAAGTTCGTCCGGCCCGAGGAATCGGACGCGGAGCTCGTCTCGCTGTTGGCCGACGCGGAGGACGTGTGCCGCCGCCTCGGGCTCACGTATCGGATCGTCCAGATGTGCACCGGCGACCTCTCGTTCGTGGCCGCCATGAAGTACGACATCGAGGTGTGGGCGCCCGGCTGCGAGGAGTGGCTCGAGGTGAGCTCGTGCTCCAACTTCCGCGACTTCCAGGCGCGGCGCGCTCGCATCCGGTACCGGGCGGGGCAGGGCGCCAAGCCCGAGCTGGTGCACACGCTGAACGGCTCCGGGCTCGCGCTGCCCCGCGTCCTGATCGCGGTGCTCGAGACCTATCAGCGCGCAGACGGCAGCGTCGGCGTGCCCGACGTGCTCCGGCCCTTCATGGCCACCGACGTGATCGCGGCTGGCGACCCTACATGAAGTCCGGGATGCGCGGCGGTCCGCGGCGCGACACGTGCTCCGCCACTACCACGTCGTAGAGCACCGCGTCGCCGACGCGCGCCTCGGGCACCAGGAGGCCCTTCACCGACACCCAATCGCCCGCCTCCACCTCGATGGGCTCCGTGCTCTTCACGAGGATGCGGCCCCCGCGCTGGCCGACGAGCTCGAGCAGCGTTTCGCCCGGCAGACGCTCGAGGCGTGAGACTTGTCCGACCAGGCTCACGGTCTTCTGATAGTGCCGCTCGGGACGCAGGTTGATGTCGGAGATCGTCTGACCGCAGGCGGCGACGATCAGCGCGCACGAGAGTCCGAACAGCAGCGCGGCGGGGCGCATGAGGGCATGCGCCGCTACCACGCCGGCGCGCCGGAGGCAAAGCCATCGGCGGCTCTTGACGTCTCGGCGGACGCCCCATAGCCTCCTGCGTTTTCAACCAGGGAGGTTCCCCATCATGCGAAGCAGAATCGCAGCGGCTCTGGTCGGCGCCGGCCTGTTGGCCGCCTGCGGCGGTCAGGGCGGCACACCCGGCACGACGGCGAGTGCGCCGGCACCGGCCGCCGCGCCGCGGCCCGCGGCGAACGCCGGGCAGCCGCTCGCGACCGTCGGCGACAAGACGATCACGCAGGGCGACGTCGAGACGCACATCGCCGCCCGCCTGGTCGAGCTGGACAACGAGCGCTACGAGGCCATGAAGCAGGGGCTCGACGAGCTGATCTCCGAGGAGCTCTTCACGCAGGAGGCGAAGGCGCGCGGCGTGACGCCGGAGGCGCTCGAGGAGCAGGAGATCAACGCGAAGATCCCGGAGCCGGCCGACGCCGACGTGCAGAAGGTCTACGACGAGAACAAGGACCGGCTCCAGGGACAGACGCTCGAGCAGATCAAGCCACGCATCGTCGCGTACCTGAAGTCACAGCAGGAGCAGCAGCGGCGCGACGCCTACATCGGCGAGCTCCGGGGCAAGCACAAGACGACGGTCAACCTCAAACCGCCCGTGGTCGACGTCGCGACGGCCGGCCGCCCCGAGAAGGGCGGCAAGAACGCGCCCGTCACGATCATCGAGTTCTCGGACTACGAGTGCCCGTTCTGCAAGCGCGCGGAGAGCGTCGTCGACCAGGTGACGTCGACGTACGGCGACAAGGTGAAGGTCGTCTTCCGCGACTTCCCCCTCCCGTTCCACGCCAACGCGCGTCCCGCCGCCGAGGCGGCGAACTGCGCCGGGTCTATGGGGAAGTTCTGGGAGTACCACGGGAAGCTGTTCGCCAATCAGAGCGCGCTCACGCCCGACAAGCTGAACTCCTACGCCACGGAGGTCGGCCTCGACGGGCAGAAGTTCTCGGAGTGCCTCGCCCAGAAGCCGCACGCGGCGGCGATCGACAAGGACATCGAGGACGGCCAGAAGGTGGGCGTCAGCGGCACGCCGGCGTTCTTCATCAACGGCCGCATGCTGAGCGGCGCGCAGCCCTTCGAGAAGTTCAAGGAGCTGATCGACGAGGAGCTCGCGTCGGCCGGGAAGTCGTAGCGGATAGGGATCAGCGGCGGTGGCTCGACCCGCCGCCGCTCTCCCATCCGTTTCCGCCGCTGGCCCATCCGGCGTTGCCGGGGGCGTCCCAGCCGGCTCCGCCCTTTCCCCAGGCCGTCGACGCGCTCCCCTTGCTCTCGTGTGAGGCGGTGATCCAGCTCCCGTTGCTGCGCGCCACGGTTTCGCTGCGGAGCGCGAGCTTCTTGCTCCGCTTGGGCGGCCCGTACCCGCCCTTCGCGCCGGACGGCGAAGCGAAGTCGTAGTCGCGCGGCTTCGTCGACTTGGCGAGGCTCCGGTTCACGGTGTCGAGGGCGCGCGTCGAGCTGCCCACCGCGTTTCCCTGAAGCGTGCTGTGGATGCCGGTCGCGGCGGTCACCTCGCCGAGCGTCTGTGCGCACACCTGCGGAGCGGTGAGCGCCAAGCCCGTGAGCGCGATGGCGAGCAACTCGAGGGAAGGTCTCATTTTCGGCACACCTCTGTAGCGATTCTCGGCCGACCCGGGCGCGACCTTGAGCAAGTGGTGCTGAAGCGCGCGAACGTCGGCGAGCGCATGGGCTTGCGCATGCGGGCTGCGTAACCATCTTTCACGGCCGGAGTTGAGCGTGACCTTCATGAGCTGGCGACCACGGACGGCGGGCGTGATCGCACTGGCGGCCGCGACGATGGGCTGCGGTGTGTACTCGGTGCGAATGGATCCTGCCCCCGCGATTCGGCCCGCGCCGCTCGATCTCTCGATCAGCCTGGGCGACGTGCGCACCGTCGTGGACGGGCGCCCCGTCGAGACGGATGCGGAGACGCTCGCGGCGATCGATGCCGACTTCGTGACGGCGGCGCGCGCGTCGGGGCGATTCCGCCAAGTGCTCTCGCGCGGAAACGCGACGGACCTCGTCGTCGATGTCGACCGCACGCAGAACGCGCCGCCGCTGAGTACCGCGCGGGCGGCATACCTTGTGTTGGCGGGTCCGCTCGTCGCCGCACCCGGCGTGCCGTATCCATGGGACTACCGCATCGGCCGCCGGGTCGTCGTGCGCGGGGTGCTCGACGGCACGAGCTACGAGCTCGCGGAGCGCGCGGCGAGCTGGGACCAGCGCGTGTGGGGCTCGACGTACTGGGGTGGCCGCGGCGTCGATCCGCTCCGTGAGCGGGAAGGGGAGTACGTCGTCGGGCTCACGAACCTGGCGCTCGCGGCGCGGCAGGATCTGTTCGACGGCTTCGCGAATGCGGTCCAGACCGGCGACGTCGAGAGCGCCTATCTCCTGAGCGTCCAGGCGAAGGCGCAGAGAGACTCGCCGACACCCACCGTCACCGACACTGCCGAACCGTCCGGTTCGGGTACTGCACGAGTTGCGCGTTGACGAGCACGAGATCGTCCTCGACACAAGTCGTGTAGACCGGTGGGGATGCCGTGTGCCCACCGGCCGCGGCGAGGAATGATTCGACGCGCGACGGCTCGTCCAGCCGGCCGTCCGCGGCTGTCGACAGCACTAGGTACTGCGTCCCGGATGACCAGTAGAGGTACGGGTAGCCCCAGGGATCGACGGAGGGGATACGCGTGCCGCGCGGTAGCTTGTCGGCGATCCGTGTGAGCGGGGTCAGCGAGAAGCGCCCAACGGAGACGTCCCCATCCTCCGCGCGCGGATAGACGCTGTCCTCGACGAGCGACACCTCGAGCGTGACGGCGACGTTCCGCATCTCCGCGATCGCGCGCCGCACGCGCTGCACGTCGCTCTCGACCTCCTCGCTCGGCGGCACGGTGACGTTGACGTTGATGCAGCCCGACGCCAGGACGGCTGCTGCCAGCGATATCCGCCACCACCGCATCGTCCACGTCTACGCGGACGGCTCATCCAGTCACAAGCTTGCCGACCCCGTCGGTTGGCGCACGCGCGGGCAAGCTGATAGCGGTCGGCCCGCGGCACCCGGAGGGGTGGCCGAGCCCGGTTTAAGGCAGCGGTCTTGAAAACCGCCAGGGTCTAAAGCCCTCGGGAGTTCGAATCTCCCCCCCTCCGCTCTGGTAGCTCGCGCGACTTGCCGACCTCGTCCATCAGCGCGGGCTCGGGATCCGCTGCACTGCTCCTCTACGCCGCGGCGAAAATCGATTGACGTCGGCGGAGGCCGGCGCGTATGTGCTCCGGGGGAATACATGATGCGATCACTCGCAGCGGTCGTCATCCTCCTCGGGTTGGCCGGCGCGCAGCCGGCGCTGGCCGGCCCCTACAGTCCGGACCCGGCCTTCGGCGGCCATGGTTTCGTCTTTGGCCCCGGGTGGCGTTGGGAGGGCGTAGTCGCAATGACAGACGGGCGCGTCCTCGCCGTCGGCTACGTCGGTCCGCCGCAAGGGATCGCGCTCGCGCGCTTCCAGGCCGATGGCTCGCTCGACACGACGTTCGGCGGCGACGGCATGGTCGAGTCCCCCGTTCCCGCCCCCTTCAGTTCGAGCGCCACGGCGGTGGGGCTCCAGAGCGACGGGAAGATCGTCGTGGCAGGGACGACCGCTTTTGCGTTCAATACCGACATCGTCGTCCTGCGCTATCTCGCCGATGGCACGCTCGACGCGGGGTTTGGTACCGGCGGCATCGTGACGACCGACTTCGGTAGCTACGAGTTCGCGAGCCAGCTCGTCATTCAGCCCGACGGGAGGATCGTCGTCGTCGGCGGAAACGGCGGCGAGGGCATCGTCGTGCTGCGCTACCTCGCCGATGGCACGCCCGACGCGAGCTTCGGCGGGGACGGGAGCGTCATCCTCGCGATCGGGACCTCTGCGACGGCGAGGGGCGTCGCGCTGCAACCCGACGGGCGGATCGTGGTCGTGGGATCGCAGTTTGAACCCTTCATCGGCACGCGCGCCGCGGTCCTGCGTCTCCTGGCGGACGGAAGCCTCGATCCGGCGTTCGGCGTCGGCGGCGTCGTGCCGCCTGACGCCACGCCGTTCTACTATGCGGGCGCGGTCGCGCTCCTTCCGGACGGCCGCCTTTACGTAGGCGGCTTCGCGTCCTCTTGGTGCGTGATCCGCTACCTCTCCGACGGCTCCCTCGACGGCACTTTCGGCACGGGCGGCATCGTAACGACGCCGATGGCGGGGAACGCGACCGTCGACGACATGGCCCTCCAGCCGGACGGCCGCCTCGTCGCCGCCGGCCACGAGTTCGTATCCAGTGTCGGCAACTCGCCGGTGGTGATCCGCTACCTGTCGGACGGGACACTCGACCCGAGCTTCGGGATCGTCACCACGCTCGCAGGGACGGACCCGGGCGCCACACAGACATTCAACGCCGTGGCGATCGCCGCAGACGGCGACATCGTCGCCGCTGGGGGTGGGTACGACAGCGCCGACGACCCCGCTTCGCTCGTCGTCCGCTACGGGACCGCTTTCCCCGTCTGCTGGGACGGCGTCGTCGACGCTCCCGAGGAGTGCGACGACCGGAACTACGTCGACGGTGACTGCTGCTCGTCGACGTGCCAGCCCGACAACGAGGGCACCGCGTGCCCGGCCGATAGCGACCCCTGCACCAGCGACGTCTGCCAGGGTGGCTCGTGCGTCGGCCTCGCTGAGCCGCAGGCGTCGTGCAAGGGGCCGACGCCGCCGAGCCGGGGTTTCTTCTTCGTCAACTCGGAACGCGAGAAGATCACCTGGAACTGGCTCAAGGGTGAGGCGACCGCGTCCTTCCTTCAACAGGGGTACAAGCTCTGCGTGTACGATCAGTCGGCCGGCCCGCAGCCGGTGACGCAGCTCACGACCAACTGCGGGTCCGAGTGCTGGACCCTGCAGGGCTCGCAGCCGATCTACGTCGACCCCTCGGAGACGCACGACGGCATCTCCCGCATCCGCTTCGGGGCGGGTGCCGACGGGGAGGCACGCATCCAGTTCCGGGCGCGTGGCGCCAACCTGCCCATGACGCCGCTCCCGCTCGTCACGCCCGTCACCGTGCAACTCCACGGGCTGGGGGACGGCCAGTGCTGGACCGCCTCCTACGGCGCGCCGGCGCGGAATGATTCGAGCAAGTTCAAGGCGAAGCCGGACTGACTCCCCAGGACGTTGGGATGCGCAGGACCTCCCGGCGCACCCGCTGGAGGCGTTCCCCAGAGCGTAGATGCCACGATGGCGCCGGTCATGCGCCGTCGGCGAGCGAACACCCCCTCCGATTCGGGCCGGCACAGTGGCCGTTGCACCGTGCCGTCCGGAAGCCGGAACCGTTCCGGGTCAAGAGGGCTCTTTCGGGTCGTTTCGGGCCGTTTTGGGATTCGGCCTTGCGGGCGATTTCTTCGACAAGACGCCGGGACTTTCGCAATCCTCGGTAATTGGCGTCGCCACGCCGTGATCATCCGCATCGGGTTCGAATCTCCCCCCCTCCGCTCGTAACTTCAGATCTTGCGGCGCTAACCTCGGCTTGCTCCCTGAGCGCCGGCAGCATCAATTGCTACGCGTCCGCTCGCTCCTTCCGCGGCGCCGTCTCGATCTACTCGCGGTCGCGGAACCCGACGTGCGAGCCGCCAACGCACTTCCCGAGGTAGAGCTGCCAGAAGCGCGCGGCTTTCTGCAACGCGTCCATCCCGAGTGGCCTCACGTCGCGGCGATAGTACGCCAGGGTCTCCGTGCTCCACTCTTCGGGAGGTCCATCCGGCAGCCGCTTCGAGTGTTCGGCAAAGCGTTCGCGTGCCATCTGGAACTCGACGGTGGCGTCCTGCAGGAGGGTGTGACGATCCGTGTCGCAGGCAACCCCAGTCTCGAATACGCGGAGCTGAAGCCACTGGGCTACCGGCGTATTGGTCGTCGCCTCGCCGCCGTGAGTCGGACGTTGGACCGACGTCAGCGGGGGCACGAGCAGCATGTACTCTTCCGCTGCTGCATCGCCCACCGTAGCGGCCACCAATAGCGCGCCCACCAGAGAATGGTTGAGAAGCCGCAACACGGACAGTCCCATGGTCCATGCTATCGTCGCGATTGAACCGAATCTTTAAGGCGCGGAGGAGGCGGTGTCGCGACGAAGATCGCGTCGATTACGGGCGCGCAATTCGAGTTCAACAAGTCCACGCTGACGGCCGAGGGGCGGCGCAGCGTTGCGGGCGCCGCGGCCACCTTGAAGCAGCACCCGAACGTGCAGGTGTACGTCGACGGCCACACCGATTCGGTGGGCTCGGATGCGTACAACATGGCTCTCGGCGAGCGCCGCGCCCGCAGTGTGGCCAGCGCCCTGGCGGACGAGGGCATCAGCCCGAGCCGCATGACCACGCGGAGCTTCGGTGAGCAGAACCCGGTCGCCTCCAACGAGACGGCCGCAGGACGCGCCGAGAACCGGCGCGCCGAAGTCGTCGTGCGGTAGCCGCGATCGAAGGGGCCGCCGATCCGCCTCCGCTGCGGCGGCCCCTTCCGTTCGCCTCCCATCTACGCCGGGTCCTCCGAGGAAGAGCCGGAACGCTCAATGGCGCTGGGAGGGCCGGCGTATTGGCTCAACGCGTCCCCGCCTTTTCGACCGAGATCGCGAGCGCCTCGGTGAACGTCAGGTCGACCACGTCACCGACCTCCACCGCGTCGAGCCTGCGGGGGTCCCGGACCTTCACGACGTTCGACACTCCGTCCGAGCCGACGAGGGTGGCCTCGGAGGTCCCCTTGTTGATCGAGGTGACCGTCATCCTGAACGTCACGCTGTCGGTCACGCTGGCTCCGGGCTTCCCGCCCACGGGCGCACGCGTCACGTCGCTGCTCGTGATGACGCCGGGTTTCGCGGTGCCGGCCTTGTTGACCTCGTAGGCGACTGACTCGCGGTACTCGGCGCGGACGACGTCGCCCTTCTTCAGCTGCGACAGGTTGCGAACCTCGGGCCCGGCGACGACTACGAACATCGTACCGTCAGGACGCTTCAGCGTGACGCGCCGTGCATTCTGATCGATGCTCAGGATGGTGGCGGTAGCCGTCACCGTCTGCTCGTTGATCGTTCCCGACCGCAGCGGCGCCGTCTCCGCCGCCGGCTCCGGGGTAGAAGCCGGCTTCTGCGAGGCGCAGCCCGCGAGCGCGCCGACACCGATGACCAAACCGATTGTAGCAAGCTTCATATGCATCCTCCTGTTCTGGTAGAGCATCGATTCCCTTCGACGACGCGACACGAGCCTGACGTTCGGCCATGCACCTGCCGTCCGAACGACCGATGCGATTCGGTCGCGCATCGTGTCGCACGATCGTCCGCGAGTTCGCAAGAGAGAGCCGGTGTGCCGAACATCGAGGCCGTCGGCCACTCTGGACGGCAGATGGCCACCCGTGGCATGCAGACGCGGTTCGATCTACTGAGCTGAAATGTATCGCGCCAGCGCCTGAGCTGGCGCCACCGCGGCAATCATATCCACGGCGGCGGCGGTTGCATGCTCCAACTCGACGGATCGGCACCCATCCTCTCGCCCAAGTCGGCCAAGTCGTTCATGGTCTCCTTGACGAAGACTCCAGCCACCGGCGGCGACCAGTCGTCGGGGATCGCGACGATGCGGACCTCGACGTCGGCTTTGCGCTTGAGGCGCGATATCTCCGCCATTGCGAATAAGTGACGCATGTCCATCAGCGATCCCGAGCGCGTGGCCTGCTCGATCGAGCGCGTGATGATATCGACCCAGCGCGCCCGCACGACCGTCGGCAGCGCGTGCAGCTGGTTGTTGAAGATGACCCAGTATCGGAGCTTCGGGATCGGTAGGTCAGGGTAGCGCTTCTGCCAGACGGCCGGGAGACTGTCTTCCTCGCCGATGCGACCACCGTAGATGATGTTGGCGGTCACTGCGCCGTCCACATACATCTCTCCGTCGATCTCGCGGTAGGGGAAAGCGCCTGGTATGCCCGCGGAGGCGAGCATGATGCTGTGCAGGCGGCTCAGGTCGCCCGTCTGGATCGCGCGTCGCGCCTCGGAAACCAGGTGAAAGACACGCGGGCTGGCGTCGTCGAGGTTGGTGGTGTTCACGACGAGCATCCGCCCGTTGTTTTCGGCGCCCGCGAGTCGGGTCGCCATCTCGAGGGTCACCATGCTTCGCACTTCACGCTCCAGTCCGGGCACCTCGGCGAAGGAGACATTGTTCGGCAGGAAATATAGGTACCCGCGCTGCTTGACCCAGTCCGGGTGCGGATTGCGGTAGAGGTGCACGATCTGCTCGTATGACTGGGCGTCGCCGAGAAACGCGAACGGCGCGATGAGCGCGCCGGTACTCACGCCGGTAACGATGCCGAACTCGGGGCGCGCCAGGGCGTCGGTGTTCGGGATACCGCCCCACCCCTTGAGGAAGCCGGCACCGAACGCGCCCCAGTCTCCGCCGCCGGAGACGATCAGGAAATCGATGATCGGCGGATCGGGCCGCCGGCCTGCGACATAGTCGTCGTACTGCGCCTTCGTGTGCTCGAGAAATCGGACGAAGCGCTGGCTCGTGTCCGTGATGTGCCGCGCGTTGGCTTCGCCACGAAGCTTAACGAGATACTCGCGTTCGCGAGGCGAGCGTTCTACGGAGCCGTAGCCGGTCGCCGCGATTGTGGCACCGAGTATTTTACGAATCACAGCTCGTTTTTAGCCCGTGAGCCCCAATTGCTCGCTCTCGGCCGATATCGCCGAAAAGCCGTCTCATGCACCTTCCGGCGGCAGCGTGCGGACGCTACGCCTCGGACGAAGTGCGTGTCAATGAGAACGCATCTCGCCCGCGAGGCCTGGTCCCCGCGGTCCGCGCTGTCGGCCAGTCGGATACGGGAGACTGACGCCAGAGCGGATGCTCATGAGTTTCATGTCGTCGGCAGGCCCTTCCGCCTTGAACCCACGGGGAGTTCGCGCGCGCAGAAAGGTCGCACGTCGGGGGGGACGTTCGGGTTCTTCGGAGCGCCCGACCCGAGGCCGCGAGGCAGAGACGCGAAGAGACCCGAGAGCTATGCAGGTATATCCACGTGCGTAGTAGCCCCGGCTTTCCCGGCTTCAGGGCCCTTGCTACCTACTGATTCCTCAATCAGCGCACGGGAGAAGAGAGTATGCGCGACAAGACCCGTGAACCGAGGCTTCGGCCCGCCCATCTGGGAAATGTCGGCTGATGTGCAGTTACCCGGGACGTCGTCGTCTGGGGCACAGCGCGTAGCATTCGTGCTCCTCCTGCAGGCTGAGAGTGGCGAACAAGACCGTAGCGCTGCACGAATCTACTCGGCTCCAACCCGGCTCGGGTCCACCGGCGTTCGTTCCGCGCGCTCGTTTCGTCGAGCGCCTATGGGTGCGCGCACGGCCGGCACTGGTCGGTTGGCCCGGCGACGCGTGGGTTGCTTTCCATGACGCTCGCCCGGCATGCCGCAGCGCGCTGTGGATTGCTGGTCACGCTGACGATCGGACCGCAGGCGGCCTCGACGTTCGCCGCAGACGATATTCTCTTTCTTCCCGTTGCGCAGGCGGCCAAGATCTCGGAGCCGGAGGAGCAGCCACGCACTCACACGGTGCGGCGCTCGTTGCCCATGGGCTTCGGATCTCTCCCTACCCGGGAGCAGATTCTACCGAAGCGCATAGAAATACCGGACATGTACAAGCAGGAATTCGACATCACGTTGCGGCCCTGGGTGGCGCCCGTGAACGGCGACCGCGTGGTCGCCTTCGACCTGCTTCCGCGCCCGTACCGGCCGTGGAGTGCGACCCTCGCATATGATGAGGAGCAGCGGGGACCGGGACCCAACGACGGCGACGTCGTGCGCCTGATCCTCGAGCGCAAGTTCTAACCCGCCGACCCGAGACTCCGTCTCGGGTCGGGGTCGGGCGAGCGCGTAACGGGGTGCGTCGCGCGCGGGGCCGTGCCGCGGTTGGCAAAGCCAGCAGAGACCCATTGCTCTCGAAGTCATAAACGCGATATGCCCAGCTGGCGTGACGTGCATCACGGCTGGCCCATCCAAGAAAGCGCCGCAGAAGGAAAGTGAGAATGTAATACCTTTATCTCGCTCGGTGCCACATCTCATAGCCCTGATCTGACCCCGACTGGGCAACGCGCACGGCCGCGCCCCGAGAACGCGATGGAGTGACGAGCGCCTCATGAAGTTCGCGCGCGAATTCTTGGCCAACACGTTGGTCGGCGGCCTGCTCATCGTACTGCCGATCTACCTGGCGGTGCTGATTCTGCTGAAGGGACTGCGATCGCTGGCCGCATTGGTGCGGCCGTTGACCGTTCTCCTCCCGGAGTGGTTGCCCGCCCAGGGCCTCCTGTCTCTCGGACTCGTGTTGGTCCTCTGCTTCCTGCTGGGCATCGCCGTTCGCACCCGCGCGGGCCGGATTCTCCGAGAACGGATGGAGAGGTCGCTCTTCGAGAAGATTCCGGGCTACGCGCTGTTCCGGAGCCTCAGCGAGCAACTGGCCGGGCAGGGCCGCGAGAGCACCTGGAAGCCGGCACTCGTCGAAATCGAAGAGGCCCTCGTCCCGGCCTTCATCATCGAAGAGCTCGAGGACGGCCGCTTCACCGTCTTCGTCCCGTCAGTCCCCACGCCGCTGGCGGGAGCCGTCTATATCCTCGTTCGCGAGCGCGTGCATGCGCTCGACGTTCCTTTCACACAGGCGATCAGCTCCATCTCCCGCTGGGGCTCAGGCTCGAAGGACCTGGTCGCAGCGATGACGAAGGCGGCAGGCTGAGCGCTGCCGCCGTGGCTTTTCCAGGACGGATATAGGAGGGAGCCATGCCGCTTTCGCGCAAGCTCACGGCGGAGTTCATCGGGACTTTCTGGCTGGTCTTCGGTGGGTGCGGCAGCGCCGTGCTGGCCGCGGCGTTTCCTGGCACCGGGATCGGGTTCCTGGGTGTCGCACTCGCCTTCGGCCTCACCGTGCTCACGATGGCGTTCGCCATCGGACACATCTCGGGCTGCCACCTGAATCCGGCCGTTTCGGTGGGGCTATGGACCGGCGGGCGATTCCCGTCAGCCGAGCTGGTGCCGTACGCGTTCACACAGGTGGCCGGCGGCATCGCGGGCAGTGCCGTCCTCTACGTGATCGCGAGCGGCGCCGCCGGCTTCAGCCTCGACGGCGGCTTCGCGGCCAACGGATACGCCGCCCACTCACCAGGGGGCTATTCGCTGCTGGCGGCGTTCGTCGCCGAGTTCGTGCTCACTTTCATGTTCCTGGTGATCATCCTGGGCTCCACCGATCGGCGCGCCCCCGCGGGCTTCGCTCCGATCGCGATCGGCTTCGCGCTGACGCTCATCCATCTGATCGGTATCCCCGTGACCAATCTCTCGGTCAATCCGGCGCGCAGCACCGGCCCGGCCGTGTTCGTCGGCGGCTGGGCACTTCAGCAGCTGTGGCTCTTCTGGGTCGCGCCGCTCGCAGGCGCGGCGGCGGCAGGAATGTTCTATCGAAGCATGGCCGAGGAGTGAGCCACTGCTTCTCTTCGCATCCGCACCGCGAGGCTGGGGTGGTGGACGGATCACCGCCGCGAGAAACCAAGTGGACGCGGTGTTCCGGCAGCGCATGGAAGTACGTAGAACTACGCGCGTAGTACTGCGTCTCTCGACGCCGTCTTGAGGGGGCGGGTATGCGTATGTGGCACAGCGGCCCTGGGAGAGTGCGTGTTGAAGGTCCCGACGCCGTCGACTGGAGCAGGCCCACCGGCATGTACTCCGATGGAGTCGGACGAAACGATCCCCGGGACGGGGATCAGGAAGGACAGGGGATTCATGAAGGTACGATGGGCTCTTGGTCTCGCTTCGGTTGTCTTGCTGGGTGCGCTGGGCACGGCCAGCGCCAAGGACGAGTGGTTCGTGCTTTCCGAGCAGACGATCAACTCCACCGATCCAAGCGTCAGGATCACTGCCGAAGACGGGAAATGGATAAAGGAGGACGTCAAGGACGTGAAGCTCTCTGTCGAGGGCGCTGACGTGGAGATCTCGAAGGTCGTCCTCCACTGGAACAATCGCCGAGACGACACCACCTGGAATGTCGGAACCATAAAGGCGGGAGGGCAAACGGCTCCGAAGTCCGCTCCCGGGCACGAGGGGACCCTCTCGTCGGTGACGATCCAGTACAAGATCCTCAACAATGCAACGAATGCCAAGGTCAAAGTCTGGGGATACGACTGAGCGTGAATATCGACCAGTCGAACAGCTAGCCGCGAACGACGCGCGAAGGGCGAGGCGTTCAGTGTTCGCTTTCGCTGGAGTCGAACGCGGCCGCGGCGTTCACGTTCCCACGGGCACCGGCGGCGGGGCTTCGGCAGACCGAAGCCCCGCCGCGTCGCCATGGCCCGGTGCGACATCGAGTCGAGCCTCCGTCGCCGCCGCGTGGTCATCATCCTTTCACGGGGTATCGATGACGACTCGACGTGAGCGGGCGCGCCACCCACCGCCCGGAGGATCGCATCATGAGCCGCTTTGATCCCGCGTTGCGGCTCGGACGCGTGGCCGGCGCATTGCTCGCGCTCATCGTCGCGACTGGTTGCTCGACCTACAACACGAAGTACCCCCGTTCTCCGTCGACGGCGTTTCAGGAGTACCAGGCGACGACGCTGGGCCGCCTCTTCGAGCCGGCGGCAGCCAAGCACCCTGGGGAGTCGGGGGTCCTGTACATGCGCTACGGGCGCACGGCGCTGGAAGCCAGACTGGCCCTGGCCGATCTCGCGGAACGGTCGCTCGATCTGCAGTACTTCATCTGGGACGCCGACGTCAGCGGGCACTTGCTCGCCGACCGTGTCATCCGGGCCGCCGACCGCGGGGTGCGTGTGCGCGTGCTGCTCGACGACCTCTCCATCGTCGGTCGCGATACCGCGATCGCGCAGCTGTCGGCGCATCCCAACATCGAGATCCGCGCCTTCAACCCCTTTCGCGGCCGCGCCAACCGCTGGCGGGACTTCCTCCACGACCCGTCGCGCGCCAACCGGCGTTCCCACAACAAGCTCATGATCGCCGACAGCGCGATCATGATCGTGGGTGGGCGCAACATCGCCGATCACTACTTCGGCGTGCACGGCGAGTCGAACTTCCGGGACCTCGACACCGTAGCCGTGGGCCCGGTGGTTCGCGACGCCTCCGTGGTCTACGACGATTTCTGGAACAGCCCGTTCGCCGTCCCCTACGCGGCCTTCGTCAAGACGCCGCCGACCCGCGCGGAGTGCGACGCCGCAATCGCGGAGATGCGCACGAAGATGGCGAGCGAGCGGCTCCCGTACTCCGTCGATGATGAGGTGGACGGCCTCACGGCCGACATGCAGGGCGTCCGCGACGCCCTCACGTGGGCGCCGGTGCGGGTCCTCTACGACCCCCCCGAGAAGGCCGAGGACAAGGCGAGCCACAACATCTTCAGCACGCTGGATACGCTGGTCTCCAATGCCCAGACGGAGGTCCTGATCGAGAACGCCTACTTCGTCCCCCGCGATCACGGGGTCGAACTCGTCGCCGCGCTGCACGCCCGGGGGGCAAGGGTCCGCGTGCTCACCAACTCCCTGGCCTCGAACGACGTCCTCGCCGTCCACTCGGGGTACCAGAAGTATCGGGACGACCTGCTCGAGAACGGGGTGGAGATGTACGAGCTGCGGCCGGACTCCTCCATGGAGCAGCTGCGCTGGTCGGGGTTGTCATGGAAGTCGCGCGCCGGGCTGCACGCCAAGGCGATGGTCGTCGATCGCCGCTATGTCGTGGTCGGGAGCTACAATCTCGACCCGCGCTCGGCCGACATCAACACCGAGCTCGCGCTGCTCGTCG
>Ga0111538_10006902_pt1 | contig 15330 bp, 11 predicted proteins | sample SoiMethybrSBSTD1_FD_79669 | JGI IMG/M metagenome (GOLD analysis project Ga0111538, IMG submission 79669) | Bulk soil microbial communities from a Populus tree surrounding site in Tennessee, USA - Soil MetaG P. TD hybrid SBSTD1 (version 2)... | ecosystem: Environmental > Terrestrial > Soil >...
CTCGGAGCCCGCCCGATCCGGCGCGCCGCGCAGGCGGTGGAGGACGTGGTGGCCGACTCGGTGCTCTCGGGATCGCGCGAGCGGGAGCTCGAGGTCGACTACGCCGGCGGACGCTTCCTCGCCAGGCCGACCGCCACCGGCACGGCGCCCAGGCCGAAGAAGGCCACCCGGGTGACGACGAAGCTCCGCCAGCGGCTCGAGACGCGCAAGGCTACCCGGGCCGCTGGACCAGGACGCGGCCGCTGAGCGCCTGCACCACCAGGGCGTCGATGCGGTCCAGCTTCGAGCGGTCGTTCGAACGCAGCGATTCGAGCCGACGCGCGAGGTAGGGCACCAGGAACCTCTGCGATCCATCGAGGCGCTCGTCGGCCTCCATGCCGAAGAGGAGCGCATGCCTGAGCCGCGCGCTCTCCGCCATGCGAGGAGAGTGGATGCGGGTGGCGAGGGTCGCGAGCCGCTCGCTCTCCGTCTCCACTCCGATGCGGTCGTCCATGAGGACGCGGGCGTCCCACAGCATCTCGAGAAGCTCGGCCTGGTCGGTGACGTGTCCGCTCTTCTCGCACAGCCCGATCGCGGCGGTGAGCTCGGTCACCGCCTGGCGAAAGGCGCCGGCCAGCATGGCGCGCGCCGCCCGGCAGCGTGCAGCTCCCACCGCGCTCTCGGGCGAGAACGAGACCTCGCCCGGGTCCGGAACGTCCAGCCCGCTGCGCAGCCGGTGCTCGGCCTCGATCGCCTCGAGCAGCGCCCGCGAGCTCGGCGTCGAGCCGGGAGGAGTCTGGAGTGGAGCTTCGCTGGCCGGCTGTCCCAGCGCGATCGCGGTGCGGCGATCCAGCGCGAGCACGCCGGCCAGGGTCGTGGGGTCGATCACCCGGGCGCGCAGATCGGCCAGCTCGGCCGCCAGGCCGTCGAATCGCCCCTGCGCCAGGCGAATCGAGGCGACGAACGCCCGCATGCTGTGCGCGATCGACGACTCCGCGGCGAACGCAGGCCGGATCCGTTCGAAGAGCGTCGTCGCCTCGTCGAGGCGTCCGCGCGGTACCGCGAGGCACGACTTGATGTAGATCCACTGCCGGCCGAGGTCGCGCGACTCGGAGGCATCCTCCAGCGCCGCGATGAGCTGCTCCAGCTCGAGCAGCCGACCGAGCTCGAACAGGGAGCGGGCGAGCAGGCGCACCGCCAATCGGCGGCTTCCCGGCTCGAGGGACCAGACCAGCTCGACCGCTCGATCGACGATGTCCGAGGCACCGGCCCGGTCGCGATCGAGCTCGAGGGCGGCGAGGACGGCGTCGTAGCAGCAGGCGTGCTCCGGGCTCGACGGGCGCTCGGGCCCGAGCGCGAGGCGCGCTTCGTCGGCGCGGCCGATGTCGATGTAGGCCCGGGCGGCGAGCAGGCGGCAGTCAGCCGCGTCCAGCTCGCTGGTTGCTTCCCGGGCGGCGCCGAGCGCTGCCCGGGCGGCGCCGACGGCGTCACCCCGCCGCAGCGCGAGCAGCGCCCAGTCGCGCTTCATGCGCGCCGGAGCATCGGCGGCGATCGGCGCGATGGCGTCGAGTGCGATGGAGCCGGCCTCGATCGCGACCCGGAGCCGCCAGGCAGCCAGCGGTGCCGCCGTGACCTCCGACAAGCCGGCCCAGAGCTCGGGAGCCAGGCCGTCGGCGAGCAGTGCGTCGGCGTACCGGTCGAGGAGTGACAGCGCCAGCTCGACGCGGTCGGCTGCCAGGGCGAGGCCGATCAGCGCCACCCGGCTCGCCCCGTCGGCCGGCGTGTTCGCCGTCCACGCCGCCAAGAGCGTCCGCCGGAGGTCGGCTCGCTCGCCGTCGGTCAGCCGTTCCGACAGCTCCTGTCGGGCGACGTCGTGAAGCCGCCAGCGAGTCCCGTGGCGCAGCGCCAGCGAGCGACGGTCGAGCTCGAGCAGCGCTTCTTCCACGGCCGATGAATGCCCCGCCAGATCCGCTGCGACGACCGGGCAGCCGGCGGCCCACAGGAGCCGCGCGCAGTCGAGGGCTCGAGCGGAGAGCCCGGCGAAGACGTCGTGCATCTCGCTGTCACCGGCGCTGCGACCCAGCACCCGCTGCTTCAAGCGCCACGGAGAGCCGGCCGCGCCGTCGACGACGCGTGCGAGCGATGCGGCATCGAGGGTGGGGACCAGCGTGCGCGCGAGCTGCGTCAGCGACGCGGGGTCGAGGGTCTCGAGCTGGATCTCTTGCCCGGCGAGCTCGCCCACCTCGATGCGCCGCCGGCTGGTGGCGATCCATCTCGACCGGCGCGCGAAGCGAGCGGCGGCGGTCAGTAGCTCGCGCGCCTGTTCCGGCGCGGCCTTGTGCAGATCGTCGATGAAGACGACCGACTCGAGATCCTCGGCCAGGTCGAGGAGCGTGGCCAGGCTGCCATCGCTGGTGCCGTGGACCGCGGCCAGGAGGGGGCGGGCGGTCTGCGCCACCAGGTCGCCGTGTCGCGTGTCGATCAGGTCGACGTGAACGACACGGGGAATCGCGGCGGGAAAGCGCGCCTGGAGCGTCGCACTGACGAGCGCGCTCTTGCCGATGCCACCGGGTCCCCACACGATGGCGACCGTCCCCCGCTCGATGAGCTCGGCCAGGCTCGCGACCTCGTCTCGCCGTCCCAGGAAGACCGCGGGCGGGTTGGGAAGTCGATAGGCGAGCGGTATCGCAGCGACCGGCCTCGCTTCGGCGAACGTCCCCGCGGTGGCGGATCGCATCTCGAGGCTGGGTGACGAGCCGGGCTCGAAGAGCTCGGCCATCAGCGCTCCGGTGGCCGCGGTGGACGGGGCGGTGCCGTGGCGTGCCGCGAACTCGGCCAGCGCGCTCGAGAGCTCGCTCGCGGTGGCGAACCGCTCGTCGGGGGAGTAGCTCAGCGCCCGCAAGAGGATCGCCTCGAGCTCGAGCGGAAACCCCGGCACCCGCCCGGACGGCGGCGGGATCGGCTCATTGACGATCTGGTTGAGCGTCGCCACCTCGGTCTCGCCGTCGAACAGGCGCACCCCGGTGGTGAGCTCGTAGAGCAGGATGCCGAGGGCGAAGACGTCGGTCCGCCGATCGACCGCCTTGCCGCGGCACTGCTCCGGGGACATGTAGGCCACCTTCCCCTTGAGGCCGCCCGCCACGGTCGTGTCGGCTCGGCGCCCCGCGGCCTTGGCGACGCCGAAGTCGAGCAGCTTCACCGAGCCGTCGAATCCGATCATGACGTTCTGCGGGTTGACGTCGCGGTGGACGATGCCGAGTAGCGCGCCGGTCGCGTCGGTGAGCTCGTGCGCGTGGTGCAGCCCCTCGCACAGCGCGCCGATGACGTGGAGGGTGACCTCGATCGGAATGGATCGCCCGCGGCTCTCCGCGCGGCCCATGACCTCGCCGAGGTTGCGGCCGGCGATGAACTCCATCGCCAGCCAGTACTTCCCGTCGTGGAAGCAAAACTCGTAGGTCCGGCAGATGTTCGGGTGATGCAGCAGCGCGGCCAGCCGGGCCTCGTCGATGAACATGCTGCGGTACGCCGAGGTGCCCGCGTACTCGGGCAGGATGCGCTTGAGCACGGCGAGCCGGTCGTGCTCCGCCGTCCCGCTGCGGCGGGCGAGGAACACCTCGGCCATGCCGCCCCGACCGAGCGGCCCGAGCACCTCCCAGTTGCCGACGTGCGACGGGTGACCCGACCCGGGAAGATCGCCGACTGCCGTCATTCCGGTCCCTCCATCATACGTGCGCCGGCGAAGAGCAGGCACGGCACGTGCCCTGCAAGCGGCTCGCACACGTGAGGGGCGGACGACGCGAGGCCGGCTCGGCGACGGTCTCGACGCTGGTGCTGCTGACTCTGGCCCTCCTGGTCGTCGCCGGGGTTCGCCTCTTCGGCGACGCGGTCGGCGAGAAGCTGCGCTGCCACGGCGACGCGGTGGCGGCGATCGGCAGCTCCGGCGGGGGCGGCTCGGGCTGCGCCGAGTCCGCCAGCCGCCCGGCGGGCGCCGTCCCGCCAGCGATACCGAGCTCTGCACCTCGGCAGGTCGGCCGCAGGGCCGACTCCGTCGCGGCCGACGACTGGCTGGCGCGATTTGGCCGGGCCGTCCGCGATGGCTTCACCGAGGACGCGCACCGCCTCGCCGGCCTTGTCGCCAGCGCCTGGCAGTTCGCCACGACGCCATCTCGATGGCGGGATTCCGGCGCGTGGCTGGGCCGGGCCGCCCTGCACGATGGCGCCTTTCTGGCGATCGACCCGCTCGGCGCGCTCTGGACCGGCGTGGTCGCGGACGTGCGCATCGCGCGCGACGCCTGGCTCGGAGTCGGCCAGTGGATGGTCGACACGGGTGCCGCGCTCGTCTCGGGGAATCCCGAGCGGATGGGCAGGCGCGTGGGCGAGCTCGGGTTCGACGGGCTCACCGCGCTCGCCACGGAGGGTGCCGGGCTCGCGGTCCGGCCCGCGCTCGGGGCCGCGGTCACCGCAATCGCGTCGCGCAGCGCGTCGGCGATGCCGACGCTGCGGTTCGCCCAGATCACCGCCAGCGAAGCGTTCAGCGCCGAGGGAGTCTTCACCGGGGAGACCATCGGGTCTCTCGCTGCCAAGATCCGGGCCGGAACCATCTCGCCCGCCGATGTTCCGGTCCACTACGTCACCATCGGGGACAACCACTTGATCGCCAACTCGAGGTCCGCCCTGGCGCTCATGCGAGCGGGCATTCCGCAGACTGGCTGGACGCTGGTCGACGCAACCGCGACCGAGGCGGCGGCCATCGAGGCTCGACTGCTCAAGAACGGCCTCACGGCCGAGGGCACGGCCGCCATTCGAATCACCGGGGCGGGACAGACGACGAGCAGCCTCCGGTGAATCGCATCGCGACCGCGCTCGGCGCGGCAGCCGCTGCAGAGTGACCCCCGCAGTGCGGGTAGGACCCCGCAGGTCGAGGCGCCGGAGGGGCCGATTGGACGGGGCTACCGGCTGGCCCCGAGGTTGAAGGAGCGACCTGGATGCGCGCGCTTCGTCTCCTCCCCGCGGTCGCGGCGGCCCTGGCCGCGGCGGGCTGCGGGCAGAGCAGCATCGTCCTGTCGACCGACCTGGACCGCCCGGTCGCCGCCGACGGGGTCACCACCGTCGAGCTGACGGCCGACGTGGCCGGCCTCGAGGACACCAGCGGTCGCCTGATCGTCGCCTTCCGCGCCGGCGCCCCGCTCCTGTTTCCCCGGCGCGAGGACGCCATTCCCGACTACGAAGGCCTGCGCGAGATCGGGTCCGACGAGGTGGACGTCGAGGTGCGGGATGGCGTCGCGCACGCCTACCTCCTGGCGCCGATCCAGGCCTCGACCCTGGAGGTGGAGGCCTCGGTCGTGCCGCCCGACTCGGATCCGGTCACCGCTCGCATCGAGGTCGAGTTCGGGCCCCCGCCGCTGGTCTCGGCCGGCGACATGGTCGGCGGCAACCTGGCCCAGGTGGTCCCCAACTTCCTGTTCGAGTGCGCCGCCGACAACATCGGCGCCTTCGTCACCCCGCGCCCCGACATCGTCGTGCCCTGCACCGCGGTCCTCCGCGATCACGCCGGCCGGGACATCCCGCACGTCCCCCTGCAGATCCAGGTCGAGGCCGGTCGCATGGTCGACCTGCCGGCCGACCCCACGGCGCCGCGCCAGTTCTTCTACCTGGCGCCCTCGGTCCTGGACCGGCGGCCCGCCGATGTGGCGCCGCTCTCGGCGGAGGAGCCGTTCACCATCCCGGGCGCCGGGCTGACCCCGGGCGCCGCCGAGCAGAACCCCCGCGACGGACTGGTCACCATCCTGGTCGTCGCGCGCGGCCACGAGGCCTACAGCGACCTCGACGGCAACGGCGACTGGGACCCCGGCGAGCCGTTCATCGACGAGGGCGAGCCCTTCCTCGACGTCGACGACGACGGCGTCCACGACCCGGCCATCGACGGGCCGCACTGCTGCGACGAGAACGGCAACCACCGGGTCGATGGCCCCAACGGAGTGTGGGACGGCGACACCTGGCTCGGACGCACGACCCATATCCTGTGGAGCGGCCCGGTGGCGGACGAGAGCGGGCGCAGCGGATTCACCCCCGCCGAGCCAGCGATCGCCGCCGGCGCCAGCGCCGCGATCACGATGACTGTGGTGGACGCCAACTTCAATCCAGTGGCGATGTTCGACTCGAGCGACGGAATCCGCATCGACCTCGGCGGACCGGTCGAGCTGTTTCCCCCACCCGACCTCAAGCTCGAGCCGGGCGCCGGGATCGAGCTCAGGAACCGCTTTCCGTTCTTCGTCTTCGGCGACCGGGGCGGGCCGATCGCGGGAGCGATCCGGGTCGACCTGGCGCGCCGCTGGCAGCTCACCGCCCGCGATCGGCGCTCCGCCAGCGGTCAGTGCGTCGAGGCCGACTGGACGCTCGAGGCCGAGATCGAGCACACGCCGGGGCCGAGCCTGTCGTCGGCCGCGATGCCGAGCCTGCGCGAGGCGCTCGCCGTCTCCGGCGTCCTCGAGGTGGCGAGCGGCTGCCCGTAGCGCGCGGCGGCCGCCCGTCCTACCGGCTCTTCCATTTCCGGTCGGCCGGATTGGTGAACGCGGCGCGGACCCGGGGCAGCGGCTTGCCCTGGCCGGCGGCGTAGGCGCGGACCGCCGACTCGCGGATGCCGGACAGCGAGGCGCCCTCGGCGAAGGCGCTGACCGCCCCCTCGAAGGCGTGCGCGCCGGCGAACAGGAGGCTGCGGGTGAAGAGCAGCGGGACGCGCCGCTCGGCCGGGACCGCCGGGACCAGGTAGTCCTCGGTGATGCAAGCCACGGCGATGGTCGCCTTGCGCGGCGCGCTCCGAGATGGCCGCGGCCAGGCGAAGTCGGAGACGTCCATCCAGCCGTTGTGCCCGACGAACGCGACCAGGCGGGCAGCGCCGCCCGCCGCCAGCACCGGGCCGCCCGGCAGCGAGATGGTGCGCGGCACCCGGCCGAACAGGTCGTCGGCGTAGGCCTTCATGGCCCGGCCGATCGATTCGCCGCGCCAGGCGTAGGCGACCACGTACACCGGAATCGCCCTCCTCACGCCGCGCGCCCGCAGCGCGGTGCCGGGTGACACCTTGCGGCGCCAGACCCGGATCTCGATGACGTCCTCTTCGGGGGCGGCGATGCGATGGACGAGGCGCCACGGCGATCCCTTGCGGCCGAACCAGCCGCGGAAGCCGCCGCTCGTCGCCCAGTAGAGGTTGCCCTCGGGATCCTCGCCGTCGCCGAGCCGGCCGCGGCCGCAGCGAAGGACGTCGTTGTCGCACAGCGGGACGTGAACCTGGACCACCAGCGGCCGGCCGGCCGCCAGCTCCGGTGCGAGGTCGTCGTAGAGCTTGCCGAGCCAGCCCTCGGCGACGTCGGCCTTCTGCGCGAGCGCGCGGCCACCGCCACCGAGCAAACAAGCTGCCAGAACCACACACGTTCCCACGCAGCGCCGGCCCGCCATGAGCGTTCAACGCGCGAGGGCCCGGCGCGATTCGCGCGCCGGAGAATACGCCGACTCAGTTCGGCTGCTGGCGCTGCTGGCGGCGTCGGGAGATGAGGACGAACGCCGGAATCAGGCCGAGACCGACAATGGCGGCGAGGCCGAACGGGCTGAGTCCGTCGTCGGTGTCAGGGCCCCGGTCGGCTGGAGCGACGAGCGCGGCGGCGGGTCGGGCGCTGTCGGAGGACTCTCGCGCGTCCGCGGTCGATTCGCGGGGCGCCATGGAGAGGAGGATGAGAAGGGGCAGAGCGACGAGCCCCATGCGTATCGGCATGCACCAACCAGCATACATCCACCCCGAGCCGCGATGCAGAAAAGACATGTTTTTGTTTTTGAAGGGTTTTCGCAACTTTTCACGCTCGCTGGAACGCACGCGTAATGGTGAAAACAGGTCCGCGTTGAACCGTCATGAAAAACGCGCAGTCCTGGCACGCCGCGTCATGGATCGAGTCACATCCCCGTGATTCAATGACCGCCATGCGCACCGTCAGAATTCTCGTCGTGGTCGTCGGCCTGACCGCCCTGGCGGTCGGGTGCGGAGGCAAGAACAAGAAGAGCGGCACCGCCGGCGGCGGCGACGGCTCGGGCGTCGGCGACACCCACGCCGGAAACGCCAACAAGGGCTCGGCCGACACCGGGGCGGGCGGCGCCAAGGATCCGAACCTCCAGGAGATCGTCTACTTCGAGTTCGACTCGTCCACGCTCGACGAGGCGGCCCGCGCCAAGCTGGAAGAGAACGCCGACTGGCTGAAGAAGGACGCGGCCCGCACCCTCACCATCGAGGGACACACCGACGAGGTGGGGACGCCGGAATACAACCTCGGCCTCGGCGAGCGGCGCGCCCAGGCCAGCCGCGACTACCTCCTCAAGCTCGGCATCGACGCCAAGCGGGTCTCGATCATCACCTTCGGCGAAGAGAAGCCGGCCGGCACCGAGGACTCGAAGAACCGCCGCAGCGTCTTCATCGCGACGAAGAAGAAATAGTTGCGAGGGCGAGGCGTGGGGCAAGCGAGCGCGAAGCGCTCGCCCTTCTTGGGGCAGCACCCACGCCGAGCCCGAGGATAATTGGCCCGCTCAGAAGCGGACCTTCTTCCCGAACAGGTCGGCGCGGAACGTCTTGGTGGCCGCGAAGTCCTTCGGGGGGGTCTGGACCGCGATGACCGGGACCGAGCCGGGCCCGGGGCAGAGCGCCATCTCGCCGGTGAAGCCGCTGTCCGGGTTGTCGAAGTCCATGAGGACGCAGCGGCGGCCGCCGACCTTCTGCTTGTGCACGTTCCTCGGCTCGGCACCGGTCCCGATAGGGATCTGCCGGATGAGCTGCTTGACCTGGTCGACGTTGATGGACTGACCTGGCGTCGGGAACATCACCCCGACGATCGTGCAGGGAACCGCGCCGCAGCTTCCGGCGAACTGAGCCCCCTGGCCGGGCGCCACGGTCACCTGGAACCCGGCCGGGATCTCGAGCTGGAACAACCCGCTCGGCTCCTTCCACCAGCCGCCCTTCCAGATCGCGTCGTCGGAGGACTGCCCGGGGGTTGGCATCGTCGGCTGGCCCGACTGGCCCGACGTCGAGGGGTCGTAGAGTGGCCGGTCGGGCGTGATGGAGAAGTCGGTCGGCGGCAGCGGGGCGGGCGCCGGCTGCGTGTCGTCGTCGTCGTCGTCGTCTTCTTCGACGACGTCCGGGTCGGAGTCGTCGCCGGACGGCGGCGACGCCCCCGGATCCGCCGGGACCGACGGCGACGAGCCGCCGCTGCCGCTGTCCTTGCTGCGCGAGACGGCGAACACGGCCACCGCGCCGCCCACCACCACCAGGCCGGCGATGGCGAGGACCAGGTTGCGGCTGCCACTTCCCGTCCGCGGTATCGGATGGGTGTCGACCCCGAGGCTGCCGCCCTGGGACGGGAAGCGGCCGGGCGGCGGCGGCAGCGGCGCGGGCGACGGGTACGGGCTGCCGCCGTGCGCCGCCGGCGCGGGTGACGGGTAGGGGCTGCCGCCGTGCGGAGCCGGCGACGGGTAGGGGCTGCCGCCGACAGGCGCCGGCGCCGGCGACGGGTAGGGACTGGCCACCGGCGACGGATACGGGCTCGGCGCCGGTCCGGGCGGCGGCGGCGAGGAGGGGAACGGAACCTGGACGCTTCCGGGGATGGGCGTGCGAAGGAGCGGCACGCCCGGCGGCGGGCTCGAGTAGAAGGCCGGCGGGTAGCCGGGGACCGGGCTCGGCATCCGCGAGCCGGCCGGGTTCTCGCGCGCCGACGGAGCGTGCAGGCCGAGCCCGCTCAGCCGCTCGGAGAAGACGTCCATGGTCGCCGGGCGGGCCGCCGGATCCTTCTGCAGCGCGTCCATGATGACCTGGCTGAGCGCGAGCGGGACGCCGATCTCGGGGCGGCGCGCGGTGGGCGGCACCGGCAGCTCGGTCAGGTGCTTGGACAGGATGGCCATGAGCGACGGGCCCTCGAACGGCAGCCGGCCGGTGACCATCTCGTAGAGCATGGCGCCGAGCGCGTACACGTCGGTGCGGGCGTCCACCTTCTCGCCGCGGATCTGCTCGGGCGCCATGTACTGCGGCGTGCCGAGCAGGTCGCCGGCGCGGGTCATCGGCATGGCGGTGATGTCGCCCTGCTCGTCGCGCAGCTTGGCGATGCCGAAGTCGAGCACCCGCACCACGTCGCTGCGCTTGCCGATCTGGACCAGCATCACGTTGTCCGGCTTGAGGTCGCGGTGGACGATGCCGCGGCCGTGCGCGTCGGACAGCGAGGCGCACACCTGGTCGGTGATGGCGAGGGCGCGCGCCGGCGGCAGCGGGCCTTCCACCATGAGGAGCTCGCGCAGCGACTTCCCCTCGAGGAACTCCATCGCGATGAACAGCGAGCCGTCGGCGTCCTGGCCGAAATCGTAGAGGGTGACGGTGTTCGGATGGTTGAGCTTGGCGGCCAGCTCGGCCTCGGCGTTGAACCGCCGCACCAGCCCGGGCTCGGCCGACAGCTCGGGCTTCAGGACCTTGAGCGCCACGGTGCGCTTGAGCGAGATCTGCTCGGCCCGGTAGACCGCGCCCATCCCGCCCTCGCCGAGCTTGTTGAGGATGCGGTAGCGGCCAGCCACCTGGCGGCCGATGAAGCCCGACTCGCTGGCGTCGCTGATCGGTGGGCTGCTCGGCTCGGTACCGGCCAGTGCGGTGCCGCACGCGACACAGAACCGCGCCTCCTTGGTCACTGCCGCCCGACAGTTCGGGCAGCTGGCGGATGTGCTGACCGCGGTCAGAGCCGGTACCTCACTTTGCGCCCGCCCGCCCCACGCCTTGCGCCGCGCGCCCGGGCACCGGTTCCGAGTATAGCACCCCACCCGTGCTAGGCTGCTTGACCAGGCATGAGAGCGGCCGCCTTCGCCCTCGCGGTCTGCGCGGCGCTCGGCGGCGTCGCACGGGCGCAGCCGGCGCCATCCGAGCCGGTCGAGGCGGGGGGCGAGGCCGGGGTGACGGCGTCCGGCGAGGCGACGCTCGAGGTCAGGCTGGGTCATCCTGACCCATTCGGCCCGGTCATCGTCATCGAGGCCATCGAGGTGGTGGGCAACACGTACACCGCCGAGCGCCTGATTCGCCGGGCCCTCCCGGTGAAGGAAGGCGAGCGGCTCCGGGCCGGTGACCCGCGCCTGCGCGCCGCCCGCTTCAAGGTCCTGGCGCTCGGCTACTTCCGCGAGGTCGACCTCCGGCTCCGCAAGGGGAGCACGCGCGGCAACGTGATCCTGAGCGTGCGCGTGGTCGAGCGAGGCACCGTCGTCCTCAATCGAATGTTCTTCGGCAACACCCTCATCACCCCGTGGTGGGCCGGGCTCGACGTGACCGAGCGCAACTTTTTCGGCTCGGGGATCGGAGTAGGCGGCGCCTTCGTGGTCGCCGGCCAGGGCGACGCGGACAACGCCGACGCACAGAAGGCGTTCCAGCTGCGGCTCGAGGACCCGTCGCTGTTCGGCGGACCCATCGGCGCACACGCGGCCTTCCACTACGCCGACGCCAGCGAGCCCTACCGGATCGCCGGCGATTCGTCGGACGGCTCGGCCGACAACTTCGCCGCCTTCGACTACAAGCGGGTGGGCGGGCGCGCCGGTGCGACCATCAACACCGGCGCCTTCGACCGGCTGACCGCGCTGGTCCGGTTCGACGCGGTGCGCGCCAACCTGCCGGCGGCCCCGACCCGCACGCTTCCCGACGGGCGGGTGGTGGACGTCGATCTCCTGCTCGAGGACGGCGAGAGCCGGGTCGCCACCGCCGGGCTCTTGTTCGAGCGCGACACCCGGCCGGATCCCATCCTGCCCTACGCCGGCGATCACCTGCTCCTGCTCGCCGAGGTGGGCGCCGGGCCGCTCGGCTCGAGCTACGACTTCACGTCGATCCTCGCTCGCTACGAGCGCTGGTGGCGGATCGCCCCGCGCCACGTGGTGTCGGGCCACCTGGTCGCCGGGGCGGTGCTGGGCGACGCGCCGCTGTTCGACCGGCTGCACGTCGGCGACATCGACCGCATGGTGTCGCCGCGCGCGCTCGGCCTGGTGGTGTCGACCACCCCGCCGTTCGACTTCTTCGGCACCGGCTCCGACGAGATCACCTACGGCGAGCTCGGTGGCCTGGGGGAGGCGCAGTACGCCTTCCGGCTGTTTCGCAGTCGCAAGGCGGTCTACGGCGGCGATCTGTTCGTCGGCGCCGGCCTGTGGACGCTGCATGCCACCCGCGACCTCGGCTACGACGCCCCCGACTTTCCGGTCGACCTCCTGCTCGACGCCGGCCTCAGGCTCGACACCGAGATCGGCATCTTCGAGCTCAGCCTGGCCAACGCGCTGGGCCGGGTCCCGCTGTGAGGCGGGCGGCCGCGGCGCTGGCGGCCGCCGCGGCGCTGGCGGCGGTGGCGGGGCCGTCGGGAGTGGCGGCCGCCGACGACGGGTCCCGGGTCAGGCGCATGGGGTTCGCCGAGCGCGGCCGGAACCTGGTGGTCACCACCGCCTTCCCGGAGCTCTTCGACCGCGCGGCGATCGACAAGGTGTCGAGCGGCTTCCCCTCGAACGTGGTGGTGCGCCTCTACGTGTTCCGCAAGGACCGCACCGAGCGTCCCATCTCGCTGGTCCTGGTCGAGCACGAGATCGTCTTCGACCTGTGGGACGAGGTCTACGTGCTGAGGACCCACGGGCCGCTCGGCAAGCGCGAGCTGCGCTACCGCAGCCGGCAGCAGGCGGTGCGCGCGATGACCGAGCTCGACCACATGCCGATCGCGCCGCTCGACCGGATCGCCATCGGGCCGCACCACTTCCTCGCCGCGGTCATCGAGCTCAACCCGATCTCGCCCGAGCTCCTGGCCGAGATGCGGCGCTGGCTCAGCCGGCCGGCGGGCGAGTCGCTCGACTCGAGCTCGTCCTTCTTCGGCTCCTTCGTCTCGGTGTTCGTCAATCCCAAGCTCGATCGGGCCGACCGCACGATGCGCATCCGCTCCCAGCCCTTCTACCGGACCCCGCGATGAAAACCCGGCGAACCATCTCGGTCGGCCTGTCGCTCAAGGTCACCCTCCTGCTCCTCACCGTGGGGCTGGCGCCGCTCCTGGTCTCGGCGCTGCTCATCGACAAGATGGCGGTGGCGGCGCAGAACTTCGCGTCGAACGAGGCGGCGCGGCTCCGGGTCAGGCTGGAGGAGGCGCACGGCGCCTACCGGATCGCGGTGGAGACCAAGAAGCGCTCGTACGGCTACCTGGCCGACGAGATGGCGGAAGCCGCCAAGACGGCGGAGGACCGCTACGCGCGCCCCTCGCCTCCGGCCGGATGGAACGAGCGAGCCGAGCCGGCGATGCGGGCCGAGCTCGACGGGGTGGTGGGCCGGCTGTTCGAGGCCGAGCCGGATCTCCTGGCCGTCGTGGTGCGGGTCGGCGCGTTCGCGCCGTTCGAGCGCTCGCGCCCGGCGCCAGGGCGCGGCGGCCCCACCCGCTTCCGCATCCGCACGGTCGAGCGGCGAAACGGCGAGGTGGCGCTGCGCTTCGCGGCCGACGAGGATCTACAGAAGGCGAGCGAGGACCTCGGCAAGACGCTGGCCGAGGCCCCGGTCATCGGCGAGTTCCGCGCCGGCCTGCCCGACTACTACCGCAACCTGTTCCTGCTGCTGGTCGGCGGCGTGGTGCTGGTCGCCACCGCGGGAGGCATCTTCCTGGCCCGCCGCTTCACCGCGCGCATCGCGCGGCTGGTGGCCGGGACCCGCACGGTGGCGGCCGGCAACCTCAGCGCCCGGGTGCAGGTGGCTGGACGCGACGAGCTGGGCGAGCTGGCCGGCGCCTTCAACCGGATGGTCGAGGACATCGAGCGCGACCGCCAGCACATCCTCTACTTGCAGCGGATCGGCGCCTGGCAGGACGTGGCCCGCCGGCTCGCCCACGAGATCAAGAACCCGCTCACGCCCATCCAGCTCGCGGTGCAGGAGGTGGTCTCGAGCTACCAGGGGGACGACCCGCGCCACAAGAAGATGCTGGCCGACGCCGCCGAGATCGTCGGCGAGGAGATCGCCAGCCTGCGCCGGCTGGTCGACGCGTTCAGCGCGCTCGGGCGGCTGCCGCCCGCCGAGCCGAAGCCGCTCGACCTCGCGGTGGTGGCCGACGACCTCGGCAAGGACCCGCAGTGGACCGGCAAGCTGGCGGTCGAGCCGCCCGAGCAGCCGGTCACGGTGTCGGGCGACCGGCTGCTCCTGCGCCGGCTGCTCGCCAACCTGGTCGAGAACGGCGTCCACGCGGGAAATCGCGTGGTCCTGTCCTGGCGTGCCGACCCGGCGGCCGGCGTCGCGCGCATCTCGGTCGACGACGAGGGGCCCGGCGTCTCCGCGGCCGAGCGCGAGCGCATCTTCGAACCGTACGTCACCAGCAAGGAGACCGGCACCGGGCTCGGCCTCGCCATCGCCAAGAAGATCGCGCTCGATCACCGGGGCGATCTGGCGGTGTCGTCCGAGCCGGCGCCGAGTGGCGGCGCCCGCTTCGTCCTCACCGTGCCGCTCGCCGGCGAATAGCGTGGAGCTGGCCGCCGGCGCGCAAGGCGAAGACGCCCGGCGCGGTCTCGGCGACCCGCTCGGCGAGGACGTAATAGGCCGGCGTGGTGATGCGCGCGGTCAGCGCGCCGCCGCGCACCCGGCAGTAGAGCGCGCCTCCGGCGCCGAGCTCGATGGTGGCCGGGTCGAGCTCCTCCTCGCTCTCGTCGTTCAGGACCAGGACGGCGCGCTCGCCTGCCCAGCGCGCCGACAGCGCCAGGAGGTCGGCGTCCTCGACCTCGACGTAGGCGTAGCGCTTCTCGTCGAGCCGCAGGATCGCGCGCCCATCGGGCAGGCGGTCGAGCCAGCGAAGCAGCGCGCGCCGGAAACCCGGATGGGTCACCTCGGCTCCTTCGTGCCAGAACCGCCCCTCGCGATCGAGCCGGATCCCGGTCTGCCGGAACCGCTCGATCTGCTCGGGCGTGAGCTTGAAGTCCTCGCTCATGTGGAACCGCCAAAACCGCCAAAGCCGCCAAACCAGAACTTGTTGGGTTCGCCCCGAACGAAACGGAGCCCACTCCAATCAAATTTTGGCGCGTTTGGCGCCTTTGGCGGTTCCAAAAAAGGGAGCCTCGCGCGAGGACGCGCGGCTTCCGCGACGAGAGTGACTCAACCTTCGAGGGCGCGGATGCGGTCCTTGGTGGCGAGCTTCATCTTCTTGAGCTGCGCGTACTCGACTTGTTCGGCGGAGGTGAGCGAGATGTGGCGGTCGAGCTGGCGGAGCCGCGCCTTGATGGCGCGATGCTCCTCCGTCAGCTGGCTGAGGAGATCTTCCTTCGACGCAACCATGGCCATGTGCTCCACCTTCTCACCTCCAGTTGCGA
>Ga0111538_10006904_pt1 | contig 15330 bp, 11 predicted proteins | sample SoiMethybrSBSTD1_FD_79669 | JGI IMG/M metagenome (GOLD analysis project Ga0111538, IMG submission 79669) | Bulk soil microbial communities from a Populus tree surrounding site in Tennessee, USA - Soil MetaG P. TD hybrid SBSTD1 (version 2)... | ecosystem: Environmental > Terrestrial > Soil >...
ACGCCGGTGTCCTGGGCGATCACGGCAGCGCGCGCGGTTTTGAACGCGAGGACCTGGTCGAACAAGACCAGACCGACGTTGTAGTTCGGATCGAAGGTGAAACGGCGCAAGGTGCCGTCGGTCGGGTTGGCGTCGCCGGAAGCCCAGCCCCATTCCACCTGAGCGACCACGCGGCCCCAGCGATCGTCGCCCTTGCCCGCGGTGGCCACGGCGCCGAGCCGCGTGGCGGCGCCCAGCGCGCGCACGTCGGCGCTCTCTTCCGTGCTCGGCACGTCCGGTGTGCGCACGAACTTCGACGTGCCGATCTTGTAGGCGACTTCGTATTCACCGAACACGAAGCCCGCGCTGCCCGGGATCCTCGAATCGAATCTGCCCGCCGAATCGAGCACGAATTCGTCGAGGGTTTCGTCGAAGACGCGGCCGGGCAAGAGCTCGGCGTCGCGCGACCAGTGCCGGTACACGCCGTAGAAACCGAGAAAATTGTCGCTTCGATCGGCGTAGTACGCGGAGACGACGCCCTCGAGCGCCGCGAGGCCTTGCTTCAAGTCGTCTCCGAACGGTTGGAACTCTTGATCGGCATCGGGGTACGCCACACCGCCGGCCAGAAACACGTTGAACGGCGACGCTTCGCCTCCCGGCCGCGCGCCGAGCAACACCAGTGCCGCCCGCCGGCCGCCCGCGTAGTCGCCGAACAGGGTCGGATGGTCGCCATCGTTCTCGAACAGCCCCAACCCCCAGTACTGACCCTGGAGACCGATGCTGGCGAGAAGCGTCGGCGTGCGGTACTCGAGGTAAAGCCAGCGCGGATCGATGTCCGCCGCGTCGCGGTCGTCGTAGGGTCGCGCGGCCGCACCGACGAAGCGCGTCTCCTCGCCCGCGAAGAAGCCGCGCAGATCGATCTGGCCAATCACCGCTAGCTTCTCGCCGAACGTCACGCGCGGCGTCGCGCGCAGCCAGTACTCGGCGCGAAACTCCTGGCCCAGCGTCGATGTGCCCGGAACGCCCGGGACGGGAGCCAGCGGCAAGTCGCTGAGCACCGTGAGGCGGAGCTGCAACTCCCCGTGAGCGTCGTAGCCCACGCGCTGGGGATCGGGCTGCCTGAAAGGAATGCGCCCGGTGTCGAGCACGAAGCGCGGCTCGAAGCCGGTGCCCGCCACTTCGTCCGACGGCGGTGGGGGAGGGGGCAGCGGCCGCTCGCCTTCGGCCGGAGCGGGCGCCGTGCTCGCGGGCTGGGCTGCGAGCTCGCGCGCCGCGGTCAGCGACAGCGCCAGAAGCAGCGCGTGAATCTTCGCTGTTCGCCGCACCGGCGCCGAGGATAGTGAGCGGAGTGCGGGCAGAGCAAGGCCCGCGCCGGGATTGCGGCGAAACGCCGCTGCCCTACTTGGCTCTACTTGCCTACTGCAGGCAGGTGTTCAGCGCGCCTTCGATGCTGTTGCCCGGGTTGTGGAGGGCCCGCGCCGGATACGCGACGACGAAGTTGTAACACATCTCCGCCTCGGACACGGTGCCGAAGTAGATCGTCGCCGCGGTCGGGTTGGTGAAAGTGCACGTCGTCGTCAACGCGTCGCCGGCCTTCAACACGAACGGCGTTTCGTACGAACGCTGTTCGTCGAACTTGAACGGCTTGTCGATGAGAACTTCAGTGCCGCCCGCCGCGCGGGTGACCACGGTTTTCATGTTGGCGCCGGTCTTGTGCATGTGCGGCACCGACGTGAGGATATGAATGTCACCGCGCGCCGCGTTGCTCGGGTGGCAGGTGCCCACGGCATTGGCGGTCTGGCGCGCCGGTATGTTGATGCTTTCGGTGCCGAGCCAGGTGAGCGTGGCGACGTTCGGCATCGGTTCCGCCGTGACGCAGAGCCGCACGCCGCTGCGGTCGTTCTTGGTCTGACCGCCGGGGTTGTTGTAGTGGATCTCGAGCTCGAAGAGCCCGCCGGGCGGCGGCACCTCCATTCCGACGCCGGGCGGCAGGACGATCGTATTGCCGCCGGGAGCCCACCCGGTGACGAGCTCGCTGTCAGGGTGCTGGCCGATGACGGTGGTGTGCGAGCCGTCTCGATAGGATGTCTGGTTCCTCCGGACCTGAAACAGCAGCCAGTGATGCAGGACGGCGCCGTTGTCGATGATCGGCTCCATCTTCACGGCCGTGACGGCCTTGGTCCACGGAGCCTTGAAAACGAAGTTTTCGTAGTACTGGCCGGGGCTCGTGATGAACGGACCCATGCCGACCTGATACGGAGTCGTGTCGCCCGGGGTTTGCGCGTTGTGCGCCCGGAGCTCGAAGCACTCGACTTGGTCCGGCCCGCCGCCCACGCCGCCGACGCCGCCGTCACCGCCGACGCCGCCAACGCCACCGTCGCCGCCGACGCCACCGTCACCGCCGAAGCCGCCGACGCCACCGTCGCCGCCGATGCCGCCCTGGCCGGAACCGCCCTGACCCGAACCGCCCTGGCCCGAGCCGCCGGCCCCGCCGACCCCCGGAGGCGCTGCGTTGAAGCCGCAGGCCGGAGCGCCCGCGTTGACCCAGCTGGCAATCAGACCGATCTGCGCCGCGGGAAGCTGACCCTCGGGAGGCATGGGCTTGGCCGCGTTGGTCATCTTCGCCACGAGCAGCTCGAACACCTGCTTCGAGGGCATAGAGGGGGCGGGCCGATGTAGGTCTTCGTAGGTGACTAGGGGCATCGGTGCGCCGCCGAGAAGCTGAGTGCCGTGGCACGTCGCGCACTTCTGCGAGAGGAGCGCCTTCACGCTACCGGCGGGCACGTCGGGCGGGCAGACTCCGCCGGGGTTTCCGCCGGCGCCGCCGTAACCGCCCGAGCCCAGCGGGTTGCTGTTCGTGGGATTGGCTCCCAAGTCCCCGCATCCCACACCCACAAGCAGAGTGACCGCCCCGACAAGTCCACCAGCCCCGAACAGCGTAGGTCGATTGCGCATTGTCGTATTAGAGCATTTTCGGTGTCTCCCAGAGAGGGCAGGGACTGCCAAATTAGGGCAGCTAAGTGGCCAAAATCGTTCGCGTAGCCGGGCACTCGAAAGGACACCGATGTGCGCTTCGTGCACGGCAGTTGGAAGGTTCTCTCGACGCTGAATTTTTCCGCACAGGGTCGCGCTACGGTTCAGCATGAGCGTCAGCTCTCCACCGGAACTACCGGTCGCTATCGGGCGCCCGATCACGCTCGCGGCTTTCGAAGCGGTTGCTCGCGGACGGCGCAGGGTGGTCTTGGACGCGTGGGCGGCCCAGCGCGTCACGCGTTCGCGAGCGGCGGTCGATGCGCTCGCGGCGCAGGGTGACGAGGCGCCGCGCGTCTACGGTTTGAACACCGGATTCGGTGCGCTCGCCGAAGTGCGGATAGGCGCCCAGCAGATCCGACGCTTGCAGCAGAATCTGGTGCGCAGTCACGCGTGCGGAGTGGGACCCGATCTCGACGCAGCGGCGGTGCGCGGCATGCTGCTGTTGCGCGCACAAACGCTGGCGCTCGGGCACTCCGGCGTGCGCCGCGAGCTGGTCGAGCTCTTGATCGACATGCTCGAACTCGACGTGGTGCCGCGCGTGCCGGCCCAGGGATCCGTCGGTGCGTCGGGTGACCTCGCGCCGCTCGCGCATCTCGCGCTTGCCCTGACCGGCGAGGGCGAGGCGCGCCACGCGGGCGAGCTGCTTCCGGCCCGCGAGGCGCTCGCACGCGCGGGGCTCGCGCCGCTCGAGCTCGAAGCGAAGGAAGGTCTGTCGTTGATCAACGGCACTCAGTACATGGCGTCGCTCGGCGGACTCGCCCTGTGCGACGCGTTCGCGCTCGCGCGAGTCGCGGACATCGCGGGTGCGATGAGCCTCGAGGCGCTGAAGGGCTCGCAACGTCCCTTCGACGAGCGGCTGATGCAGCTCAGGCCGCACCCGGGGCAGGCGACCGTGGCCGCCAACCTGCGGCGCTTGCTCGATCAGAGCGCGATCATGGAGTCGCACGCGGACTGCGAGAAGGTCCAAGATCCGTATTCGCTGCGCTGCATGCCGCAGGTGCACGGTGCCACGCGCGACGCGCTCCACTGGGCACGCGAGGTACTGGAGCGCGAGTTCAACAGCGTCACCGACAACCCGAGCGTGTTTCTCGACGACGCGGGCGCCGCCGACATCATCAGCGGCGGCAACTTCCACGGTCAGCCCGTGGCGTACGCGCTCGATCTCGCCGCGATCGCGTTGGCCGAGCTCGGCAACATCAGCGAGCGTCGCGTCGAGCAGCTGGTCAATCCCGCGCTTTCGAGCGGCCTGACGCCGTTTCTCGCCAAAGGCGGCGGCATGAACAGCGGTTTCATGATCGCTCAGGTGGCGAGCGCCGCGCTGGTCAGCGAAAACAAAGTATTGAGCCATCCGGCCAGCGTCGACAGCATCCCCTCGAGCGCGGGCAAGGAAGATCACGTCAGCATGGGCAGCATCGCGGCCCGCAAGCTGTGCCAGATCGCCGACAACGTGCGCGGATCGCTCGCGATCGAGCTTTTGACCGCGGCCCAGGGCATCGACCAGCGCCGGCCGCTCCGCGCGGGCAGCGGTGTCGAGGCCGCGCACGCCGCGATTCGCGAGGTCGTGCCGCCGCTCGACGAGGACCGCCCACTCTACGCCGACATAGCCCGTGTTTCGGCGTTGATCGCCGACGGCACGCTGCCGCGCCGCGCCGGAACGGTGGATTGACCGCTCAGCTGCCGCCGAATTGCGGCGGGCGCCCGGCGCGGAACGCAGTCACCGCTTCGCGCAGATCGGCGGTGGTGAAATCGATCGCCTGCGCGCACGCTTCGCGCTCGAGCGCCGCGTCGAGCTCGCGCAAGAGCGGCGCCACCATCGTCGCCTTGGCCTGGGCCAGTGCGATCGGCGCCGCCGACGCGATCTGCTCGACGGTGTCCGCGACCAGCTTCGCCAGCTCTTCGCGTGGAACCGCCGCGTTGACGAGCCCGATGCGCTCGGCTTCGCCGCCGTCCAGGAGCTTGCCGGTGAGCAACAGCTCGGAGGTCTTGCTCATGCCGATCAGGCGCGGCATCAGCACCGAGCACCCCATGCCCGGGTGCAGGCCGACGCGCACGAAGTTCGCGCCGAGCTTGGCTTCACGGGCGGCGAGCCGCAGATCGCAGGCCATCGCCAGGCACAAGCCCGCGCCGACCGCGGCTCCGTGCACCACGGCGATACTCGGCACCCGCAACCTCAGCACCGACAGATAGCTCGCGTAGAACTCGACCATCGCGGTGCGGTTCTGCTCGGGGGTGCGCCGGGCGTTGGCGTCGATGACCTCGAAGTCGCCGCCCGCGCAAAACGCGCGGCCTTCGCCCTCGATCAGCACCACGCGCGCCTCGTCGTGGCGATTGACCGCGCTCACGGCGTCGGCGAGCGCGCGCCCCATTTCCACCGTCATCGCGTTGTGCTTGTCGGGCCGGTTCAGCACGATCCGCGTGATCCGGCCGAGTTCGAGGCGCAATTCCGAGTCCGTCACGGCCCCACCCTACACGACTCTGGGGCCACGGCCAGGTCCGCGCTATACGCGCCGGAATGATCGAGCTCGCGCAGCTCGGCCCGGAGCTCCCAGCGGTGGCCCGTCAAGCGATCACCGCTTGGGTCGCGGGCAGCGATCGGCTCGAGGCCGCGCGGCCTGGCGCACCCGCGGCGCCGGTGTTCGTCACCTTGCGCACCAGCGACGGCAAACTGCGCGGCTGCATCGGCTCGCTGGTCGCCGCGGAGCGTGACGTGGTCGCCGAAACCGCGCGCAGCGCCGTGCTCGCGGCCAGCCGCGATCCGCGATTTTTACCGGTGAGCGCGGAAGAGCTGACCGGCTTGTCGATCGAGGTCAGCGTGCTCCTGCCGGAAGAGGCCGTGAGCTCGCCGCGCGAGCTCGATCCGGCGCGCTTCGGCGTGGTGGTTCAGGACGGTAAGGGCCGCCACGGCTTGTTGTTGCCGGACGTGCCCGGAATCGACAGCCCCGAAGAACAGATCGACGTCGCCCGTCAAAAAGCCGGAATCGCTCCCGGCGCGTCGGTCACGCTGCGGCGCTTCGCGGTGCTCAAGTTCCGGGAAGCGTAGGCAGGAACGCGGAGCCCGCGTCGAGCTGCGCGAGCAGCCAGGCGCCCATCCCGCAGCGCACGGCGGCTTCGATCCGATCGCTTCGCCATTGCAAGCGCCGCGCGTCGAAAATCGGATCGGGATCGGTCTGGCTCGCCGCGAAAGCAGCCGCGAGCTCACGCGTGGCTCGGCGCAGACTCGGCCGCTGGCTGACGCGCTCGAGCCACGCCGATAGCGCAGGCCGCTCTGGTCCGGGCGGAGATCCGAGAAACGCCGCCGCGCGCAGGTGAGGCGTGAGCGCGATGTCGGCCAGCGAAAATCTGTCGAGAAACCAGGCGCGCCCCGCGAGCTCGCGCTCGAGAAACGCGTAGTGCGATGCCAGGAGCTCCTTGCAGCGGAGCAACGCCTCCGGCACCGCCTGCAGCACGTCGCGCCGGGTGTGCTTGATGAGTGCCAGCACGAACAAACACGCGTCGACGTCCGTGTCGCTCTTGAGCTCGAGGTAGCGACAGCGGGCGCGAGAGATCGCGTCACTTGGCACCAGCGCGGGCTCGGGAAAGCGCTCCTCGAGATAAGCGCAGATCACCTGGGAATCCGCGATCACGTCCTGGCCGTCGACCAGTACCGGCACCTCGCCGCGGGGATTGAGCCGCAACAGCCGCTCGCGATCCGCGGCATGCCGGAGCTCGTGCTGCTCGAACTCGATGCCCTTTTCGTAGAGCACGGAGCGCACCTTGAACGCGTACGGACTGAAGGGATTGTCGTGGAGCTCGAGCGCCATGGCAGCCGCGCAGGAATGCCACAGGCGGCTTTGACAATCAAAGCGAAACAAAAGATACATTTCGTCAAATGGAATTGCACAACGTCGACCTGAACAAGCTCGCGACGTTCCTCGTGATCGCCGAGTCCGGCGCGGTGACGGCCGCGGCGCAACGCTTGTCGATCACGCGCTCGGCCGTGAGCCACAGCTTGCGGGCGCTCGAAGACGAGCTCGGCGTGCCGCTGTTTCACCGCGCCGGCAAGAGCCTGGTGCTCACCAATCAAGGCCGGCTCCTCAAAAAGGCAGCGAGCGATCTCCGCGATCGGCTCTCGGCCGCGCTGGAAGAAGTGCTGGGGCTCGGGCGCGAGGTCCGCGGCGCGGTTCGGCTCGGGGTGTTTCTCGGTTTCTCGCGCTTTCAGCTCGCCGACGCGATCGGTACCTTTGCCGGCCGCCACCCGCACGCGAGTGTGCGCGTGGCCTACGGTCCGCAGGCGTTTCTGATGGATCAGTTGCTCGCGGGCAAGCTCGACCTGGTGCTTTCCGTGCGTCCGACCGGCGAGCAGGCGCTGCGCGTGCGCTCGGAGCGGCTCAACGCGCGTCCGCTGGTGCTCGCGTTGAAGAAGTCGAAGCGCGGACTCTTGCGCGACTTCGCCCAGGTGAGCGAGCTTTCGATCGTCGACTACTACCAGAGCGATCCTTTGATCGACCGCTGGACGCGCCATCACTTCGGCGGACGCCGCGTGCCGGCGGAGCGAATTCGCGCCTGGGCGGCGAGCACGGATCTCGCGCTCGAGCTCGTGCTCGCCGGCGTCGGCGCCGCGGTGATCCCCCGCGACATCGCGCGCCCGTTCGAGCTGAGAAAGGAGCTTTCGGTCGTCACCGGGCCCGCCGCGCCGCTGCTCGATCACTTGTGGCTGAACGATTTACCCGGCCCGTCGGGTGCGCGGGCGCCCGCGGCGTTTCGCGAGCTACTTCGAGAGCGGCTGGGCGGATCAGCGCCGGGCGCACATTGACTCGGGCGGCGCTCGCGCCGAAAGACGCGAGCGCCACTGCCCCTGTCCGCTCTCAGTGCGTGATGCGCGATCTGAGGAGCACCGTCTCGTACGGGTCCCAGGTCGACACGTTCCAGTAGATGTCGGCGTCGAGGAGGCCGACGCCCTGCGGCTGGGTCCAGACGTCGACGATGTTCGGCCCGTACAGGAACCCGAATGGCGTCAGCAAGTACACGGGGTTCGCCTCACCCGGGACGCACGGAACGCCGAAGCAGCCGGTGCTGTGGATCATTCCCCAAGGGGCGTAGTCGCCGGTCGCGGGGAAGTTGGGGTTACCGGGTGCGTACGCCAAGGCGGGTGTCGACCACGGACCCCACGGGTGGTCCGCCCAGCGGAAGTGGATCGCGCCCTGCGGATCGTGCTGGACGTACGGCGTGTTGACGGTCGCGAACCCGCTGATGATCGCCTGCGGGATGTCGCCGCCGTACAGCATGACCCACTTGTTGATCGTCGGAACGAAGCTTATCGACATCTGGTCCACGATGTCGAACGTCTCGTTGACGTCGTTTAGCGTGACGCCGGCGGCGTCGCCCGGAACCGTCGAGTAACCGCCCGCAGCCGTGCGGTAGTTCGGCGTCCAGGCGAAGGTCGCGTTCGCGCTGTAGGTCGGCAGATTGACGTAGGCGAAGTAGAGCTTCAGCGCGCGCCCCTGCGACTTCGCGCCGACGAATCCCGCGCGGCCCCAGAGGAACACCTTGGGTTGCTTGGGCGGCGCCGGCGTGGAGTTCGTGATGGTGTGGTAGTCGAACGCTCCGCCCGGCGTGTAGTCGACGACCGTGCGCGCGACGACGTTGGTGAACTTGTTGGTGGGCCACACCTTCGTGTAGTACTGCTCCTCGATGTTCAGGCCGATGTCGGAGTTGCCGACGCGCATGTCCTGAACGGTTGAGAGCAGTCGGGATTCGAGATTCGCGACTCCGAACGTGTTGTCCCGGCAGATCCCGCCGCCCGCGCCGGGCACGGGATTGCAGGCCGCGGCACCCGGACACGAGCTTCCGCTGGCGAGATTGACGCACGGCACGGCAGTCTCGCCGCTGGTGCCGGCGCAGATGCCGATAGCCGTGTCGCAGGTGTAGCTGTTCGGGCACGGCGCCGCGTTCGAACACTGGTGGTAGACGCTGCGCGTGAAGATGGCGAACGCCCCGGTCCCGCCGTTCGAGAAGCCCGCCACCGGTGTGCGGCCGAGCCCCATGGTGAGAAGTGGACCACCGAAGCCACCGTCGTAGAGCACCAATGGCGCGACCTTCGCGATCGCATTGATGCGCATCGTCACGGGCGGACCCTTGGCGTGCCAGGGGAAGTCCCCGGGCGGCGGGGCGTTGCCCGGAAGCCCGACCCAGGTCGTCACCGAAGCGCCGTTCGGAAAGGCGAGCAGATCGACGTTGCCCTGCGCGTCGTCCCCGAGCGGACCGATGGGAACGCCCAGGGTGTTCGACCAGGAGTCGCCGTAGAGTACCCGCAGCTTGGTACCGTGTTGATAAGTGATACCCAGATCTGTTCCATAAAATCCGATGCCCCCCTGACCGGGCGCCGGCGTGGCATAGGTGCCGCCGAGCGGCGCAAGCTTGGTAGGTGTCGTCGTGATAGTCGGCGCAGCAAGGGCAGTCGATGTCCCCGCCGCTAGTGCCAGGCCCGCAAGGACGGACCAGTGCTTCAATCGGCTCATTGTGTTCCTCTCACCGCGCGTGTGTGCGGAGACGCGTCCAGCCGCGCTCCCGCTCCGAGCGGCCGCGGCCGACCCTAGTCCGCCCGTGGGCGAGTGAGGCATCTTTTTCTCGTTCTGATTTCACGGACAATCGAAGCGCGTCGGTGAAAAAAGGGCGATCGAGTGTGCCGTGTTTCCCGATAGCGCCAGGTCGGCCACGATTTCTCCAATCACGGGCGCGAACTTGAATCCGTGTCCGGAAAAGCCTCCGGCCAGGATGACGTTTGGCCGCGCTGGATGCGCACCAAGCACGAAGTGACGATCAGGCGTGTTGGTATTCATACACACCTTCCCGCGCGCCGCGGGCTTGTCCAGGCGCGGTACACAGCGGGCCAAGAACTCCCGCACATCGTTTTCGTCCGCAGCGCTCACCTTTCGATCGATGTCGTCGGCCGTGACTGTCGCGCCCCCGTAGTGGCGCGCCGCTTTGACGCCCGCTGCGCCCAGCATCGGGATCCCGTAATAGGAGAGCCCCGGCGTCGAGAAGACGTAGTTGAAGAGCGGCAAGCGCTCTGGTCCGAAGTCCTGGGCCGACTCCGGCACGAACCAGAGCTCCACTTGGCGCTCGACGACGAGCGGCGCCCGCGATGACGACCACAAGCTCGGGAGCCACGGCCCCGCGGTCAGCGCCAGTGCTCCCGCCGAATACTCGGCCCGCGAGGTCCGGACCGCGACGCCGGACGCACCGGCCTCGATGCTCGAAACGCGCTCCGACGCATGGACCGCGGCTCCGTGTTGCCGCGCCAGTCGCACGCAGGCGTCGAGACACTGGTCCGCCAGCAGCACGCCTGCTTCGTGTTCCAGAATGGCGACGCCGCCGTCACTCGCTCGGAGCGCGGGGTAGCGTTTTTCCAGCTCGGCCTGGTCGATCAACTCGTGCGCAAGGCCGTGGCGCTCCACGCTGTCTCGCACTCCGCGCATGACGGGATTTTCTCCGGGTCCAATCAAGAGTCCGCCGGTCATGAGCAGCAAGCGCGCGCCGCTTTCCTGCTCGAGGGTTTGCCACAGCGCCTGCGCCCGCTGCGCCAGCGTCACGTACGCGGGATCGGTGAAGTATGCCTTCCGAAAAGCTCTACTTGTACTGCGCGAGCTGCCCAGGGTGTGCGAGAGCTCGAATTGCTCGATGCCGAGCACGCGGGCGCCGCGTTTCGCAAGCTCGTAGAGCGCAGCGCTGCCCATTCCCCCGAGACCCACCACGATCACGTCAAACACACCGAACGGTGCGAACGTCGTTTGGTACACGTGCACGGGGTTCGCGGTTGCTTCCGATTGCGCTCCGACGGATGGCGGGATCCGTGGGCGCACCGACCCCTGCATCTCGTGCGCCCCTGACCTCACCAGAACGTGTGAATGCTTGCCCGAGTCCCGCCTAGTGTCGTGCGGGCCGCAGTCCTGACGCGCTCCCGCAACGGCTTCAAGGCGTTCAAGCGCAACTTTCGAGAAGTAAAGGTGCGCGAAAAGAAGGAGTAGCTCGCCGACCGCGAGAAAAAGTGATCGGCGGAGGATGCGAGCGCCATAGGCCGGATAGAACCATGGTGAGCTCCAGATCTGCGGGGTGGCCGGTCGCCCTGTGCACGGCGCTGGCGGTTCTTGGCGGGTGCCGGGAGCGCATAACGCGCCCGGCCGAGGAAACACAGTTCCAGCTGGGCCTGGAGGCGGCCCCCTTGACCTACCAGGCGAAGCTCGTGGAGAGCCCGGAGCGTAGGAAGGATAATTTCGGCGGCAGCGTCGCCACGAATGGGGACACTGCGGTGATCGCTCAGGGGGGCTGGGGGAGCAGCGTTGGCGACGAGTTCGCGTTCGTGTTCGAGCGCTCGGGAACGGTGTGGACCCAACGGCAGGTTCTGACCGGGAGCATCGGCCCTCAAGTTAACCTTTTCGGATGGGATATCGCGATGTCCCGCGACACCATCGTGGTCGGCGCGCCCAGGGACGGAGCGAACCTGGGCGGGTTGGTCCATGTTTTCGTACGCTCGGGTTCGAGCTGGGTACGGCAGCAAACGCTTGCGCCGAGTGATAGCAGCGGCTTTTTCGGAGCGTCGGTGGCGATTTCCGGCGACACAATCGTCGTCGGATCAGAATATCAGGCGTCGGCCTTCGTCTTCGCCCGCACGGGCTCGACCTGGACCGAGCAGCAGAGGCTCGTGGCGCCGGACGCGGACGATCCCGAAGCACGTTCCAGTTTCGGACAAGACGTCGCGATCTCGGGCGACACATTGGTGGTGGCGGACGGAGCGCGCGAAGCGGTGCATTTTTACCGGTGGAACGGGGCACTCTGGGCGGAAGAGTCGATGGTCCGCCTGAACTCTCCTTTCCGCGTAGCCATCGAGGGTGATACTGCGCTCGTGAGCTCCTTCCGTGGGGAAGACGTCTACGAATGGTTAGGCGAGGGGATCAACGTGTTCGTGCGGGAGGGAGCGACCTGGACATGGACGCAAGTTCTCGAACTGAGCGAGCAGGAAAGGCTCGCTGGGAGCTTGGCGCTGTCTGGGGAAACGGCGCTGTTCTCCACTTCCTCCATACACTACACGACTCCTCCGACCTACTACGGTTCGGTCCACATGCTGAAGCGCGACGGGGGGAATTGGAACGGCGGAGGACAGCCGCTCAGGTCCGAGGTGCCGAACGACTGCTTCGGCGATGCTTCCGCGCTGTCGGCGGGTACGGTGTTCGTCGGTGCCAGGTGTGACGAGTCGGACTACGGAGCCGTCCACGTATTCACCACCGACCCGCGCAGCGCGGCGCCCATCGCGTTGAGTCCTTCCGGCTCTATCGACACGAACTGGCCGCGCTACCGGTTCACCGGAATCGACGGCGCGACCGCGTACGAGCTCGAGCTTTCGGGCACGATTCAGGTCTTCACCGCCGCCGAAGCCGGTTGCGCCGCCGGCACCGAGTGCTCGGTGAGACCGTCGACCACTCTGCCGCAGGGCGAGAGCACCTGGCGCGTCCGCGGCTCTACCCTCGGCGCGACGACCCCATGGTCGAATTCGTTGACGGTTTCCGTTGCGCAAGCGGCAGAGGCACCCGCGAGCGCGCCGGCTGGCATCGCGCCCGGGGGCTTGGTCGCGACGACCACGACCCCGACCTATCGCTGGAACGCGGTGCCCGGGGCCACCCGCTACACGCTCTGGGTCAACGATGCCACTGCCTCGAGCCAGGTGCCGCCCAGAACTTTGCGCGAGCTCTACCAGGCGGCCGAGCTTGGCTGCGAGGCGGGAGGTGAGTGTGCGGTGACACCGGCCAAGGCGCTCGCCAGTGGACCTGCAAAATGGTGGGTGCGCGCCGAAAATCCGGTGGCCATGAGCGTGTGGAGCGTAGCGCTCGATTTCACGGTCAGCCCGCCGGCTCCCACGCTCGGTCCGACCCTGATCGATCCGGTGGGCAGCGTCGCCGCCGGCACCGTCACGTACCGCTTCAACTCGGTGCCCCATGCGGTCGACTATTTTCTCTGGGTCAACGATCACACGGGCCCGACGCTGAAACAGGTGTATTCGGCGGTGAGCGCGAACTGCGCGAACGGCGGGATCTGTTCCATCACTCCCACGACACCCCCGGGGGTCGGGCCGCGCACGTGGTGGGTGCGCGGGCAAAACCTGATGGGATCAGGCCCGTGGAGCGCGGGCAAGGCGTTCACGATCGCGGGCGGCTCGCCGCCGAGCACGGCGACCTTGCTCGCTCCCAGCGGCTCGATCACTTCGACGACTCCGATGTACGCGTGGAGTGCGGTGAGCGGCGCGACGAGGTATCAGCTCTGGGTCGGCAACAGCTCGGGCAGGGTGCTGAAACAGTTCTTCAAGCCAGTCGAAGCCGGTTGCGACGACGGCACGTGCGAAGCGACTCCGACGACGCCCGTGCCCGCGGGCAGTGCGACCTGGTGGATCCAGGCTGACAACGACGCGGGTCCCGGAGCCTGGGTGAGTCAGGCGTTTGCCGTCGCACCGCGTTGAGCGACAGTTTCTTTCGCTTCCTGGTGGGCGCAGCAGGGATCGAACCTGCGACTTCGTCCGTGTGAAGGACGCACTCTACCGCTGAGTTATGCGCCCGGCGGGCTCGCGGGAGCCGCCGAAGGCGGGCTCAATAGCGCGCCCCGTTCGCGCCGGCAAATCAGAACCGCGCCCGGCTCTTGTGATGCTATAGCGTGCGGCCCGATGTCGACGCCGAATCCGGGACCCCAGGAGGCCGGTACCAGCAGCGCCCGGCGCCGCGATCGCACGATCGGGCTCATGATCGTGGCGGCGGCGTTTGCAGGGGCTCTCTGCATCTCGTGGTGGGCGAAGGTCAAATCGCGCCCCGAAACCAGCGCGCCCCCGGGGCCGCCGACGACCGAGGGCATCATCGGGTTTCCGGAGCGAGTGGACCCGGTGAGGACACTCCCGGCGGTGCGGGCGCTGACCAAGCGCGTGCTCCTGCGCGGCATCGTGATCGAGGGCGTGAAGGCCGACGGGCTCGTGGACGTGAGCGAAGGCCCGGGCCGCGTGCGTTACGTGTTTCAGAGTCCGCCGGGGCAAGGTCCCCAGCCCGCGCGCGAACCCGGAAGCCTGCCCCGCCGCCCCTTCTGCGGAAAGCAGACGGTGCACCTGCGGCGCGAAGGGCTCGTCGCGGATCCGGACCTGGCGGAGTACCCGTGCGGCCCGCAGCACATCGAGCACCTTCAGGATCCGCGCTGCGGACCGCGCGAGGTGTGGCAGAAGGCGCTCGCCAAGGGCGCGCCGCGCGATCGAATGGCGCGCATCGAGTATTACCGGGCGCACGGCGGGCCGGCGTGGCGCTTCGAGCTTCCGGGCACGAGCTATCGCTTCAGTCTCTATGGCGACTGCAGCCAGGAGCTCGACCCGGGTGAAGCATACGGCAGCGTGCCTTGAGCTAACGCCGAGCTCGGGCGGGGGAAGTCTTGCGCGGGCGTGCGCGTTTTTTTGGTTTTTTCGGCGCGATGCCCGCCACCCGCTGCGACTCCAGGAAAGTGCGGAGCGTCTCGGAGGTCACGAGCATGATCGCCGCTGCTAGATAGGGGAGCGCGAGGATCAGCGCGGACGCCACTTCGGTGGCGGAATGCGGAGTGGACTCCAAGAGCAACCTGGCGGGCACCAGCAGCGGGCCCAGGCAAAACACGGCCAAGATCCAGCGCGCCGCGTTGAACCCACGCCAGGTGAAGTAGCAGAGCACGCAGTGGGCCAAAAACCGGGGGATCGCCGCCAGCACCGTGGTCTGAACGTGCGACATGAGCTGCATGACCGCGGTCAGGAAGCTCGCGGTGAGCACGATGATGATGGCGCCGGTGGCGACGCTTCTCCCGCGTGCCACCCGATCGCGCCGCGTGAGCTCGGATTGCCACGGGCGAGGCGCGATCGCTTCGGCCGCGTTCGGTTCCGGCGCGCCGTCGCGAGCCGCCGCGTCGCGCGAGCTGAAGCGACAGAGTCCACTGCAGTACAGGTTGCCGTCGGGATCCCGCACCGGCTTGCGCGGAAGCGGCGCCTCGCAGCGGGCACAGGTGTCGGCCGAGCTCATGCGTTCGAGCCACGGTAAGAGAGCTTTCGAACGCGTGCAATCAAGCGCCGGGCGGTTCGAACAAGCGCTTTCCGAGGCGCGCCCAGAGCTCGTCGCGGCCGTCACCGGTTTCCGCTGAAAATCCGATCACGGGCCGCTCGAGCGCGCGGGCGATCTGGGCGAGCGCGGGTTTTCGTTCCGCGTTACGCAGCTTGTCGAGCTTGGTGGCGACGGCGATCGTGTGCGGCGCAGGGCGCGCCACGCGCGGCTTGTCGGCGAGCAGCGTCATCAAGTC
>Ga0111538_10006905_pt1 | contig 15329 bp, 10 predicted proteins | sample SoiMethybrSBSTD1_FD_79669 | JGI IMG/M metagenome (GOLD analysis project Ga0111538, IMG submission 79669) | Bulk soil microbial communities from a Populus tree surrounding site in Tennessee, USA - Soil MetaG P. TD hybrid SBSTD1 (version 2)... | ecosystem: Environmental > Terrestrial > Soil >...
AATGTGCCGGAAGGCGCTCGTCCTTCTCTCTCCGCATCAGCGCGGAGCCTGGTCCGAGACAATCGAGCGGCAAGAGGCGTGCCTTGTTCGGCCGCGTGTGTCCTGGCGCACACTGCGCAGCTTGTACGTGCGACAGCGGCGAGCTCCTGCCGTCGGCTCTACGCCTCGTCCTCGTCGTCCGCGCTCGACGGCGACGCCGTCGCCAGCCGATACCCTGGGCCCGCGCGGACGAAGCCGGCGGCCGCGAGGAACGGGCCGAGCGGGCTCTCCGCGAGCGCGGGCGGTTCGCCCACGGCCCAGCCGAGCGCGCCGCAGCTCGTCCTCTCGCACCAGCGCAGCAGCGCTCGCGCCGCGGCCGTCGCGACGCGAGCCCGCGCGGGCTCGTCGTCCGGCAGCAGCGGCGTCAGCTGCCGTCCGCGCGGGGCGAGCGTGGCCGCGAGCACGCCGTCGACCAGCACCACGTGCGTCCGGGCCGCGCGTGCGAGCCGTACGGTCGGACGCGGCTCGGCCTCGCTCTCCGGTTGCTTCGGCCAGGGAAGCGCGGCGCCGTAGGGGTTCGCCGGATCGGCCGCCGCCAGCACGACCGCCTGCGGCGCCTCGGGATCCGGATCGCGCGCGGCGCGGAGCGCCTCGAGCGCGCCGGGCTCGGCGAACTGCAGCCCGCCCATTCCGGTGACGAAGTAGCCCCGCCGGATGCGGCCGGCCTCCTCGAGCGCGCGCAGCACCGGGTAGATCGCTGGAAAGCCGCCGGGCACCTGCTCGAACGCCACCGCGTCGCGCGTCAGGACGCCGTGACGCTTCAGCAGCTGCTCGGCCAGAGCCTTGAGCCGCTCCGTCGGCGTCGGCCCCCGCTCCTTCCGCGCGACGAGGCTGAAGCGCCCGACCGCGGCGGCCGGCACCTGGCGCCGCGACCGGAAGCCCGACGCGCGCGGACGGCGATCGGCTCGCGGCGCGCGCGCGGCCAGGAGCGCGCGCAACGGCGCGAGCGTGTCGCTCGTGACCTCGCCCGCCCAGGCGAGGTCCCAGAGCGCCTCCACGACGGGCTCCGCCAGGCCAGAGCCCGACGCCTCGTGAATCTCGCCGAAGAACGAGGCGCCGCGGCGCTCCAGGTGCTCGCGAATCCGCGAGTGAAGCTCGCCCTTTGGCGGCTCGGGTCGCGCGGGCAGGAGCCGCGCCAGCGCGTCGGTCAGGAAGAGCGCGATCCGGCCGTCGCGCTCGCCGAGCGCCCCCTGGCCGACCCAGACGAGCTCGCCCGCCGCGAGCAGCGTGTCGAGATCCTCCGGGCGGTAGCCGTGAACGCGGCCGCGCAGCACGTCGCGCTCGAGGATCGAGGCCGGCAGCACGGCGCCCTGCAGCTGCTCGACCACGTCGAGGAGCGCATCGGGGCCGCGGCGACCGCCCGACTCGCCCAGCCCTTGCCACGAGACCATGAGCCGCGCGAGCGCCTCGGGCGCCACCGGCTCGACCTGCTTGCGCAGCGCGGCGAGCGATCGGCGCCGCAGCGCCTTCAGCACGTCGGCGCCGCACCACTCGAGGCCGTGGCCGCCGGGCCGGAACTCGCCCTGGACCACGCGCTCGTCGCGTGCGAGCGAGGCGAGCGCCTGCTCGACCGCGTCCTCCGAGACCCCCAGGCGGCGGGCGGCTTCCTGCGCGTGGAACGGCCCGTGCGTGCGTGCGTAGCGCGCGACCAGGTCGAGGAGTGCTCTCGGCTGCGGCTCGAGGAACGCTTCCGGGATCCCAGCCGGGAGCGACGCGCCGAGCCCGTCGCGCAGGCGGCCCGCGTCCTCGGCGGCCGCGTGGCGCTCCTCGCCGGCGACGCGCACCGTGATCGCGCGCGCCTCCGCGGCGAGCGCCGCGAGCCAGCTCCGGGCGGCGTCCTCGGCGGCCTGCCCCGCAGGCGGCCGCACGCGCGCCGCGACCTCCGCGAGGGACAGAGCGCCGAGCCGTCGTAGCAGGTCGTGGACGCCGTCTGCGCTCGCGGCTCCGCGTCCCTCGCCGAACGCCTGTAGCGCGAGCTCGAGGTCGGCGAGCGCCGCGCGGTCGACCAGCTCCCGCAGCTCGGCGCCGCCGACCAGCTCCCGGAGCTGCGCGGTGTCGACGCTCAGCGCCTGCGCGCGCCGCTCGGCGAGCGGCGCATCGCCGTCATAGAGGTAGTTGGCGACGTAGCCGAAGAGCAGCGACGACGCGAAGGGCGAGGGCGCCTGCGTGTCGACGGTGACCAGCCGGACCTCGCGCCGCTCGACCGCGCGCGCCAGCTCCACGAGCGCCGGCACGTCGAACACGTCCTTCAGGCACTCGCGCGCCGCTTCCAGCACGATCGGGAACGCCGGATAGCGCGCGGCGATCTGCAGCAGCTCGTGGGCGCGCTTCCGCTGCATCCAGAGCGGCGAGCGCTGTCCGGGCCGCCGCCGCGGCAAGAGCAGCGCGCGCGCCGCCGCCTCGCGGAAGTGCGCGGCGAACAGGCTGGTCGCCGGCAGCTCGCGCACCACCAGCTCCTCGATCGCGTCGGCCGGCGGCAGCAGCTCCGCCGCTTCGGGGGGCCGCTCGCGCTCCGGCAGCCGCAGCACGATGCCGTCGTCGCTCCAGACCGACTCGAGCTCCAGCTCCCCGCGCTCGCGCAGGTGCGCGGCGAGCGCGATCGTCCAGGGGGCGTGCACGCGGCCGCCCCAGGGCGACAGCAGGATCAGCCGCCAGTCCCCCATCTCGTCGCGCGTGCGCTCGAGCACGAGCGTCTTGTCGTCGGGCAGGCTGGTGGTGGCCGCGCGCTGGTCGTCGAGGTACTGCACCAGGTTGTGCGCGGCTCGCGCGTCGAAGTCGTGCTCGCCCCGCAGCCGCTCGCGCGCCGCTTCGCGCGGCAGCGCCGCGAGCTCGCGCGTCAGCCGGCCGATCGCGCGCCCGAGCTCGACCGAGCGCGCGCCGCGGTCGGCCTTCCAGAACGGCATCTCGCCCGGCTCGCCGGGAGCCGGGTCGACCAGCACGCGGTCGTGGGTGATCGCGACGATGCGCCAGCTCGAGGCGCCGAGCACGAACACGTCCCCCTCGCGGCTCTCGAACACCATCTCCTCGTCGAGCTCGCCCACGCGCCGGCCGGCTCCGGCGCCCGCAGCCAGGAAGACGCCGTAGAGCCCGCGGTCGGGGATCGTCCCGGCATTGGCGACCACCACCTGCTGCGTGCCCTCGCGCGCGCGCACCACGCCGCGCCTTCGATCCCAGACGATGCGCGGCCGCAGGCCCGAGAAGTCGTCGGCCGGGTACCGGCCGGCCAGCATGTCGAGGACACCCTCGAAGGCGGCGCGGCCGAGGCCCGCGTACGGGGCGGCCCGGCGCACGAGCGCGTAGAGCTCGTCGACCGGGTACTCGCCCTGTGTCGCCACCGCGGCCACCTGCTGTGCGAGCACGTCGAGCGGGTTCTGGGGGACGCGCGTCTCTTCGACCGCGGCCTGCTTCATCGCGCGCGTGACGGCCGCCGTCGCCAGCAGGTCCGCGCGGAACTTCGGGAACAGCACGCCGCGCGAGACCGCCTCCACCTGGTGGCTGGCGCGCCCGATCCGCTGCATCCCGCTCGCGACCGTGACCGGCGTCTCGATCTGGATCACGAGGTCGACGGCGCCCATGTCGATCCCGAGCTCGAGCGTCGAGGTGGCGACGAGCGCCTTGAGCGTGCCGGCCTTCAGCGCCTCCTCGATCAGCTGGCGCTCCTCGCGCGCGATCGAGCCGTGGTGCGCGCGGGCCAGCTCCTCGCCCGCGAGGTCGTTGAGCGCCGTCGCCAGCCGCTCGGCGAGCCGCCGCGCGTTGACGAACAGGATCGTGGAGCGGTGCTGGCGCACGAGCTCGAGCAGCCGCGGGTGCATCGCCGGCCAGATGCTGCGCTCCTCGGGCGCCGCCGCCTTTTCCGCGTCGGATGTCGGCGGCGCGGGCGCCGGGCGACCCATGTCCTCGACCGGCACCTCGACCCGCAGGTCGAAGGCCTTCGTGGCGCCGGCATCCACGATCGTCACGGGCCGCGGCTTCCACTTGCGCACGCCCTCCCCGCCGCCCAGGAAGCGCGCGACGGTCTCGAGCGGCCGCTGCGTCGCCGAGAGCCCGATCCGCTGCAGCGGCCGGCGGGCCACGTCCTCGAGCCGCTCCAGGGAGAGGGAAAGGTGGGCGCCGCGCTTGGTGCCGACGACCGCGTGGATCTCGTCCACGATCACGGTCTCGACCGACGCGAGCGTCGCGCGCGCCCGCGAGGTGAGCAGCAGGAAGAGCGACTCGGGCGTCGTGATCAGGATGTCGGGCGGCTGGCGCAGCATCCGCGCCCGCTCGGCCGCCGGCGTGTCCCCCGTGCGGATCCCGACGAGCGGCACGTGGTACGTGTCGCCGCGCCGCTCGGCGGCGGCGGCGATTCCCGCGATCGGAGCGCGCAGATTGCGCTCGACGTCCACGGCGAGCGCCTTGAGCGGCGAGACGTAGACGACCCGGCAACGCTCGCCCTTCCGCGGGGCCTCGCCGAACATGAGGCGGGACGTCGCCGCCAGGAACGCTGCGAGCGTCTTCCCCGAGCCGGTGGGCGCGAACACGAGCGCGCTCGCGCCGCTCGCGATCGCGGGCCAGGCGAGCTGCTGCGCGCGCGTGGGGCGCTCGAACGTCTCCGCAAACCACTCGCGGACCGCCGGCTCGAAGGGCAGCTCCACAGTAGTAGAGTACGCGGGCCATGTCCTTCCGGATCCCCGCGGGCAGAATGCGGCTGCTCGCCCTGTCCATGGCGCTCGCCGGGGCGGCGCTCCTGGCTCCCCAGGCGCCGGCCGCCACGAGCGTTCCCGCTCCGGAGTCGGTCCTCGGGTTCGTGCCGGGCGAGGACCGGAAGCTCGCCGACTGGAGCCAGGTGCTCGCCTACCTGCGGGCGCTCGACGCCGCGTCCGACCGCGTGAGCGTCGAGGAAGTGGGACAGACGACGCAGGGCCGGCCGTTCGTGATGGCGACCGTCACCTCCGGGGCGAACCACGCGCGGCTCGAGGAGATCCGGCACGCGAACGCGCGGCTCGCCGATCCGCGCGGGCTCGGCGACGACGAGGCCGAGCGGCTCGTGCGCCAGGGCAAGGCGATCGTGGCGATGGCCTACTCGATCCACTCGACGGAAGTCGGCGGAACGCTCGCGGCGCTCAAGCTGCTGCACCGGCTCGCCGCGAGCGACGACGCGCGGATCCGCGCGATGCTCGACGAGGTCGTGCTGCTCGTGATCCCGTCGCACAATCCCGACGGCACCGAGCTCGTGACGCACTGGTACCGGCAGCAGCTCGGGACGCCCTTCGAGGGCAGCTCGCCGCCGGTGCTCTACCACCCGTACGTCGGCCACGACAACAACCGCGACTGGTACACCTTCACGCAGGCGGAGACGCGGGCGACGGTGCGCGCTCTCTACCAGCGCTGGCACCCGCAGATCGTCCACGACGTCCACCAGATGGGAGCCCGCGGCGCGCGGCTGTTCGTGCCGCCCTACACCGACCCCTGGGAGCCCAACGTCGATCCCGCGCTGACGGCCGCCGTGGGCGCGCTCGGCTCGCACGTCGCGTCGCGCCTGCTGACGGAGGGCCGCACCGGGATCGTGACCGGCGCGCTCTTCGACGCCTGGACACCCGCGCGCGCGTACGCGCACACCCACGGCGGCGTGCGGATCCTGTCGGAGACCGCCTCGGCGCGGATCGCCTCGCCGCTCGAGGTGAGGAGCGAAGAGCTCGAGGGGCGCGCGTCGGAGTACGACGCGCGGCGGCCGTCCGCCAACTTCCCGGCGCCGTGGCCGGGCGGCACCTGGCGGCTCTCCGACATCGTGGACACGCAGCTGCGGGCGTCGCTCGCCGTGCTCGAGCACGCGGCGCAGAATCGCGAGCACTGGCTGCGCACGGCACTCGCCGTCAACCGCCGGGCGAGCGCGCGGCGCGAGCCCTTCGCCTTCGTGATCCCGCCCGAGCCTCGGGATGCCGCTGCGCTCGCGCGGCTCGTCGACGTGCTGCGCACCGGCGAGGTCGAGCTGCTGCAGGCGGGAAAGGCCTTCGGCGCCGACGGCCGGCGTTACGCGGCGGGCGCGCTCGTCGTCCGCATGCAGCAGCCGGCGAGCGCCTTCGCGAAGATGCTGCTCGAGCGCCAGGCCTACCCGGACCTGCGCGACTACCCCGGAGGGCCGCCCCGGCAGCCCTACGACGTGACGGCCCACACGCTGCCGCTGCTCTTCGGCGTCGACGTCGACGCCGTCAAGGCCCCGTTCGACGCCGAGCTCGCTCCGCTCGCGGACGCCTCGCTTCCGAAGGGCCGCATCGAGGGTCGCGGGCCGCGGCTGGCGCTCGGCCATGCGAGCGGCGAGCTCGTCGCACTCTCGCGGCTGCTCGCGGCGGGCGTCCCGGTGCGCTGGACGCTCGACCCCGTCGAGGAAGGCGGCCGGCGCTTTCCGGCCGGAACGCTCGTGCTTCCCGCCTCGGCGCGGCGAAAGCTCGAGCCGATCGCCGCCGAGCTCGGCATCGTCGCGCGCGGGCTGCGGGCCGAGCCGCGGAGCCTCGCGCTCCGGACCCCGCGCGTCGGGCTCTACCGCTCCTGGGTGCCGTCGATGGACGAGGGCTGGACGCGCTACGTGTTCGAGAAGGAGATGGCCGTCGCATACCAGCCGCTCGTGGACAAGGAGGTGCGGGCGGGACGCCTCGCCGAGCGCTTCGACGCGATCGTGCTGCCCGATCAGACGGCGGCCGCGCTGCGCGACGGACACGCTAAGGGCTCGATGCCCGAGGAGTACACGGGCGGACTCGGCGACGCCGGAGCCGCGGCGCTCCGCGCCTTCGTCGAGGCCGGCGGCACGCTGGTGACGCTCGACTCGGCGAGCGCCTACGCGATCGAGGCGCTGTCGCTGCCGGTCAAGAACGCGCTCGCCGGCGTCGACTCGAAGAGCTTCTACTGCCCGGGCTCGATCCTGCGCGTGAGCGCCGACACGGGGCGCCCGATCGCGCACGGCCTGCCTGCAGAGCTGCCGATCTGGTTCGAGGGCTCGCCCGCATTCGAGACGACCGGTGCCGCCGCGTCCCTCGCGCGCTACTCCGACGAGAATCCGCTGCTGTCGGGCTTCCTGCTGGGCGCCGAGCGCCTGAAGGGGCGCGCCGCGCTCGTCGAGGTGCCGCTCGGGCGCGGCAAGGTCGTGCTGTTCGGCTTCCGCCCGCAGTACCGCGCCCAGAGCCGCGTCACCTACGCCGCGCTCCTGAACGCGCTCTACCTCTCTGCGGCGCGTCCCTGAGGCGTCCGGCCGTATCTCTGGAGCGCCCTGCCGCGCGCGCTCCGTCGTGTCAGGCGGCCACCTTCGGATGATGGCGCGTGATCAGGAGGTCGTACACGAAGCCTCCCACGATCGCGCCGAGGCAGGGCGCGACGATCGGCACCCACCACCAGCCGTTCCCCCCGCGGAAGACGTCGCCGCCCCATCCAGCGAGCGCCGTGAAGAGGCGGGGGCCGAAGTCGCGCGCCGGGTTGATCGCGTACCCCGCGTTGTGGCCGAAGCTCATGCCGATCACGGCGACGAGAGCCGCCACGAGCACCGGACCGCCCGCTGCCGGACCGGCGTTCCTGCGGTCGGAGATCGCGAAGATCCCGAGCATCAGGAGCGCCGTGCCCACGACCTGGTCGACGAAGCCACCGGCGAGGCCGACGTACGGCTGCGGGTAGGTGGCGAAGATGCCGGCCGTGGCGGTCGCCCCGCTCACCGCGCGAGCGCCCCCGTCGAAGTGGTCGAACGCCTCGCGGTACGTCACGTACGTGAGCGCGGCGCCCGCGAACGCCCCTGCAACCTGGGCCGCCACGTAGGCCGGCAGCTTGCCCCAGGGAAAGCCGCGGAGCGCCGCGAGCGCCAGCGTGACCGCGGGATTGAGGTGGGCCCCCGAGACCCCCGCCGAGGCGTAGATTCCGAACATCACCGCGAGCCCCCACGCGAGGTGGATTCCGAGGGCCGACCCGTCGGCGCCCCCGCTCAGGACCTTCTGGGCCACGACGCCGGTGCCGAACGCGATGAGCACGAAGGTGCCGAGGAACTCGGCGGCGGCTTCCCGAGCAGTGCCTTGGAGCATGCGCGGATTATAGGGAGGTTTGAAAAGCCGGCGGTGTATCGGCTACGATGGTTTCCCCGCTTGGGAGATCGTCCAACGGTAGGACACATGGCTCTGGACCATGGAATCGGGGTTCGAATCCCTGTCTCCCAGCCAATTCCCCCGCAATCGACGCCAGGAACCTACGCGCTCGAGACCTCGGCGATGAAGCCGGCGACGAGACGCTGGATCTGGTCCGGCGCCAGGTCGTAGCGCGCACGGCCGTCGGGCTGGCCGAGATTGCCGCTGATGACGAAAGCGCGTAGCCCCGCCTGGGCCAGGCTCTTGGCCTGCGCGATGCTGAGCCCCCCGACCACCTGCACCGGGGCGGTGTCGCCGACCCGCTTGAAGGCCGCGCGCGCCACTTCCTCGAGGTAGTGGCTTTCGATGAGTGCCGGGTCGGCGCGCCGCGCGTCGGCTTGCAGGTGAACGCCGACCCCATCCACTCCCGCCTCGAGCATGCCCAGCGCGACCTCGACGGCCTGCGCGGGCTTGCCCTGGTGCGGCACCATGATGTCGGCAAAGGCGAGCCGCGGCAGCGCAGGGTCGGCGCTCCTCCACTCGTCGCGCACGGCGCAGATCGCCTTCGCCGTATCCATGCCGGCGAGCGCCAGGAAATCGACGATGTTGCCGCCGCCCGAATAGACCGCGCGCGCCTCGAAGGCGCCGCCGTCCATGGTCTTCATGTCGGCCAGCAGGAGCGCCTCGGGAAACCTCTGGCGGAAGGCGGGCACGACGTTGGAGACGCCTTCGTTCTTGAGCAGCGGCGTCCCCATCTCCACGATGTCGACCCCGCCCGCCAGCGCCGCACCGGCAACGCCGAGGCCCTGCTTCAAAGTCGCCACGTCGACCGAGATCTGGAACGAGAATCGCGTTCTGAGCCGATCGACGACGCGGGCGGAGGTCGGATGGGTCACCTTCGTCACCTCCTGGGCCCAGGCGGAGCGGGGCCGCATCATCCCGAAGACGGCGCCGACGGTCAGCGCGGATGCTTTCCGGCGCTCCATGACCGCAATAGCTTAGCCCCGCCGCGCTTTCTCGATCGTGGCGACGTCGATTTTCTGCATCGTCATCATCGCGTCGAAGGCGCGCTTGGCCTCGGCGCCGCCCGCCGCGAGCGCGTCGGTCAGCACGCGCGGGGTGATCTGCCAGGAGAGACCCCAGCGGTCCTTGCACCAGCCGCAGTCGCTCTCCTTGCCGCCGTTCTTGACTATCGCGTTCCAGTAGCGGTCCGTCTCTTCCTGGTCGTCCGTCGCGATCTGGAAGGAAAAGGCCTCGCTCTGCTTGAACGTGGGGCCGCCATTGAGGCCGAGACAGGGGATGCCCAGAACGGTGAACTCCACCGTCAGCACGTCTCCCTTCGTGCCGCCCGGGAAGTCTGCGGGCGCCTCGAACACCGCAGTCACCTTGCTGTCCGGAAAGGTGGCGGCGTAGAAGCGCGCCGCTTCCTGCGCGTATTTGTCGAACCAGAGGCAGATCGTGTTCTTGGGCTTCATCGTTTCCTCCTTGCCCTCAAGAAAAGGCTTACGGCGTGGCCTCGGAAAAGGAAGCATGAATTTGTAGCAGTCTTGAAGCTGGTCGCGCCGCGTACGCGAGCCAGTTGCGAATTCCATGCCGGGCAGGTCGCCTGGACATCGCGTTACGTGGCAAGCTCGCGGTGATGGCGCGCGTCTTCATCACCGGTTCTTCCGACGGGCTCGGGCTCATGGCCGCGCAGCTGCTGGTGGAGACCGGGCACGCGGTCGTGCTGCACGCCCGCAATCGGCAGCGAGCCGAGGACACGAAGCGCAAGCTCGCGGGCGCCGAGGCCGTCGTCACAGGCGACCTCGCCAGCCTCGCCGAGACGCAAGCGCTCGCCGACCAGGTCAACCGCCTCGGCCGCTGCGACGCCGTCATCCACAACGCGGGCGTCGGCCTGCACGAGCGGCTCGTGCGGACGGCCGAAGGCGTGCCGCACGTCTTCGCGATCAACGTGCTCGCGCCCTACGTGCTGACGGCGCTCGTCGAAAGGCCGAATCGGCTCGTCTACCTGAGCTCCGGCATGCACCGCGGCGCCGACTCGAGCCTCGCCGACCTCGACTGGACGAAGCGCCGATGGCAGGGATCCGCGGCGTACGGCGAGAGCAAGCTCTGCGACATCCTGCTCGCCTTCGCCGTCGCCAGGCGGTGGTCCGACGTGTTCTCGAACGCGGTGAACCCCGGCTGGGTCGCGACGAAGATGGGCGGGGCAGGCGCACCCGACAGCCCGGACGAGGGGCGACGGACGCAGGCGTGGCTCGCCGTCAGCGACGATGCCGAAGCCCGAGTGTCGGGGAAGTACTTCCGCAAGCAGCGACCGCAGGCCCATGATCCGGCCGCCGACGACCGCGCGCGACAGGACAAGCTGCTCGAGCTCTGCCAGCGCTTCTCGGGAGTCGCGCTGGGCGGCGCGTAGCCGTCGTCTTCAGACCATGACCGAGCGCGCCCTGAAGAGGGGCGCGAGCAGCGCCGCGTCGCCGGCGGTCGTCAGGCGCGTGCGTGCGGCTTCGGGCGGGAGCGCGTTGTAGAGCAGGCGCCACGCCGCGTCGGCGTCCGCCGATACGCTCGCCGCGGGCCGCTCCGCGCGTCCGCGCATCACGACCCATCCGGAGGCCTCGCGCACGACGGACCACGCCCACGGCCGGTAGCCCGGTACCTCGAAGCAGACGGCGGTCCCGACGGGCGCCGCGATGTCCCGGTACGCGCGCCGGAACACGCGCACCGAGAGGTCGAGCAGCGGATCGAGCCAGCGCGGCTGCAGCAGCAGGGGCGCGCCGACCGCGTCGCGGATCTGCATCTGGTGGTGCCAGTGCTCGGTGTACTCGCGCCCGACGTCCATCCAGTTCTCGGAGCGCGCCTCGCCGGCCCAGTCGACGGCGAAGCGGGCCTCGCCCGAGGGCGGCAGCGACGCGAAGTAGCGCGCGACCCACTCGCCCGTCACCTCGAGCAGGTCCGTCAGCACGCGCGGGCTGAGGCGCGCGGCATAGGCGACACCGGTCGCGTTGAGCTCGTTGATGAACGCGACGACGTCGCCGTACGCGCCGCTCGCGGGGCCGCGCCCCGTGTGCGCGTCACGTCCGTACGCCAGACGGCGCAGCTGCCCGTCGAGCAGGTGTCCTGCGACGTCTTTGACGCTCCAGGCGCCGGCGACCGTCGGCTTCGACCAGTCGCTCTCGGCGAGGCCGCGCAGCAGCGCCACGAGCTCGGCGCTGAGCGGCGCGAACAGCCCGCTGGCGTCGACCGGCGTGAGCGGTTCCAGGCGAGTCACCGGAGCCGAAGACCGATCGATCAGCGGAACTGCGCGAGGTAGCGCAGCGAGACCGGGATCTGGCGCTCGGCTTCGGGATGCTCGTCCTCGATGAAGTGGCGCTCCACGCCGGCCTTCTCGGCGGCCTTGAAGACGCCCGGCCAGTCGATCATGCCGGCGCCGATCGGCACGCTCGTCTCGTCGGGCGCGCTGCCGTTCGGCTTGCAGACCTCGACGCCCTTCGCGATGTCCTTCACGTGCGTGAGCGGGATGCGGCCGGGGTACTTCTCGAAGAGCGCCACGGGATCGCAGCCGCCGCGGCGCACCCAGAAGATGTCGGCCTCGAACGCGACCGCGGCCGGGTCGGTCTCCTTCGCGAGCGTGTCGAGTAGAGTGCCCTCGGGCGAGGGCTGAAACTCGTAGCCGTGGATGTGGTAGACGAAGCGGATCCCGGCGGCCTTCGCGGCCGCGCCCCACTTGTTGAAGCTCTCGGCGGCGCGCAGGCAGTCCTCGCGCGTGAAGACCTCCTTGTGCGGGATCCAGGCGAGCCCGGCATAGCGGACGCCGAACTCGCTCGCGCGCTTGACGACCGCGCCCGTGTCCTTGCCCCAGTCCTCGTAGCCGTAGAGCGCGCTCGTGACGCTGAGACCCGCTTTCTTCAGCTCCGCCAGGAAGCCCGCCGTGCCGAGCTTGTAGTCGCCGCCGCCCTCGACCTCGCGGAAGCCCATCGCGCGGATCGCCGCGAGCGTGCCGGGCACGTCCTTCGGCATGCGCTCGCGCAGGCTGTAGAGCTGGAGCCCCACGGGCTTGCCGAAGACGCGCGGGCCGTCGTCGTCTGCGGCGCGGAGCGCGCCCGGCAGCGCGGGAGCGGCGGCGAGGGCGGCGAGACGCCCCAGGAAATTCCGGCGGGATCTGTCGCTCATGGGTATCGACCTCGGTCGTCCGGATTCTAGCGCCACGCAATTCGATTGGTTCTCGAACCGCAACAAGAAGTGCTTGCCCCGTGCGACGAGCCCATGGTATGGGTAGGTCATCAGCTAAGAGGTCGTTCACGAGCTCGGGGCGATCGCCTCGGTGCTGTCCCTCCTCCAGAAGAGCCGGGCAAGGTCCGCGCGCGCGGCCGTCCTAGGTCTGCGCGGGGAATCCTCGACTCGAGTGGAGGGCGCCGGGGGCTGCGGTCGCATGGGGAGGGGATCGTATGCGGTTCGTCTACATGCTGATGTCGGTATTGCCGATCGTGGCGTTCGTGACGCTCGCGGGGTACGTGATCCGCGCGATCTCCGTCCGCATCGTCTGGCGCTAGCCGGTCTCGCCCGCGCGGCGCCGTCTATACTGCGCCGCGTGGCAGCGCCGAGCGTGGAAGCGTCGCGCGAGCAGACGCGGCTGCGCCGGTTGCTCTCCCGAAGCGCCGCGGACGCCGCGCGCGCTCTCATCGGCTGCGTGCTCGTGCGCCGACATCGCGGCCGCACGCTCGAGGCCCGCATCGTCGAGGCCGAGGCCTACCTCGGGTTCGACGACCCGGCTGCCCACGTCTACCGCGGCATGACGCCGCGGACCGAGCCGCTCTTCGGACCTCCCGGCACGCTCTACGTCTACTTCGTCTACGGCATGCACCACTGCCTCAACATCGCCGTCGACGCGCCCGGCACGCCCGGCTGCGTCCTCATCCGCGGCGCCGAGCCGCTCCCCGGGAGCGGGCTCGACGCGCGCTCGCTCAGTGGGCCGGGCCGGCTCTGCCGCACGCTGCGGATCGACACGCGCCTGTCGGGCCGGCACGTATTCGAGCCCGACGCGCCTCTGACGCTCCGCGCGGGGACGCCGCCCGCGAGGATCGCCGTCACGCGCCGCATCGGGATCAACGTGGCGCAGACGCGGCGGCTGCGCTTCTGCGACCCCGCGAGCCCGGCGGTCTCGGGCCGCGTCCGGCTGGTATAAGCTTGCTGCCGGGCCACCGGAGAGCCAAGGCACCCCGCGCGCGCCTCACTCCGAAGCGAGGATCTCCATGAAGACCGACGTGTTCGGCGCGCGCTCGTCCCTCGACACGGGCTTCGGCCGGGCCGTGCTCTACCGGCTCGACGCGCTCGACAAGGCGGGCGTGGCGCCCGGGCTCGCGCGGCTGCCCTTCTCGATCAAGGTGCTGCTCGAGGCGGTGCTGCGGAACGTCGACGGCGAGCTGGTGTCGGCCGACGACGTCAAGAACCTCGCGGCCTGGAACGCCCCGCAGCCCAAGGACGTCGAGCTGCCCTTCATGCCGGCGCGCGTGATCCTGCAGGACTTCACCGGCGTTCCGGCGGTGGTCGACCTCGCCTCGATGCGCGCGGCGGTGAAGCGCCTCGGCGCGGACCCCAAGCGGATCAACCCGCTGGTGCCGGTCGACCTGGTGGTCGACCACTCGGTGCAGGTCGACGTGTTCGGCACGAGGGACGCGCTCCAGAAGAACGCCGCGATCGAGTTCGAGCGCAACCGCGAACGCTACGAGTTCCTGCGCTGGGGCCAGCAGGCCTTCGCCGGGTTCCGCGTGGTGCCGCCGGCGACCGGGATCGTGCACCAGGTGAACCTGGAGTTCCTCGCCAAGGGCGTGCTGCTCAAGAGCGAGGGATCCGAGTCGGTGGCGATGCCCGACACGCTCGTGGGAACGGACTCGCACACGACGATGATCAACGGGCTCGGCGTGCTCGGCTGGGGCGTCGGCGGGATCGAGGCCGAGGCGGCGATGCTCGGCCAGCCGCTCTACATGGTCACGCCGCAGGTCGTCGGCTTCCGGCTCGCGGGCAAGCTGCGCGAGGGCGTGACGGCGACCGACCTGGTGCTGACGGTCACGCAGATGCTCCGGAAGAAGGGTGTCGTCGAGAAGTTCGTGGAGTTCTACGGCCCGGGCCTCGCCGAGATGAGCCTCGCCGACCGCGCCACGATCGCCAACATGGCGCCCGAGTACGGCGCCACCTGCGGCTTCTTCCCGATCGACGACGAGACGCTCGGCTACCTGCGCAAGACCGGCCGCAGCGCGAGCGAGGTGACGCTCGTCGAGCGCTACGCGAAGGAGCAGGGGCTCTTCCGGACTGCGGCGACGCCCGACCCGGTGTTCAGCGACACGCTCGCGCTCGACCTCGCGAGCGTCGAGCCGAGCCTCGCGGGCCCGAAGCGGCCGCAGGACCGCGTGCCGCTCGGCCAGATGAAGAGCGCGTTCCGCGCGGCGCTCACGGCGCCGGTCAAGGACCGCGGCTTCGGCCTCGCGCCGGCCGAGACGGAGCGCTCGGTCCCGCTCCAGCTCGACGGCAAGCCGACCGAGCTCAGGCACGGCGCGGTGGTGATCGCCGCGATCACGAGCTGCACCAACACCTCGAACCCGTCGGTGATGATCGGCGCGGGCCTGCTCGCGCGGAAGGCCGTGCGGCGCGGGCTGCGCGTGCCCCCGCACGTCAAGACCAGCCTCGCGCCCGGCTCGAAGGTGGTGACCGAGTACCTGCGCCACTCGGGCCTCCTGCCCGATCTCGAGGCGCTCGGCTTCCACGTGGTCGGCTACGGCTGCACCACCTGCATCGGCAACAGCGGCCCGCTGCCGCCCGCGGTGTCGAAGGCGGTGAACGACGGCAAGCTGGTGGCCGCGGCGGTGCTCTCGGGCAACCGCAACTTCGAGGGCCGCGTGAACCCCGACGTGAAGGCGAACTACCTCGCCTCGCCCCCGCTGGTCGTGGCCTACGCGCTCGCCGGCACGACCGACATCGACCTCGCGACCGAGCCGATCGGCCAGGCCGTCGACGGTGCCTCGCTGAAGCTCGCGGACATCTGGCCGACCCAGAAGGAGATCGCCGAGATCGAAGCCACGGTCGGCGCGTCGATGTTCCAGTCGAGCTACGGCAACGTGTTCGACGGCAACCCGGAGTGGAACGCGATCCCGGTCAAAGGCGGCGACCTCTTCGACTTCCGCGAGGACTCGACCTACATCCAGGAGCCGCCCTTCTTCCAGGGCC
>Ga0111538_10006906_pt1 | contig 15329 bp, 8 predicted proteins | sample SoiMethybrSBSTD1_FD_79669 | JGI IMG/M metagenome (GOLD analysis project Ga0111538, IMG submission 79669) | Bulk soil microbial communities from a Populus tree surrounding site in Tennessee, USA - Soil MetaG P. TD hybrid SBSTD1 (version 2)... | ecosystem: Environmental > Terrestrial > Soil > Tree...
CACCACGCGCGCTGCGAACGTCGACGCGTTGAGCTCGTGATCGGCGCACAAGATCAGCACCCGATTCAACGTCGCGCGCGCCTTGCGCGGGCTCGCGCCCAACGCGATCGCCACGGCTTCGGCCAGCGTCGGCGCGCGATGTGCCTCGTCGACCACGCTCTTGCCCCGCCCCGCGGCGAGCAACGCGGCGAGCGCACGCAGCAGCCAGCGCGCGCGCTCCCATTCGGCGGGGGCGGGGGCGGCGTAGCGTTCCGGGTCGGCCAGCGACAGCAGCGGCACCGCCGCCAGCAGCGTGGGCAGCGGCGCGCTGCTGGGGGGCAAGCTCGCGCAGACGCGGTGCAGTGTTTCGGGGCGAGCGCTCGGTGCCCAGCGCGCGTCTTCGGCGAGGTTACCGGTCCACAGGAGCTCGGCCACGCTTTCGAAACCGAGCCCGCGCCGCGCCAGCTCGACCGCGGACTCTCCGCGGTACGCGGGGCCGTCCGCACGGATCGAAGACAGCGCCGTCGTCAGCACCGGCTCGCCCCAGCGCAGCGCGCCGGCGGCGACCGGCCCGTGCCCCGAGCGGGCATCGGCCCGCGCTCGCAAGCGCTCGACGTCGGCAGCCGGGTAGCGGCGTCCGCGCCCGCGTTCGGCCGGCACGCTCTGGATCAGGCCGCGGCTCGCGTACGCGTAGAGCGTCGCGAGCTTCACACCCAGCCGGCGCGCCGCCTCGCGCGCCGACAGCGTGTCCGATTGTTGATTCGTTAGTCTACGTTGATCAACCTGATCCATCGCCCCAGTTAATCACAACTCCGGCCGCCGTCCGGAAACTGAGAGCCTCGGTAACGAGAGCTACGGACCCATCACGTGGACGGCGCCGTCGTAGAACGGGCCGACGAACGCGCCGGGACCGGGGCAGGGGCCCTGCGTGCCCTTGCTGAAGGTCAGCTTGCGCGGCGAGAGCGCGGGCGAGCTCACATTGGGAGCTCCATACACGACCACCATGCGCGGGGTCGCTTCCGGACACGTTCGTGTCGCGGGGTCGTACGCGATGAGTGAGCCGCTCGTGCTGTTCGACGCGCGAACGATGGCGCCCTGGTAAGGCGTCTTCAGCTGCCCGATGTAGTAGCCTTGGTTATCGACGCGAGCCCACGCGGACCACCAGAGATCGTTCGGGTCCGTGCGGCCTGGCGATTCGCAGCGACGGAAAGGACTTTCCGGCTGAAACGCAGGCTCTCGAATGTCACCGTGCAACCACCGGTTGCCGCCGCGCGGTTGCGGAGAAGCAGCCATTGGCAACCAGCGGTTGCCGAATCGTGCTTCCGATAGGCGACCCAAGGCTCCGCGATGACCGCGCCTGGGTTGATCCAGTGTTGATCCGGCCCGCGCATCCGCTCGTACTACATTCACCGCCCATGGTGTGCGCTCTCGTGCGGCTGCTCGTACTGCTGGTTGCCCTGGCTGGCTGCGCGTCACGGGGCAGCGCGCCCCGCTCCGAGAACACGCCGGCTCGCGGTCGGCCGCGGATCGAGCTGGGAGACCAACGGACCCTGCTCGACAACGGCGCGCTGGGCCTCGCCTACTTCCCCGACATGGGCACGTCGATGTTGGAACGGCAGCCGGCCACACGTCTGATCCTCACCGCGCTCAACACCACGTATCTGGTGGAGGGCGCCGACGTCGAACACCTGACCAGTGCCAGCGCGGTGCTCACGCCCGGTGCGGCGGGCAGCTTCGACAACGGTTATGCGGGGGTGAGCGCCGTCGTCGACGTGAAGGGCGAGCTGTTCGGCTTCTATCACGCGGAAGATCACGTGGGCCTGCCCCCCGTGCCGGGCGGCATCCCGGGCTACTTCGCGAGCATCGCGCTCGCGACCTCGAGCAATGCCGGCAAGACCTGGCAGAAGCGCGGCCAGGTGATCACGAGCAGCCAGCCCAAGACCTGGGAGGCGTACCCGAACCAGGGGGATCGCGGATCCGCCGAGCCGGGCGCCGTGCTCACGCGCGACGGCGCGCACGTCCTCCTTTACTACACCGAACATTCACGCGTCGAAGGGCGAGGCGTCGATATCTGCGTCGCGCGCGCCGCGCTCGGCGACGGTCCGCCGCTTCCAGGCAGCTTCAAGAAGTTTCATCAGGGGGCGTTCAGCGAGCCCGGCATCGGCGGCAAGGACACGCCGATCGTCACGGCCAAGGGTTTCTCCGAAGCGAACGCGCTGGAGGCGCACGTCACCTGGTCCGAAACCGCGCAGCGCTACCTGATGGTGCTCGGCATCGACGCCTACCGCGAACGCATGGCGGGGGAGCCGCCGCGGCAGAGCGGACTCTATGCTGCGTGGTCGGCGGATGGCGTTGCGTGGTCCGAGCTCGAGCCGCTCTTTCACGATCAGGCCGTTCCTCAGAGCGGAATGAGCCTGAGCTGGGAGGGCAGCGTGTTGTGGGACGACCCGGACGGCGCTCAGGGCTGGCTCGTGTACGGACACACGCCGTCGTGGGGAACGACGCCGCACTACATGGTCGGCCGGCGTGTCCAGCTGGTCTTCGAGCCGTAGTGCGCCCAGGGCTCGGGAACGGAGATCGGATCAGCGTGTCCAGAGTCTCGACCGCGCGATCATTGATTGACGAATCTACGTTGATCAACCTGATCCATGGCTCTAGGTTCAAACTCGACCCGAGGCCGCCGTGTCGGTGTGCCGTCGTGGAAGGAGGCACGCGATGACGAGTGCAGCCAGAAACGTTGCCAGTGGGCTCGAAGGCGTTCCGGTCGCCGAAACCACGCTGAGCTGGGTGGACGGAGCCGGTGGGAGACTGCTGATTGCGGGCCATGACGTCGAGCGGCTCGCCGGGGCGAGCCGTTTCGAAGCGGTGGCGGCCGAGCTCTGGGCGGCCGAGGCCGAGCCGCCGGCCGCCGACGCGGTGCAGCGCGCTCTCGGTCAGGCGCGGGCCGACGCGTTCGCGCGTCTGCCCGAGCTCGCCAGTGCGCTCGAGCTACCGACGGCCATGGATGCGTTGCGAGCGGCGGTCGGGACCGAAACCGAACGCCCCCGCGGTTCGGGTGAGCCGCTCTGGCTCGCTGCCGCGGATCTCACCGGAAGATGCGCCGTCTACGCCGCCGCTTGGGCGCGCCGGCGCGCCGGTCAGTTCGCGCTCGAGCCCGATCCCGCGGCCGGACATGCCGAGGACTACCTGCGTGCACTGCGCGGGGCTCCCGCGCCGAGTCACCTGGTGCGCGCGCTCGAAACGTACCTGGTCACGGTCGCCGATCACGGGCTCAACGCATCGACCTTCGCGGCGCGGGTAGTCGCGTCGACCGGTTCCGACCTGGTGTCGGCGGTGACGGCCGCGCTCGGTGCGCTCAAGGGGCCGTTGCACGGTGGCGCGCCGGGCCCGGTGCTGGACATGCTCGACGCGATCGGCAGCGCCGAGCGCGCGAGCGACTGGCTGCGCGCCGAGCTCGCGGCCAAGCGGCGGATCATGGGGATGGGCCACCGTGTTTATCGCGTGCGCGATCCGCGCGCGGCGGTGCTGGAAGCCGCGCTGGAAAAGCTCCGCATCGAGCTCACCGCGCAGGGTGCTTCGGGGGATCCGATCGCCGAGCGGCTCGCGCTCGCGCACGCGGTCGAGCGCACGGCCACGGCGCTGCTCACCGAGCGCCACCCGCATCGTGCCCTGCCCGCCAACGTCGAATTCTACACGGCGATCCTGCTCGAAGCGGTGGGCGTCCCGCGCGAGCTCTTCAGCGCTACCTTCGCGGTCGCCCGCATCGTCGGTTGGACCGCACACGTGGAGGAGCAACGCCGAACCGGACGGCTGATCCGCCCGTCGTCGATCTACGTGGGCCGCTTCCCGGAACGGCCCGACGCGGCCTGAGATTTGAAACCGCCAAGTCGCCAAGAGCGCCAAGGGAGGCGCCAAGGGAGATTGATGGGGTGAGCACTTCGCGGCGATTGCCGTCGGCGGAACGGCGATTGCGCCATCGGATCGGCTGGATCGATCCGCGACGCGGGTAATCGTCCCGCCGACGCCGTTCGACGGCCAGGGCTCACCCCAAAAATCTGGCGTCTGCCTTGGCGCCCTTGGCGCCTTGGCGGTTTGTTTCCTCCGCTGACGGAAGTAGCTGACACAGATCGGCACAAAAAGCGTTGGTATTGCGTTTGCACTGGAGGGGGGACGATGGGACTTGTGCCACGTCCGCGGGCGTTGCCGATCGCGCCTCTGGCAGAGCCGGCGCGGCGCCGCCTGCCGCTCGCCGGGCCGAGCCGGCAAAAGGACGGTTGCCGGCCGATCTACGCCGTCTGGGAGCTGACCTTGCGCTGCGATCTCGCGTGCCGGCACTGCGGCTCGCGAGCGGGCCGCGCGCGTCCGGACGAGCTCGACACGGCACAAGCGCTCGATCTCGTGCGGCAGATGGCCGAGCTCGAGGTCACCGAAGTGATCCTGATCGGCGGCGAGGCGTACCTCCGGGACGACTGGCTGGAAATCGCGCGCGCGATCGTCGCCCATGGCATGGAGTGCAACCTGACCACGGGCGGTCGCGGGATGACTCCGGAGCGGGCGCGGGCGGCCAAGGCGGCGGGCATTCGCAACGTGTCCGTTTCGCTCGACGGGCTCGAGGCGACCCACGACGCGCTGCGCGGCGTCACCGGCGCTTACAAGAGCGCGCTCGCCGCGCTCGCGGCGTTGAAAGAAGCGGGCATCGCCATCACCGCCAACACCCAGATCGGCAAGCAGAATCTGCACGAGGTGCCGCAGGTGTTCGAGGTGCTCCGTGCCGCGGGCATCCACACCTGGCAAGTGCAGCTCACGGTCGCGATGGGGCGCGTCGCCGACGAGCCGGAAAATCTGCTGCTCGAGCCGTACCAGGTGCTCGAAGTGCTGCCGATGCTGGCCGAGCTCAAGCGGCGTGGCGACGCCGTCGGGCTGCGCTTGTTCGCCGGCAACAACATCGGCTACTTCGGGCCGCACGAGGGCACGCTGCGCGGCTCGTATCCCGCCGGCCACATGTACAGCTGCGGAGCCGGACGCACCACGCTCGGCATCGAGGCCAACGGAGACATCAAGGGCTGCCCGTCGCTGCCGACGCGCGACTGGGTCGGCGGCAACGTCCGCGACCACAGCTTGAAGGAGATCTGGGAGCAGAGCGCGCCGCTCCGCTACACGCGCGACCGCAGCGTCGAGGATCTCTGGGGCTTTTGCCGCACTTGTTACTACGCGGACGATTGCCGGGCGGGCTGCACCTGGACCGCGCACACGCTGTTCGGCCGGCCCGGCAACAATCCGTATTGCCACCACCGCGCGCTCACCCTGCTCGAGGAGGGGCTGCGCGAGCGCGTCGTCAAGCGCCGCGACGCGGGCGGACAGCCGTTCGACTTCGGCGAGTTCGAGCTCGTGCTCGAACCGTGGCCGGCTGGCGAGCTCGATGCCGCGCGCACGCGCTTGGGCCGCAAGCCGGCTGAAGCTCCACCGACCGTCCGCGATGGCGTCGAGCCCAGGCCTGAGATTCGAGGAACACCATGAACCAACTCGCTCCCTGTCCCGAGTGCGCCCGCCATGTGCGCATCACCGAAACCGAGTGTCCCTTCTGTGGAGCTTCGGTCGAAGGTCTCGTCGCGCGGCCGCCACCCCAGGGGCGCTTGACGCGCGCGGCGACATTCGCGTTCGCGACGACCGCGGTAGCCGTCGCGTGCAGCGGCAGCACCGACGACGGCAAAACGCACGACCCGAACACGGGAAAGGGTGGCACAGCGGGTGTTGGTCGCGGCGGAACCGCGGGGCTTCAGGGCGGCGTCGGCGGCGCTTATGGCGGCGGCCCGGGCTCGCCGGGTGGCTCGTTCGGTAGCGGCGGCGTGGGACCCGGCGGCGCGGCGGGCTCCCTCTCCGACTCGGGTCCGGACACCGAAGACGGCCAGGGCGGCGTTGCCGGCGACGAGGGTGGCACCGACGCGGACGCGGACGCTGCCGGCGGCACCAGCAACTTCGGCGGCATCGGCGGCGCTTACGGCGGCGGCCCCGGCAGCCCGGGCGGCACTGCCGGCAACCCCGGCGGCGGTTTCGGCGGCGCGTACGGGGGCGGCCCGGGCAGTCCGGGCGGCACCAGCGGCGGCAGCCGCTGACGTCGCTGCACGATCGACTAACCGCCAAGTCGCCAAGGGCGCCAAGGCAGACGCCAGATTTTTGGGGTGATCGCTGATCGACGGAGTCCGTCGGCGGGACGACAGCCCGCGACGCGGATCGCCTCGCCGAACGGCGCTCAGTTTCGGACGCTCCGCTGCTTAGTGAAACTGCGCGAAGCTATCGCTGCAGTTGGCGTGAATCCAGAACGTCGCACTGCCGCTCACGGGAGTGCCGTAATGGACGGAGCACTCGGGCACCAGGGGTTGTGGGGTTTCTGGGGGTGGTGGGGAAACCATGGTGCAGTTTGACGCCGCCGTCACCGAGACGCGGTCGAGCGGGTTATTGGGATTTTGAGGGTCCACGATCTGCACTTCGTAGTGCGTCGGGAAACCGCCGTCGCTGGCGGCAACGCCGCGCCACGTGAAAATCCGATCTTGACCCGGGGCCGGTGGAGTCATGGAGAGATTCGTCGGCGCAAGGAAGGGCGGACCGATGCTGAAGTCCACGGTATCGCTCCACGGCCACGACGCCGACGTGGTGTCGTCGCTTCGCGCTTGCACGTACCACCGGCCTTTGCCGCGGGCGATTGCATGCTGTACCCAACACTTGCCCGTGCCGTAGGTGCAGTGGGCTTGTTCCGCGGTAACGAGCTCACTGTTCAGAGCGTCACACGTTGCGCCGTCCCTCCAGAACAGTTTGTAGCGATGTGCGCCAGCGACGGCACGCCAGGAAATGCTCGACGGAGCCGGTAGCGGATTGTCGTCGTGGAAGGGAGACACCGCTTGCGGCTTCAAGAGCGGCACCGGAAACTCAGAGGCGGGGAAGTAGTTCTGCTCGGAATCCGCATAAAATGGAATGACTCCCGTAGTGGTGAAAGGACGGATTTCTTCAAACCACTTCGCGACCACCTTGCATTCGTCCGGAGTGGGCGACGTCTGGCATGCCTTGACCCGGTCGTAGCCGAACTGGATCGGGCGGGCTTCGGGGCCGAGGTCGACAGCCCATCGCTTACTTCTCTCCCCTGCCGGCACGGTAATCACGTACGGCACGTTGTCGCCACCGCCGGTAAACTGAGCAAGAGTGCCGGTCGAGTTGAAGAGCTGGAACGGAAAGTGGAGTAGTGCGTCCGCTGCGGCGGAGGATTCATACTTGAAATCGAAGGTGAATTGCACGGGCGCTGGATTGATCGCCGCCGGCATGTAAAACCAGCGCCGGTGTTGGGTGGGATAGCGGAACCCCGGACTCGTTCCGTCGTTGTTTCCGCCAAACGCCATGACCTTGACGTTCGGATCGAGCTTGATCGCGAACAGGTGGTAAAGCGGCCTGTTGTAGTCGCTGACCAGGGTTACCGGATTGCCGGTGAGCTTGGCAGTCACGATCCCATCGACTTCGACCCTCGCCCGGTAGATCCCGGCGGGGCCGCTGAGCGTCATGGTCTCGACCCAACCGCCTTCGTTGTACCAAACGCGGCTCGATGATTGGGAATTGGCTGGGCAGTTTGGCGGCTGATTCTCCGGGCGACCCGGCGGATACACCCGCGGTTCGCCGACTGGGTTGCCCACCTTGTCGTAAATGACGATCGCCGCCTTACACGAATAAGGCACTCCCAGCGAGTCTTCCCCCGACGAGCAAAACGTCGACGGGGGCACAGGCTCACCAAGCAGCGACGCATCAAAAGGCACCTGGCCAAAGACACCGGTGTCTCTGTAGAGCAAAGCACCGTTAGGGATCGGTGAAACTGCAACCCGAAGCCCTATGCTGACGTCAGCGGCGGTGGACTTGTAGAACTGAAGCTCGGCGCCGCTCGAGGTAGGTTCGGGACTGGGCGCAACTGGCAGCGTGGTGTTCGCCGTGGCGATGGCGTCCATGAGGTAGGGGAGGGCATGCAGCGCAAAGCCTCGGTTGTCTCCTCGCAGTTGTTCGTTCCAGAACGAGCGTTTGACGTCCTCGATGTCGTCCATGCCGACAGTCAGTGCGTTCGCCTTCTCCGCCGGATCGGTGGCCTCGTAAAACGCGACTGCCATGCCTTCCCAGTGGTTACGTTCCGCACTGGGCCACGCGCGGAAGTTACTGGCGCCGAAGGCTCGGGCTTGGTCTCTGACCCACTGCGATACTTGGCCTCGGGTCGGAGTGCTGGTTTCGGTGGCCACGCGCATGTAGGCTGCGGCTCCAGCGAACATGTACGTCGAGGTTCCGTCCACCGGTCTTCCCTGACCGAAGGCCAAACCGGGCAACCCCTCTGGTATCGGGCAGACGCGGTTGTCGGCGAGCTCCGTCCCGCTACCGTCGCGACCGACCATTTTCAGGGCCACCTTGGACGCGGCCCTCTGTAGATTCGTTGTCTCGGGCAAGGCGCCACCGAAAAGTCCATAAAGCTCGGACACAGCGTGTAATCCGCCACCCAGAGCCCGGCTCTCGGCCTGTTTCCAATAAGCGTCCTTCCAGTATTCGGTAGTGTCGTCCGCGGAGACTGTGTTGATGTACGACGCGATTTCGAGCGCAACGTCGCGCGCCCGCTCGTATCCCGTCAGGTAGTAGTAGTTGGTGAGGTAGTTGGCGAATTCCGCGGGCTGCGAGAAAATCGGCACGTGGGTGAGATTGGCATTGACTGATACGGTGTCGCACGCCTGGCCGTCAGGGCGGATTTTGCAACTGAAGTCGCTGACGCGCGATGAGGACCAGTGGATCGGCCCGACGTCCCCGGTGCGAGGTGTCCCGCTATACATGCGTTTGAAGCCCGCGTAATAGGGGTCGTTGGGACGGTTACAAGCGGAATAGTCGAAGGTGTACGTCGTGTGCACCGTGTCGATGTCCATCACGTGGCGCGAGTTGTTCTCGGCGAACTCGTAGGCGCGACGGTCACCGGTTCGCGCGTACCAGAGCCAAAAATTGGAAGACGTGTAGTATTTGTTGTGCTGCCAGTATCGGTGGGCGCCTTTGCCGGCCGTCAAGACGTCTCCGAAATCGAAGGCACCGTAGCTGTCGCCCCACGTCTTGTTGCCGTCCTCCACGTCGGGAGGAACGTTCTGCGGATAGGCGGCTCCGTCCACCGCTTGCTCGAGCAAGTAGCGCTCCATGAACGCGTCGAAAACGCTCTGGCAATGGCCGTTGATCTTGCATTTTCGCTGGATCAGCGCCTGATTGCTAGGTGTGATCTTGCAGTCCAGATCGGTCGTGCAAACCGGTTCGGTCGGCTCGGTCACGGGCCCATCGATGTCGGGGAACTGGCCGTTTTTCGGCTGTAGGCGCCCGAGCGCGAGCGAATCGTGCAACCACTGCGAATCGACCACGCCGATCACCGGCTTTTGGAGAAAAAATGCGGTCTCTGGCGGAGTCCGGAGCCCAGGAGCAGTCGTCAGTCGTTCCTTGTGAAACTCGAAGGTCATCTCGTGAGTCTTGGCCACGCCGACGCCAGTAGCGTCGATGCAACCGTCCGGGCAACCCAACCCCGGCGGCGGCCCTGAGAACTCATAGGTTTCATACGGTCGGACATCGCAGATCCGGGGGTTTCCCGTCTGTATCTCGGCTTCGAAATTCCCCTGCGCACCCACGTGGTTCGCCACCTCGTGAATGGGGTTCAAACCTCTGCTCCTCAGATACGCCGCTGGCGTGAAATCGAGCAGCCTCTCTGCGTCTCCCGCTCCGGTGGCGCGGCGGGTCCAGAGGTGCACGCGCAGCGCCTGCTCGCCGCTCTTTTCCTGCCACTCGAGGGCGGTCGGGTAGTTCTGCCACATTCCTTTCAACGCCGCGGTCACGCCGAATGGGCGCGCGGCGTTGGTGCCGCTCACGTCGAACCAGTGTCCGGCGCGTTTGTGCCAAAAACTGTACTTCTGTTCGGCTCCTCCGTCCTGCTCGCCCATCTTGTATAGGTCATACCGATTGTGGCGAGCTTGGTGCAGCATCCAACTCTTCGTCGCGTCTTCGGGCGCGATCTCGGGTGCGTACGCGATGACCTCCGGCTGGTCTGGAACGAGTGCTTCCGGTCGATTGTAGCCTGGCGCGTAGCTCACGACGGGTGAAGTCGCTGCCAGTTGCAGTTCGACGCCGATGTCCTGGTACTTGCGATCGGCGCTCGCCTTGTTGAAGACGATGGTGTGATAGACGCGAACGAAGGGTTTGTCCCGGTACGCCTTGATGCGGACGATCCATTGATTGTCGCCGTTGTTCTGCTGTCCGGGCGCGGAGCGGTAGTATCCGGTGGCCTTCAGCGTGACCTGGTGCGGCCCTTCCTCGACCTCGAGCGTCGCGTTGGGGTCCCAGGCCGCCCGCCAGGGGGCGCCGTTCTGGTCCACGAAATACAGGCCCCGCGCTGCCGCCGGGTTGGTCGACAAGATCGACTCGGTATCCGAGATGACGGAGTTGCCGTCGAGATCGATCCAAACTTGCTCGAGCAGATTCGGTGACGCACGGTTCACCTGAAACTTGACGGCCCCCGTGTTCACCACGACGCTGGTCGGGTTGAGGAGGACGCCGGGCGGGGTCGTAGTGACCATCGTGTTGGAAGAGGGATTGGTGACGCCCGGCCCGTACTCCAAGTAGTAGGTTGCGCCGCTCATCACGTTGGCGTTGAAGTCGACTTGCAGCCACTTGATCGGAATGTGGGTTTCCGGTGGTTCGGACGCCGACAAACCCAGGAACTTTCGCCAACGACCGAGCACTTTGGTCTGATACACGGGGCTGCCCGGACCGACGACACGGGCCTGAGCAGCGTCGTAGAGCGTGCCTTCGGGAATCGGAACACCGAGCTGCACGGGAAACGTCGCCGTGGTGAATTGAAAAGACGGGGGGGCCGATTCGGGCGGTACCCAGTCAGGACTGGGCGCGTTGATCGTGATTGGAATGCTCGCGACGGTCTGGTCGGTGTGCAGTCCCAATTTGCTTTCGATCGCGCTCCCATAAAGCGCGACTTCGTCGAGCGTCGCGTTCACGGGCTGATCAGGATTGAGTGGATTGACGAAGATTGGATTGCCGACGATGATCGGGTTGGTCGAAGGTTCGAGATCGCCGGAAACGGCCAGCGACTTCTTCAAGGCGCCGTTGAAGTAGATCCTCGCGTTTATTCCGTCGTAAGTCGCTGCGACATGCGTAGGCTGTCGTTTGACCAGCTTCCCGCTGCTCGTCGCGTCCGTGATCACGCTCGTAGCCGACGTAGTCTTGAGATCGAACTGCACACGGCCATCGTTGAGGATGCTCAAGCCGTACACCGGTTGGCTATTGCTGCCGGTCGCGAACTTCTTGAGGACGTTTTGTTGATCGCGTCCGTTGCCTCCGTGCCAGATGAGCAACACCTCGATCGTGATCCGAGTGGGACTGAGCTCGTGATTCAGCGCAGTGTCGTCGGGAACCTGCATTCGCGCCTGGTTGCTGAAGAACCTGACGCCGCTGTCCCCGAAGGTGACCCCTTGCGAGAAAACGAACATCGACGGATCGGTCAGGTAGCAGCCGTTGTGTCCGTGACCGGTAACGTCGACCGCGACTCGACCGGTACCTTCGCACGCGGTCGTCCCCGATAGTTCGTTGAAGCGCCAATGGGCGATCGGGCCGTCCGCTTCCACGGCGGCGCCAAACTCCGGTGGCGCAGCGTGAACTTTGCTCGCTGCCACCAGGCACACGATCGCCAACGCCAGCCTCGCGATCCCACAGGCCATGCTTTTCATTTTCCGTCCCCGTTCCCTGCGCGGTTTCTGCCGCGCGGCGACGCTATCTCGATCGCAAAATGGTCACAAGCAACAATCACGACCGGCCGGTGAGGATTTCGTGAAGGCGCTTGGAAGCGTCGGCGAACTCTTCGGGCCCGCATCTCGGCGAGCCAACGGCATCCAACTCGAGCTTCGCGGTAACGAACGCGTTACATTGTCCGAGTCGCCAAGGGCGCCAAGGCAGACGCCAGAATTTTGGGGGTGAGCGCTGATCGGCGGAGTCCGGCGGCGGGACGGCCGCCCGCAACGCGGATCGATTCGCCGAAGCGCGTGATCGATCGTCGTCCCGCCGACGCCGATCGACACGAAGGGCTCACCCAAAATCCCCCTTGGCGCGCTCGGCGCCTTGGCGGTTGATCCTCCAAAATTAGGTCAGGCGACGAACGACCCGAGGCGGCGGAAGCGCTGGTAGCGATCTTCGCGCAGCGCATCGGGATCGAGATCGCTGATCGATTTCAGCGCTTCGTAGAGCGCGCGATCGAGCTTCTGTGCGGCCTCGTCGTGGTCCTGGTGCGCGCCGCCCGCGGGCTCCTCGACGATCGCGTCGACGGCGCCGAGCTCGAGCAGATCGGGTGCGGTGATCTTGAGCCGCGCCGCTGCCTCCGCTGCCTTGTCCGCGCTCTTCCACAGGATCGCGGCGCAGCCTTCGGGCGAGATCACCGAGTAGTACCCGAACTCGAGCACCAGCACGCGGTTGCCGACGCCGAGCGCGAGCGCGCCGCCGGAGCCGCCCTCGCCGATGATGCTGGTGATCACCGGCACGCCGACCTTCGACATCACTTCCAGACACTTTGCGATCGCTTCGCTCTGCCCGCGCTCCTCGGCCTCGATCCCGGGGAAGGCACCCGGCGTGTCGATGAAGGTCAGGATCGGCAGGTTGAAGCGATCGGCTAGCTCGACAACGCGGATCGCCTTTCGGTAGCCTTCGGGGTTCGGCATCCCGAAGTTGCGCTGCACGTTCTCCTTCGTGCTGCGACCCTTCTGGTGCCCGATCACGACCACGCTGCGCCCGTGGTAACGGCCGATCCCGGTGACGATCGACGCGTCATCGCCGAAACAGCGGTCTCCCTTGAGCTCGACCCAGTCGCCGAGCAGCCGTGCGACGTAATCGAGCGTGTAGGGTCGGTTGGGGTGCCGCGACAGCTGCACCTTCTGCATCGGCGACAGGTTCGCGAACACCTCGCGGGCGAGCTTGGCCGCCTTGTCTTCCAGGCGCTTGAGCTCCGGCGCGAAGCGCGGGTCGTTGCTGGCGAGGTCGCGCAGCTCGCGCACACGGGTCACGAGCTCGACCACCGGACGCTCGAACGCGAGGATGTGCGCCATGGTTGCCGGAGCAGCCCCTCGTAGCACGGGCGCCGGCGCTGCTCTAGGCGCCGCTCAGCCGACCGCGGCCGGGACCTGCACCGCCGGCTTCGGGCGCGTCAGGTTGAACACGCGGAACGGCTTTTCCTTGCCCTTGAGCGTCGCGGGCGGAAGCTCCACGTACTCGAACTTGTTGTGCAGTCGCGAGAGCGTGGTTTCGCTGACCAGGATCTGGCCTGGAGTGGCCACGCCGCACAGCCGCGCACTGGTGTTCGCGGTGTCGCCGATCACCGTGTAGGAGAGCGCTTTCGAGCTGCCGATGTAGCCCGCGACCACCGGGCCGGTGTGCACGCCGATGCCGATCGCCAGCGGCGGCAGGTTCATCTCGAGCTGCTTTCGGTTGTGGCGACCGAGCACTTCCATCTGTTCGAGCGCGCAGCTCACCGAGCGCAAGGCGTCGTCCGGGTGGGCCACCGGCGCGCCCCACAACGCCATGATCCCGTCGCCCATGAACTTGTCGAGCGTGCCCTCGTACTTGAACACGGTCTCGACCATCTGCTCGAAGTACTCGTTCAGCATCTCGACCAGCGACTCCGGCCGCGAGCCCTCGCTCATGCGCGTGAAGCCGCGGATGTCGGAGTTGAAGACGGTGCACTCCTGGACCAGGGCTCCGCCCTTCTTCACTTCGAGCTCGCCCGAGAGCACGCGCTTGGCGATGTTCGGCGAGAGCAGCCGGCTGAAGCGCTCGCGATTGATGATCTCCTGCTCGATCTTCTTACCCAGGATGTTGATCTCGATGAACATCGCCGCCTGGGCGCCGATGCTCGTCACGATCTCCATGTCCTTGGGCTGAAACTGCGCGAGCGTCTCGCTGTCGAGCCACATCACGCCCAGGATCTCGTCGTTGTGCAGGAGCGGCGCCACGATCGCGGAGCTGATCCGGTTCAAGATCATGCTCTTGCCCTTGGAGGCGGCGAAATCCATGGCCGCGTCGTGGGTGAGCACGGTCGCCCGCTCCTCGATCACGTGGTTCATGATCGTGGACGAAACCGTGATTGGAGCGTCGGTTCCGTCGCGGCGCAGGCTGGCGCCCGGGGTCAGCTCGCCCGCGGGATCGCGCAGGAAGATCACGCCGCGATCGGCGCGCACGAACTTGAAGATCGTGAGCAGGATCTTGTTGAGCAGGCTCTGCAGATCGCGCTCGAGCGCGATCTCGCGCGAGAGCTCGTGGCTCATGCGCAGGCGTTCGTAGTCCGCGGCGAGCTGCTGCGGATTGGACGTCACCTGGTCGTAGGGCAAAAACCCGCGCTGCGTCGCGGCGATCTGAGTGCCGATCGCGCGAGCCGCGTCGTTGACGTCGACGCGCGTCGCGTTCACGGGACCGGCACCGGGAACCTGCGGGATCGCCGCAGTCCCGCTCGGTCCGGTCGCGGGCGTCGGCGGCGAAGGCGCGGTCGGTGCGCCCTCGGGCATGCTGTAAGGCTGTGGTCCCGAGGGGCGCACCCCGGAGTAGGGCCCGACCCGCGGATCGGGGAGGGAAGTCGCGGGGTAGCCGGCCTGGCTCACCGGAGCTGCGGGCTGCCAGGCGTTGACGACCGCACCCGGACCGACTGGCCCGAGCGGCGAGCCGATGGCCGCGGGTGGCGCGATCGGCAAGCCCGATCCGTCGTCGAAACGCGCCCGAGTGGTTCCGAGCGCGATGTCGTCGCCGTGTTTCAGCGCCTGCTCGCCGACCACGCGCTCGCCGTTGATGTAAGTGCCGTTCAAGCTGCCGAGATCGCGCAGAACGAAGGTCTCCCCGCGCTTTTCGATGACGCAGTGCTCCTTCGAAACGATCTTATCGAGCAGCTGGATGGTGTTGGATGGATGGCGCCCCAGCGTGTTGTGGGCGCGCAGCTCCACTACCTGCTGGCCCTCCGGAGTCGCGAGCAAAATACGCGCCATCGCGGCCCTCAAGGCTACCGTCGCTCCGCCGCGGCGACAAGCGCGGACCTTCGCGCTAGGGGTCCGGGTGGGGTTTTTCGCGTTTCTCGTTCGTCGGTCGGGGCCGCTATCTCGTTTGTCGGTTGGGGCCCCGGCCCCAACCGGGCTCTTTTTGTCGGGCGGGGCCTTTCTCTCGTTTGTCGGTTGGGGTGCCGGTCCGACCATGGGCGGAAGTTTGTCAACTGGACGGACCTTTTCCGCCGGCCGCATCGGTCCTGGCTCGCGGCGCGCAGGTGGCGTTAAGGTCGGCCC
>Ga0111538_10006909_pt1 | contig 15327 bp, 11 predicted proteins | sample SoiMethybrSBSTD1_FD_79669 | JGI IMG/M metagenome (GOLD analysis project Ga0111538, IMG submission 79669) | Bulk soil microbial communities from a Populus tree surrounding site in Tennessee, USA - Soil MetaG P. TD hybrid SBSTD1 (version 2)... | ecosystem: Environmental > Terrestrial > Soil >...
AGAATACATCGCCAATTTATTTAAACTGGCAGGGGAGTCCGAGGCAAAAGCAAAATCTAATGCTGTCACTGTACTCGCGCTTGAGACACAGCTGGCGAAAAAAATGCTGAGTAAGGAAGATAGAAGAAATCCCAACTTGCAGTACAACCCGAGGACGGTTCCGGAGCTATCAAAAATGGTTCCCTCGGTAGATTGGAGAAAATATTTTTCTGATGTAAAAGTAAATGAAGATACGCTTATCGTTGCCGAGCCTGCATATTTGTTGGAGTACGAGAAGGTGGTGAGTACGTATAAAATTGAAGATGTTAAGACCTATCTGACCGCAGCTTTACTTCGTGGCGCGGCGCCGTTTCTAAACAATTCATTCGTAGATGAGTCGTTTGCTTTTAATGGAAAATACTTAAGGGGTACCGATAAAATGCGGCCCCGTTGGAAGCGTGTTCTTGATGTTACGGATGGATTTTTAGGTGAGGCGATCGGTAAGTTATACGTCGACGAAAATTTTCCTCCTGAAGCCAAACAAAAAGCGCTTGATATGGTAAACAATATCAAGCTTGCCTTTGAAGACCGACTCAAGACCCTGGAGTGGATGTCGGATTCAACCAAACAAATGGCCCTTAAAAAGCTCAGTACATTCAATGTAAAAATTGGATATCCAGACAAATGGAAGGATTATTCGAAGCTAAAAATCGAAAAGGATCCGGAGGAAGCATCTTACTTTAACAACGTGGCAAATGCTGCTCGCTTTCAAGTAGAGGAAGAAATTGCCAAACTTGGCAAACCCGTTGATAAAACTGAATGGGAGATGACACCTCAGACGGTGAATGCATACTACAATCCGATGTTCAATGAAATTGTTTTTCCTGCCGGGATTTTGCAACCTCCTTTTTATAACTACAAGGCGGATGAAGCGGTCAACTATGGCGGTATTGGCGCGGTGATTGGTCACGAAATATCCCACGGATTTGATGATCAGGGAAGCCAATTTGATGCGGAAGGAAATCTTAAAAATTGGTGGGCAGAAAAAGATCTGGCAATGTTCCAGGAAAAGGGTAAGGCCTACGCTGAGCAATTCGATAAGTATGAACCCTTGCCTGGAGTTTTTGTACAGGGAAAATTCACCTTGGGAGAAAATATTGGTGACCTTGGAGGTATTGCAATGGCGTATTCCGGATTACAACGCTTCTATAAGAACAATGAGAAACCCGGCTTGATCGATGGCCTTACACCAGAACAGCGGTTCTTTATTTCCTGGGGAACGATTTGGCGAATAAAATTCAGAGACGAATTTTTGAGGACGCAGGTACAGACCGATCCTCATGCACCAGGAATGTACCGCGCGAACGGTCCTTTAACTAACTTCGAACCTTTTTATGAAACATTTGGCGTGAAGGAAGGCGACAAGATGTATCGACCAGATAGTGCGAGGGTGAAAATTTGGTAAGCGCTAGAGGATTTTAGATTGCCATTTCTACAAGATCTCAATGCTATCGAAGAATTAACCGCAAAGACGCAGAGGCGAAAAGGGTTCTTAGAATACATGCCGGTATTTTAGTCCTTCTTTGCGTCTTAGCGCCTTTGCGGTTTAAAATTTATAGGAAAAGAATTGCTTGCCGATTCATTATACGGTAGGCAGGATTTTAGGAGTGTCTGACTCCGCTAATATAAAACGTTCAGAGTACCCTTTCCGGTTTTTTCTAAGGGTTTTTTATTTGCGAAAATTCCTCTGCTGAAATCGCTCAGAAAGGGCTTCGCGTCCAACTTCCAGTAGTGCCCACGTTGGGTGAGTAAATATTCGATTTTATTGAGGATCACAGCCACTGGCGGTGAAGTGAAAATGGACAAATATTTTGAGAAATCGCCTCGGATTAGTTCACCGATATGTTTAAATTATTGTTGGTAAAGCCGGAAGGTTCTCAGACCTCTCGCCAGTAAGATTTCTCTTGCATTTTGAATGTGCGGTTTACTGAATATAAAGACGCTTCGTGCTTTCCTGATTGGAGGGATGCTATTGATAGGTGCGCTTATTTCAGGTTGTGACGACGATGATGAATCACTTTCGGATACCTATCCCTTCCCCGAAGAACCGGTTTTTTTTGAACAACTTCCCCTTGATCTGGCCAGCGTAACTTCCTTTGTACCAATGGGCGAAGCTAACGTGTTGCCAAAGGACCATGGAGGCTTTCCCTTAAAATCGTTCACACTGCCTGCCAATGTCCCCGTATTTGCTGTGAGAGCTGGTGTAATTATACTTTCAGGGCGTGGCACTCGCACGGTTAATAATCCCTCGTCACCCCATCACGGAAAAACTTATGATGATTATCAGCTGAGGCTTCAGATCAGTGAAAATGTCATTGTGAATTATGGACACGTGAGTGCCCTCAACTTTGACGTTCTGCCGGAACTGGAAAATCTCGTCGCTGATGAAATGGGTCATAATGTCGAAGTAGTTGTGAAATCGGGAGACATACTCGGCTGGATCGGCCCTCACCCGGCGATGGACTTTTCGGTAACAGACCGTTCACTCACACTCGATCTCCTTAACCCATCCCGATATCCTGAAGATCATCCCTATGCGGCCGATATTTATAGTTATTTTAAAACACCCCTCCTGGAGAAGATGGTGGATGTCGCCGCGCGGGATGCGCATCCGTTGGGTGGCAAAATAGACTATGACATTGCAGGACGTATCATTGGAAACTGGTTTCAGCAGGGAACCACAAGCTTTACGCAATGGAGCCGTCAATTCGCGATCGTTTATGATCATTTGAAGTCGGACAGAATTTTTATTTCTGATGGGTCTCCCACGCACGATGTTCCCGGAAGTCAGGGTCCCGGGCGGCCAGATGTCTGGTGGGTGAAAGGGAATACGCCGCGACCTGAGAACATTGGTGTGGCAAACGGACTTGTAAAATACACGCTTATTTTCCCAGGCCCGCAGTCGGAAGACGCCAAACCAATACAAGGAGTAATGTTGGTGCAAATGATCAACGAAGGAAGTATTCGTGTCGAAATATTCAAAGGATTGACTAACGCACCGGCCTTTACCCCTGCTGCTAAAACTTACGAGCGCTGATGGGATTTTAGAATTTAGATTGACGATTTTACGTTGGGTAATACAAGTTCGTGGATGCGCTTCACGCATTTGATGCAAAGAGCGCAAAGGGAAAATTCCAGAAGACTGCAAAACCATCGAGCAGGAGGGCACCTTTGTGAACCTTCGTGTCTTTGCGCCTTTGTGGCATTCCTATTATTGTAGATTAGATTGACGCTTACACGTGGTAGGCAGGATTTTAGATCGGTTGGCGCACTTTTTTCCGTTTGCCTTTTGTTATCCATTCAGAGTTTATTATAATTGCGCTCTCAATTCACAAAAGAAGGTCCATGGGAAAAGGCGACAAAAAGACAAAAAAAGGGAAAATCTGGAAAGATTCTTATGGAAATTCTAGAAGGAAAAAGGCAATAAAAGCGAAGTTAAAGAGGACTTCTTCAAAGAAGGCAACACCTGCAGCAGCTGCTTCTGAAACTGCTTCGAAGCCGAAACGGACCGCTCCGAAAAAGAAGGCGGATGCTTAATAAGAAATGAAAAGATTAACAAACATAGCTTGGTGGTGGCACAGATCCCGAATCGATTTGTGAACAGCCTTGTTATGACTTTACCATATGCCTGAAGGCCTGCTGTTCATAGCAGGCCTTCTTTTTTTTTGAAAAACATCACTGATAAAGTGAACTAATAAATAGTAGTATGAAGTACAAGCTGAAAACGTATTCCAAAAAACTATTGGCCGATACAATCACCCCGGTAAACATCTATTTAAAACTACGGGATGTGTATGCTGGCAGCATTTTGCTGGAAAGCTCCGATTATCATGGCCATGAAAATAGTTTATCTTTTATATGTTGTGATCCGATCGCCTCATTTCAGGTTAGCGACAACGTTGCAGAGTCGCGCTATCCTGACGGACAGTTTAAAAGTGAAACGGTTTCAAAAGTTGGACAGGTGACGGATATGTTTGAGAATTTCAGGAGTGTTTTTGAGCCTGATGTTGTCACTTCAAAATATGTGAACTGTGGCTTGTTCGGCTATATGGCGTACGATTCCATCCGCTATTTTGAGGATGTTTCTATCTCAAAAAAAGAAAATCTTATTCCTGATATTCTTTACAAGCTTTACAGGTACGTTATTATCGTTGATCATTTTTCAAATGAGTTGAGCCTATTCGAACATTGTTACGAAGGTGCGGGTGAATGTCGCAGTACACTGGACAGGGTAGAGCAGATTATATTCAGCAATCGTTTTGCAACTTATCGATTTGCGCTTACAGACGCTGAAACTTCCAATGTGAATGACGATGAATTCTTAAAAATAATTGAGAAAGGAAAGGAACATTGTTACCGTGGTGATGTATTCCAGATTGTTCTGTCGCGGCGATTTACAGCAGGTTTCAAAGGAGACGAATTCAATGTGTATCGTGCATTAAGATCGATAAATCCATCTCCCTATTTGTTTTACTTTGACTATGGAAATTTCAAACTCCTGGGTTCATCGCCGGAGGCTCAGCTACAAGTAGGAAATGGAAAGGTTCATATTTATCCCATAGCCGGAACGTTTCGTAGGTCTGGTAACGACCAGGAAGATGCTGCCTTAGCCGAAAAACTGGCTGGCGACGAAAAAGAAAATGCAGAACATGTGATGCTTGTCGATCTGGCAAGAAACGATATGAGCAGAAATGCAGAACATGTCAAAGTAGAAGTCTTCAAGGAGATTCAGTTTTATTCGCACGTGATTCACCTTGTTTCAAAGGTTACCGGGACGTTAAAGAAAGACGCGTCGGTCATTCGAATGGCGGCCGATACCTTTCCTGCCGGGACCTTATCGGGAGCTCCCAAACATATGGCTATTACGCTGATCAATAAATATGAAAATATTAATCGCGGATATTACGGTGGCGCTATTGGATTTATTGGTTTTGATGGATCATTCAACCATGCGATCATGATTCGAACATTTTTGAGTCATGGAAATAAATTAATTTTTCAAGCGGGTGCTGGTGTAGTATCCAAATCAAAATCAGAGAGTGAATTGCAAGAAGTGAATAACAAACTGGAGGCTTTAAGGAAAGCAGTGATACTCGCCGAAAAAATTTGATTGTATTTAAGAAAAGATAATAAAGCTAAGAAAATGAAAGGACAACAAAGGTTACTGGTAAGCAAAACAAATGGCTCTTTGTGTCTTAGCGTCTTTGTGGCAAAATAGAGCAAAATGTTTTGCGACTAAGGCACAAAGACACGAAGTTTCACAAAGGGAATATGATTGACAAATAATAAATACGGAAATCACAACATGAAAATATTAGTTCTGGACAATTACGATTCTTTTACCTACAACCTTGTTCACATCATCAGGGCTTTGGGACATGCTGTGGATATTTATAGAAATGACAAAATATCTGTTGAGGATGTTAAAAAATATGACAAAATATTATTGTCCCCAGGCCCTGGCATCCCTGACGAAGCCGGTATCATGAAGCAAGTAATAAAAGAATATGGACCTTCAAAAAGTATTTTAGGTATATGCCTGGGGCATCAGGGAATAGGAGAAGTGTTTGGCGCTTCACTGTTCAACATTCCTAAAGTACTCCATGGTGTGACTTCCACTGTAGAAATAAAAGACAACAACGAATATTTGTTCGAGGGTGTCACAAAAACCTTTCAGGGAACACATTACCACTCCTGGGCCGTACGTGCTGAAAGCATCACGCCCGAACTAACAGTAACCGCCGTAAATGAAGAAGGTCTGGTAATGGGATTGAGCCATGCGAATTATGATGTCAAAGGATTACAATTTCACCCAGAATCGATCATGACTCCGGAAGGACCAAAGATGATTGCAAACTGGCTTAAACACTAAACAAGGTACGAAGTAGGAGGGACGAGGTACGAGGCGCGAAACTTCACCACTCAAAACTCCAACACCTCAACACTATTATGAAACAAATTCTCAATGAATTGATCGATCACCGCTCGCTTACGAAAGACAGCGCCCGCGAGGTGTTGGTAAATTTGGCGACCGGTAAGTATAATCCAAGTCAGACGACAGCATTCATGACCGTTTACATGATGCGCAGTATAACTGTAGATGAACTTCAAGGCTTCCGGGACGCAATGTTGGAGCTTTGTGTTCCTGCACGGTTTGATCAGCCCGTCATGGACGTTTGCGGGACAGGTGGTGATGGGAAGAATACCTTCAACATGTCTACGCTATCATCATTTGTTGTGGCGGCCGCTGGGCAGCCCGTTGCAAAGCACGGCAATTATGGCGTTTCCTCCGCATGTGGATCTTCTAACCTCCTGGAATATTTTGGATATAAGTTCACGAATAATATCGATGAACTGAAACGAAGTCTGGATCGATCGAACATCTACTTTATGCACGCCCCATTGTTTCACCCGGCTATGAAAAATGTAGCGCCTATTCGGAAGGAGTTAGGAGTGAAGACATTCTTTAACATGTTAGGACCCATGGTAAATCCATCGTTCCCAAAAAGGCAGCTGGTGGGAGTATTCAGCCTTGAGCTTGCCCGTCAATATGGATACTTGTATCAAAACACGGACAAAGATTTTGTGATCCTTCATTCCCTGGATGGTTATGATGAGGTTTCTCTTACAGGCCCGTTTAAGTTTTTTTACAACGGTGGTGAAAAAATAGCGGACCCCCGGGACATTGGCATGCCACAACTTACTCACCAGGATATCAAAGGTGGAAATACAGTGGAAGAATCGGCTGCCGTCTTTATGAATGTGCTCCAAGGCAAAGGTACTCCAGCGCAAAATGCCGCTGTCGTTGCCAATGCCGGGATGTCGTTGTATGCAGGTCATCAGGATCAGGGCATAGGAAAAGCGATGGAGCGCGCGAAGGAAGCGCTTGAGTCCGGTAAGGCAATGGAGGCGTTTAAGAGATTGCTGGAAAGCTGACAGCTTTCCAGCAAACAGCTAACAGATAGGGATACGGCAACTTTAACACTTAGAACGTCAACACTCAACACATGAATATACTGGATCAGATCATTGAACATAAACGAAAGGAAGTATCCGAACGGAAGGAGATCTATCCCATAAAATTTTTGGAGCAGAGTATTTTTTTCGGTAGCCAACCCGTTTCGTTAAGGAAATACATTCAACGAGAAGATAAATCCGGGATCATTGCTGAGATCAAACGGAAATCGCCTTCAAAGGGTATTATCAACCCATACATTTCTGTTGAACGCACGTCCATAGGCTATATGCAAGCTGGTGCTTCCGCGCTTTCTGTTTTGACGGATAAGAATTTCTTCGGTGGCAGCAACGATGATTTGACAACAGCCCGCAAGTTTAATTTTTGTCCTATTCTTCGAAAAGATTTTACCATCGAAGAATATCAGATCGTTGAAGCCAAATCCATCGGTGCCGATGCGATTCTCCTTATTGCCGCAGTGTTGGATGCATCGCGACTAAAAGCCCTTGCTGGTTTTGCTCACTCTTTTGGGTTGGAAGTTTTGTTGGAAGTTCATAATGAAGAAGAATTGAAACTGAGCCTGGATGCAGGCGCCGACTTAATTGGAGTGAATAACCGAGACTTAAAAACTTTTCAACTGAGCATCGAAGTTTCAAAGCGGCTCGCCAACCTGATTCCTAACTCGGTCACCAAAGTTTCTGAAAGTGGAATTGAGTCGGTTCAGGCAATTCTGGAATTGAAAACCTACGGCTATGAAGGATTTTTGATGGGCCAAAATTTTATGCAACATAGCAGGCCGGAATTGGCTTGTAAGGAATTTATTGATGATTTAAAAAAAGCAAGTCTCAAAGTGAGTTAGTGTGAGGGACAGAAAAGACATAGCGATTAAAATATGCGGAATGCGCGATGCTGAAAACATTGCGGCTGTCGCATCGCTTCGTCCGCAGTATTTGGGATTTATTTTTTATCCAAAATCACCACGGTTTGTCGGAGAGAGTTTTGATATTCCTGCCAATTTACCTGCTTCAATAAAGCGTGTGGGCGTTTTTGTGAATGAGTCCAATACTGTGATCATCGCAAAGAGCAAATCATTGAAACTCGACTTTGTCCAGCTTCATGGAATTGAGAGCCCTGCACAATGTGTTGAATTAAAAGCGACGGGACTTGGCGTCATCAAAGTCTTTTCAATCGACGACGATTTTAATTTTGAATTGACAAAACAATACCGCGAAGTGGTAGATTATTTTCTATTCGATACGAAGGGAAAATATTATGGTGGCAACGCGGCAACTTTTAACTGGAGCATACTTGAAAGGTACGATCAGGAAATACCGTTTTTCTTGAGCGGCGGGTTGTCGCTTGAAAATGTGAATGCGCTGGGAGATATCACTAAGATGAACATTCATGCCCTGGACTTAAACAGCGGCGTCGAGATTAGCCCGGGACTTAAAGACCTTGAAAAAATCAGAACCATCATGACTTGGCAGAGTCATTAAATTCCTGATCACATGGCTACCACACACATAACACCCAAACACGTAAACACGTAAACACCCAATGAAATACACTGTCGATGCAAAAGGCTACTACGGACAATTCGGTGGAGCATTCATACCTGAAATGTTGTACCCGAATGTGGAGGAATTGCGCACGCGTTATTTGCAGATCATAACAGATGCCGGATATCAACGCGATTTCCATAAGCTACTCAAAGACTATGTCGGAAGGCCAACCCCCTTGTATTTAGCAAAGCGACTATCGGAAATGTACAATGCTACGATCTACCTGAAGCGCGAGGATTTGTGTCACACCGGCTCTCATAAGATCAATAATACCATCGGTCAAATTCTTCTGGCACAGCGATTGGGAAAACAAAAAATAATAGCAGAGACAGGCGCCGGTCAGCATGGGGTGGCTACGGCAACGGTATGCGCGTTGATGGGAATGGAATGTATCGTTTACATGGGAAAAATCGATATGGAACGTCAACGTCCTAACGTGGAGCGTATGCGCATTTTGGGAGCAACGGTCATACCTGCATTAAGTGGAAGCATGACTTTGAAAGATGCTACCAATGAGGCTATGCGACATTGGATCAATAATCCAACCGAGACACATTACATAATTGGCTCCGTGGTTGGCCCTCATCCATACCCGGATATGGTATCCAGGTTTCAATCCATCATCAGTGAGGAGATTAAAAAACAGTTACAGGAAGAGATAGGAAATCCATTTCCAGACTATGTTTTTGCCTGTGTGGGCGGTGGAAGTAACGCTGCCGGTGCCTTCTATCATTATCTTGATAACGAGCATGTTACACTGGTAGCTGTTGAGGCTGCCGGCAAAGGTTTGACCTCGGGTGAATCGGCCGCGACAACGGCATTAGGTAAACCCGGCGTACTTCATGGAAGCAAGACAATTCTCATGCAAACCGACGATGGACAGGTGGTGGAACCTCACTCTGTGTCGGCGGGATTAGACTATCCTGGCATCGGGCCGATGCATGCCCATTTATTCGATGTCGGTCGCGTTCAGTTCGTCAGTTCAACCGACGACGAATCGTTGAAAGCAGGGATCGATTTAAGCCGGGCCGAGGGCATAATTCCCGCGCTTGAATCTGCTCATGCCGTTGCTGCCTTAAACAAATTCACCTTTGACAAAGACGACGTGGTTGTGGTCAATCTTTCTGGCCGTGGCGACAAAGATTTGGAAACGTATATCAAGTGGGGGAAGTATTAGCCTTCTGATTTCACCTTCCCGAAAACTTTCGGAAAGTTAGATGAAGTCGACTTACCCATCCAAAAAATATAAACATCATGAAAAATAGAATTAAGGAACTACTCTCCACCCGTAAAGCAGGAATTCTTTCCATGTACTACACTGCGGGGTTCCCGAACTTGGCGGATACAGGGAAGATAGCCGAATCGTTGGCAGCGGCTGGCGCAGATATAATTGAGATCGGTATTCCGTATTCCGACCCTGTTGCCGATGGTCCTACGATTCAGGCAAGTAATACCGTGGCCCTAAAGAATGGCATGAGACTTTCTATGCTGATAGACCAGGTAAAACAAATTCGGAAAAGCGTAAATATTCCCATCATACTGATGGGCTATATAAATCCGGTGTTGCAATACGGAATTGAAAAATTTGCAAAAGACGCTTCAGCTGCCGGCGTTGATGGCGTGATCCTTCCAGACATGCCCATGGATGAATATCTTGAGCGCTATAAGAGCCTTTTTGATTCCGTAAACGTCAGCAATACCTTTCTGATATCACCGACCACTTCTGAAGAACGGATCCGAAAAATCGATGCAGTAACCGACGGATTCATTTATGCGGTTTCGGCCTCAAGTATCACCGGCGCGAAGGGCAAATTTGAAAAAGCCCAACTCGATTATTTCGATCGTATCAAAAAAATGAAACTGAAAAACCCGTACCTGATCGGATTTGGGATATCCAACCACGAAAGTTTTGCCACAGCATCTCAATACGGAGCCGGAGCAATTGTGGGCAGCGCATTTGTCGATCTATTGAAAAACTCCAAAGACCTGAATGGTGACATTACAGCGTTTGTAAAGTCATTAAAGAACGGTCAATAGGTCAATCAATTCTTCCAATTTTAAAATTTTTCAATCTTCCAATTTCCCTATGATAGTCCAATTAAAACCTTCGATCTCACCTGCTGAGAAAGAGGCCATCCTTCAAAAAATCAGAAGTCTGGAGTACAAAACCACCGAGGTTAGAACTCAAAAAGGAGATTACCTGGTGGGTATTGGGAAAAAAGAGTTTGATGTCCGGCAGCTCGGGCACATGAAAGGCATTGCTGATATCCACCGTGTCTCGGATGATTATAAATTAGTTTCTCGGAAATGGAAGGTGGAGCGTTCCCATATCGATCTTGGTGACGGTGTAGTTATTGGAAATGGTTCATTATCGATTATGGCCGGTCCCTGCTCGATCGAGAGCGAGGAACAAGTTCAACAAATTATTGATCACCTTGTCCGTAATAAGGTTCGCATCATGCGTGGTGGCGTATTCAAGCCAAGAAGTTCGCCGTATGCTTTTAGAGGAATGGGTGTTGAAGGCTTAAAGATGTGGTACAAGCTTGCGCGAAAAGCAGGAATAAAAATAATCAGCGAGGTCATGCAGGTGAGCCAGATTGAAGCTATGCACGATTACGTCGATGTTTTTCAGGTAGGGGCTCGTAATACTCAAAACTTTAATCTGCTCGACGAACTCGGAAAAGTAGATAAAGCGGTGATGATCAAGCGCGGTATATCGGGTACCATTGAGGAATTGTTGTATTCTGCGGAGTACGTTTTTTCCGCTGGAAACGAAAAACTGATGCTGTGCGAGCGCGGTATTCGAACCTACGAAAAGGCCAGCCGCAATACGCTGGATGTGAATGCAATCCCCATCTTGAAAGAGAAAACACATTTGCCAGTTATTGCGGATCCATCCCACGGTATCGGCATACGTGAATATGTTGAGCCTATTGCATTAGCGACGGTCATGGCAGGTGCCGATGGTGTCATCTATGAAACGCACCAAAAGCCGGAAGAAGCCGCCAGCGACGGGCAACAAACGTTGAACTTTGAGGAGTCTGAAGAGTTGATTAATAAATTGCGCAAGACGTTTGAGTTGAGAATGAGTTTTTAGGGCTTGGGACCGGAACCTTAGACTAAACTGTTGTTCCTCTGGGACTCCAATGTTCAACGTTCCTGTGTCTACCGAAGTGCCGTCACTACCGGACTACGGTTTTGATTCAGGATGAAGCCTTTACCAAAGAACTACGACGCGTAGCAAGCCCCATAGGGCGACAGTTTGGTAGGTCCGAAATGATAAATCACCAAGTAAGAAAATACAATCACATGACGGTATACGGAATTAAAAATTGCAACACGGTAAAATCAGCGTTGGAATGGCTGAAAAATAACAAGGTGGAATTTGAATTTCACGATTACAAAAGCAAAGGTATTGCAGAGTCAAAATTAAAAGACTGGAGCAAGCAGGTAGGGTGGGAGAGTCTCGTTAACAAACGAGGCACGACGTGGCGTCAGTTGGATGAAGCTGTTCAAAAAAAAGTTACCAGCGAAGCTGCGGCTATTGATTTAATGAAGGATAAAACCAGCGTAATTAAACGCCCTTTGATCGAGCGAGATGGAAAAGTAATTGCACTTGGGTTTCACGAGGAAGCTTATAAGAAAGTCTTTTAGGCTGTCAGCTCACAGTGTACAGCTTACAGTAACCGTCTGTTAGCTGTCAGCTGAGTGCTGAGAGCTTATCCAATCGATTCCCTTTTTCAGCATGCTCAATGTTTTTTGTTCTTCCGAATCTTGCTCCGCCTGATAATTGTAGGCCCATTGCGCCTGGGGTGGCAGACTCATAAGAATCGATTCTGTCCTCCCATCGGTATCCAGTCCGAACTTTGTTCCCCTATCCCATACAAGATTAAACTCGACATAGCGGCCTCTCCGCAGGTATTGCCATTGCTTCTCTTTCTCGCTAAAAGAAAAACCTTGATTTTTCAGCATATAATGAATGTACAGTGGCGCAAAGGTATTCCCCAGGGATTTAATAAAATCAAACCGCGATTCTTTGGTAAACCCTGCGTCGTCTTTTAGATAGTCAAAGAATATCCCTCCAATGCCGCGTGTTTCATTTCGATGTTTAAGGTAGAAATAATCATCTGCCCAATTTTTGAACTCGGGATAGTAGGAGGGATGATGTTGGTCGCATACCTCTTTCAAGGTCTTGTGAAAATGACGCCCATCCTCCACGTTAATATAATGAGGCGTCAGGTCAATTCCTCCGCCAAACCACCAGATGCCATTCGTCATTTCAAAGTATCGCACGTTCATGTGAATGATCGGAACCATTGGGTTGAAAGGGTGAAGTACAATTGATACGCCGGTGGCAAAAAAATCGGGCTGGTTAGCCAAATCCAACTTCATCGACTTCATGACAGGCTCGGGAGTTCTTCCCCATACGGCTGAGAAATTCACCCCACCTTTTTCAATTATTTTTCCTTCCGCGATAACCCGTGTGATCCCACCACCACCACCCGAACGTTGCCAAGGATCGCTGATAAATTTTCCTTTTCCATCTGTCGCCTCCAGTTGCATGCAGATTCGTTCCTGGAGACCGAGAAACCAATCACGTATTTCTTCTTTTTTCAGCATAGTCCGATGACCGAAAGGTATTGATTAAAAAGGAAAGCCAATTCCGACATTGTAGATGACAGGCTCTTTGAAATTGGTATATTCTCCATCTTCTTCCAGGGTAGCGTAAGGTTTCCAGAATCGCACTTTATCTAACACGAATTTTTCTCCGCTATCCCGTGCTGGATCGTATACTTTCATACCAACATCCAGACGTAGTATCAAAAAAGAAAAATCAAACCTTAAGCCGAAGCCGGTGCCCACGCCGAATTCCTTGTAAAATCGATTGAGCCGGAACTGCGAAGTTTCATCCTGTATGATATTGCCATCAGCATCCTTTTTATTGATGGGCTCGAAGGTCCACACATTTCCAGCATCGATGAAAACGGCTCCATTAACAAATCCAAAAAGTTTTTGCCTTAGTTCGATGCTCGCCTCCAATAAAATCGTCGACGGTTTTTCAATGCTGTAGTCAAACAATCCGTCTTTGATTGGCTCAGCACTTTCAGCAGGCTTGGTTGAGCCTGGCCCGAGTCTCCTGGGTCGCCATGCACGAATGCTGTTGCTCCCTCCGGCGAAAAAGAATTTTTCATACGGCAAACTTTGATTGTCTCCATAGGCATAGGCGAGTCCCGAATTAAAACGATATGCCAGCACTGTATTTTTGTTAACAGGATCTACCCTGCGCATATCCAGACTGAGGCGGAGGTATTTAAACCATTCCAGTTTCAAATCCTCGATAAATTTGGGCTCAATGAAATTCCAAATTGTCCCGCCACTTTCAACCTGTGCCCGGATGTAACCGGAGTTTTCCTTGATGTTTCCATAGTTATTCAAGTTCCAGGTAATAGCGAAAATTATACTGTTAACGAACGAGGGCCTGAAGGCATTTGTCAGGTTGTTATTCCCCAAATCATTTTGGTCCCGTAGCAAATCCTTAAAGCTCTCCGAAAGGTTGGCTGTATCAATGACGGCAAGATTTATAGGTGTTAATGAGTACGTTCTGTTCCGATTGTTTTGCCAAGTATACGTACCGTTGAATGTGATCGCCGTTCGCCGGTACTCAGGTCTGTCAGAATATGCATAGCCAAGGGTAAATTTTGTTTTGGGATTGTACTGCGCGAACTTGAACCTTAACCGCTCTTTAAAGGGCCACATAAATTGTGGAAATGTTAATGAAGCATTTAAGCCGGCCTCTGTGCTTTTATAAACATTTTCGCTGCTTGTCGCGGAAGCCACCCCCTCAAATCCAAACCTTCCACTCAAATCAAATGTTTCCATGCTTTTGAAAACATTTCTTTTTTTAAAGGAAATAATATAAAAAGGACCTGGAAACCCCTGTGTAACATTTACACCTGCCTCGTTGGTCCATTCGTAACGCGCTAGCGGACTGGCAAAAATATTGGCTATGAATTTTCCGCCCGACGTGTCATAATTAATGTTAATGAATTTAAACGCTTCCATATTGCCCAGCTGACGCTGGGTATTTAGCGTTTTTGTCCTGCTATAAAGTTCTTCAGGTCGCAGGAAAACACGTTGACTGAGAACCTTAAGATTATAATTGCTGACGAAATATCTATACTCGATATCATGATATTTTCTGGTACGCCTTTTTAGGTGAGGAATGTTCGTGCCCACATCTGTTGTAAAAGTCACAGAATCAATTTTGAATTGCTTGTGATATCCACGTTTCGCCGGATCTCTGATAGAAATCATGACGGCCACTTTCCGCTCCGGCGATTTGTAACTGGTGTCGGTGGCAAACTCTATATACTGACGACTGAAATCATAATAACCTCGATCCTTCAATAACAGGTCTATTCGTTCGCGTTCATTTGTGAAATTATCTTGCTGAAAGCGTTCGCCGCGTTTGAGTAAAGTTTCTTCGTTGTTCTCATTGATAATTCGCATGATGGCCGTGTCAGGCACATCATATACGATGGAATCAATCAGGTAAGGTTTTCCGGGAAATACACGGTAGATCACGGTTACAAGCTTATCGTTTACCACTATGCTATCCGTTACCGAACTCTTAAAATATCCGTTCGAAAATAAATATTCGTTGAACCGGTCCTTCGTAAGCCGTACCTGGCTACTATCAAACACTGAAATGGGTTCGCCCCATTGCATCAGGTTGTTCCCATTTTCGATAAAGCCGTTATACTTGGCGAC
>Ga0111538_10006910_pt1 | contig 15326 bp, 15 predicted proteins | sample SoiMethybrSBSTD1_FD_79669 | JGI IMG/M metagenome (GOLD analysis project Ga0111538, IMG submission 79669) | Bulk soil microbial communities from a Populus tree surrounding site in Tennessee, USA - Soil MetaG P. TD hybrid SBSTD1 (version 2)... | ecosystem: Environmental > Terrestrial > Soil >...
CACCCTGCTGCCCCGAAGCCCATGGAGTTCTTCGGTAGGTACCTCGAAGTGACACCGCACTCGCGCCTCGTCTGGACCAATGAAGAAGGTGGCGGCAGTGAGCAGGTCACCACGGTAACGTTCGAGGAAGTAGGGGGCAAGACGCTGCTGGTCATGCGCGACCTCTATCCCTCGAAGGAAGCTCTCGACGAGGCCATCGCCTCCGGGAGTACGGGTGGGACGGGTGAGACGTTCGAACAACTCGACGAGCTTCTCGCCGCCCTGGGCACGAGCGTGGGACGGTCATGAAGCGTCGCCCTCGCGGTCGGCCGCCTGGCTCTTGATGACGGGCCCTACGGACTACTCTGAAACTCCCACATGACGTTCAGTCCGACGTTCTGGCCCGACGGTGCCACGAAGGTTCGTCCCACTTTGGTTTCGAGGACGAACCGCCTGTCGGTGTCCGGCAGCGGAACCAGACGCATCAACGGGACATTTCGCGGGAAGTTGCTGCGGACGATGCGCTTGCGGTTCACCCACACCTCGACCGGTACGGCCCGCTGATCGGCGTCCGGATGCTCCACCCAGACGGTCAGCTTCAACATGCGCGTCAACGCGGCAGGCACCACGACGGCGTGCGCGTCGGTCTGCGTCCTGCCCTGTCCTCCCTCAACCGGATTGTAGACGCCGTACTGATAGGCATAGTCCAGCCGCTTGGCTCGAAACGGAGGACGGAGATCGCGCCAGCCCTCATATGTCGTGATGGCCCCAACCGTGATCGCAACGACCAGTGGCCAGACAATAGTCCGGACGTTAGCTGTGATCGGTCGATCGTCAACTCCACGACTCAAGAGCAGACCGAACATCAACGTCCAGGCCGTGAGCGTCACGAACAGATTCTGGCTTGGCACTCCCAACAGTGACGCGAACCCGAACCCTGCAACCGCGTACTTCAACACAATCGCGAGCGGATCACGGCCGAGATCGCCACCACGACCGAAGATGGCCATCAGCAGGAGCGCGGACCACCAGAAACATCCAAGGCTGCCGATCACGCCAAGTTCGGCGAGTTGATGCCGAAACCAATTCTGGGCGTTGTCGGACGGAAGGCCCTCAGGGACTGTGAGGATTCGCGAGTAGGGCACCGTCAGATACTGATACATGCCGACGCCCACTCCGACGAGCGGAGCGTCCTTGATCATCGCGTCCGCGGCTGGGCCGTAGCCGCTGCGCGTCCACAGCTCGGAGGCCACACCCCGAATGGCTGTCGCAGACAGGCTCGGGAACATCGCCTGAATGCGTCTGATCGGTCCGACTCCTGTCGACGGCACAACCAACACCATCACGGCGGTTGTGGCGACGAGGAGGAGGGCTGCGATCATCACCCGACTTCGGCGAATGCCGCTGCGGACCAGGAGGTGGCCGAGAGCCCCGAAACTGACGACGACAATCAAGAGTGCCGTCCGCGAGCCGGTCATCCAGACTGCCGCGAAGAGAACCACTGCGGTCAGCGCGAGCAGAGTGCTCCTCATCGTCGTCGGCGCGGCAACCGCCATCGCCAGCGGAATCGCGACCCAGAGCGCGCCGAGCGCCCCCGAGGCATTGGCGTCGCCCAGCGCACCGCTCGCGCGCCCGAGCGGCGGCCAGATGCTGACACTGAGAAAATGGAGATCGACCAGGCCCTGGTATGCGGCGAGAGCCCCGCCAACTGCCGCGGCCACAAGCAGCGGCATGATCAGCTGCTGGAATTTGACGAAACTCTTGCCGGTGAACCGTCCGAAGAGCCAATCGATCCAGAGCAGGCCCAACAGGTGCGCTTCAGCCGCGTACGCGATTGAAATCGTTGTCGGGATGGCATGCACGGCGTCTTTGCCAATCCGTGTGGACGTCCATAGCACGGAGGGAACCCAGTCGAGTTCCCGGACCGCCACAATTGGCCAGGTCACGGCCACGATCAGCGCCCAGCTGATGAGGGGAAACCGCAGGCGGGACGGATAGTTCCACGAGAGGCTCGAGGTGGCCGCCGCTGCCCCAAGGAATAGGGCTGCCCAGGCCGCAAAATTCCAGTAGTACACACCTCGCGCCGCCAGGAACGAGGCCACGGGAGTGAGATAACCCGCCGCAAGAACAAGCGCGGCTGTCCGCTCCGGCCAGCGCCGTCCGAACAAGTAGGCGGCGATGGCGCCTGCAAGAGCGAGGAGCGGAAGCGACGGCCACTCGCCCTTGGCGTACCAGAGCTGGAGTACAAGCGCCCCAAGCAGAGACGCGAGCACGAGTGCCTTGCTCGCGCGCTCCAGTAACGATGAATCAGCGATGCGCATGTTTGTCCGGCGAGGCGAAGGGGTGGTCGCTCGAGAAGTGTAGCAGCAGGTGGAAATTACAGTCCGTCGAAGAAATCCTGCAGCGGCCATTGCCGAATAGGGCCGCGCGTGCCTCCGAGGAGGAACACCTCGCGCTCGAACACGGGACGGAACGCCTGCAGCATCTCTGCAACGCCTGGTGGAGGGTCCTTCAGCATCTCCAGTGTGACGCCGAACGCCGAACGATGGGCCGCCAGGGCGGAGAACTTCCGTTCCAGATACGGTGACGCGTCGAACGACACCGCAATCATTTCTGCCGACGACGCGAACACGTCTGGGTCGAGGCCATCAGTGATGCCTCTGCCCCGGCTGGCGTCCGCAAGCCGCTGAAACACGTCGCGGAGCATGGTTGCGTAGAACAGTCGCTCGGGCGCTTCACTTCCCATCGCCCCGCTGGAAAAGAACGCCGCGGTCGTGGCGCGCTGGGCGGCGAGGTGATCAGGGTGATAGTACGTGCCATGCGGGTCGAAGGTGACGATGACCTGCGGCTTGACGTCGGCAATGATTCCGAGAATGGCCGCTTCGACGTCGAGCATGTCGACGTTGGCCAGGGCGTGCGGGTCGTCGTGCCGCTGCCGCTCTTTGCGGGCCGAGTCGTGAAACCGGAGCCGCACGGGCTCCCCGATCCCGAGCCGCGTGCACGAGAGTCGGAGTTCCTCGACACGCAGCGTACCCAGGTCCTCGACCGGACCCAGTGACGGGTGCGGCTTGCCCGCTTCCCCGTCGGTGGCACAGACGAGTGTCACGCGCACCCCACGTTCGGTGAGGTGCGCGAGAACACCGCCGCAGAAGATCTCGTCGTCGGGATGGGCCAATACGATCAGGAGCGACGGACGGCGGCTTCGAATCATGACCTTTGCCTCTTGAACTTCGCAGGTGTTACTCGACCCGCACGGCCTTGATGGTGACCGGATTGGCGAATGGGCCCTTCTCGTTTCGCTGTTGGGTCACCCACATCGTGTTGCCCTCCAGCTTGTACGAGTAGGTAATGAATACTCCCGGACCCATGACCGCCGGGTTCTTCGCGGCAATCGGCCGCATCGTCATTCGATTGTCAGGAGTCACTTCATACGTGCCGGCTTCGCCCACGAACGGCCCCCACACCGCCCGCAGCTCGTCGGCGCTCGCCTTTGTCAGGTCGGCGGGAACCGGACGTGGCTTTTCGGACTGATCCTCAACCCGGCTGTAGTGCCTGGCCGTGAGAATGGTCAGGTTGGGTCGCGGTTCGCGGATCGCGATCGTGCGCGCAGCAGGCCCCGTCATCGTCACTTCCACGACTTGCCAGACGCCTTGAATCGACTCACGCTTCGATCCGCCGTCGCGCTCCGCGCTTCGTTGTGCAGGCTGTCCTGCGAGTGCCTGGCTTGTGAGCAGCACCACAGTGATTACCGAAAGCAACGATTTCTTCATGATGCGCCTCCTCGAAGAACGCCCGTCATTGAGCGTGGGCCCAGTCTGCGGCGCGATTCTCAGCGGCTCAAGCGCAACGACGTGCCACATCCGGCGTGGCGTGATTTGGCGTATGTCTGCGCTATCCTGTCGTCTTCATGGCCGATAACCCGGGCGCGCAACCCACCCCCAGTCCAGTGCCTGCCCCTGAGGGCCGACTCGACTCCTGGAAGGAGATTGCCGCATATCTCGGCCGGGGCATCCGTACCGTGCAGCGTTGGGAGCGTGAGGAGGGGCTGCCCGTTCATCGCCTCGCCCACGAAAAGCGCGGCAGCATCTACGCGCGGCGAGAAGAGTTGGCGGCGTGGTGGGAAAGCCGCCGACTCACGCTGGCCGCTCCCCCGACCCCTGATGTCCCTGGTGTGAGTGACGCCTCGGTTGCGCCGCTTCTCGAACGAGTGACGTGGACGACGGCGTTGACCAGCTGGCCGGCGCTGTCGTCCGATGCACGGCTGATCGCCTATGTCTCTGATGGCGGGCAGGACGGCACGACGCCGCAGATCTGGATCCAGCAGATTGGCGGCGCGGCATTGCGGTTGACGAACGGTGAGCGCGAGTATTCGCATCTCTCGTTCTCACCGGAAGACACCCGAATTGTTTTTACCGCCAGCGACGATTCGGGTCCGAATGTGTACGAGGTCCCGACGCTTGGCGGTGAACCGCGGCTTCTGCAGCGAGGCGCAAGCCGTGGCCGGATTTCGCCCGATGGTCTCTGGCTCGCGAGTGTGCCGCACGATGCGGTCGGCATCCGGGTCGCGGCGCGCGGCGGCGCCGGTTTTCGAACGGTCGCGCCTCAAATGGTCGATGTGGCGTGCGCGACGTGGCTTCCCGACAGCCGGTCGGTGCTCGTCCATGCCCGACCTGATCCCGCCGTCGAACCGGATTGGTGGATCGTGCCGACGGACGGCGGTTCGCCGACCAACACTGGCGTGGTCCAGCAGTTCCGCGAGGCGGGACTGTTCACCGTGCCAACCGGGGTGGCGTGGGTCGACGACTCGCTGGTGTTCACTGCGGCTGGGTCTCAGGGGGTTAGTCTCTACCGACAGCGCCTGGTGGCGTCGACGTTCCAGCCAACGGGTGCCCCAGAGCGGCTGACGGCAGGCAGCGAGTCGACGTGGTTGCCCACGGCCGCCGCCGGCCGCCTGGCGTTCTTCAGTAGCCGCGCAGACGCCAATCTCTGGTCGGTGGCAGTGGATGCGGCGAGCGGCATCGCGCATGGTCCGCTACGCCGGATGACGCGCGGCCCGTTTCCTCTGGGCTATTTGACCGTCACGAACGACGCCCGCACGCTCGCCTATTTCACATTTCGACTCGGAGACGGCGACATCTTCTTGAGAGATCTCGGAACCGGCTCGGAAAGGGCTCTCGCCGTCGCAGCGCCCGGCACGAAGGGGTATCCAGTCATCTCGCCAAGCGGAAGGCTACTGGCCTACGGCGTGAGGATGCCTGGCGGCGGGCGCGCGTTGCGGCCGATCGTCATCGTCAGCTTGTCCGACGGGCCGGCCCCGAGCGGAGTCGAGGGGGCCTGGCGAAAACTGGGTGAGGACTGTGGCGGCCGCCCGCGCGAATGGGTTGACGAACGCCGTCTGATCATGGAACGGTTCGGGCGACTCAACTCGATTGCGCTCATCGATACAGAAACGGGAGACCAGCAGGAGCTGCTGGAGAGCCCCGAACGGTCGATCAGCAATCCGCGGTTGTCGCCGGATCGAGGGTGGATCGCCTTCGAGGCCTCGCGTCGGGGCGAACCGGCCAGTGTGTTTGTGGCTCCCTTCCGAGAACAGCCGATTCCAGAGGCAGAGTGGGTCGTGGTCGTTCGCTCCGCGAGCCATCCGTTCTGGTCTGCGGACGGACGATTCCTGTATTACACGCCCACGGGAACCAACCCGTTGGTTCGTAGCGCCGTCCGCGCGCGACGTTTTTCTGCAGAAGGACTGGTGGACGGTCAATCGATTGCCGTGTACGCGTCGACCGAAATGCTGATGCCCGCTTACCTTCCAGGCACGGCGCCAGTCGCCACGCCCGACCAGATTATTCTTGTGCTCGGCGACTTCAGGGGTGACATCTGGCTGATGGAGCTGACGTAGTTCAAGCCCGGTAGGGCCGGTGTCACACCGCTTGCGTCAGCGGTGAATCGACGACGTGTTCGGCCACGAACCAGACCTGCAATTCATTCCGGCGAATGACGTCTGTAACGATCAGATCGTTGGTCCCGTCGTCGCCCGCTTCGGCGGCAAGCCGCGCCATCGCGCGGGCTTCCTTCAAGACAATCTCGTGCCCATGGAGCAGGCGAGAAATCTGGACTGGCGCGGCCTCTCGCCCCTTGGGGGCTCTTGGAATGAGTGTCGTCTCCGCGACATCGTGGGCCATCGCGATGCTCACACCGCCCAGCAACTGAACGCGTTCGGCAAGCGCGTCGACGATCTGATTCTGTTCGTCGTAATGTTTGTCGAACAACAGATGTAGCTGATAGAACGTCGGCCCCGCCACCTGCCAATGGTGCTTCTTGTAAAGGTCTCGAAGCGTCATCGTGTCGGCCAGGAGCTGGTTCAGATTCACCACGCTCTCCTTGCAGGCGTGCTCCGAGAGCGCGATCGGCATGCGAACGAGATGGCCAAAAGGCTGAATTTCGTGGGCATGCTGGTGTGACAGTGGCGTGGCTTGCTTCAGAATCGTCTCCGCGTCGATCGTTGCCTTCGTCATGTTGTGCCTCCGACCTCACTTTCACACAACTTTGTGCCGACGACCATTTTGCCGACCGATCTAGATCTACGGCTGTGCTAGGATCGCCGGCCCATGCCGAAGAAGAAGGCGTCTAGGCTTCGTCGCCGCCGAAACCCCTCTAGTGCGCGCGACATCGCGGCTCTCAAGATCGCCGTGGAACGCTGCGAGGCCCAAATCGACCGCCTGACCAGCGGCCACGAGCTCACATTGAAGCGCATCGGCACGCTGCAAGCGGAACTCGACTCTCTCCGGCTCGGTCGCTAGAGGCGTGTCCTTCCCGGGGTGCTACCGAATCTCTGCGGTCTTCGCGTGCTCTGGGGTGATGTCGTAACGGCTTTCTAGTCGTGGCGGCCTTCTAAATGCGTCGGGCTTTCGCGTTTTCGTGGCTGTGTTGACCCGCGTTATCGGCGTTCTAACCCTAGCACCGTCAGCAGGTCGCCAAGTTGTTCGATCACGGCATCGGCCTCGACCAGCCGCGACACACTGGCGTCTCGACGCCAAACGGCCTGCATGCCGGCAGCCTGTGCTCCCGCCACATCGACGTCGGGGTGGTCACCGACGAAGACCGCTCGAGCGGGACTCGTGTTGAGTCGCGCCAATGCCCGGTGAAAAATCTGGCGATCTGGTTTGCTGATGCCTTCGGCGTCTGAAATCAGGATGGTGTCAAACATGGGTGCGAGAGCCAGGCATTCCAGCTTTCGACTCTGCATGCGAACGGAACCATTCGTGATCAGCCCGAGCTTCAGGCCTGCGGCGCGAAGGGACGAAAGCGTCTGGACGGCATCAGGGAACAGCACACAGGCACTCGGAAATCCCGCTCGGTAATCCTTCAGCAGCGTCTCAGCCAAGCCAGACGGAAGCGCGAACTGCGCGGTCATGCCGGTGAACAGCTCCTTCCGTGGAGCATACCCGTCGCGATCGCGCTCCATCAGGGTCCGAACGTACTGCTCCTGGTCGACAGTCTGGAGGGCGTCCGCATACCGCGCCCACTGTTCTCGAATAAACGTCTCGAAGCTTCGACGACGGTCGAGCAGGGTTCCGTCGAGGTCGAAGATCACGGCCTGGATGTCGGCTAGCATTCAACCACCTTGCGGATGCCCCGCTGGCGTCTAACGCCGATCCCATTGAACTTTGGCGTTCAGCATCGTAAACCCCGTCCGCGCCGGGAACCAGATTGGCTTGCAGCCAGCGACCGTCGGTGGAATTATGGACGCCCGCGAAGGACTGACACCATGACCACGCGCGCGATCGCTCTGGCCGTTTTCCTGTCTGGGACCGCGTTGGCTCAGACACCCGCCGTCAAGTGGGACGCGCAGAAGACGGAGACCCTCGCCCACTACCGCGCGCTCCTGCAGATCGACACCAGCAACCCTCCGGGCAACGAAAGCCTGGCCGTCGCCTATTTGAAGAAAGTACTGGAAGCCGAGGGTATTCCGACCCGGACGCTCGCACTCGATGCCAACCGCGCGAACCTGGTCGCACGGCTGAAGGGAAACGGCAGCAAACGGCCGCTGCTGATCCTCGCCCACACCGACGTCGTCGGCGTGCAGCGCGAGAAATGGCCGGTTGACCCGTTCGGTGCGGTCCTGAAGGACGGCTACGTGTGGGGCCGTGGCTCGGTGGACGACCGGCCAGTCTTGGCGGCGAACCTGATGGTGATGCTGCTGCTCAAGCGCAGCGGCGTAGCGCTCGACCGCGATGTGATCTTTCTGGCGGAATCGGGTGAAGAAGCCGACGTCACGGGCGTTGGCATCAACTTCATGGTCAACCAGCACTTCGACGAGATCGACGCCGAGTTCGCCCTCACCGAGGGTGGGAGCGCAGCGCTCTCGAACGGACGCGTGTCGGCTATCACCATTGGAACCGCCGAGAAGATTCCAGCGCGGGTTCGCCTGGTGGCAACGGGGATCTCCGGACATGGGTCGGTGCCGCGCCTCGATAACGCAATCGTCCACCTCGGAGCCGCGCTACAGAAGATCGGCGCATGGGAAACACCAATGCGGCTCAATGAGACGACGCGCACGTATTTCCAGAAGCTCGCGTCGATGAGCCCGCCCGAGCAGGCGGCGCGATACAGTGCGCTGCTCGATCCGCAACGCGCGGCGGCAGCGCAGCGCTACCTGGCAGAGCATGAGCCCAGTTCCTATTCCATGCTGCGCACGTCCGTGGTTCCAACGATGCTGAAGGCCGGTCTGGGCCCGAATGTCATTCCGTCTGAAGCGGAAGCCACCATCGACATCCGGGCGCTTCCCGACGAGAACATCCCGCGCTTCTACGAAACGCTGCGGCAGGTCATCGGGGATCCGGCGATCACCATTGTGCCGCTGCCGGTGACGCGTCCGCCCTCCCCTGCCTCGCGCCTCGATACCGAGATGTATCGTGCGCTCGAGCAAGTCAGCCGACGGATGTATCCCGGATCGACGGTGTTGCCCAGCATGTCCACGGGCGCGAGTGACCAGGCCCAGTTACGGGCAAAGGGCATCCAGAGCTACGGGATCGGCCCGGCCGCCACTGTGGAAGACCGCAACAACTACGGCGCGCACAGCGACGTGGAGCGACTGCTCGAGGCGTCGCTCTACCAGTTCGTGGAGTTCACTTGGAATGCCGTTACCGAGGTCGCGGTCAGGAAGTAGGGGCCGGTTCAGTGGATCACGGTCGACAGTCGGTCGAGTACCGGCGCCGCTGATCCGGCGGGGTCCACACTCCAATCACCGTCGAGGACGGTGATCGTCGTATACCCCGCCGCGAAGAGTGCCAGATCGGTATTGGTCTCGTCGCCAACCGGCGTGGGGACGAGCTGAGCACGCACTTCGCCCGCTGTCCCGGTGTCGCGATACTGGCGCGTGAAGCTTCCCTTGCGTGACAACGGCGCAATCTTCAATCCCTTGAGTCGGTCGGCAGCCATGGCCGGTTGATTGATGTTGATGACGATCCGATCGGGCAGCAGCTTGCCGCCGGCGAATCGCCTGGCATCGAGCGCCGCGATCACCTGTCGTGCAATGTCGGCAGCCTTGGCATAGGCCGCCGTAAGAGTGGCGGCATCTGCGCTGATCCCGGCCGATACCGCAACCGCCGGAAAGCCATACGACGCGGCCGTCACGGCGGCTCCTACCGTTCCGGAGCTGTTCGTGCTCGTGCCCAGGTTCTGACCGCGGTTGGTCCCCGACACCACGAGGTCCGGAGGGTCGTCTTTCATGATCTGAAACAGGCCGACCAGCGCCGAATCGGCGGGGGTCCCGTGCACGGCCCAGATCCCGCTGCCGTGGTCGTCCAACTTCAGCACACCGCTGCTCATGCTGGCGCCGGCGCCGCTGAAATCCTCGACCGGTGCGGAAACGGTCACATGGTAGCCGGCCGCAATCAGCGCCTCGCGCATCAGGCGAAGTCCCGCGGCCTCAAACCCGTCGTCGTTGGTCAGCAGAATCTTGAGGGGCCGCGTCTGCGCGTCGCCGTGCGCGAACGCGACCAGCAACAGCATGAACACGACGACCAGGCGACGACCACTCGCAACGCGGGGCATCCAGAATCCTCCGGTCGGCAAGCCTAGCACGGTCCTTCATCGCGGCCACCAACCCGACTCAAGCAAGAATCGAGGCGACCGCGGCAAAGAGCGCGCTTCCTCCGAGAACGATCGGGATGCCGATCAGGAACCCTCGAAAGTGGAACCAGTAACTCTCGTAGCCGGCCAGACCTTCAGTACCCGGAAGCACGACGAACCGCGGCTGGCAATAGACCATGCCCCAATCGAGCACCAGCCAGTCGAGAATGTTGAAAGTCCCGAACATGATGGCGAAGTGAGCAAAGGCAGCAGCAAACGTCACGTCGCGCGCAACGAGGGCAGGGAGAGTCTTGACAGACCACACCGCGACACCGAGGATGACCATCAGGAAGACCGCGGCGACGAGTAGGCGCTGGCGCTTCGTACGCTCCGACATCGGTCCCCATTTCGCTTGGATGTCGGGTGGGTAGTCGCGGAGCATGATTTCAGGGTTCGCTCGCAGAACCGCGAGAAGGAGCCCAAAGAGGATGGCGCTGAGCACCAGGCCGAATTCAAGAGCGTGAGTGACGATCGGCCTCATGACACGCCGAGGTTAGAGGTTCGAGGGCTAGAGGCAACCTCTAACCTCTGACCTCTAACCTCTGACCGTTGACCTCTGATTTCCGTCGCTCCACTAACGGCCCGCTGCGGGAGGCGCGCAAGGATCCGTCTGCCTCCATGCGAGCGAACCCTGCGGGGGCCGCCGGGGATTGTCCCGACGCCGAAACCGCCAACAGAAGCGCGCCAATGGCACAGCCGGCCAATCTCAACGAACTCGCACACTGCATCGTCGCATCCTCACTCACAAGGGGTTGATCCGCAACGAATCTATCCCGCACCTATACGCCGAAGTGGCACAGCGCGCGACGCTTTCTGCTGCCTCGCCGCCCGGCGCACATAGTCACGCTCGGCCTTATCGGGTACACCACCGGACCACGAATCGGTATAGAGTGTCACGGTACATTTTCGAGTGTCCGCGTCGAGTCCAGCGACAAGGAGTGCATATGTGCGATAAGGACCACGATAAGGAACGACAGGAATACGAGGCGCGAGGGTTAGTCACACGGCGTCAATTCGGCGTCCTGTTGGGAGCCGGCGTGGCGATGCTGCTCCCGCGGGTCGTGAACGCAGTCGCCGTCACCGAGTCGGAAGTGACCGTCACAACCCCGGACGGCACCGCCGACTGCTACTTCGTGCATCCGACGACCGGCACGGCTGCGGGCGTGCTCCTGTGGCCCGACATCTTCGGGCTGCGGCCGGCGATGCGGCAGATGGGCAAACGGCTCGCCGAAACCGGCTATTCCGTCCTGGTGGTCAATCCGTTCTATCGCGCCCAGAAAGCGCCGACCGCGGAAAAGGGTGCGGCAACTCCCATCCAGGGACTGATGCCGCTCATGCAGGCACTGAACGAGACGACGCATATGACCGATGCGAAGGCGTTCGTGGCCTGGCTGGATCAGCAGGCGTCGGTGGCCAAGAACCGGAAGATCGGCACCCAGGGCTATTGCATGGGCGGTCCGATTGCGTTCCGCACCGCAGCGGCCGTACCCGACCGCGTCGGCGCGGTTGCCTCATTCCATGGCGGCGGGCTCGTGACCACGATGCCAAACAGTCCGCATCTGCAGGCCTCGAAGACCAAGGCACAGTTCCTCGTCGCGATCGCCTCGAACGACGATAAGCAGAGGCCCACCGAAAAGGATGTTCTGAAGCAGACGTTCGCCGCAGCGAATCTGCCCGCGGAAATCGAAGTTTATACAGGCGCGCACGGCTGGTGCCCGCCCGACTCAGGTGTCTACCTCGAGGCCGATGCCGAGAAGGCCTGGACCCGTTTGGTCGCCCTGTACGGAAAGGCGCTGGCGTAAGCAGGTCGATCGACCTGAGGCGGATGAATGTCGCTACGGGCAGGTCTGCGGACCTGCCCGCCCTACCTACCGGTGAGCCAGGACGAGCTGCTCGAGGGTCCGTCGCACAGCCGCTGGCGGGTGCACGAACGCGAACGCGATCGACAAGCCGGTTTCTGATCCCTGACAGCTCACGACGCGGCCGGTGAGGTGAAGTGTTTCATCCGGCAGCTCGAGCGTGAGCGGCCAGGAACTGCCCACGGCAAGCGCCTCCGTTCCACGAACGCGCGTACCCGACGCGCTCAACTCGAGCAGCTCGCCGACCTGACTCTCGAATCTCACGCGCGTCCCCGGTACATGAACACGGGGTGCGCGCGGAGCTGGAATCTTTCCGACCAGCAGCAGTGCGACCGCTTCGAGCAGTCCTTGCGCCGTCACTGGCTTCTCGAGGAAGGCCTCCTCCTCCCACAACGCCGTGCGCTCTTCGAACAGCCGCTCGTCCGTGTCGGTCAAGTACAGGATTTTCAGGTCCGGATCCATCGCTCGCAGCTGGCGCGCCAATTCGTCCCCGGCCATGTCTTGCGTGCCGATGTCCGTGACCAGGATGTCGAACGGGCCGCGCGACTTGGCGACCCCGATCGCCTCCAAGCCAGCCGTGGCGAGATCAGTCTCGTATCCGGGCTGTTTCAGCACGCCATCGAGGAATCTTCGGCTCGATTCTTCCGGGTCCACGATCAGCACACGGAAGGTGGACGCTCTCGCTGGTCCGGACTCAGACGGCATGCTGGTCTTATCGGCCAAATACGGCTCCTTCTCTACGGATGCCCACAGGATTGCATCGATCGGTTCGACCGCAGACTACACTGAGTTGATGGCGATCGTGGTGCAGAAGTATGGCGGCAGCAGCGTCTCCGACGTGCTGAAGCTCAGGCGTGTTGCTGAGCGAGTCATGCAGACGCGTCAGCAGGGGCACAACGTCGTGGTCGTGGTTTCCGCGATGGGCGACACGACGGACGATCTGCTCCGACTCGCGAAGCAGGTCTCCCCCACCCCCGATCGGCGCGAGCTGGACATGCTACTCAGCGCCGGCGAACGCATCTCCATGGCGCTGCTGTCCATGGCGATCCGCGATCTGGGCGGCGACGCGATCAGTTTTACCGGCAGCCAGTCGGGCATTATCACCAGCGATCGCCACGTCGACGCGCGAATCATCGAGGTCCGGCCGTTCCGTGTCCAGGACGAGCTCGCACGCGGCAAGATCGTCGTCATCGCCGGCTTCCAGGGCGTGTCCTATCGCAAGGAAGTGACGACCCTGGGTCGCGGCGGCAGCGACACGACCGCCGTCGCCATGGCCGCTGCGTTGAATGCCGAGTACTGCGAGATCTGCTCTGACGTCGACGGCGTCTACTCCGCGGATCCCAGAGTGGTTCCGGCCGCCCGACGCGTGGGCACGTTGTCCTACGAGGAAACACAGGAGATGGCCGAGTGCGGCGCGAAGGTCCTCAACGCCCAAGCCGTGGAGTTCGCAAAAGAGAAGGGCATCGCAATCTACGCGCGGGCAACCAGCAGCTCATTACCAGGGACGGATCCATCGACGGATGGAACCGTGGTCCGAAAGAATCCGCCCAGGATGCCCGGCACTGTCGTGGGTGTGGCGAGTGAACGCGATGTGCTCGTGCTCGAGTCGGACGCCGACGCAGACGACTTGTTCACAACACTCGACGAGCACCACATCGCGGGCAAACAGCTGCACATGGCTACCGACGCCACCCATACCTCGCTCGTGATTTCGCGCGAAAACCTGCACGACGAGGCGCGGGTTCAGGCTGCCCTGGCCTCGCGCTTCGGCGGACGCGTCCGGCTCGTCGACGGCCTCGGCGCGGTGAGCGCGATCGGTGCCGGCATCAACGCCACCTACGCCAACATCCGCGCAGGTTCCGCCGCCCTGCAGGAAGCTGGCATCGGTTCACGCGGTTTGTCGACCTCTTCGTTTCGCATCACGTGGATGGTGCCAAGCGACAGCGTCGAAGCCGCGGTCAAGGCACTGCATGCACGGTTGATCGAGTCGTCGGCACCGATCCTGCCATGACCCGCGCGGTGTCAGGCAGTGAATCGTGAACGGCCTGACGTCGAGGGCCCTCGAGAGGTCGCGCACGACACTCCAAGCGAGCGGCTCCGCAGTTCCTGCGCGGCGCGCCCGCGCCGAAGTTCGCACTATTTACCAAGTGTCCGTGGACCAATCTGAAGCCTCTAGGTGATCTCGCAGGGCTTCGACGGCTCGTCGTTTGCGATCCATGCTCGCATGTCGAGACGTCGCCGCCTTCAGTTTGCCGGCGCGGTGTACCACGCGATGTCGCGCGGCAACCGCAAGTCGGCCATCGTCGACGATGACGACGACCGGCGCACCTTCATGAAGACGTTCGGCGAGGCTGCGCGTGACTACCGCGTGCGTGTGTATGCCTGCTGTCTGATGGGTACGCACTACCACACACTGCTCGACACACCACGAGGCAACTTGTCCGAGTTCGTGCGCACGCTGAACGCTGAATACTCGAAGGCGTTCAATCGCCGGCATGAACGGGTGGGACACACGTTCCAGCAGCGGTTTCACTCGCTTGTGGTCCAACGCGAGAAATACCTGCGGCGGGTCGCGCGTTACATTGTCCTGAACCCAGTCAAGGCGCGGCTCTGTCGTGACGCGACGGATTGGCCATGGAGCACGCATCGCGCGACGGCCGGCCTGGAAGACGCGCCGTCGTGGCTCCATGTGGATTGGCTGCGCTGGGCCTTTCGCGCCGACCGGCTGCCCGATGCGCAGCGCCACTATCAGGGGTACGTCCGGGATCCGGCCGGGCTCACGTGGTCGTTCGACTTGACGGCGGCGCTCGGCACGTCCCGTTTCAGGAGGGCCGTCGGAGTGTCCCTGAAGCGTTGCGGGGAGGACCGGCCAATCCCGATCGAGTGTCGACGCTGTGTCCAACCGCCGTTGGAGCAGGTCTTCTCCGGGGAACAGGCAGACAGTCGCAGCCGTGACGCCCTGATCCTCGTCGCGCATCTGACGCACGGCTATCGGCTTGCAGAAATCGCGAGGTTTCTCACGGTGGACCCGTCCACGGTCAGTAAGGCGCTGACCCGGGCCCGAGGTCGGCGGTCGGTGGTGGCAAGCGCGTGTGGCGCCTAGCAGTCACGTCAGGGCACGTTCACGATTCACTGCCTGACACCGACCACCTATCAATCTTCCTAACCGTTATAGAAGTACACCACCATCTTGCTGTTCGTGCGGTCGGTGCCAACGGCTCTGCAGGAATCAGACTGTCTGGAGTAGCTGTCGATGAGATCGTCGAACTTGCAGTCGATGCGGCCTCCGCTGGCGACTCCCTGGAACGCCTCCGGATCAGGCACCAGACCTCACCCTGCGATGAGTTTCCTCTTCAG
>Ga0111538_10006911_pt1 | contig 15326 bp, 13 predicted proteins | sample SoiMethybrSBSTD1_FD_79669 | JGI IMG/M metagenome (GOLD analysis project Ga0111538, IMG submission 79669) | Bulk soil microbial communities from a Populus tree surrounding site in Tennessee, USA - Soil MetaG P. TD hybrid SBSTD1 (version 2)... | ecosystem: Environmental > Terrestrial > Soil >...
CAGGCGATGGTCATCGCCGGCTGCGTCAGCCCGAGCTCCGGGCCGATGACGTGGACGATGCCCTGGTCGCCGCTCTCGGGCGTCCAGAGGCTGACGCCGGCGTCGCGGCAGTTGCGCTCCAGCGCGCCCATCATCTCTTCGGCCATCACGTCGAGGAACGGCCGCTTCTGCGAGCTCGTCGGCACGATGTGATCGACGGTGGCGAAGGTGCGCTCCGGAAACGCGACCTTCCAGCCGTGCTGCCGCAGCATGTCGAACGCCTGCGGCGAGGTCACCTCATGGACGAGGTGCAGGCCGACGAACAACTGGGTCTGCCCGCTCGGCAGCTTGCGCACGGTGTGCAGATCCCAGACCTTATGAAAAAGTGTGGCAGCCATGTGACAGTCGTGCTCTTGCGCGTGATGTGTGCCGACGCCGCCGGCTCATGCATGCGGCAACAGCTAGAATACACGGATGCGTGTGTTTCGCGCTCGTCTCTCGTGGATCGCGATGTTCGTCGCGGCAGGGCTGGTGCTGACCCTGCGCGCGCAGACCCTCAAGCAGCAGCGTCTCGAGATCGTCAACGTGGGATTGCCGGCGGTCGATCTGGGCCTCCGGCTGGATGAAATCCGCGGCCCCGGCGCGGCCAACACGGCGCAGCGCGAGGCCATTCTTGCTTCGCTGCGCGAGTCCGGCGCCGCGCTCGCCTCCACTGCTCGACCGACGGGCCAGCGCGTGATCGTGAAGTTCATCGACGGCCTGCCGAGCGCCGCGCGGCTGTCGGCCGTCGCCGATATCTCACGCAGCGCGGTGATGCGCGCTGCGGCGGACCATGCCGACTTCGAACTCGTCCAGCTCGGCGCCGGTGAAGACGCCGAGGCCGTGGCGCAGGCATTCAGCGAGCGCTCCGACGTCGACTACGCACAGGTTGCCTACACGTTCCACAAGCTGCTCGTGCCGAACGATCCTCTCTACGCGACCAACCAGTGGAACCTGCCGATGCTCAACCTCGAGCGGGCCTGGGACATCCAGCCGCAGGCGGGCTCGACGATCACGGTGGCCGTGCTCGATTCCGGCATGGCCTATCAGAACGCGATCTTCACGCCGACTCTGCCGCCGTTCCGTGACGAGAACGGGCGCGTCTATCCGGGACTCGGCCGCGTGACGATCCCCTACGCGGCGGCGCCGCAGCTGGTCGGCGCGGCCGGCGCCGGGCGCCTGGTGTCGCCGCACGACTTCATCTGGGACGACAACGAGCCGTTCGACTTCGACGGCCACGGCACCCATGTCAGCGGCACGCTCGGCCAGCTGACCAACGACAACGTCGGCACAGCCGGCGTCGCGTTTGGCGTCAAGCTGATGCCGGTCAAGGTGATCGACAGCGTGTGGGACTTTCTGTTCGGGGCGCCGAACGAGGGCACCGACGATACCGTCGCGCGCGGCATCCGCTACGCCGCCGACAACAACGCCAAGATCATCAACATGAGCATCGGCCGCACCGGCCCGCCGGCGCCATCGGTCGAGTCGGCGATTCGCTATGCGGTGAGCAAAGGCGTGTTCATCGCCATCGCCGCCGGCAACGAGTTCGAGGACGGCAACCCGACGGAAGTGCTCGCCGAGATCGCGTCGCGCGTGAACGGCGCGGTCTCCGTGGCCGCCGTCGATCGCGCCAAGGCGCATGCGTTCTACTCGTCGACCGGCAGCTGGGTCGAGCTTTCGGCGCCGGGCGGGTCGGGCCGCGGCTTCGGCACCTCCGGCGGCGTGTTCCAGCAGACCTTCGATCCAATGTTTACCGACACGTTTCTCCTGCCGCCGTCGCTGTACAGGGCCCCGCGGTTCGACATCCTCAACTACGTGCCCTACCAGGGCACGTCGATGGCGTCGCCGCACGTCGCCGGCGTCGCCGCGATGCTGATGCAGCAGGGGATCACCGACCCGGCGGCGATCGAAGAGGCGCTGGAGAAGACGGCCGTCGACCTCGGCTCGCCCGGCCGCGACGACACGTTCGGCTTCGGCCTGGTCGACGCGCGCGCGGCGCTGCGCGGATTGGGGTTGGCCAAGTGAAGCACACCTTCTTGCTGCTGTCGTTCCTGGTGGTGGCCGCTCCGGTCGCAGCACAGGATCCGCCGTCGCTCTCGATCCGCCCGTTCGTGATGGGCGCCGAGCAGAACTTCACCGCCAGCGACACCTTCCAGGCGGTCTTCGAGACGACCCGCGGGCCGTTCTTCGGCGGCGGCGTCCAGGTCGTGTTCGTCGATCAGTTCGTCGTCGAGCTCGGCGCGTCGCGCTTCAGGCAGACAGGGGAGCGCGTGTTTCGCACCTCGACCGGATCGGTGTTCCGTCTCGGCATCCCGGTGACGGCGACGATCACGCCGTTCGAAGTCACCGGCGGCTACCGCTTCCGGTTCTGGGAGCGGGTGCGGCCGTACGTGGCGGCCGGCGTCGGCTCGTTCGCCTACAAGGAAACCTCGGATTTCGCCGACGCTACCGAGAACCTCGTCACGCGCGAGACCGGGTTCGTCCTCAACGGCGGTGCCGAGGTGCGTCTGCACCGCTGGATTGGCGCCGCCGCCGACGTGCAGTATTCGCGGGTCAACGGCATCCTCGGCGAGGCCGGCCTCTCGAAGCAGGTGGGCGAGGACGATCTCGGTGGCGTCGCCGTCCGCTTCAAGCTGATCGTCGGCCGCTGACGTCCTCCTTACTAGCTGCTGGAGACTAGTTGCTGGATGCTAGTTGCTGGATGCTCGATGCCAGGTGCTAGGTGCTCGGAGGCGTGGCGTCGGGACATCTAGCATCCAGCAGCTAGCAACCAGCAACTACACCCATCCACGTGACGCATCCCCCGCTCTTCGGAGGCCCATCGATGCGAGCCAAGCGAGCCCTGTGCGCCGCTCTGGTGGCGTGCGCAGTCATCGTTGCCCCGCTCCCTGCGGCGGCGCAGGAGACACCCCAGGCGCTGCGGCAGGAGATCGATCAGCTGCGGCGCGACTTCGAGGCCTTGAAACAGCAGTACGGCGACCGCCTGACCGCGCTCGAATCGAAGCTGGCCGCCGCCGAAGGCCCACCGCCCGCGGCGCCTGAGACGCCGGCCGCGGCACCGGGCGCGTCGCCGACCGCGCAGGTGCCGCCGGGCGCGGAAGGCGCCGGCGGGCCGAGCGGATCGCTTCCGGTTTACGGCGCGGGCGCCGCCGCCTCCAAGATCTTCAACCCCGACATCGCCGTCATCGGCGACTTCCTCGGCGCGGCGGGCCGCAACCAGGTCAACCCGTCGCCATCGCTCGCGATGCACGAGTCGGAGGCGTCGTTTCAGGCCGTGGTCGACCCGTACGCGCGCGCCGATTTCTTCGTCGCGTTCGGCGAAGAAGGCGTCGATCTCGAAGAGGGGTTCCTGACCTTCACCACGCTGCCTGGAGGCCTGCTGACCAAGGTCGGGAGGATGCGGGCCGCCTTCGGCAAGGTGAACACCATGCACAATCACATCCTGCCGTGGACCGACCGGCCGCTGGTGATGACGAACCTCCTCGGCGGGGAAGAAGGCCTGGCCGATGCGGGCATCTCGGTGGCCCGGCTGATCCCGAACCCGTGGATCTTCCTCGAGGCGACCGGGCAGCTCTATCGCGGCGATTCGAGCGACGTGTTCACGGCCGCCAAACCCGGCAACGTGAGCGCGGTCGGCCACCTGCGCGGCTACCACGATCTCACCGAATCGGCGAACATCGACCTCGGGTTCTCGTACGCGCGCGGCCATAACGGGTCCGGCCTGGCCGTCGACGATCTGTCCGGGACGTTTACGACTAACCTGTATGGTGTCGACGCCACCGTCCGCTGGCGCCCGCTGCGGCGATCGATCTATCGATCGTTTGTCGGGCGGTCGGAGGTGATCTGGAGCCGGCGCGACCAGCCGGGCGGATTGCAGGCGGCGAACGGGCTCTACGTCTCGGGCGACTATCAGTTCGCGCGGCGGTGGTTCGCCGGGGTCCGCGGCGACAGGTCAGCGCGCGCGACCGACGCCTCGCTGACCGACAGCGGCCAGTCGTTCTCGCTGACCTTCTGGCCCAGCGAGTTCAGCCAGCTGCGCGGCCAGTACCGGCGGACGAAATACGCGCTCGGGCCGACGGCGAACGAGTTTCTGTTCCAGTTCCTCTTCTCGATCGGCGCGCACGGAGCGCACCCGTTCTGACGAGGGCGGGTGGGGCTGGTAGGGCAGGTAGGGGGCAGGTAGGGCAGGCAAGGCGGGTAGGGCAGGTGGGTCAATGAAACACGTTATCTGGGTATTGCTGGCGACTCTGTGGAGCGTCCCTGCCGCGGCGCAGGGCAAGTTGAACGTCGTCACGACGACCGAGGATCTCGCAGCGATTGCGCGCGAGGTGGGCGGCGATCGGATCACGGTCGAGGCGATTGCGAAGGGCTACCAGGATCCGCATTTCGTCGAGGCGAAGCCGAGCTTCATCCTCAAGCTGCAGAAAGCCGACATCCTGATTGTCGTCGGCCGTGAGCTGGAGATCGGCTGGCTGCCGCCGCTGGTGCAGCAAAGCCGCAACGCGAAGGTGCAGGTCGGCGGCGAAGGCTACCTCGATGCCTCGCTGCACGCGACCATCCTCGAGATCCCGGCCGGCCAGCTGACCCGCGCGATGGGCGACGTCCACCCGTCGGGCAACCCGCATTACTGGCTCGATCCCGAGAACGGCAAGAAGATCGCGAAGGACATCGCCGACAAGTTCTCCGAGCGGCGGCCGAACGATCGCGCGGCGTTCGAGAAAGGGCTGGCGGCGTTCACCGCGCGCGTCGACGAGGGCGAGAAGCGGTGGCTGGCGGCGACGGCGCCGTACAAGGGCACCAAGGTCGTGACCTACCACCGCTCGTTCCCGAACTTCGCCGCCCGCTTCGGCCTCGACATCGTCGGCTACGTCGAGCCCAAGCCGGGCATCCCGCCGTCGCCGCAGCACACCCTCGATCTCATCGCCGAGATGAAACGCCAGAACGTCAAGCTGGTCCTGATGGAGCCGTACTTCGACTCGAAGACGCCGAACTCGATCGGCCGCAGCACCGGCGCCGAGGTGATCGTGATGCCGCCGTCGGTGGGCGGGGTGAAGGAAACGACCGACTACATCGCGCTGTTCGACTACGACGTCAAGCTGCTGGTCGACGCGATCAAGCGCAGCGGAGCGAAATGATGCTCGACGCCGCGACCCTGGCCTTTCTCGCACCGTGCTTCGTCGCCAGCCTGATTCTCACCGGCATTCACGCCTACCTCGGGGTCCACGTCGTCGAGCGCGGCGTGATCTTCGTCGACCTGTCGCTGGCGCAGATTGCCGCGCTCGGCGGCACGATTGCGCTGCTGATGCCGGTGTCGCGCGGCGATCCGCACGCGCCGGTGGTCTACTGGATCAGCCTCGGCTTCACCTTCCTCGGCGCCCTGGTCTTCTCGACCATCCGCAGCCGGAGGGCGCGGATCCCGCAGGAGGCGATCATCGGCATCTGCTACGCGGTGGCGTCGGCGGCGTCGATTCTCGCGATGAGCAAAGCCACTTCGGAGGGCGAGCATCTGAAGGACATGCTGGTCGGCAACATCCTCGCCGTCTCGTGGGGTGAAGTCGGCAAGACGGCGCTGCTCTACGGCGCCGTCGGCGCGTTCCACTACATCTTCCGCCGGCAGTTCTTCGCCATCTCGCTGGATCACCGCGAGGAGGGGCACGCCGCGGCGCAGGGGCTGTCGGTGCGGCTCTGGGACTTTCTCTTCTACGCGTCGTTCGGCTTCGTCGTCACGTCCTCGGTGGCGATTGCCGGCGTGCTGCTGGTCTTCTGTTATCTCATCGTGCCGTCAGTGGCGGCGATGCTGTACGCCGATTCGATCGGCAAGCGCCTCGCCATCGGCTGGTCGATGGGCACGCTGGTGTCTGCGCTCGGCGTGTATCTCTCGCTGAAGCTCGACCTGCCGACGGGCGCCACCATCGTCTGCACCTTCGGCCTGGTGCTGATTCTCATGGCCAGCATGCGGCCGCTGCTGCAGCGGCCGGCGCTGAGCGCTTAAGTCGAAAGTCGAAGGTCGAAAGCGAAGGTCGGACGCCGACGTCATGCAGTGCAGGAACTGTGGAACAGAGATCGCCGACAAGGCGCTGATCTGCTACAAGTGCGGGACGGCGACCACCGAGGCGAAATACCAGCCGGCGCCACTGCCGCGCGCCGGCGCGTCCTCGTCGCGCACGCTGCTGCTGATGGTCATCGTCATCGTCATCGCCGGCCTGGTCGCGTACTACCTCCTGTCCGGCGTGCAATAATTGACGCATATGCTGCTGGTGTCCGCGCGGCGCCGTGTCGCCGCGCTGAGGCAGCCTGGGCCGTCCGCCCGCCTCGCCCGCGTGCTCTGGATTGCGTGGGCCGTGGTCGTCTGGAACGTCGTCTTCGATCGCGCCATCGTCGTCGCCGGCCGCAGCTACATCGTCGCCGCCATGCGCCATACCGCCGCGGATCCGATGGCGCCGCCGCTGAACATGGACGACTGGATGGCACCAGCAGTGACGCGCGGCCTGATCATGGCCACTGCTGCGGGCGGCGCCGTACTGGTTACTGGATTGGGTGCCGTCTCGTTCGCCGCGCGGCGGCAATTACGAATTAAGAATTTGGAAGTTGGAATTGCTAATTCCCTTAATTCCTAATTGGAAGAGTCTGTGTCAGTAACGCATCGTCTGATCTACGACTGGAACCACGACGCCGTCGCCGACGGGCCCGGGAGACCCGTGGCGATGCTCGACGATGAGACCTTGCGTGACGGGCTGCAGTCGCCGTCGGTGCGCAACCCGACGATCGACGAGAAGATCGGCATCCTGCACCACATGGATGCGCTGGGCATCGACACCGCCGACATCGGCCTGCCGGGCGCGGGGCCGAAGGTGGCGCGCGACGTCGAGCGGCTGGCGCGCGCGATCGCCGACGGGCGGTTGAAGATCCGCGCCAACTGCGCCGCCCGCACCGTCGTCGCCGACATCAAGCCGATCGCCGAGATCCAGCAGCGCACCGGCGTGCCGATCGAGTGCGGCGCCTTCATCGGCTCCAGCCCGATCCGGCAGTACGCGGAAGGGTGGACGCTCGACTACCTGCAGAAGACGACCGAGGATGCGATCAACTTCGCCGTCAAGGAAGGCGTGACGGTGATGTACGTGACCGAGGACACGACCCGCGCCGATCCGGAGTCGCTGCGCCGGCTGTTCACGGCGGCGATTCGCGCCGGGGCGAAGCGGCTGTGCGTCGCCGACACGGTCGGCCACGCGACGCCGAACGGGGCGCGCGCCGTCGTCACCTTCGTCAAGGGGCTGATTGCCGAGCTCGGCGTCGACGTCGGCATCGACTGGCACGGCCATCGCGATCGCGGCTTCGGCGTGTCGTCGAGCCTGGCGGCGCTCGAGGCCGGGGCGACGCGCCTGCACGGGGCGGCGCTCGGGATCGGGGAGCGCTGCGGCAACACGCCGATCGATCTGCTGATGGTCAACCTGGTGATGATGGGCTACCGCGACAACGATCTGACGGGCCTGCCCGCTTACGTCCGGGCGGTGGCGGACGCGTGTGACGTGCGTATCGCGCCGAACTACCCGGTGCTCGGCTCCGACGCGTTCCGCACGGCCACCGGCGTCCACGCTGCCGCGGTGGTCAAGGCGTTCCGCAAGGGAGACCGGGCGCTGATGGACGCCGTCTACGCGGCCGTGCCGGCGAGCCTCGTCGGCCGGCAGCAGGAGATCGAGGTCGGGCCGATGTCGGGACGGTCGAACGTGATTTTCTGGCTGGAGAGCCGCGGCCTGCCGGCGACCGACGAGATCGTCGACCGGATCTTCGCCGCCGCCAAGGCGTCGAACCGGACGCTGACGCACGAGCAGGTGCAGAGCCTGGCGGGTGAAGACGCGAAGCTGAAGCCGGCCGGACCGAAGCTGGAGACTGCCCGTCGTCGCGGATTCTGATAGATCGGGAATCAACCACGGAGGCGCTCTGAGTCTCGGAGTCCTCCGTGGTTAATCCAATCGCCGTTGCTATTTCAGCAAGATCTCTTCAAAGAACTTCAGCGCCCGCGGATCGTTCGACTGGCCGAGCCAGAACATCGCCTGCTTGCGCACCTGGGGGTTGCGGTTGGTGCGCGCCACCTCCATCAGCTTCGGCACCCCTTCCTCCTTCGGCAGCTGGCTGAGCGCGAAGACCGCCTTCTTCTTCACCTCGGTGTCGGGATCGTTGTCGATCGCGTTGGCGATGACGGCGGTCGCCTCCTTCCCCGCCTTCTGCGCCAGCCAGAAGAGCGCCTGCCCTCGCACCCGCGTGCTCTTGTCGTCGCGCGCGGTGGCGATGAGTGTGTTCAGCGCCGCCGGCACCTTGCTGACCGAGAGCGCGAAGGTCACCTTCTCGCGCACCTTGTCGCTGGGATCCTGCGCGATCATCCGCGCCAGCAGCCGCGCGCCGGGCTCGCCGCGCTCGCTGCCGAGCCAGAACGCGGTGTCGCTGCGCAGCCATTCGGGCCGCGCCGGCGCGACGAACCCTTCGAGGATCCGGTCGGCGGCGGCGCCGCTGTGCAGCGCAATCGCCGTAATCGCCGTCTTGGCGACGCGGTCGCGGCGCTCGTCGGGGCCGGGCTCGGCGGTGACGAGCGAAGCCAGCCAGGCCAGGCTGTCGTCGGGTTTCACGTCCGACAGCCAGACCAGCGGAAGGCCGGCGGCATCGACGTCGCAGTCGGGCGTGAACGTGCGCACGCGCGTGACCGCGCCGCCTTCGAGGCGGGCGAGGATCAGGAACTCGGTCGGCGGCTCGAGCGTGATGCGCGAGCCGCGGCTCGATTGGTTGTCGCCGCGGTTCATCGTCACGCCGCTGCCGCGTTCGAGCTGGCAGACGCCGCAGCAGGCGTCGCGATCGGAGGCGCTCGGGATCGTGTCGTAGCAGCACATCTGCCGCGGCCCGGCGGTCATCGGCACGCGGTAGCCCACCCAGGTGACCGCGGCGCGCGCGGCCGCCGCGCGGACTTCGCGTTCGAGACCCTGCGCCGCCGATCGCGTCTCGGTCCGCGCGTTCGAGATCCGCCCCTGCGCCGCCGCCCGCGGCGGCGCACAGAGGACGCAGAGCGAGCAGAGGGCGCTGAAGCACAGATGTGTGCGGCTCATTTCAGCAGCTCCATCAGGTAGTCCGTCGCTTCCTTCGACTTCATCAGCGAGAGCTTCGAGACGATCTCTTTCTTCATCTCGGCATTGCGCTCGGCCCGCGCCAGGCTGACCAGCGCGGTGGCGTTGCTCTGCAGGAACAGCGCGTTGACGACGGCGCGGCGCACCTCGGGGTTTTGATCGGAGCCGTAAATCGCGATCAGCGTTTCGGCGGTGCCGGGGCGCTTCATCAGCCCGAGGTTGCGAATCGCGGTCCGGCGCAGCTCCGGATCCTTCTCATCCTTGGCCAGCTCGATCAGCTTGTCCGCCTGGTTGCCGACGAACATCGCCTGCAGGATGCGCTTCTTCACTTCCACCGTCTGCTCGGTGCGGTACAGCTCGTTGAGCTCGGCGCCGGCGTTCATCACCCCGAGCTGCTGCACCGCCTCGCCGCGCAGCTCCGGGTTGGTCTCGGTCTTGGCCGCCGCCAGCAGCCGCTCGCGGTCGCGGGCGACCATGAAGCTGCGCAGGATCGAGCGCTTCAGCGCCACGTCGGACGAGCCGCGGTAGACATCGGCCAGCACCTGGCGGTTTTCAGCGCCGCCCATGACGCCGAGATAACGGATCGCGCGCTGCTGCAGGTCCGGGTTCGCGTTGCCCTTGGCGATGCCGGCGATGGCGTCGCGCGCTCGGCTGCTGCGGCTCTGGCTGAGCACGAAGAGCACCCGATCCTTGACCCGCGGCGAATTCGCGCCGGCGAGCATCTTCTCGAGGATCGGGAACGCTTGCTCGGGGTCGGTCTGCATGATCCCGCGCAGCGCCATCAACTTCAGCTCGTCGTCGTCCTGCGAGGCGGCCGAGACCGCCTGGCCCGACGCCTGGCGCACCTCGACTTCGAGCGCCTTCGCGTCGCGGCTCCAGCGGCTGTCGGCGAAGCGCTTCTGCAGATCGGACAGGGTGTTGAGCGCCTCGGCGCGCTGCCCCAGCTTGTGCTGGCTGTAGGCCTTCCAGTAGAGCGCAGCGTCGGTGCGGTTGGTCTTCATCTCGATCAGCCGGTTGAAGCGATCGACCGCCCGATCGAAGCGCCCTTCCTCGATCGCCTCGCGCCCGTCGTCGTAGAGCTCCTCGGCCTGTTCGTCACGGTCGTCGTCTCGCTGGTTGACGAGCGCCGCGGCGTCGATCTCGGGCCGCGCGAAGGCAGCGGGCGCGGCAGGCGCGGCGCCGGCTCCCGGGCCGGCAAGGACGAACACGGTCAGAAAAATGGGATGCATCATGATGGTCAGCTGACTTTCTGTGTTGGGGTCCGCGGGGTCGAGCGCTCCCGCGTCAGCTCGCGCTGCCGCAGCTCTTCGCCCATCACCCGCACTTTGAAGAGAAGCGCCGCCGCGTCGATCCGCCGCCGGATCTGCTCGAGATCGGCAACGCTGATCTTCGCGGGGCTGTTGACGATTTCCAGCAGGCTGCGCTCGAGATCGTCGAGCACGTCGGCCACCGATTGCTCGCCGGCGTCTTCCGCGTCCTGCCGATACAGGCGGCTGGCGGCGAGCAGGTCGTCCGCCCATCGCTGCTCGCTCGAGATGTCGCTGGCGTCGGGCGCGTTCATGATGTCGGTGAGGACGCGCTCCGACCGGTCGAAGTGCTCGGCTACGGCCGTCAGCAGGATGCGCTGCTGGCTGTCTCCGGCTGCCGCACTGCCGCCGCCCGCGGTCGCGGCGCCGCCGGCAGCGATCTCCGTCGTGCCCGCCGGCGCTGCCGGCTGGCGCGGCCACACGCGGCCGGCGACGAACGCGACCAGCACCAGCATCGCGGCGGCAGCCGCGAGCGTCAGCCGATCGCGGTGGAACCACGGCGTCCACCACGGCTCCGGCCGCTCCGGCAGCTTGTGGCGGATGCGCTGCCACACCTCGAGGCCGTACTGCTCGCCGCGCTCGGGAGGCTCGGGCGCCACGACCAGCTGCAGCGTGCCGGCGATGTCGCGATACAGCGACGCGCAGGCGGCGCAGGCGGCGAGGTGCTTCTCGATCGCGTCGCGGCGGCGGCCTTCGCCGTAGTAGTAGAGCGTGAGATCGTCTTCCGAATAGTGCCTGGCGCTCACGATTCCTGGCTCCTCAGCGGCGCGAGCGCGAGCCGCAGCTTCTTGACCGCGCGAAACACGCTGTGCTTCGCGGCGCTGGTCCCGAGGTTCAACGCCGCGCCGATTTCCTCGATCGATCGTCCTTCGTAATGACGCAGCGTGAAGGCGGCACGCTCGAGCGGGCTCAGCTCCGACAGCGCCGCCTGCACCCGCCGCTCGATCTCGGCGCTCTGCGCCATCCGCTCCGGGCCCGGCAGATCGCCCGCCGGCAGCTGCGCCGCTTCGTCGAGGCTGTCGCCGCGCACCTGATCGTGCCGCGCCTGCCTGGCCCGCATCAGATCCACCGAGCAGTTCGAGACGATGCGATAGAGCCAGGTGCCGAAGTTGGCACGCGACTCGAAGCGTCCGAGCTGCTTGTAGGCGCGTAGAAAACTTTCCTGCACGACATCTTCCGCATCCTGTTCGTTGCCGGTCATCCGGTAGGCCAGCCGGAAGACACTCCGGCTGTGCCGCTCGACGAGCTCCCGGAACGCCTCGCCGTCGCCCTGGCGGGCACGAGCCAGGACGGCTGCTGCTTCGGTCGCGTCCATTTACGTAAGGTTAGACGGGACTGCGCCGGTCCGGTTAGCCGGCGGCGCGGCACCCACGGCGGACGCTAAGCGCTTTGTGGTCAGCACTTGACAAGCGTTCCCCCCGAACGATAATCGAGCCTGCATGCCCCAGCGGCCCCCGCGTGCCCGCGACGCCTGCCTGCGCGGCGGCGCCGACCGGTGACTGTGTCCGATCCGCCGCTCGACGACCTGGCCGCTCGCCTCGAGCGCGAGCGGCTCGAGGCCGACCGCGCGTATAACGCCGCGCTGACCGCGCTCGATCAGGCGCTGCGCCAGCCGCCCGAGCTGCCGCCGCCGCCGGCGCGCTACGACGACCAGAACGTCACGCTGCTCAACGCGGCGTGGGACATCCTGCCGGGCGGCGCGCCGCCGGTCGATCGATCGCTCAAAGGACGGCTGCGCGCGTTCATCTGGCGCATCGTCGGTCCGCCGATCGAGACGCAGCGGCGCTTCAACGCCGCGCTCGTCGATCACATCAACCGCAACGTCGCCGCGCACCAGCAGGCGCAGCAGGCGACCGCCGCGCTGATCGACGCGGCGCGGCGCGAGTTCGAGGCGCTGGTCCGGTTCGAGTCGCTGCTGGTGCAGTACCTGCAGACGATCACGATCTACGTCGACTCGAAGGATCGCAGCGCCGGCGGCCGCGAGCTGCGCGACCGGGTCGCGCTCGCCGAGCAGCGCGTGGCGGCGCTCAAGCGCGAGCTGGACGCGACGGCGGCGCGCGCAGGTCGAGCGGTGACGGCGTCGGCCGCGCCGGGCGCCGACCCGAAGGCACCGCCGGCGGCCGCGGCCTTCAGCGCCAACGTCGACTCGCTGACCTACGTCGGCTTCGAGGATCGGTTTCGCGGATCGCAGGACGAGATCCGCGGCCGGCTGGCCGATTACGTGCCGCTGCTGGCGGCGGCGTCGGACGTCGTCGACATCGGCTGCGGCCGCGGCGAGCTGCTCGAGCTGCTGCGGCAGCAGGGCGTGCGCGCCCGCGGCGTCGACACCAACGACGGCATGGTGCAGTTGTGCCGGGCGCGCGGCCTCGACGTCGAGCAGGGCGACGCGCTGGGGTTTCTCGAGCGTCAGGCCGATCGCAGCCTCGGCGGCCTCGCCGCGATCCAGGTGGTCGAGCACTTCGACCCGGCCTACCTGCTGCGGTTTCTCGAGACGGCGTATCACAAGCTGCGCGACGGCGCGCCGATCGTGCTCGAGACGATCAATCCCGCGTGCTGGATGGCGTTCTTCGAAACCTACATCCGCGACGTCACCCACCGCCAGCCGCTGCACCCCGAAACGCTGCGCTTTCTCGTGCAGGCGAGCGGCTTTTCGCATGTCGACGTGCAGTATCGCGCGCCGGTGCGCGAGAGCGATCGCCTCGATCGCGCTGCAGCGCCGGCCGCCGGCGCCCCAGCCGGCCTGGCCGGCCTCATCGACGCCGTCAACGATCACGCCGACAAGCTGAACGCGCGGCTCTTCTCATCGATGGACTACGCGATCATCGCCAGACGCTGATTCCACCTTTTCTTTCGTGTTTTGAGCGCTGCGATTGTCCGGAGTCGCCGTCGTTTCGCGTTACCCTCCGAAGAACGTAATGAGGACCGGGCTTGCGAACGAGATCCTGAGAGATGAATTTCTCCGCGGTCTCTGCGGTCTCCGCGGTTAGGCAGGCGTGCGGCTAGGGCACCGTGCCGGGTGGCGGCGAATTGAGGAACTTCCAGTCGACCAGCAGCCCCAATTGACGATCATCCGGCACGCCGAAGTCGCGCGGGTTGAGCGTTCGGCTCACCGACGTTTCGATCACCGCTCGGGGGCGCAGGCCGGCGATCTCGACATCGCGCGTCACCGGCTCGATCGACGACAGCCGGGTGTCGACGACCAGCCGCCGATCGACCCACACCTTGACGTCTACCGGCCTGGTCGCCACATCGAGGTGGTTGACCCACACCGTGATCTGCATCCGCCGGCGATCGGGCGGGACCGGCACGGTTTCGACGGCGTGCCGCGCCGCCCACCGGGCCGTTCCGCCTGGTTCGGGCGGGTAGAAACCGTAGCTGTAGTCGAGGTCGGCGCCGGCGACGCGGATCGGCGGCCGCATGCCGCCGCGCGCGACGTAGACGGTCGCGACGCCGTGCCCGAGCGCGATCACCCACACCACCAACCACGCCGCCGCGGGCAGGCGGCGCGCCAGCTTCAGCCTGGTGTCCGCATCGAGCAGCAGCAGATACCAGAAGGCGATCGCCCAGAACGTGATCACCACCGTCACATCCTGTCCCGGCATCCCGACGAGCGAGATCAGCCCGAGGCCGGCGAGGACGCCGCGCAGCACGCCCGCCGTCAGCCGCCGCGATCCGGCGCGGCCGAACGCCAGCGCCCAGAGCAGCACGGCCACCCACGCGATCCATCCGAGGCTGCCGAAGAGCCCGAGCTCCGCAAGCTGATGACGAAACCAGTTCTGCGCGTTGTCGGGTTGAAGCGGGCCGTGAAACAGGATCCGCGCGTACATCGGCACGAGGTCGTGAAACGTGCCGACGCCGACGCCGACCAGCGGGAACTGCCGGATCACGAACGACGCGATCGTGCCGTAGCCGTCGCGCGCCTCGAGCCGGGCCGCGGTTTCCGCCACCCACTCGAGCGAGAGGCGCGGTCCGAAGCTCGCGGCCATGCGCTTGAACGGCGATTCGACGCCGCTGCCGCGCGACGCGATCGCGCCGGCGGCGACGGTGACGACGAGCGCCGCGGCGACGGCTGCGGCCCTCAGCCCGCGCCGCGACTTTCCGGGGCGCAGGTAGTACCCGACGATGAAGGCGAGCGCGAGCGCCGTGATGGGCAAGGACGAGCGCGAGCCCGAGGCCCAGACCGCGAGCCATGACAACGGCAGCGCGGCCGCGCCGATGTAGCGCCGCCATCCGGTCCACCGCTCGATCGCGACCGCGAAGATGACCGGCCCCCAGATGGCCGAGAGCACGCCGAACGGGTTCGCGTCGGCGAACGTGCCGCGCGCGCGCTGCATGTACCCCCAAAGCCCGCGGTTCAGGAAGTTGATGTCGCCGAAGAGCTGATAGATCGCGAGGAATGAAGAGAACGCCCAGCCGGCTGCCATCGGCACCGCTACGCCCGCCTCGTACGAGCCATCGTCCGCGCGCTCCGCTGGAAAGCAGGCGAAGAGCGAATCCACCCAGAGGATCCCGAGGATCGTCGCCGCGGCCACGGTGGCGACCCACCACACCGAGTTCGGGTGCATTCTCGCGACGAGAAAGTCGGCTTCACGCAGCAGGACGATCGGCCAGGTGAGGGCGACGACCATCGCCCAGCAGGCCAGCGGCACCTTCAACAGGTCCGGCATCGTCCAGCGGCCCGCCGGCGTCGACGCCAGCATCGCAGTGGCGAACGGCGCCATCCAGACCACCCAGCAGCCCGCGGGCACGAAGACGACGGTGAGCATGAACGCCACGGGCACGATGTAGAAAGCCGACAGCAACACCCGCAGGACGACGGCTGGCTTCGATCGCGCCAACCACCAGGCGACGACCGAGGCGGCGGGGACGACGATGCGAAGCAGCGGAAAGG
>Ga0111538_10006912_pt1 | contig 15324 bp, 11 predicted proteins | sample SoiMethybrSBSTD1_FD_79669 | JGI IMG/M metagenome (GOLD analysis project Ga0111538, IMG submission 79669) | Bulk soil microbial communities from a Populus tree surrounding site in Tennessee, USA - Soil MetaG P. TD hybrid SBSTD1 (version 2)... | ecosystem: Environmental > Terrestrial > Soil >...
GAGCCGAACCGCCGCATCGATTACATCTTCGTGCGCGGTCCCGACGCCCGAGGTCGCGGGGAGCCGCTCGACGCCCACGTTTGCTTCGACCGGCCCGTGGGTGGCGTCTTCCCTAGCGATCACTTCGGCGTGAGCGCTACCATCCGCGCCGAGGTGTAGAGGATGCGCTCGACTCTTTCGCTCCGCCCAGGAGCCCTTCTCGTTGGCTTTGCGCTTGCTTCGTGCTCGACCCAATCATCGACGCCGCCGCGACAACCCACCGGCTACCCACCGCCCCAGCAGGGACCGTACGGCCAACCTGGGTACGGCGCGCCCGGACAACCGGGCTACGGACAGCCTCCCCCGCCCGGCTATGGAGGCTATGGCCAGCCCGGCGGCTACCCGCCCAGTCAGCCCCAGCCACAGCCCCCTCCCCGACCGACGCCCGCGCCGCCACCGCCTGTGCCCCCGCCCAGTGCGGGCGCTTCGCTCCCACCTGCGCCCATTGGCAGCTTCGATCCTTCCGGCGCGACGAGCGCCGCTTTCATGCGACAAGAGCCCGCCACGGTGATCGCGGAGCTCATCGCCAACTTGTCCGAGCAGGCACGAGCACGGGTGCAGGGCATTCCGCTGCAGGTAATCGAGGACCCCAAAGAGGTGAACGCGTTCGCGGGATGCAGCAACTCCGGCGGCGCCTTCATGGGCATCACATCGCCGCTCGTCCTCATCTTGGCCCGAACGTCCGAGGCTCGTGCGTACGACGAGATCTTCGGCACCGCTAAGTACAATGAGCTCACTTCCGGCTTCGCCACCGAAGTGCGCGGGCAAAAGAGGGTGAGCGGCCCTCCCGCCGGCTTTCTGCCGCTTCCCCAGGCCTTGGATCCGCGCAAGCTGGCGCGGCAGAAGTTTCTCTTCGACGAGCAAGTCGCCTTCGTCTTGGGGCACGAGCTCGCTCACCACTATCGCGGCCACACCGGTTGCGCGAACGGCGCCGCGAGCGGCGGCATCACCCCGCAGGATGTCGGTCGCCTGCTTTCGAGCACCGTTCCGCTCTTCAACCAACCGAACGAGATCGAAGCCGACGTGCAAGGGACGTTCAACGTGCTCGACACCGGCAGCCGGCGTTCGGCCGGTCGTTTCACGGAAGAGGGTGCCAATCTGGTGCTCGACTTCTTCTCGCGTCTCGAGAGCCTCGGAGTCGAAACGATCGTCCTAGGCTTTCTCATGACCCACCCGCCGCCTCAGCTCCGACTGCCAATCGTGCAGAACGCCGCACAGCAGTGGCGCAACAACGGCGGCCGCGCGCCGGCGTTCCCGTTTCAACTGCCCATGTAAGAGGAGTGATCGATGCTCACCATCCAACGTATTCTCGTAGCGACTGACTTCACGGAAACTTCGGACCGCGCGCTCGAATTCGGTATCGAGCTCGCTCGCAAGTTCGGGGCGAGCATCACCGTCGTCCACGCCTACCAGATACCCGCCATGGGGTTCGCCGACGGCGGCTACATCGCGGGGGCTGAAGTGGCCGCTCAGCTCGCGACGGCCGGACAAAATCGACTCGACGCCGTCGTCGACAGCAAAAAAACCTCGGGCATTCCGATCCAGGGCGTCCTGCGCGAGGGGGTACCTTGGGAAGAGGTCAACGATACGGCCAAAGAGGTCGACGCGAACCTCATCGTCATCGGTACCCATGGGCGGCGCGGGCTTGCGCGTGCCCTGCTCGGCAGCGTCGCGGAAAACGTCATTCGCACGAGCACCATCCCGGTGCTCGTCATTCACGGTCCGCGCGAAGACAAGTAAGCGCCGAGCGCGTAGCGTTCAGCGCACCTCCCCCATGGGCGCGGTCAGCTCAGCCATGGGGGTGATCCACATCGTGCCGTCGAGCTTGAGCGCTTCGGCCGTGTTCACGCGGTTGCCGGCAAAATCGGTCACTTCGGTGATGATCTCGATGGCCAGGTTGCTCTGACTGGTCGCGCGCAGGCCAATGTCGAACCCGACCAAGCCCGCAATCGTCGGGGGCACGTAGGCCTTGGTGAGACGATCGTCGACCGAGCGGTTGTGGATCTCGAACGTGTGATTGACGAGGCCGTTGACCCCTTCGGTCATCGTGCCCGCCGTCGCGCCGATGAGGTTCTGGACCGTGGCAAGATCGGTCGCGACTTCATCCATGTCGTCGAAGGTGAAGACGCCCTTCACGCGGCTCATCCCCTCGATCCGCAGCAGCAGATCGATCCCGGAAAGGTCGGGGACGGCTTCCTCTTCCCCCACGTTGATGCCGGGCACGTAGCGAACGAATTCGTTCCACGGGTCGAGCAGGATCTCGACGTTGTGCGCTTGCTTGTCGAGGTTGGAGAGCGTCCACGTCACTTGAACTTTGACGTCCTTGTTCGTGATCCACGGCGTGCGCGAATAAGGGGGCACCACGGTGGTGAGCACGGCCAAGTCGGCGTCGGAGGGAACGGTGATAGGGAGCGAAACGCCTCGCTTCACTTGATAGAGCGTGGTTTCGCCGTCGTCGATGAGCGGAGGGTCGTCGCTCGTCATACCGAGCACGACCGGATCGTACGTCTGCTTGTCGGACTCGGCCCCGCATCCGATGGCACCCGAAGCGGCCAGCAAGGCACCGAAGACCATGAGCGCGCGCGATGACAGCGCCGCAAGGGTGGCCGGAGCGGGGGATTTTCCCCCCGGTGCGAGGGGATGGGCCCCCTTCAGTGGCTCGCTCGGATCATGAGGCATTGGGTCCTCCGTCATGAAAGCTCGATGAATCGTTCAGAGGTCACCACTTCGCTCGAACGAGATGCCGGCGGTGACCTCCGGTTACTCCGTTTTACCAGCTATCACCGTGCCAAAAGCGAAACACCGAGCACCTACATCGGCCGCAGGTGAGCGCTCAGCTTCCGCCCGACAAGCCGAATTTGAACGGCCAACTGACGCTCGACGCCGCGACGCTGGACGGGAATCGCCAACCTTTGACCTGGCGCACGACGCAGCCTTCGACCCTCGGACTGCCGAGCGAGGAACCGCCGAGGCTCGCGCCGCTCACCGTGCCTTCGGGCGCGATCTGCCATTGCACGGTGACGCCACCTTTGAGGTTCGGATTTCGCTCCGCCTCGCTTTCGTAGCAAGCGCGCAACGCGCCGAGGTGGGCCATCACGACGCGCCGAATCTGCTCGGGCGAGAGCCCACCGCTGCCCGATCCCGTGCCACTCTGCACAGCGACTTGGCGCTCGCCGGTGCCGTTGCCCTGACCGTCCCCTTTGCCGTTTCCGCCGAGGCCCGGACCGCCGCGCCCTTTGCCGCCAGGGCCGCCGGCGCCCGCGCCGAATCCGCCACCGCTTCCCACGCCCCAACCCGTGTTGAGCGTGCCCGAGCCGAAGGGAACGCCGGGGCCCGTGCCGCCGCCACCAGGACCAACGCCCTTGAGGCCGGTGCCGGTGCCCGCGCCGAGCACGATGTTCGCGGAGTTGAGACCGCCGAGCGCCGCCGCCACCGAGCTGATGGTGCCGAGCGTGTGCTTGATTTCCTCGCCCGTTTCGCTGGCGAGCACGTCGCTCATTCCGCCGAGCCCGTTGCGAATCTCGCCCTGCAGCTCGGTGTGATCTTCTTTGCCGTTCTTGCCGAGCTTGCCCTCGGCCTCGGCCATCTTCTTGCCGCCGCCCTGCTTCTTGGTGTCGTGCGCGCCGGGATCTTTGACGCCCGTTCCGCCCGATTTGTCATTGCCCGCCGTGGTTTCTTTGGGCGGCTCTTCCATGAGCGGGCGCTCGATACCGAAGCGGGCCGCGATCTCTTCGGGTTTGGAGAGCTCGACGGGCTTGGGGATGGGAGACGGCGACGTAAGGGCGCGCACCAATCCGAACGTCCCGAAGTGGAAGATCATCGAGCTGACGATCGACAATCCGACCAAAAGATCGCGCCGCCTTTTCTGGCTGAGCGGGGGCGCGGCGGGGCCGAACTGGAAGAAGACGGAGAACGCGCCGTATTGAAGAAGGCCCCAATCGCCGGGCGTCAGCACGACGGGCGCATCGGCGAAACGTCGCGGGTCCTCTTCGCGGCCGCGTAACCGCAAAAGGCCGTTCGTCGCGCCGCGCGCATCGAGCTCCCATCCCGAGGCGACCGCGCGCACGGGCATGTTGGAGGCGGTGAGCCCATCGGGCATCACCATGCTCGCGCCCTCGCCCTCTCCGAGAATGTACGATTCGCCTACCAAAAGATTTTTCACCGAGAGCACGGTGGTGCCCCAAGCGGCGGCGACGCGAAGCACGGAGGTGGGGAGTGCGGCGGGTGCGGTCATTTAGAAGTCTGGGTCGCGCTGGGTTGCGGAAAGCTCCCGCATGAAGGAACGGTGCCCGAGATCGCCAGCTGCAAATTCCGCGCGCACCCGGCGGAGGAAGTACACGAGCTGCGGCACCTTGAGCCGCCCCTCGACGTCCGTTTCGGTGAACTGAAACTGTTTGGTGGCGCCCTTTTCGGTCACGGTCACGCCGCCATCACCCGCGTAAGTCTTAGCTGGCGGAGGCGTTTTCGCTTCGCCTCGCCCCGTCATGGCCGGCGCCGCGCTCGATGCCGGCTCGGCCTCGGTGCTGGCCGCAGGCGTGTCTTTGGCAGGTGCGGGCGCCGCGGGTTGCGACTTCGCGGGCGCCGTTTTGGCAGGCGGTGCCTTGGGGCGGCCTTTGACGCTCTGAGCCGAGCCCGTTGCTGCTGCAAGCACGACCGCGCCGAGGATCAAGAGAACCCCGCGTTTCGGCATGACTTCCATAGTACCGAAAAACGCTCGGCTGGCACGAACCTTCCTACGGCGGTTTTCGACACAGCTGCGCGCTCTTCAGCGCAATTTGCAGACGAGCTTCGTCGCCCAATGTGCGCTTGAAACATACGCGCGCGGGAAGCGCGGTGGACTTAGCTAGAAGAACGTTCGATGGCGACGTAGCGCGGCTTTCCTTCGCGCTTGATCTTGAAGAGAACGGGGCTGCCGTTAGGAGTGCTCTTCGCACGCGCAACCACATCCTCGGGGCGGTGCACCGGTGCCTGGTTGATCTCGAGGATCACGTCACCCGGCATCAATTGACCATCGGCGGCGCTTCCCGGCGTCACGTTTCCCACCACGACCTCGCCTTTGCGGTTGGGCGATTCGCCGATTTCGATCCCGAGCCCCGCGGGTGCGTTGGTGCCCGGCCGCGGCGACGATTTTTGATCGGCGCGCGCGGCGTCGTCCTTGAGCTCGTCGAGGCCGATCTCGAGCGCGATCCGATTGCCAGAGCGCAGGACATCGACCTTGGCGCGCGCGCCGGGGGCATGTCGCGCGACGATGCGCGGGAGATCTTCGGAAGAGGGCACCTGCGTGCCGTCGACGGCCACGATGACGTCGCCGCTCTTGACCCCGGCGCGATCGGCGGCGCCACCGGGCACGACTTCGGCGACGAGGGCGCCTTTGGCCCCTTGCAGGCCGAGCGCTTTGCCGAGCGCGGCGTCGACCGGCTGGATCATGACGCCGAGGTAGCCACGCGCGACGCGGCCCTTCGTGATGAGCGGCTCGATCACGTCTTTCAGCGCATCGACGGGAATCGCAAAGCCGATTCCCTGGCCGTTGGGATTGATGGCGGTGTTGATTCCCACCACTTCCCCTTTGAGGTTGAAGAGCGGGCCGCCGCTGTTGCCGGGGTTGATCGAGGCGTCCGTCTGGATGAAGTCGTCGTAGGGGCCGGCACCGATGGCGCGATCCTTCGCGCTCACGATGCCCATGGTGACTGTGTTGCCGAGGCCAAACGGATTGCCGATAGCGACGACGTATTCGCCGACGCGCAAGTCTGCGCTCGAGCCGAGCGAGGCCCCCTGCGTGTCTTTGGCATCGATGAGCTCGAGAACGGCAAGATCGAGGCGTTGATCACGGCCGATCACCTTGGCGGAAAACTCGCGCTCGTCGGCGAGCTTGACCTTCACTTCGTTGGCCCCTTCGACGACGTGCGCATTGGTGACGACGTGACCTTTGCCGTCGACGAGAAAACCGGAGCCCAGGGCCTTCTTTTTCAGAACGGGGTTGTCGCCGCCACGCCGCCCCGGTCCGAAGGGCATGAACGGTTGTGGCCCAAAGGGACCGAACGGAACGCCGTCTTCGAGCTTCGCCGGATGGACGTCGTGAACGGTGGTGATGTTGACGACCGAGGGTTTGACGCTTGCGACGAGCGCGGCCACGTCGGGCGTGCCGCTCAAGAGGGGCGGCGACGCGAACGGCGCGGGCGTCGAAGCGAGCACTGCAGAAGCGGGCTCGGGGCTCGCCGTGAGCGTCGCGGGACTTGCCGTCGCGGCGCCGTTGGCGTTCGGCGATTGCCTTTGGCAACCGGCAAGAAGGAGGAAGGGGAAAGCGAGAGCCAGCGTTTGGCGGCGAAAAAACCGGTGCGAGCGCATGTCGACCTCTGTTGCCTGTCGAACCGACCTCGCCCGCGTTTCATTCCCGTCACGCGCCCCGCGTGTGGCCCTTCTCCTGAAGATTCGTGCAGGTTCAATGCTGGCGGAAGCATGTCAAGCGCAGGGCCGTTGGCGTACGGGAAATGCTGGATTAGCCTGCGCCCCCCATGAACCATCGCTCCCTCGTCATCTGCGCCGCCCTCGTTTCTTCCCTCGGAGCCCTCGCGGCGTGCGAGAAAACGCCGCCCGAACCGAGTCCGAGCTCGAACACCGAGAAGCCCGCCGAGCCCGCGGCCGCCACACCGCCGCCCGCCGCGAAAGCGCAAGCGAGCGCGGCATCGCCGTCGCCGACGGTGGCCGGCACGATCCAGATGTCGGATCTCGGGCCGCTCGAAGAGCGAAAAGAAAAGACACTCCCCGCGCCGGCCGACGTCGCGGCGCCGCCGAGCGACGTCAAGAAGACGGCTTCGGGTCTCGCGCTGAAGGTGCTGACGCCCGGCACTGGGAAAGAACGGCCCGGGCCCGACGACAAAGTCAAAGTGCACTACACGGGCTGGACGACCGACGGCAAGATGTTCGACAGCTCCGTCACGCGCGGCGAGCCGACCAGCTTCCGCGTGAGCGGCGTCATCAAAGGATGGACCGAGGGTCTGCAGCTCATGACCGCCGGTGAGAAAGCGCGTCTCTGGATCCCCGCGAAGCTCGCCTACGGCGATACGCCCATGCAGCCGGGAGCGCCCTCGGGAATGCTCGTCTTCGACGTCGAGCTCCTCGAGATCGTGAAGGCCCCCGCGCCGCCGACCGTGCCCACCGACGTCAAAGCGGCGCCCGCGACGGCAAAGAAGACCGAGTCGGGGCTCGCCTACCGCGTCTTGCAACCTGGGAAGGGCACGCGCCATCCCAAGCCGACCGATCGCGTGAGGGTGCACTACTCGGGATGGACCCCCGACGGCAAGATGTTCGACAGCTCCGTCACGCGCGGCGAGCCCACGGCGTTTGGCCTCAACGGCGTCATCAAAGGGTGGACCGAAGGGGTGCAGCTGATGGTGGAAGGGGAAAAGTCGCGGTTCTGGATTCCGGGTGCGCTCGCTTACGGCGACAACCCGCGTCCGGGCGCGCCCGGAGGGCCGCTCGTGTTCGATATCGAGCTGCTCGCGATCGAAACGCCCCCCTCGCCTTAACGAGCCCCCCTCGGCTAACGAGGAAGCACGGTCATCGTGAGCCCCTCGCGGGCCACGACGGCCTGCGTCGCGCTCCCCTTTTCTTTGACCCACACGCTGGCGCTCACGCCGATGCGATCGAGCGCCTCGTCGTCGCGCTCGGGCTCATGGTGAAAGAGGGCCACCGTCGTCGCCTCGGCCCGGCGCGAAAGCTCGAGCACGTCGCTCACGAGCGAGTGCCCCCATCCTCGTTTGAGGGGCATGTCCGCTTCGATGTACTGCGCGTCATGAATGAGAAGCCCGACGTCGCGCGAGAATTGTGCGAGCTGATCCATCGACGTCGTGATGGGCCCGGGCGGCGCAAGCTCGTTGTCGGTGAGGTACACGAGCGAGGACCGATCGGCGTCGTCGATGCGGAAGCCCTGCGCGCCCCCAGGGTGATTGAGCTGTATCCGCGACACGACCGCGGATCCGATGCGCCACCGCTCTTCGCGTGGGTCGATGAGCTCGACTTTGGCGGGGATGTCGGTGGCCCGAACCGGGAAATGAATCTCTTCGAACAAGATGGAGTTGTGCCGCAGCCGCTCCTGAGCGGCGGTGGCCAGCGGATAGAGAACGAGGTGCGTATCTTTGCGCCAGATCGGCCCGAAGAATGGAATGCCGATGATGTGGTCCCAATGCGCGTGCGTAATCAGCGAGTGAATCGGCCCTTTGACCCCTTCGCGCAGGAGCACGCGGCCGAGCTCGCGGATCCCCGTGCCCGCGTCGAGCACCACGACCGTCCCGTCGGAGAGGCGGACGTCGACGCAGACCGTGTTGCCCCCGTACCGCACCGTCGACAATCCCGGGGTCGCGATGGAACCCCGGACCCCGTAGAAAGTAACCCGCATCAGGCTACGATAGAGCGAAGTCGCCTGTCTTGTCGCGGATTCTGGGGGGACGCGCCCGGGGGCGCGCCCGCCGACAGAAGGAAACCGTGGGGTCCACTGTGCGCGGGCGCGGGGTTCCGCTAGGCTCGCGCCGCCGCATTTGCCCTTCGCGTAAAGGGCCTCCGGCACCCGACGAGCTCATGGAGGAAAAACCAGGTCCCGCGCAACCGATGCGCACCCACACCGTGCTCCTGCTTTTGTTTGTCGCGAGCGGGTGCGCCGCCCTCATCTACGAGATCGTCTGGTTTCACCTGCTGCGTCTGGTCATCGGCGCGTCGGCGCTGTCGCTCGGCATCCTCTTGGCGAGCTTCATGGGCGGCATGTTCCTGGGCAGCCTCTTGCTCGCGCGCGTCGTCCCGAAGGCGGACCATCCGCTTCGCGTCTATGCGCTCATCGAAATCGGCATCGGCGCCTTTGGGATTCTGCTGCCGTTTCTCTTACCGGCCGCGAGGGCCGTCTACGTCGAGCTCTTCGGGCACGGTCTCGCGGGCATCGCGCTGCGCGGGATCGTCGCCGCCATCGTGCTTTTGCCGCCGACTGCGCTCATGGGCGCCACGCTCCCCGCAGTGGCGCGTCGCTACCGAGGCGCCCACACCGCGTCTTCGGCTCTGGCCGAGCTTTACGGGGCGAACACGCTCGGCGCCGTGCTGGGCTGTCTATGGACTGGATTTTACATCCTGCCGAGCTGGGACATCGTCGCGGCGAGTGGCATCGCTGCGGCGCTTAATCTGGCGATCGGGCTCACCGCGCTGCGCCTCTCGCGTCGCCCCGACGATGTCGAGGTCGTAAAGGAGGAGCCCGCGCCTGCCGACGCCGCGGTTGCAACGCCCAAGGACGCGGGGGCCGTTTACGAAGTCGTCGCACTCTCGGGATTGACGGCCCTCGGGGCCCAGGTGGTGTGGACCCGCCTGCTCGCCCTTCTCTTTGGCGGAACCATCTACACTTTCGCCATCATCCTCGCCGTTTTTCTCGGGGGGCTCGGGCTCGGCAGCGCCCTCGCCGCCTGGGCACTGCGCCGTGGCTACGACAGCCGTTGGCTGCTCGCCTCGAGTCAGCTCGCCCTGGTGCCAGCGCTCGTCTACGCGGCCTTCATGATCGCGCGGATCATTCCCTATACCTCCACGCTGCGCGTGGTTCCCATCGGCACCTTGCACACGCTGCATGTGATCCACTGCATCGAAGTGATCCTCCCAGCCGCGGTGCTGTGGGGGGCGAGCTTCCCCCTCGCGCTCGCCGCCGCGAGCAGCGCCAGTGACGATCGAGGTCGATCGAGCGGCAATGTGTATGCCGCGAACACGCTTGGCGCGATCCTGGGCTCACTTGCCACGAGCTTCTTATTGATTCCGTCCTGGGGCACACAGACCGCCCAGCGGATCTTCGTCGTGCTTGCTGCGGCATCGGCGGCTCTGATGTTCGCGTCGATCCGTCGTCCCTTGAAGAGCGCTTCGGACGGTAAGGCCAAACCCAAACGCACGCGCCTCGACTTACTTACCGAGCTCCCCCTTCCGCTCGCCATCGTTGGGGTGCTTTTGGTACCCGCGCTGCCGGCCAAGTTTCAGGCGATCGGGCGGTACATTTGGACGCTGAACGAACGGGACAAGATTCCTTATATGGCGGAGGGGGTCGCCTCGACCGTCGCGGTCCGCGAGTCGCCGAACCACCGCTATTACCATGTGGCCGGCAAAGTCGAAGCGTCGACGGATTCGCTCGACATGCGACTGCAGCGTCTCCTCGGCCACCTCTCGGCGCTGGCTCACCGCGAGCCGAAATCGGTCCTCGTCGTGGGGCTCGGGGCGGGGGTGACGGCGGGCGCGTTCGTCGTGCATCCCGAGGTCAAACGCATCGTCATCTGCGAAATCGAGCCCGCGGTCCTGCCGGCGGCGTCACGTTATTTTTCTCAAGAGAATCACGGTGTTCTATCCGACGCCCGGGTCGAGGTGGTCAACGACGATGCCCGGCACTTCCTCGCGACGACAGAGGAGAAGTTCGACATCATCACGTCCGATCCCATTCACCCTTGGGTACGCGGCAACTCCGTCCTCTTTTCTCAAGAGTACTACGCTATCGTCAAAGATAAGCTCAATCGTGGCGGAATTGCCACACAATGGGTGCCGCTCTACGAAACCAGCGAAAAAGCCATTCAAATCCAGATGCGCACCTTCATGGACGCATTCCCGGACGGCACGGTGTTCAATTCACAACCGGAAGCCAAAGGCTACGACGTGGTCTTGCTCGGCCAAGTGGACCCGCTCGTTATCGACATTGCGGCGGTGCAAAAGCGCATTGACGACAACGAGGCGTTGCGAAAGTCGCTGTCCGACGTGAAGCTCGGCTCCGCGCTCGACATTTTCGCTTCGTACGGCACGCGCGGCCGCGAGCTCGGCACGTGGTTGAAAGACACGCCCGTGAATCGGGACTTCAGTCTCAAGCTCGAGTACATCTCCGGGCTGGCGTTCAATCTGCAGATTGCCGACGAGATCTACGGCAACATGATCAAAGGGCGCAGCATTCCCGAAGACATCTTCGTGGGACCGGAAGACCTTCTTGCGCAGTTGCGGGGGCGGCTCGCTCCCAAGACGCGCACCGCCAAGTGAGGCGCTGCGCAGAGGCGATCGATGCCGACGACGACGCAAACCGAAGAAGAGCCGCGTCGCGCGGCCGCAGCAGGGACACAGGAAAGCACGCCGCGCGAGCTGCACGAGACCCGGTGGGGCGTGCTCGCCGAAGAAGCGCTCCAGCTCGCGCGGACCTCGCGTACGATCTCGGCTTTTCGGCTGATCACCTTCGTCGGCGCGGTGGGAATCGCGTTCGCGCGAGGCTTCGGTTACCTGCCTTTCTGGTGCTGGTGGCTCGCGGCCGCGCTCGGCATAGCGTTCGTCGCGCTCGTGGCATCGCACATCCGAATCGATCGCATCGAGCGCCGCGTCGCGGCGGCTATCGCGTTTCATCGGTGGGCCATCGAGCGGATCGACGGCAAGTACGGCGAGTATCCGTCGCTCGGGGACCGCTTCCGTTCCGACGAGCATCCGTACGCGGCGGACCTCGACCTCTTCGGACAGGCGTCGCTTTTTCAGCTCGTCGATTCCACGCACACGCGCCGCGGCGAAGACACCCTCGCGCAGTGGCTCACCGAAGCGAGCCCGCTCGCAGAAGTCATCGAACGACAGGCCGCGGTACGCGAGCTCGCCCCTCGAGACGGCGTGCGGGAAGAGCTGGCGGTGCTGGGGACGCTCATTCGAGCCGAAAAACCCGATCCGGCACCTCTCCTAGCGTGGGCGGAATCGCCCCCCGTCGTGTCCGCCCTTCCGCTAGCCCGCGTCGCCGCCTTCGTTCTGCCGCTATTTTTGATCATCGCGTTCGCCCTTTCGCAGCTCGACATCGTCCCCATTCGGCTCGTTCTTGTCGCCGCGCTCGGACAGTGGCTCTACGCCCTGAGCCTCCTGCCGAAGGTCGAACCCATTGCGGGAGCCGTCAGCGCGCGCGAAGGAGCCCTCGCTCCTTACCGCTCGATGCTCGAGCTCATCGCGGCAGAGCGTTTCGAGGCCCCGGCGCTCGAACGTCTGCAGGCAAAAATTAAGGCTGGAAAGGAAGGGGCTCGTGGCGCAGCCGAGGAGATAGGGCGGCTATCGTCAATCGCCGGCTTTCTCGATGCGCGCCAAAATGAAGTTTTTCGATTCTTCATAGGACCGCTTTTCCTTTGGGACTTGCATTGCGTGCTGGCGCTGGAACGTTGGCAAGAGCGCGCCGGACGCCGCGTGCGAGCGTGGCTCGATGCCATCGGGGAATTCGAAGCGCTGGCCAGTCTCGCCGGTTTCGCGCGCGATCATCGCGACACGACTTGGCCGATCCTCGGCGAATCTGCGGCCTTTCGGGCCAAGGGGCTCGGCCATCCCCTCATCGACGCGCGCGTCCGAGTAACCAACGACGTGAGCCTGCGCGGGAGCGGAACGGCTCTCTTGGTCACAGGGTCGAACATGAGCGGGAAAAGCACACTCCTCCGCTCGATGGGCATCAATGCGGTGTTGGCGATGGCAGGCGCTCCCGTCGTGGCCAGCGAGCTGGTCATGGGACCGGTCGAGCTGCGTACCAGCATGTGGGCACGCGACTCGCTCGCCAAAGGGGTGAGCCACTTCTACGCAGAGCTCGAAAAGCTCAAACGGGTCGTCGATGGAATCGACTCGGGGCGCCCTCTCTTCTTCTTGCTCGACGAGATCCTGCAAGGGACAAACTCGCGCGAGCGCATCATCGGGGCGCGATCCGTCTTGCGGCATCTCCTCGAGCGCGGGGCCATGGGCGCCATCTCGACGCATGACGTCGGCTTGCTCGACCTCGGCCCCGACCTCGACGGCAAGGTCGACAAGGTTCATTTCGAAGAGCAGGTCAGCGAGTCCGAAAACGGAAAATCGGCAATGTCCTTTGACTACAAGCTCCGGCCCGGCGTCGTGCGTTCGACGAACGCCCTTCGCCTGATGCGCCGTGTCGGCATCAACGTCGACCTCGAATAGAGGGGAAAAAGCACGATCGGGCGCCGGCCAGAGGTCGGACGTGGTGTCGAGGGCACGCTCGCGAGAGGCCGGACCCGGCGTGTCTGGAGGGCCGGCCCGTCCGTCTCTCTATTTAAGGATGTGTCCCCCTGCCAAATCGGCGGAGTGGGACCGACTCGCTTGCGTTGGCCGGTGCCGGAGGCACCGCGGGAGTGGGGCCCCACTCCGGACTTGCTCCGGTGGGGCGGGGGCAGAGCCCCGCGGGGGGTGGGCTATCACAAGAAGCCCGCTCGCCGAGCGGGCTCCTTGTGATAGTGAAGCCGCATGCTGCCCTTCCTCGTAAAAGGAGATCGCTCCGGCGACGACCCGATTTTCGCGCTCAACCAGGAGGCGACGGTCCGCGCCGGCCGCGGTGAGTCCATCATCAACGCCACGATCGGCGTCCTGCTCGAGGACAACGGCTCGCTCGCCGTTTTGCCCACCGCGTCACGGGCGGTCCAAGAGGTCCGCCCGGACGATTGGGCGGCGTATGCGCCCATTTCGGGAAGCCCCGCCTTTCTCGAAGCGGTGATGGACGACGTCTTCGCGAAGCACCCCGCGATGCGAGCTGCGGCCGCGGCGGTCGCGACGCCCGGAGGAAGCGGAGCTTTGAGGCACGTCATTTCGACGTTCCTCGAGCCGGGTCAATCGGTGCTCACCACCTCCTATTACTGGGCCCCATACGAGACGCTCGCCGACGAACATCAGCGCCGCGTTCAGACGTTCGACATGTTCGACCCGAAGAGCAACCTGAGCCGTCTCAACTTCGAGGCGCTCGACCGCAAGCTCACCGAGATCATGGCCGCCCAAGGGCGTGCCGTCCTCTTCGTGAACGACCCGTGCCAGAACCCGACGGGCTACTCGATGAACGAAGACGACTGGCGATCGATGGTGGAGGTCGTCGGGAAGCACGCGAGTCGAGGCCCCGTGGCCATCGTTCTCGACGCCGCCTACTCCGCTTATGCAAAGGAAGGGACGGGAACGGCGCTTCGCGCCCTCGAGTCCCTCATGGGCAAAGCGCTCGTGATGGTCGCCTGGAGCGCGTCGAAGACGTTCACGCACTACGGGCTTCGCGTGGGCGCACTGGTCGTCGTCCACCCCGATGCGACGGAGCGCAAGCGCATCGAATCGGCGCTCGGCTACGCATGTCGAGGCACCTGGTCGAACTGCAACCGCGGCGGCATGACCGCAGTGACGCGACTCCTGCGCGAGCCGGCCCTTGCCCAAGCGGCGGCCAGCGAACGAAAGCGCCTGGTGACCCTGCTCGACGGACGCGTAGCGGCCTTCAACGAGCTCGCCCGGCCGCGGCGGTTGCGCTATCCGCGCTACGACGGCGGCTTCTTCGTGACCGTGTTCGTCGAGGACGCTCCTCGGGCTGCGGCAAAAATGAAGGAGGACGGTGTCTTCATCGTGCCGCTGAAAGGCGCGCTCCGGGTCGCGCTCTGCTCGGTCGCGGTCCCCAACATTCCCAGGCTCGTGGACTCGCTCGAAAAAACGAGCGTTGTTCGCGCACACGATGTTTGACAAGGGGGAGGCCGGCGCCTATCACTGCGGCCTCAGTTTTCTCGCCGGCCGCGACTTCCGTCTCGGCCGGCTGCATCGATCCTTCGAATTACTAAGTTCCTAGTTGCAATCCGGGGCCGTAGCTCATTTGGGAGAGCGTCTGCATGGCATGCAGAAGGTAGAGGGTTCGATTCCCTTCGGCTCCACTTCCGTTTCTTCCGTTTCTTCTCGCCACTCAGACTTTTCGGTTCCGGAGCTCGCGAACGCGAGCCCATCGCGCAGACATTTGCTTTGACGATCTGCGTCATGGCGCGCCGCTGCGAAAGCGGTTAGCGCCAGTGTCTCTCCACAACCGCGTCTTGAATCAGCGCGTCACTCGGTTTGGAAATTGGAGTGATCGAAACTTCGCACGCGATGGTGTGTATGCCCTTTCGCATGATGCTCCCGCACCACACTCGCGGTGACGCTTCACTCGAGAAAAACCGCCTGATCGTGCGCTGCGAAGTTGCGCTGACGAGTGCGCGCTGACGACGCGTCGAAGCGCAAACGGTTCAAATAAATTCTTCGCCCACATTCGAAAAAACTCTATTGCATTGTCAAAGAACCTAGGCTACTCGTGCCGGTCATCGCATCCTGAGTCGTTGTAGGCGTAGCGGCTGTACAACCTCGAGATCTCCAGTACCGAATTCCTTGAGGGGGCTGGGGCGAGGTTGGTCGGAGTAGAGGGCTCCCCTCTTCAAAAGCTTTACCCCTTGTTTGGCCCCCCCCCCCCGTGGCTCGGCCACACGCGAGTCAGATTGATCTAGCTTGTGGTTGAACTCCACC